>JGI12269J14319_10003695_pt1 | contig 14291 bp, 10 predicted proteins | sample PeaSoiSIISIP2007_FD_14319 | JGI IMG/M metagenome (IMG submission 14319) | reverse complement strand
CGATCTCCCGTCGGATTAACCGGCGGCGAAATCCGGTCAGATCGGCAGCGCCGTGCTCCATAGCTTGCTGAACAGTCCGTCGAACGTCTGATACAGCCCGCTCCGCCCGTCTTGCCGGTCAATGACCAGCGTTGGCGCCTCCACTCCGCGTGCATAGGGAAGATAGGCCTGGGCAATGCAGGTCGTCTCGTCGATGAATACGAGGTTGAACCTGACTGTCTGGTCGTAGACGGCGATGTGCAGCCGCTCGCGCGCTGGGTCACCAAGCTGGTCTCGGATCCGGGTCAGGACGGCGATGTTCAGGTCGCCGAGCGTAGCCAGGTATCCGCCCGGATGACCCTCCTCATGCTCGCGATTCCTGATCGACTGGCCGCGCGGATCGAGGAAGAGCGCCCTGATCGTCGTACCGCTCTCGATCAGGGCCTTGATCTGCCGATCGGATTGCTGCTGGCAGAGCAGGTTCAGGGACACGCCAGAGATGCGGATGATCTTGGCATGCGCAAAGAGCGTGGATGGCGGGAAGGCCGAGGCGAATTCCGCGCGGCTGGCGAAGATCGCCGACACATCGGCAAATCGTCCGGCGGGCTCAAGCAACTCGGCCGGTACCGACCGCGGGCTTGCGGCTGGAGCGGGCTGACCGGGATCGGGTCCGGGTAACGGCTCGGCGGCCGGCTGGAACAGGTCAACGGCCGACCGGCCGGGAAACATCGCCTCAATGACGAGGCAGTGATCGGCATAGGGAAGGGTCTTCACCGTGCCGCTCAGCCAGCGATGCAGCTGTGCTCGGCTCGGCGCGCTTCCGGTCAGGTTGCGGTCGATCCTGGCGGCAGCCCGCTCATATTCACGACAGAACGTGCCATACCTTTCCCAGCCTTTCTGGGCAAGCAGAACCTTCAGAAGTGTCGCGTCCCGGTCCATCGGTCCCCTCCACCGCGATGCGAGAAACTCCACGCGACAGCGCGCCACTAAGACTAGACGTGACGAAACACGGATGCGTGAAACGACACATCGTGGATATGGCGCGGCGACAAATGGCTCGGCCAGGATCAGTGGATGATCGGACAAAGCGCCTTATCCGAAGCCGGAGGAACTACGTGCACTCTCCGTTAGTGATTCTCGTCGTGCTGGGCGTCGGGTGGGCGGCGATCTACTGGATCTCGCTGCGTTTGCATCCCTTTATCAAGTGCAAGGCCTGCGGCGGAACGGGTAGGCACACGGGGATGATCTTCACCTCAGCCACCCGGGCCTGCGGCGTCTGCGGCGGCACCAGTCGGGTACCCCGGCGGGGCGTCAACCAGTCCACCATGAAGTACCAGAAGTAGCGACTCTAGCTCCTTACGTCGCCTAAGTTTGCGCAACGATTCACTAACGGTGTGCTATCCGTGTCGGCCGAGCCCGTACTTTCGGACATATCGTGCTAGACAACAGGCGGACCGAACCTTCGGCCCGGGGTTACTCAGGGTGACGCGCGGTCCCTCCGAAGGGCTAGCGCGACCTTGGGACTGCGGAATTCCTTCGTCTGGCGACGGGCCGGATCCACCCGGCTGCTGCTGAGCAGCGTCCTGCTCAGCACCCTGATCGCGGCCTCGATGGGTGCCGCCCTTGTCGGGTTCGCCGCCAGCACCCTGCCTCAGGCCGTCAGCGGTTTGCTCGCCAGGTCGGGGCGGACGACGGTCGCGATCTATGGCGCCTTTGGCGCCCGGCAGGTCCGGTCCGACGCACCCGGGATCAGGACCGCGCTGCGCCGAGCATTCGGGGCTGTCCCCTTCGCGCTGCATGACGCGCTGTGGTCGGACCCGCTTGGCCTGCCGGTCTCCGGCGGCACCAAAACCAAGACAGTGCCGCTGATCGACGCTGCGGCACCTGCGCAGATCATGGCCAACGCCACGCTGGTCGCCGGATCCTGGCCGGCACCGCCGATGCCCGGCCAGCCGATCCCGGCTGCCGTGCCCGTCACCGTCGCCGATGCGCTGCACCTCGCACCAGGCGGACAGCTGTCGCTACGAGACCGGGTGACCGGAGCGCGGGTCAGGATCCGGCTGACCGGCTTGTACCGGCCGCTCAATCCGCTGTCGCCATACTGGGGCCTGGATCTGATCGCGAGCTCCGGTGTCAGCGTGCAGGGCGGCTTCACCACCTATGGCCCGCTGGTGGTTGCCAGGCCCGCCTTTGGGCTCGACGGCCTGGCAGTGGGCGGCGCCACCTGGCTGGCGGTTCCCCAAACCGCGCTGATCGGCGCGGGTGACCTGTCATCGCTGGCCAGCCGGCTTGGCGCCGAACTGGCCTTCCTCAGCCAGTCGCCTAATCTCAACGGCCTGCAAGTGACCAGCGGCTTGCCCGCAACGCTCAAGAGCATCGCGACCAATCTGGTCGTGGCGAAGTCGCTGCTCGCGGTCGGCGCACTTGAGCTAGCGCTGCTAGCCGCGGCTGCTCTCACCCTGACCGCCCGCACCCTGGCCGGTCAGCGGGAGGAGGAGTCGGCCATGCTCAGCGCCCGCGGGGCAGGTCGCTGGCAGCTGGCCAGGCTGGCCATCGTTGAGGCGCTACTGGTCACTGCGGTTGCGGCCGGCGCTGGCGCGCTGGCCGGCAGCAAGCTGGCCGGCCTGCTGGCCAGGTCCGGTCCGCTGCGGTCGGTCGGCCTGCGGGCACCGGGGATTCCTGCTGACGTGTGGTGGGCGGTCGGAGTCGTGCTGCTGCTCTGCCTGCTGGTCCTGCTGTGGCCGGCCGTGCATCCGGTGATGCCGGCCGCCGCCCGGGTGCGCAAAGGACGCCAGGCGGCGATGTCCGCAGCCGCCAGGGCTGGTGGCGATGTGTCGCTGGTCCTGCTGGCCCTGCTCGCCGGATGGCAGCTGCGCCGGTTTTCCGAGGTTGGCCGGACGGCGAACGGCATCGGAATCGACCCCGTGCTCGCGCTGGCCCCAGCCTTCGCGCTGGCGGCGGCTGCCGTCCTTCCGCTGCGTCTGCTTCCCGCGCTCGCCAGAATCGCTGACCGGCTGGCCGGCCGCACTCGCCGGCTGGGTACCGCGATGGTGAGTTGGGAGATCAGCAGGCGGACCGTCCGGCAAAGCGCACCCATGTTGCTCGTGGTGCTCGCCGTCGGGACCGGCACGCTGGCACTAGCTCAGCACCAGAGCTGGCATCAGTCGGCACTTGACCAGTCCGCGTACACCGCGGGCGCCGATGTGCGGGTGGACACGCTCGAACCGGCCTCGCTCGGCACAGCGGCTGCCATCGGGCAGGCCAGCGGCGTCACCGCCGCCACGCCGGTGAGTACTGCCCTGTCGGCGTCTAACGGGGGCCAGGTTCTCGCTCTGAACGCGCGAACTGCTGCGGCCACGGTGTTGCTGCGCACCGACGACTCCGCCATCCCGGCCGCGGCGCTGTGGCGGCGGATAATCCCAGCCGGGTCCGCGCCGACGGTTGCCCTGCCCGGGCGGCCGGCCAGGCTGGAGATCCTCGCCAGCATGGACCCAGGCCATGGGGCTCTTCTCGGCCCGGTGCTGGTCAGCGTGTCGATTGAAGATGCCGCTGGCGTGGTGTACTCGGTTCCGGCCGGCTCGCTGCCGGTCGACGGACGCAGTCATGGCCTGGTCGCGGACCTGTCGGCGCGGCACCAGGCGCTCTACCCGCTGCGGCTGCTGTCGATCTGGGTCAGCTACACGATGCCGCCGGTGCCGCCGCGTCGGCTGGCCGCCAGTGCCGCCCGGCGGCACGCGGCATTCACAGTGCGCGCCCTGGCGGTGTCCGCCGCTGCGTCAGGCGCCTTCCCAGGCCCATTCGCCTCCGGGCAGCTGCTGGCCAGGTGGGCGGCAGCCGTGTCGGCCGCCAGCCTGGGCTCCAGTTTCGCGACGGGCTCGTCGCCGGCTCTTGCGCCAGGTGGCGCAGGCCCGGCTGGCGCTCGCACCGTAACGTTCCAGCCAGGTAACGGATTCCTGACGCAGGCCGGGCCGCCGCTGCCGCCGCCACTTGACCTGCTCCAGGGACAGCTGACACTCACCGCTGAGGCGCCGTTCGACTTCACGGCGATTCCAGGAATCGCGACTAGAGCCTTCCTCAGCGCCAATCAGCTGGCCGTTGGCGATCTCCTGCAGGTCTCAACCGGGGCCGCCACGTTGACCGTGCATATCGTCGCGGCGCTGAACTACTTTCCGACGGTCACCGATCCTGGCGGCGGTCTGATCGTCGATCAGACCGCCGTGCAGCAGACCCTGGCGGCGCAGTCGGCGACAGCCCTGCCAGTCATGCAGTGGTGGCTGACCACGACCGGGGGGTCGGCGCCCGCAGGCCTGCCTGCGGGATCTGTGGTGACCGACCGCGCGCGAATCGCCGCCGGGTTGCTGGCCGATCCGCTGGCGGCCATCCCGCAGCAGGCAGTGCAGTCGCTTGCGGTGGCCGCGGCGCTGATCGCGATCCTCGGATTCTCGGTCAGCATCGCCGGCCGGGTGCGGGAACGGCGCTCGCAGTCCGCGCTGCTCGCGGCGTTCGGGGTGGGCGGAACCGCTCAGGCCAGCCAGCTCTGTCTGGAGGCACTTACCATGACCGGGCCTGCGGCCGCGACCGGCTTGCTCCTTGGCGTGCTGCTGGCCCGGCTGCTCGTCCCCGCCGTCACTCTGACGGCGGCGGCCGCCGGGCCGGTCCCACCGGTGCTTGTCGAGATCCCGTGGCCGGCGGTCTTCGGCCTTGCGCTCGCCATCGCCGCGATCCCGGTGCTCGTGGCCGCGGCCATCGCCGCCTACCGGCCGGACCCGGCCGGCCAACTCCGCACCGCGGAGGCGACATGAGCACCGCGGAGCCGACATGAGCACCGTCCTGCGGCGGATACGGGCCGGCTGGACCATGCTGACCGGAACCGGTGCCGGAGCAAGTGCGGTACTCGCGCTGCTGGCCGTTGCCTGCGTCTTCGTCGCGGTCGCCGCGCCACGGGCGAGCCTAGGCTTCCGTACCGGGGCGCTGCAGCGGGTCTTCTCGACCACAACGGCGGAGGACAGGTCCGTGGTCGGAGTGATGGACTACGGCTCCCTGTTCAGCGGACTGGCCGCGCCAGGCGCCCAGACCAGCCAGGTCTTCGCCCCCGATATTGAGGCGGTGACGATCGGGCTGGCCCGCCATCTCACCGCGCTCCGGCTGCCCCTGCAACCGGCCGGGTCCGATTGGTCGGGCCTGGCGTCCGGATACGCGGTGGTCTCTGGCGCGGCGCCCAGGGCCTACAACGGCGGCATTCCACCGCAGATGGAGATCCTTTTCCGGGACAAGCTGGGGCGGTTCGCCCAGCTGGCCGAGGGAAGCATGCCGGGCCGTGACTTCGCGACGGCGGACGCAGGCAGATTCCAGGTGGCCGTCACCCCCGCCACCGCCGCCAGGTTCGGTCTTCATGTCGGTTCCCGGCGTATCCCGGCTCGACGTTCTGGACCGCAGACCCTGACGCCGCCGGGGCTACCTTCAACCCGACCTTGGCCGGGGGCTACTGGATCGGTGCGGCCTTCGTGGGCGGGGCCGAACTCGGTGATCTGGAAAGACTGCTCAACACCTATGCGATGCGGCTGTACTGGAGCTTCCCGCTGACCCTCGGCCACGTCACGGCCGATCAGGCGGCCGGCTTGGTTAGCACGCTGACCAAGGCGACGATTACCGCCGGACAGGGGCTTCTCACTATCGGGGGGGTATCCGTCTCATCCGGCCTGATCGGCGATCTGACGACGTTCCTCCAGGCGCAGGCCGCGGTCAGCGGGCTGCTCTCGCTGCTGTATGTCAGCCTTACCATCGTCGGCATCGTGGTCCTGCTGCTCAGTGCCAGACTGCTGGCCGAGCGGCGGGCCGCTGAGTTCGGCCTGATGCGCGCCAGGGGTGCCTCGGTGCGGCAGCTTGCCGTACTCGCCCTCCGGGTCGGCGCGGTCGTGGTGCTCCCGGCCGCGGCGGCTGGTGCGGCGCTCGCGGTCGCGGTGACCCCGGGCAGCGGCAATCCATTGGCCTGGCAGCTGGCCGGGGTGACGGTCCTGGTTGCGCTGGCCGGAGTCCCGGTGCTGGTCGTCCGCCGGGTGCCCGAGGCTGCTCAGGCCAGCGAACGGGCCGACAGNTCGCTGAGCCGCATGGCCAGGGCCAGGCGCTGGGTGATCGACTTCACCCTGGTGGCCGCCGCGGTCGCCGGGCTGGTCGTGCTCAGGCAGCAGGCCCAGCCGCAGCCGAGCGGCACCGACCTGTTCACCAGCGCCGCCCCGGTGCTGGTCGCCGTTCCCGCCGCCATCGTGGTGGTGCGCCTGTATCCGCTGCTTGTGCGCTGGCTGGCTCGGCTGGCCGGGCTGCGGCCCGGAGCCACCGCGTTTGTCGGCCTGGCCCGTGCCGCGCGTTCCTCACTGGCCGCCGTGCTGCCGGCCTTCGCGCTCGTGCTGGCTCTGGCCGTGATCGCATTCGGCGCCATGGTCCGGACCGCCGTGGTCAGCGGCGAGGTAGCAGCATCATGGCGGGCGACCGGGGCGGATGCGCTGATCGATACATCGACTTCCCCNCAGTTGGTGGACGGGGCGACGCAGCGTGCGATCGCCGCCGTTCCCGGTGTGCGGCAGGTGGCAGCGGTCACCGTCCTGCCCGGAGTCGCGGCGGACGGGGCGACACTGGCGATCGTGGTGGTGAACCCGGCCAGCTACGGCGCCCTGATCGCCGACACACCACAGCAGCCATTCCCCGCCGCGCTGCTGGCCGGGCGACCGGGCTCAGGGCCAGCGGTAGCATCGGCGCCGGTCCCGGCCGTTGCCTCGCCGGCCGCCGTGGCGCTGACCGGGCGGAGCGCGAGGCTGTACGTCGATCTGCACTACGTGGCGGTCCGGGTGATCGGCACCATCTCTGGCACGCCCGCGGCAATGGGCAGCGGTGCGTTCATCGTGCTGCCGCGCTGGGCGGTCGCCTCGAGTCTGCCGCCGCCCAATCTGATGCTGGTCGTCGGCCCGCGACTTGACGCCGGGAAGCTGCAAGCGGTGGTCAGTCGGCTGCTTCCTGGCTCCCACGTCACCCTGCGCTCGGACGCCCTGGCTGCGCTCATCGGGGCGCCCCTGCCGCACGGAGCGTATGTGGCTTTCGCCCAAGGGGCCGCCGCCGCGGCCGGCTTCGGCGCCGCGATTCTGCTGATCATGCTGATCCTCGGCGCCAGGCAGCGGGAGTTGACCCTGGCCAGGCTGGCCACGATGGGCCTGTCGCAGGGCCAGGCGAGGCGGCTGGTCATCGCCGAGGCACTGCCGTCGATCCTGGCGGCAGCGGCCGGAGGGGTAGCCAGCGCGTGGGCGCTCGCGCCGCTGCTCGGGCCGGCCCTGGACCTGTCCGCATTCACAGGTACCGGAGCGCCCGTAGTAGTCCGGGCCGACCTTGCCGCGCTCGGTTACTGCGCGGCCGGGCTGCTCGTCCTAGCGCTGCTGACATTGTTCGCGCAAGCCGCCACGACCAGGCTGCGCGGTGCCGCGCGCGCCTTGCGAGTCGGCGAGTGACTACCAGCGGGAGGCCACGCCAATGACGACATCAGCGGATGCCGGGACGGTCGGCAGCGGCGCGACCGTCACGGCGGCGTCCGGGATCGATGAGCTGGTCGCTGAGGCTGGCCAGAGCCACGCTCAGTACGGTGCAGGAGCACTTGTCGCCTGTGATCGGCTGGTGCGGATCTACGCGGCCGAGGGGATCGAGGTTCAGGCCTTGCAGGGTCTGGATTTGCTGATCGATGAGGGCGAGCTCACCGCCATGGTGGGTGCCTCAGGCAGCGGGAAGTCGACGCTGATGAACATCCTGGCCGGGCTCGATGCGCCGACCGCCGGTTCGGTCCGGGTGGCCGGGCGCGACCTTGCTGCAATGACCGGCCGGCAGCGGATCGCATACCGGCGCGAGGTGGTCGGTTTCATCTGGCAGCAGACCGCACGCAATCTGCTGCCTTACCTGACGGCCAGGCAGAATGTGACCTTGCCGATGCGCTTCAGCGGGTCAGCGCGCCGCGGTCGGGCTAAGCGAGCAGACGAGCTGCTCAGAATTCTCGGCGTAGCCCACTGCGCCGACCGCAGGCCGGAGCAGATGTCCGGCGGTGAGCAGCAGCGGGCCGCGATCGCCACCGCGCTGGCTAACGACCCGCGTCTGCTGCTCGCGGACGAGCCGACCGGTGAGCTGGACAGCGCCACAGCGGTGGATGTCTTCGCGGCACTCCAGACAACCAACACCGAGCTCGGCACGACCATCCTGGTGGTCACCCACGATCCGGCGGTGTCGTCGCAAGTCCGCCGCACCATCGCGATCAGGGACGGCCGGACCAGCAGCGAGACCCTGCGGCGCTCGGCAGCCGACGAGGAAGGCAATGCCACCCAGCACGCGGTAGAGTACGCGGTTCTCGACCGCTCCGGCCGGCTCCAGCTGCCCCGCGACATGATCGAGCCGCTCGGCATGCGGGACCGGGTCAGGCTCGAGGCCGAGCCTGACCACATCGGCGTCTGGCCAGACACCCAGGGTGCGACGAAGTGACCGCCGCGCCAGCCAGCAGCGAACCAGAGCCGGTGTCCGGAGTGACCGTCGGCGTGTCCGCCGATCCCGCGCCCGCTCTGGTAGAGGTGACGTCGGTCACCCGCATCTACGGCAGCGGTGTAACGGCCGTGCACGCGCTGCGCGACGTCTCCTGCACGATCCAGCCTGGGCGCCTGACGGTGCTGATCGGGCGATCAGGATCAGGCAAGACCACGTTGCTCAACGTGATCGGCGGACTTGACAAGCCGACCAGCGGCACCGTGCACGTGGCCGGCCGGGAGGTAACGGCGATGAGCGAACGGCAGCGGATCATGCTCCGCCGGGAGACCGTCGCCTTCATCTTTCAGTCATTCGGTCTCATCCCGATCCTGACCGCCGCGGAGAATGTCGGGATACCGTTGCGCATCGCCGGAGCCGATACTGCGACCCGCGAGGAGCGCGTCCGGGCCATGCTCGGCGTCGTGGGCCTGACCGAGCACGCCAGGCAGCGGTCGAACGAACTGTCGGGCGGGCAGCAGCAGCGCGTCGCGATCGCGCGGGCACTGGCCGGGCACCCGCAGTTGCTGATCGCCGACGAGCCGACCGGGCAGCTCGACTCACAGACCGGGCACCAGATCATGCGCCTGCTGCGGACGGTGGTGCAAGCCGAGGGAATCACGGCTCTGGTGGCCACCCACGATCCTGTCTTGATCGACCTCGCGGACCACGTGCTGCGGCTCGATGACGGCAGGCTGGCCACAGGTTGAATTCCGGGCGGCTCGATCTTCAGCTTCTAACCACACCAGCAACCCTGATCTGGTTCGCGTTGCCGGTCTGGTGACTCGTCAGCCTGCCGCGTCGGACCGGCGGCTGACCGGCTCGGCGGTGGTAGCCTCCGGTCCTGGGGAGGTGGCAGGTGCAGATCAGCCGGCGTACGCTGATCGCCGGGATCAGCTCGGCGGCAGCCGCAGTGATCCTGGTGGGCGGCTTCTTTTTGCTGAGCGGGGGTAAGTCGGCCTCCAACACATCGCAGCCGAGCCCCACCACAACACAGCAGCTGACCTCGCCCTTCACCGGAGAACCGATCAAATCACCCGGTCCCGAGCTGATATTCAAGATCGACAATGTCGAGCAGGCGCGGCCGCCGACCGGCCTGACGAAGGCCGACATTGTGTATCTGCTCCCGGTCGAAGGCGGGCTGAGCCGGATCTTCGCCGTCTTCTCCTCGCACATCCCGCCGATTGTCGGGCCAGTCCGGAGCTCGCGCGAAGAGGACATTGAGCTGCTCAGGCAGTTCGGAACGCCGGCGTTCGCGTTCTCCGGAGCGCAGCCGCGGCTGCTGCCTGTGGTTGAACACTCCAGGATCGTCGACCTGTACGCCGGAATCGTCGGCGGCTACTTCCGGGGTCAGAACCGGATAGCGCCGTACAACCTGTATGCCAACACGCGCCAGCTGCTAGCCGAGGCTCCGCACGCCAGCCGGGCGCGAGACATCGGCTTCAGGTTCGGGCCCGCTCCGGCCGGCGGCAAGCTGACCCGCTCATACAGCGTCTCCTACCCGGACGCGGCGTTCACGTTCCGGTGGTCCGCGGCCGACCAGCGGTGGCTGGTGTGGATGGACGGCCGACCGGCCTATGCGACCGAGGGTGGCCAGCTCGGCGGCCCGACGGTGGTGGTGCAGTACGTGCGCGTCACGACATCGAGCTTCCTCGAGCTCGGGATCAGGCCGCCGTACGCCAATACGGTGGGCAGCGGCAGCGCGGTCGTGCTCCGCGACGGGCGTGCCTATCACGTGCACTGGTCCAGGCCCAATCCGGACGGCGGCACCGCGTTTACCCTGCCCAACGGCCAGCCGATGCCGTTCGCCCGTGGTCAGGTGTGGATGGTCTACGGCTACGGCCCGGGATCCGGGCGCTGAGCCAGCTTGCGCGCACCGTTTGCCGCCGAATCGGAGGGCCGACGCCGGGGCAGCATGCGGGCTGGTCTTGTCGTCCCTAGTGTCGCATGCGACACTCTGAGAAGTTCAGCCGTTCACTAGCCGGGCCGCTAACTACTGGAGCATCATCGAGGACTCAGGCGGCTGGCGACCCGCTTTGCAGTTCAACGAACAGGTACGACTCGGAGCGGGACGATGACCGACAAGCCGACCCAACTGATGAGCCTTGACGGCTCGAAGACCGCTTACCCGGCGGCGAGGCTAGGGTGAGCGGGCAGAGTCATCTGCCTGGCCTGTGGCCAGTTCCCGGCGAGGGCGTGCTGGCCAGGCACGGCGACTTGATCTTGCTCAGCAGCCTGGAGTCGGGTCAGTTCGTCGACACGCTGCTCGATCTGCTCGACCAGATCGCCAGTTCCGGCGGTGACGGTCGGCGATTCGCCGACGCGGTCGCCGACGCGGTCGAGATCCATGCGATGAGCAGCGACTCAGGCGTCGGTGACACCGCGCAGTCCGGGCCATCCGTCCTGGCCTTCGGCCCGGCCGGATCCGGGCTTGCGGTCACCGTCAGCGGCGGGGCCTGGGCGGCTGTGGCGACCCCTCAGGGCGTGCAGCGGATCGCGGCCGGCCAGCCCGGAGTACTGATGCGCTGCTTGCTCCGAGTGCCGGTTAGCGCCGTCCGCGGCGGACTTGGCTCAAGCGAGGACGTACAGGCCGGCACCGACCGGTTCTCCCGGCTTGATGGCGGCACGATCCGGGCGGGCGGACTCGGCTTCTACCCGGGTAGCGGCGGCTATCCGAGCGGCCTGGCCGACGCTGGCGGCCAGGCCGCCAGGCCAGACCAGTTCACTGCCTATCCGCCAGCCGAGCCGGAGCCTGCGGTCTCGCCATGGCTGGCTGGGACCGGCGTCGAGCCTGCTGAGCCGATGTCGGCCGCTGGACCGCTGCGGACTGACGAGGCGCAGATTCCTGATCAGCCGGTGCCAGCGGAACCGGGACCGGTGGCTGAGCCGTGGGGAATGGCGGCTGCACTGGTGCCCGATGAGCCGGCGCCCGCGCGGGAGCCGTGGCCGACCGCGCTGGCGCAAGTGCCCGTCGATGCGGTGCCTGGGGAGCAAGTTCCTGCGCGGGAGCCGTGGCCGACCGCGCTTGCGCAGGTGCCCGTCGAGGCGGTGCCAGGTGAGCAGGTTCCCGGGCCGGAGCAGTGGCCGGCACCCACGGCGGAGCCCTGGCCCACCGCGGCGGTGCAGCTGCCCGACCGGCCGATGTCAGCTGACCAGCCGCCGGTGCTCGGCGATGCGGTAGCTGGGGCTGAGTCGGACGTCACCCTTGGGCCTGACGAGCCGATTGACGCGGTCGGGTTCCCGAACAGCGAATCTGGTGGCGGAGAGCCTGACGTGGCGGCGCGGATGCCGCGGCGCGAGGCGACTGAGCTGGCCCCTGGGGTGGGAAACCACGCCAAGGAGGGGCCGATCGTCGATGGCGTGTACTGCGAGAACGGTCATTTCGACGACCCCGAGGCGATGTTCTGCCCAGTCTGCGGCGTGGCGATGGATCGACAGGCGCAGGTGCCCAGGCCAGGTCAGCGGCCGCCGCTTGGCATGCTCGTCCTCGACGACGGTTCCGCGTTCCAGCTGGATTCCGACTACATCGTCGGGCGCGAGCCCAGCCTGGATCCATCCGTCGCCTCAGGGGCGGCCCGCCCGCTGCGGGTTGCCGATGACGCCGGGATCGTCTCCCGGGTGCACGCGCGGGTGGGGCTCGACGGCTGGCGGGTCCTGCTCACCGATCTTGGATCGGCGAACGGCACCCGCGTCAAAGCGCCTGGACAGTCGATGGAGCAGGAACTGCTTCCGCAGGTTCCGGTGATGCTTGCGGCGGGCACCGAGATTGACCTCGGTGGGCGCGGACTTCGCTACGAGTCGCACCGCGGGCAGTAAGCCTGGGCGCCTAGCGCGCTTGCGCCGCTTGCTCACCTGGCCGCGCTTGATTCGCCGACCGACTTGACCAGCTTAGGTTGACCGACTTGACCAGCTAGGTTGACCAGCCTCTTCAAACTGGTTATCGTTTTCATTAACGCTGCCGGGGGGCTGGTCGGCGTCAGCACCGCACAAGCTGCGGGTCAGGCAACCTTCCTGAGGAGATTCGTGATGCCACCAACCAACCGGGCCACGGTTGTCGGCGCCGCGGCCACGGGGCTGGCGTTGCTGTTTGCGGCCGGCTGCTCAACGAGCGGCACCGCATCGGCCACTAGCAAATCGGGCATCATCTCGGCGGTCGGTGCCGAGAATGAGTACGCCAACGTGATCAGCCAACTTGGCGGCAAGTACGTGCAGGTGACTGCGATCGAGAGCAACCCTAACACCGATCCGCATACCTTCGAGGCAAGCGCCAGTGTGGCCGAGGTGATCAGCGGTGCGAACCTGGTCGTGCAGAACGGGCTGGGCTACGACAGCTACATGAACCGGATCGAGGCCGCGTCACCAAATCCGGCACGCAAGATCATTGACGTGCAGACTCTGCTCGGTCTGCCGGACAGCACACCGAACCCCCATCTGTGGTATTCGCCGACCACGATGCCTGCCGTTGCCGCGGCGATCACCAACGATCTTGCTGCGTTGCAGCCAGCACACGCCGCATACTTCAAGGCCAATCTGCGGACGTTCGACAACTCGCTGAAGCCGTGGCTGCGAGCGCTCGCACAGTTCAAGGCCGCTTACCCGGGCACCCCCGTGGCGGTCACCGAGCCGGTGGGCGACTACCTGATGGCGGCCGCCGGCGCCCGCGTCCTCACACCGTTCGTGCTCCAGGCCGACGTCATGAACGGGGTGGATCCGTCGCCGCAGGACGTGGCGCTGGAGAGCAGCCTGCTCAGGAATCACACGGTACGGGCACTCCTCTACAACCAGCAGGTTGTCGATTCGCTCACCGAATCCTTCCTGAGCCAGGCCAAGCGCTACGGCATTCCGGTAGTGGGCGTCTATGAGACGATGCCGACGCCCGGATACGATTATCAGTCCTGGATGCTCGCCGAAGTTCAGGCACTGCGCCGGGCCGTGGCCGATAAGGCATCGACTGAGAAGCTGTGATGGCGCGAGAAGAACTTGCCGTGCCCGGCACCGAGATGCTCGCTATGGACGGCATCACGGTGCGGCTAGCCGGGCGAGACGTGCTTGCAGATGTCAGCTTCACCATCAACCGCGGCGAGTTCGTCGGGCTGATCGGGTCCAATGGGGCGGGCAAGACGACCCTGCTCCGGGTCGTGCTCGGCCTGCAGGCGGCCGTGGCTGGCTCGGTCCGGATTGGCGGTGAGCCCAGGGGGCGACGCAACTCGCTGATCGGCTATGTTCCGCAGAAGATCCTGCTTGATCCTGATATGCCGCTGCGGGCCCGTGATCTGGTTGGCCTCGGGCTCGACGGGCAGCGGCTCGGCATCGGCCTGCCGTCAAAGAACCGGCGTCGGCTGGTCGAGGAGATGCTCAGCGCGGTCGGGGCCGAGCGCTTCGCTGACTATCGGGTGGGCAACTTGTCCGGCGGCGAGCAGCAGCGGGTCCTGATCGCGCACGCGCTGATCAGCAGGCCAGCCCTGCTGCTGCTGGACGAGCCACTCGCGAACCTGGATATCCGCAGCGAGCAGGAGATCGTGACGCTCCTGTCCAGGATCTCCAAGCAGCAGCAGATCGCCGTGCTGATCTCGGCTCATGAGATGAACCCGCTGCTACCGGTGATGGACCGGGTTGTCTACATGGCTGCGGGCCGAGCGGCCAGCGGCACAACCAGTGAGGTCGTGCGGCCGGACGTGCTGAGCAAGCTGTACGGCCAGCACGTCGACGTGATCCGGGTGCACGACCGGATTCTGGTGGTTGCTGGCCGCACCGACGAGGCCGTTGCCGAG
>JGI12269J14319_10003694_pt1 | contig 14292 bp, 13 predicted proteins | sample PeaSoiSIISIP2007_FD_14319 | JGI IMG/M metagenome (IMG submission 14319) | reverse complement strand
TCCCGAGCCCTCGGGCCGCGCCGCCGTTCACCACCACCACCTGCCCTTGGACGGTCCCGCCCTGGTGGGAGATCCGGAGCTTGACCCCCTGAGGGTGTCCGACGGTTGCAGGGAGGTGTCGAAGCCCGCGTAACCTTGCCCGGGAACCACGGCGAAGACCTGGACGGATCCCGGTTGGATCCGACCCAGGCTGAAGGAGCCCGTGGGGAGGGCCGTGGCGGAAACCGTCTGGTCCTGCACAACGATGCCCGCTCCCCCTTGGGGGATCGCGCCGGCGGAGTCCAGCACGAGTCCTTGGATGGTCGCGTAGCGGTAGACGAGCCCCAGCCTCGCCAGGGTGTCCTTGGACAGCAGGTAGAGCTTCAGGGAATCGGTCAGGCTGGTGTCCAGGTAGTCGTCCTTGATCACGGAGAGCTGGTAGCTGCCCGGAGGCAACCCGATCTGGAACTTCCCCGAGTCGCCGGAAACCGTCGTGGTCCCGCCCGGCAGCGCGGTCACCAGCGCGCCGGTCACCGGACGTCCTTCCCGATCCGCGATGCGGCCGAACACGGAGGCGGGGAACTTGGACGCGTCCTGGGTGCTGAATGGCGTGGTGTCGCTGTCGCATCCCGAAAGCGACATCCCCGTCACCAGCGCCATTCCCACGCAAGCGGCGAGGGTCGCCAAGGCCGGGCTCGTGCGCATGTCAGAACCTCCAGCTCAGCAGGACGCCGTTTCCGGCGGGTTCCACCGCGGGTGCCCAGGTGAAGTATTCGGCCCGGATCCGCTTGGAATCGGCGTACCCCAGGATCCCCGCATCCACCAGGTTCGCCGCCCAGACCGCTCCCAGGATCCCCAGCGAGAATTCGAAGGTGGACAGGGCGTGGTTGTTCTGCGACCGGGCGTGTTCGGCCGCGGCCACCCACTGGTCCACGGTTTCGTTCGGGGTGACCGTGGAAGGATTCCCGTTGCGGAACTTGGCCAGGGTCTGGTTCTTGCCTTCGTACTCCACCCAGGTCCAGCCCGCCCAGCCCGCGGCCGCCACGGTCGCCCCCAGGGCGACGCTCCCCTGCACCGGATGGTCCGTGTAGAATTGGCCCCAGCCCGGACCCACGGCGCTGCGGTAGAGGGCACCGGCCACCTGTCCGCGTTCCCCCAGGGCCTCTCGGTAGAGCGCCTCCAGATTCTGGCTCGCACTGCTGGCCACCGCGGCGGACACCACTTCCCCGGTCTCCACCGTGACCAGCCGTGCGGAGAACTCCTGCATGGCTCCCTGCACGCGGACGGTTCCCGTCACGATGTAGCGCGCCGCCAGAAGCTTCCCCGCCCTCACCGCGCCGGAATCGTCCAGCGCACCGGACTGTGCCAGCGCCTGCTCCTGCAACAGCCGGTTCAAATCCGCCCGTTCCACCACGGCGAAGCGCGGATCCTTGGTGAACCGCACCACGCCGTATTCGGCGGCCATGACTCCGGGATCGTAGCCCAACTTGGTCCCTGTGCCCTGGACCTGGAAGGGGAAGATGGCCACGGTCTGGCGCCCCTCGGGCATGTCCGACGGGATCAGACGGGTGAACAGGTCTTGCAGGCTCTGGCCCGGGCTCGTCCGCGCGGGGGTTCCCGGCGCCTCGCCGAGTCCCGCGGACTGGCGTCGGAGCGTGTAGTCCCGGCGCGGAGATGAACCGGCGTCCAGGAACACCGTGTCGGAGACGTCCCTGTACCCCGGCATCCCGACACGCACCGCGACGTTCCCCGGACGCAGATGCTCGAAGACGGCCGGAGTTTTCCCGGCCTGGACTCCATCCAGCCGGACCGTGGCCCCAGCGGGTTGGGAGGTCGCCGTCAACGTGGCGGCCTTGGCCTTGAACCAGTTCCCGGCAAGTTCCTCCACCGCCTGCTCCAGGCGCTTGGAGTTGGCCACGGTCTCGCCCGGAGCCAGGAGACGCTTCCCTTCCAGCCGCAGATCGTCGCCCTGGAATTCCACCGTGACCTGACAGATACCGTCGCTCAGGTCCATGTGCATCCGCAGAAGGTTGGAAGCCTGGGAGGATGGGACGAAGGCGCCGGAACCCGCGGCGGCCTCCCCCAGCCGGTCGGTGGCGGACTTGGCCTGCGCGGCGTCCAGGCAGCCGGTCGCGGGGCGGGCGGGCAGGACGCGGACGGGCAGGGGCGGAAGGAAGGGCGTCGCGGCGGGAGGCGCTCCGTTCGGCGGCCGGTCCTGGGACAGGGCCGATCGCGGCGCCAGGACCAGACCGGACACCAGAACCGAGATCGGCACCAGGACGCGGGTGGACGTCAGGACGAGGGTGGCGAAGCGTATCTCCATCGAAGAGGTCTCCCCATGGGGGGGACGCGCAGCCGGGAAAGCCCGCCATCCCGAACCCAGCGCCAATTCTACTCTTCGCCGACTTCGAAGGGGAAACGGAAACCGGGAGGTCGGTTTCCGGTTCCAATGATGGATTGAAGGGTCCTCATATCTGTCGTCGAAGACCCCAGGGAGGGACGGGGCAACTCCAGGCGCAATCCCAGCCCTGCCCGGTCGACGTCGCTTGGCAGGGCTTCAATAAGGAACGCGAACGATGTGTCCCTTCCAGACATGCCCATCAACGATCGACCAGACCTGGTTCAGGAAGGACACCGCTCCTAGAGCGTTCCAATTGGAGACTCCGGGAGGAGGAGGGACAAGCCGGAAGGAGTCCATTCCCGCCTGGTAGACGAGTCCCGAGTTTGCCTGGGGCAGCGAATATGTCAAAAGCATCCCAGCTCCGAGGGCGCCTAGGGGATACGATTGGCCCCGATGCCATGAGATCGGCGGCGACTCGGCGGTTTGGGCCTGGAGGACCGGATTGGGCACCCAGCGCCACCAGTCGGAAAGTTGACATATGCTGTCTGAGGTGCATTTCGGCGACAATCCGTTCCCGTCGACGACCATCGGGTAGGCGGGATCGTTCCCGAAATCCAGCCAGAGAACGAGCTTGCCACCGAACGTCCCGAGGTGATCGATTCTCCAGGAGGGATCCTTCTGGGGTAACGGAATCCGTCTCGTGTTCCATTCCGTCGGCCCCGAGCGCGAAGACAACAGGACCCCGCTCGAATCGTCGGCCATGCTCGCCAACCAAAGGGAATCGCCGTCTCCCTCGACCGACCAGGCCCCCGTCGGCACGGGCAGGTCTTCCCATTCGACCCCGTCCAGCGTGACCAGGTACTGCCAGGGCTGCTTGGTCAGTAGCAACCAGCTGCCGGCCGCGGTGAAGGAATACGCCTTGCCATCCTGGAGTATTCCGGTGTCGTCCCAGCCGAACCAGGTCGGCGCCGTCACCGCCGCCGACGCGACGCCGAGGGATTCTGCGCCGCCATGGCTTCGGATTCCGGAAACCGTCCAGGAGACGATCGCGTCGCGAGATCGCATCAGGGTGTCCGAACCGGCCGTGTCGACCGGTGCGAGCCTCGCATCCTGACATGCACTGTCGCTCCAACTTTCCAGGGAGGTGCGGCTGGAGCAGTCCGAAAGCCCTTCGACGGAACGGACCACCGACCAGCCGACCCGATCCGGGTGGGGATACGGGCTCCAATCGAGGGTCGCGTGTCCAGTGCCGGTGTCCACGGCGGCATGGACCCGAACCGAATCGAGGGTTCGCGTCCAACTTGGTGGTTGGACCAGCAGGCGGATGCCCGAGGGGGGGGACGCCAAGGAGCCCGAACCCGCTGCCGGGAGGGCGGTCACCTGGTAGAGGATCTCGCCGGAGGGCCAGGGTCCGAGCAGAGGTAGCGACCTGTAGTCGGTTCCCAGAGAATCCTGGAACGTGGTGTCCGTGCCGTACCAGGAAGCCGAGGCCCAAGGGGAGCCGCTACGCTGGATCTCGAAGAGAGTCCCCGCCGGGACCAGGTCCGACCACGAGAGCCCCACCGTCCCGGTGATGGAGTCCTGCCAGGCCTGAACGGAGGAGACCGGAGACAATCCGTCGAACGGTACGACGAGCGTGTCCAGCAAGGTCAGTTTCTGTCCAGGCAGCAATTCGATTGGCGTCCGTGACAGAAGATAGCGGCCCTGCGTGGCATAGGCGACGAGGATGTACTTCCCGGGAGGCACGAAGTCGATCTCGAAGGTGCCGTCCTCTCGCGCACTGGCGAGGATGTCGGTGCCCGCGAGCCACAACGAGACGATCGCCGGAGAATCCCCGGCCAGGACTCGGACCACCCCGCCGACGCCACCCAGCGGCAGGAGGGTGTCCTTCCCGGCGGGAACCGCTCCACCCACGACCACGAGCGAATCGATGAACCTGCCCAGGCTGTCGGAAGGGTCGCGCAAAACGGCCGCGTAGACTCCGTCGGGGACCTGGAACCGCGGAATGCCGCCGGCGGAATCCGTTGCGCCGACGGCCACCGGAGTCCCAGTCGAATCCTTGAGCCGCACCAGAGAAACGCGCGCGCCGGCGATCGGGCGTCCGGACCCGTCGACCACCGTTCGGGATGCCTGCTCCGAATTGGACCCTGTCCCGCGGTCGCAGGAGGAACCGAGCAGCACCGCCAGGCAAAGGCCGGCGGCGCGAATCGCTCCCAGGACCACTTCGCGTCGTGCTCCTTCGGATCCCGCAAGCGGCAGGTCGGAACAAGCCGGGGTTGTTTCGTTCATGATCTCACCAGCTTTCCCTTCCAGAGCCTGTTGTCGACCACCAACCAGATCTCGTCGTGGAAGACCACCGCCTGCGAATAGTTGAACGATTTCCAGGTGGACGGAATGGGCAGGGTCCTGGCCCCCTCGACAGGGTCGTACCAGGCAAGCTCCGTGAGGTTCGAGTGGTTGTCGTAATGGGTGAACCCGATGCCGCCGTCGACACCCACCGCCCCTATGAAATCGTAGGTCCAATCGAAGCTCCGTTGCGCGATCACGGTATCGCCCGAGCGCAAGGCGACGTAGTTGGAGCCGTTGCTGATGAGCATGTCCAACCGCCTTCCTCCTGGAAGGGTTTGTGCGGCGAAGGCCAGGTAACCGGAGTAGGGAACAGCCAGTCCCGTCGGTGGCGTGCTTTCGATGGTGTCGCCCCGGATGGTCCACCAGCTCGTCCCGTTGAAGACCGACGAGTTCCAACAGACCACCATGGGATCCTGTCCGTTGGCGGTGATCTGCATGATCTCCGGACAGTGGAAGGGAACGAGGATCCTCCGGTGGCTCCATTGTCCCGGGCCGACCCGGGACCCCAGGACCAGAGCGGTGGAGTCCGTATCCTGAGCCAAGGTCCAGAGGGAGTCGTCGGTGCCGCCGACGAAGGATGTGGTGTCAGGCAGGGTTTCCCACGAGGTTCCGTCGCGAGAAACCATGTTCTGGTGCAGGTCGTCCCGTCGAAGGATCCATCCCCCGAAGGCGGCGAACCGCAAGAGGCTCGATACGTTGGAGAGTCCGGAATCCCGCCAGACCACGGCGGGTCCGCGTGGAGGGTTCGCCTGGATGACCTGGAGTGTTTCTGGACGGCCCAGGCGCCGTTGAGTCGCCAATTGGAAGACCACCGGCCCTGCCCTGTCGCGCCACAGGTATCGCGGAAGCTGGCTCCCGGTCAGGGAGTCGATCGCTGTCCTCCATGCGTCTGCGCAGGAACTGTCACTCCAGGACATCGCCGATGCCGCCGACACCGCGGAGGAACAGTCGAGCGTGCCACCGACCGAGCGAGACACTTCCCAACCCGCGAGGTCCGGCTCCGGCGAGCCCCGCCAACGCAGGGTCGATCTTCCGGTCGAATCCTCGGACAGAGCGGCGCGGACCGAATCGACCCTCCGGGTCCAGCCGGGAGGGACGACGTGGAGGAGCGCCGTCGATGTTCCGGTCCCCACGCTTCCGTCGAGCGCGACCGAACGGAGGATGTAGGTGAGGTCGGCGGTGGGCCATGGACCGAGATAGGGAGCTACCAGATAAAGACCGTCCAGGGAGTCGGTCGCCGAAGTGTCCTGAAGGACGCCAAGGTCTGCCGTGTCCCCGAACCCCGCCCTCCGAAGCCAATATCCTCCGAGGGAAGGGTTTGGCACCGAAGACCACGAGATCCGCGCTGCTCCCGAGGCCGTGTCCTGAACCGCAAAGAGTCCCTTGGGAGCGGAAAGGCCCGCCGATGGGAGCACCAGGGTATCCAGAGACAGTTCTTGTCCATCCAGGAGTTGGAACCGCAGGAAGAGTTCGCCGTAACCGGCCTGGCTGGCGATGGCCCAGAAGGTGTAGACACCCGCCGGAATCCCCTGGATGACGAAACTCCCGTCCTGGCCGGCCTTGGCCCGGAGTTCCGTCCCGTAGAGGCCGACCGACACCATGGCGGGAGAATCTCCCGCCCCGACTCGAATGACTCCTTCCACCTCTCCCAGAGGACGCAGGGTGTCTCGGCCCGAAGGCACCTTGTGGGCGACGATGCGCAACGAATCAAGATATTTTCCCAAGCTGTCTCCCTGGTCCTGCAGCAGCACGGAGTAGTACCCGTCGGCGACCTGGAAGTCGGGGAAGGTTCCGTTGCTCGCCGTGGCGCTGATGGCCGCGGCCTGGCCGGACGAGTCCCCGGAGGGCACCAGGACGATGCGCGCACCGGACACCGGGATCCCCGACGGATTCACCGCGATGCGCGTGTCGATCTCGTCGGACCCCCCTGCGGTGCTCTTGTCGCACCCGGTAAGGACGAGAAGGCAGAAGCCGATGGCAAGGACCAGGATGTGCGGCGCGTGGACTTTCATGGCTTCTCCGAGGTGGTCAGGGGAACGGCGGCCAGGGCCACCAGATACACGCGATCGGCGGGATGGGGGTCGCGGTGGGCCAAGGCCCGGATCTCCGAGCGCAGGCGATCCATCCGGACCAGGATCCGGTCCAGGCCTGGACCCGAGATCGAGACCAGGGAGGTGGTGACCTTGCGCGGGGGACGACCATCCGAATCGTGCAGGAGGTCGTCGCGGATGTGCTCCAATTGGACCATCTGGGCCTGGCGCAGGATCTTGTCGGATACGCCCGTCCCCGTGGAAAGCGTGGGCTGCGCAGGCCGCCAGATTCCGTCGGAAGTCTTTTCCACCATCCCCAGGCGCACGAGCGCGGACATGGTGCGTTTGATCTCGGCCACCGAAAGCGGCAAGATGCTCCGGCGGGCCAGAGCGCCCCAATCCCCCTTGCAGGGGACCACCATCAACAGCGCCCGCACCAACTGGTTGCGCCAATCCTTGTAGTAGTCCCAGGAATCCCCTGCGGCTTTTGCCCATGGCACGCGGTTGAGGGCCACCACGTCGTCGAAGGCCTCCTCGCGCTCGCGGGGATCCGCGGCCTGCGCGAAGCGCACCAGGGCGCGGAAGTACTTGGCTTCGGTCCTGTTGAGTTCGGTGAGATCCACCAGACGCTCCACGAACACCGCGCTCACGGGTTTCCCGCGCAGGATGTCCGTGAAGTAGCTCCGGGTTCGGGGAAGACCCAGGCGTCGGCTCACCTCGCTCTTGGAAAGACCCGGCTCCACTTCCGTACCCTGGTGGGCGAACCAGGCCGCCAGCCAGGCACGGAAATCATGGAACTCGTAGACCACGGGGTCGCTCATGTCCCAGAACATAAGCTATCCCAACTGCCTTCGCGGACTTGGAACGAGCATTTCCGGTAGTACGGTGCTGCCCGGCCGGAGCGGTCCTGTCCAGGAAGAGCGACCTACGAAAGCAGCGCCCTCGCCCGCGGAAGCGCCGCCGCCACGCAGTCGTTGAGGCCGATGCCGTCCCAGGCGTTGCCCGCGAGGTGCAGGCCGGTGCCCTCCATGCGGGCCCGCAGACGCCGGATGGTGTCGTGGTGGCCCACCGGGTATTCGGGGATGCCCTGGGCATAGGAGCGGACGTGCACGAACTCCGGCTCCCCCCTCGAACCCAGGATGTCGGCGAGTTCGGAACGGACCATGTCCGTCAGCGCGGACGCCGACAACCCGGCGAGTTCCGGCTGGCGGCCGCCCCCCACCATGGAGCGCACCAGCACGTGTCCTTCCGGGGCCGCGTGCGGCCAGAGGCTCGAGGAGAACAAGGTTCCCAGGATGCGCCGGTTCTCGGAGCGCGGCACCAGGAACCCGAAGCCGTCCAGGGGGTGCGCCACCTGCTCGCGCCGGAACCCCAGGCCCACCACGGCCACGGGGTTGTAGGGCACGGATGTCAGATCCTGTCGAATTTCCACGGGGATGCCATCGATGCCGGAAAGCTGGTGCGAGGGCACGGCGAGCACCACGTGGTCGAATTTCCCGGTCCGCTCCCGACCGCGCAGGATCCAGAGGCTCCCCGACCGTTCCAGGGAACGCACCGGTTCCTCGCGTCGCAGAGGCCCCACGATTCCACCCGCCAGGGATTGGACCAGATCGCCCATCCCCCCCAGGAAGCTGTAGGAACCGGATCCCGGACGCTGATCTGCGGGGATTCCGGATCGCGCCTTGCGCGCCGCGAGCATGCCGCGGAACAGGGACCCGTGCAGGGCTTCCATGTTCTTGATCCGGGGAAAGGCCGACCGTACGGACAGGCGTTCCGGGGAGGCCGCGTAGATGCCGGTGACCATCGGGTCCATCACCTGCTCGAAAAGCCCGCCGCCCAGGCGTCGTCGTCCGAAGTCGGCCACGGATTCGTCCACGGGGCCGCGTCCCACGAAGGGCTCCTTCAAGGCCGCGAGCTTGGCCGCCCAGGTCGGGAATCCGCCGAGCACCGAACCCGGCCCCATCTCCCTCAGCCTGCCCTTCCAGAGCAGGAACCGCTTGCGGGCCAGCGGCGAGGCTTGCAAGATCCGATCGCCCAGGCCGAGTTCCAACGCCAGTTCCCGCGTCTCGGAACGCGAATTCAGGATGCTCTCCGCGGCCTCCTCGCACCTCCAGCCATCGCGGCTCTCCGTGCGGATGTTGCCTCCGGGAAGAGGCTTCGGATCCCAGGTCTCCACCTGGACGTCCAGGCCCTGGCGTCGCGCCTCGCGTTCCAGGAACCAGTGGGTGGAAAGTCCCGAGATGCCGGCGCCGACGACGGCGATGCGCAAGGTCATCGCGGGGGCAACGCGTGGACCGCGTCGATCAACGTCCGCAGCCCGGCGATGGGCGCGTCGGGAAGGATGCCGTGGCCCAGGTTCGCGATCCAAGGACCTCCCGAGGCTTCGATCGCCGCCTCGCGGACACCAGCCCGGATCGTCGCGGCGGGCGCGTGCAGGAAAGTCGGATCGAAGTTCCCCTGCAGCGGACGATTTCCGACCACCGCGCGGGCGTCGGCCAGGGAGATGCGCCAATCGACGGCGAGGACGTCGAAGGGGAGATCCACCAGAACGGACAGGAGCGTGGACGCCCCGTTGCAGTAGAGGATCAGGGGGACGCCCGGCGCGCGGGCCTTGACGCGTTCCGCCAATCGCAGCAGGACCGGCACCACCACCCGGCGGTAGTCGGCGGGCGCCAGAAGCCCACCCCAGGATTCGAAGAGCTGCAGCGCCTGGCAGCCAGCATTCGCTTGGGCCGCCAGATAATCAGCCGTGGTGTCCGCCAGGACCTCCAGGACGCTCGCGAACCCGGTCGGGTCGGCATGGAACCAGGCGCGCGCCTTGGGGAATTCCTTGCCCCCGCCGCCGTCCACGGCGTAGCAGGCCACCGTCCAGGGCGCGCCGGCGAAACCGATCAGCGGCATGTCGTGCGGCAAGGCCTTCCGGCAGGCCCGCACGGCGTCCATCACATAGCCCAGCTCCCGGACCGGATCGTACGTGGACAATTTCCGGCCATCGCCCGAACGCAGCGGGTTGGAGATTCGGGGCCCCTCCCCCTCGCGGTAGGATAGGTCGAACCCGAAGGGGATCAGGATCGGCGGGAGGTCGGTGAAGAGGATCGCGGCGTCGACCCCGAGGATCGCGGGGGGCTGGCAGGTCACCTCGGCGCAGGCGTCGGGGTCGTGGATGAACTCCAGGAAATCGGAATAGCGGGCACGGACCTCGCGGTACTGGGGCAGGAACCTGCCCGCCTGTCGAAGGATCCAGACGGGTGTTCGCGAAGGGACCTCGCCGCGGCAGGCCTGCAGGAAGGGCGAATCCATCAGGCCCACGAGACCAGGCTTTCCGCCGGTTCGCGCACGGTCCGGAAGGAATTGACGTGGGCCGAGAGATCGGGCTCCCCGAAGGAGATCCCGCAGACCACCAGGCGGTCGTCCGGAATGGACAATTCCCGGCGCAACACCTGCGGATAGACCGCCACCGAATACATGGTGGTGGATTCCAGCCCCTGGGCCCGGAGCCCGGCGATGAACGCGCCCAGGAACAGCCCCCCGTCCAGGAAATTCCCCTTCTCGCTCACCTTGGGCAAGCTGAGCGCCGCGAACGCCGGCGCCCCGAACAGCGCGAAGTTCTCCCGGTCGTGCGCTCGCCTCGCTGGCTTGTCTTCCCTGGCGATCCCCTTGTGCGCGAACAACGCGAAGCCGCAGGCTCGAGCCCGTTCCATCTGGTCGGGAGGAAGTTCGGCGGGCGAATACCTGTAGTCGGGGGCGGGCGCTGTCCCGGCGTCGAAGGCCGCGACCAGCGCGTCCCGAACCCGGTCGGCGGATGGCCCCAAGGCGATGTGCAGCATCCAAGGCTGGCCGTTCTTGGAGGAGGGCGCGCGTCCGGCGGCCTCCACGGCCGCGAGGATGGTCTCCCGGGATGGCACCTGGGGCAGGAAGGCCCGGCAGGAATAACGGGTGCGCAAGAGCTCCAGGGTGTCCATCGTCATCTCCTCAGGCCGCATCCGGCCCACCATTCGCCTTCGGTTTCCTCGACTTCCAGATCCAGGCCCGCATGGCCGAACCATTCCAGGACCTGACCCCGTTCCGTGGCGAGGTACCCGGAGAGGACGAGCCTTCCGCCCGCGGTCAGAAGTTCCAGCACCCGTTCCCGCATCGGGAAGAATTCGGTGCGCAGCATGTTCGCGATCACGAGGTCGAAGCGGGCGGAGCGGGGAAGGGAATCCACCGACCCTGCCCAAGCGTTCCAATCCCGCACGGAGTTGAGTTCGGCGTTCTCCACCAGGCAGGGAATGGCGTCGGGGTCGATGTCGCACAGCTCCAGATGGCCCGCGCCCAGCTTGCCCGCGTAGAAGCCCAGGATCCCGGTCCCGGCACCGATGTCGAAGACCGTCGAATCGCCGACGGGGATCCGCTCCAGGATCTTCGCCGCGAGCCGGGTGCTCTCGTGGCCTCCCGTCCCGAAGGCCTGCTTGGCCTCCATGCGGAGCACGTGTTCGACCCCGGAAGGCGCCTCCACCCAGGGAGGCACCACGGTCAATCGTCCCGTGACCTGGAGAGGCTCCTGTTGGAGTCGCCACGAAAGGTCCCAGTCCTTGGCCTCCACGGATCCCTGATCCACCAGGGTCCAGCCCGGCGGCACCCTGGAACGATCCCAGTCCTCGGGGAGCCAAGCGCGCAGCGCGCCCGCCGGAGCGTCCAGCTCCTCCAGCCCCAAGGCACCGAGCTCGAACAGCTCCATGGACGCCGACTCCGGATCGACGGAGGGGACCAGGTCCAACCACAATGCGGCGCGCGCTTCCATAGGAACGGCAAAATAAGTCAGTGCCACCCGGCAGGCCGCCAATTCGTCCTAGATTGTCGCGAACCATCCCTCCCCCCCCAATGGAGCGAACATGATCCCTGCAGAACATCGCCATCCGGACGAGTCGTCGTGGAACATCGTCTCGTGCGTCGCGGGCGGGGCGGCCTGGGCCGCGCTCATCCTCTTCACCTTCGGCATCGGGTTCCTGATCCTTCTCCCAATCGCCTTCATCCTTTGGATTCTGAGTGGTGTGGCCCGCGCCCAGCTCCTGGGAAATGCCGTGCGCATCGGACCCCGGCAGCACCCCCGGATCCATGCGGAAGTCGTCGCGCTGAGCGCGGAACTGGGCATCCAGCCTCCGCAGGTGTTCGTGATGAGCGGGGCGGGTTTGCTCAACGCCTTCGCGTTGAAGTTCCTGGGTCGCGGCGGAAGCCATGTCCTGCTCATGTCCGAACTCGTGGATCTGTTCCTGCAGCGGGAACGCCCCGAGGAGCTGCGTTCGGTGATCGCCCACGAGCTGGCCCATCACGCCCTGGGCCACGTGGATCCGAATCTGGTCCTGCTTCGACTTCCATCGCAAATGATCCCCTTCCTGCACCAGGCCTACAGCCGCGCCCGGGAGCTGAGTTGCGACCGGGTGGCTCTGGCGTTGGTCGGGAAGGCGGAGCCCGTGCGCACGGCGTTGCTCTCGCTGGCGACGGGTTCGCGGGCGCTGTCCAGCGCCACCACGGTGGAATCGTTCGTCGAGCAAGGCAAGGACGGGGGTGGCTTCTTCAATTTTCTCGCCACCATCTACTCCACCCATCCCCTGCTGACGGTTCGGGTGGAAGAATTGTCGGCGCGTGCGGCGGAACTGGGGCTTCCCTGACGCGCGGAACGGGGGCGGATCAGCCCTGGTACTTGGCGTCCCCGAAGGCGAGGATCAGGTAGAAGATCGGTGCCAGGAAGATCAGCCCCAAGGTGAATCCGACGCCCCTTCCGAATTTCTTGGAGAGGTCGTTGGACAGCACGATGCAGACGACGAAGTTCACGAGGGGTACAAAGAGCAGGAGGATCCACCAGATCGGACGCCCCACGATCTTGAGATACACCACCATGTTGTAGATGGGGATCAGCACAGCCCATCCGGGCTGGCCGGCCTTGGCGTAGATCTTCCATCCGGTGGCGATGAAGACGACCAGAACGAGGAGATACACCAAGCCGATGACGNCGAACATCGATGACGAAGCTGCTGGTTGCATGGGGGGCCTTGTCGTTGAGGATTGGCACGGATCGGGCGGGATTGCCAGACTCGCCAATAGTACAGCGTCGAGTCCGTCGGTGCCAGTTGGCCCGCGATGCGGTGGTATCTTTCGGACCTCGTTGTCCACCATCCAAACCCATCGCCGCAAGGCCCAGGAGAGTCCCATGACGCGCCGCATCGTGATCGCAGGAAACTGGAAGATGAACAAGACCGTTTCCGAATCGGTGGAGCTGGCCAAGGCCGTGGTCGCGAAGTCCGCCGAGGCCCCCGCTTCCGTGGATCTGGTGGTCTGCCCCACCTTCGTGGCCCTCACCGAGGTGGCCAAGGTCGTCGCGGGAACCCGCGTGGCCCTGGGCGCGCAGGACCTGCACTGGGAGGAATCCGGAGCCTTCACCGGCAAGATCTCCGCGGCCATGCTGGTCTCCGCAGGCGTGAAGTACGTGATCATCGGCCACAGCGAGCAACGGCAGTTCTTCGGTGAGACCGACGAGACCGTGAACAAGAAGGTGAAGCAGGCCCTCAAGCACGGACTGCTCCCCATCGTCTGCGTGGGCGAACTGTTGGCCGAGCGCGAAGCGGGGAAGACCGACGCCGTGAACGAGCGTCAGCTCAAGGGCGCCTATGCGGGCGTGAGCGCCGAGGACGCCGCGAAGACCGTGGTCGCCTACGAGCCCGTCTGGGCCATCGGGACCGGCAAGGTCGCCACGGTGGAACAGGCCCAGGAATCCCAGGCCTTCATCCGAAAGGTGCTGGTGGACCTCTACAGCGCCACCGTGGCCGAGATCATCCCCATCCAGTATGGCGGCTCCATGAAACCCGACAACGCCAAGGGACTTTTGGCCGAGAAGGACATCGACGGCGGCCTGATCGGCGGGGCGGCGCTCAAGGCCGACGACTTCGTGGGGATCGCCAAGGGAGCCTGATCGGCAGCGGAGGAGCGGCACCGCGCGGAGCCGAAATCCGTCAACGCGCTTGGCCAGCGCGGAACTGTCGAGGAACACCCGCATCAGACCTCGGATTGTCGATCTTCGAGGATCAAGCGGCTGAGGGATGAGCCGTCCAGGAACTGGGGACGAGCTTCTCGGCGCTTCCAGGAGGGAACGCCGGAACGCACGGGCACGATGTCGGCGATGGCTCTGCCGTTGCGCAGGACCAGGACAGGCTCTCCCGCCTCCACCAGATCGAAATAGTGCTTGGCCTGGTTGCGTAGATCGGTGAAAGAGGTTTCTTCCATGGGCCCTCCTTGGAGTGTACAGATCCATGTACATCTCAAGGAGGGTACCGTGGTGACCGTCTTTGGTGCCCTCGCTCAGCGCCCCTGTAGCGACTCGGTGGCGATGCCTGTGGACTGGCTGAATCCGATTCCCAGGCGCAGACCGTTTTGTGCCGCTCCGAGACGACGGCCCAGCGGGTCCACACGCGCGCCTTGGAATGCCTGGGGCAGCATCGGTCGGTTGTTCTCGAGTCCCGTGGTGACCACCTTCATGGTGGCGTCGAATTGGCTCGAGATCATGGACGCCAAGCTCGAGGAGCCGTTGAACGTGGTGGCCTCGAAGACGATGTTGTG
>JGI12269J14319_10003687_pt1 | contig 14301 bp, 11 predicted proteins | sample PeaSoiSIISIP2007_FD_14319 | JGI IMG/M metagenome (IMG submission 14319) | reverse complement strand
CCGACAACCGCCCGGCCAACTGGTACGACCCTGGCCGCTTCTGGAGCGGCGACCACCTCGAGCTTCTTCAGGGCGCCCGTCTGGGCGGGGAGATCACAGTGCTGGGCGCCCTACCCGAGCCGCCCAGGCGGTAGGCCAGATGGGCCGGATTCGGGTTCACCTGCCCTCCGCAAACACGATGGCCAATCGTCGGACGGTCTCGTCGATTGAAAGAGAGTCGATGGCGGCGAACGACAGACGAAGGAGCGGGTGCTCCGGTTCACCGATCACATAGAGCCTCCCGGGGCTCGCAGTGACGCCGTGTGCCAGTGCCCGCTCCACGACCACCTGGTCATCCGCTCCCCGGGGCAGTCGCAACCACAAGCAGACGCCGTCCATCGGACGTGGAAACGTACATTCCGGCAGATGCTTCACCACCGATGCGGCCAGCGTCTCGAACCGCTGGCGAAGCGCAGCATTCAGGGATCGAAGGTGGGCCTGACGAGTCTGCGGGGGCGCACCGTCGTCACGCCGCCGGTAGGTGGCTTTCAGTGCACCGTCGATGTTTCAAAGCGCAGCGGCAGACGGGCTGGCCCCCAGATGCCAAACGTGGGCGGCTTCCATTCGATTGGGCCGTTGACGGCGAGACCCGGCATCCGGCAGGAGAGGAGCGACAAAGCTTCCTGCAGCTCCGCTCGGGCAAGGGCGGCGCCCAGACAGTGATGGATGCCGGAGCCAAAGGTCATTTGGGCGGCGTCTCTTTCCCGAGTGATGTCGAAGACGTCGGGGGCCTTGAAGACCTCGGGATCCCTGTTTGCCCCGGCCAAGGCCACGGACACGAGCGTTCCCTGCGGAAACAGAACGCCCCGATATCCGACGTCTTCTGCGGTCACGCGGATGGTTCCCCGCACGGCACCGAGGTAGCGCATCGATTCCTCCACCGCACGCGGGGCCAGTTCTGGGTGTTTCGCCAGGATGGCCCACTGGTCGGGGTATTCGGCGAAGAGCGCCATCGAGCAGGCCAGCTGGTTGCGTGTGGTATCGGTCCCGGCCATCAAGATGGCTTGAGCAAGCATCACCAACTCGTCAAGCGAGAGGCGGTCACCAGCCTCCTCGATGGCGATGAGTTCACTCAACAGATCATCGGTCGGGTGGGAACGACGTTCCTCGATCAGCGCGGCTACGTAGTCGCCAAGCTCGTCTGCCGCCCGCTCGATGGCTGAGTGGTCGGTGATCAGATCCTGATTGAAGAGGCGGAAGATGTCGGTCGCCCAGTTGGAGAACCGTCTCCAGTCCTCCTTGGGTGCACCGAGCAGCTCGCAAATGACCGGGATGGGGTAGGGCTCGCATACCTCGACCACCACCTCACAATGTCCTGTCGTTGCCACGGCATCTACCAACTCCCCGATGACCTGGCGCATGAAGGGCCGGAGACGATCGGCCGAGGCGGGGGTGAAGGCTGGGGCCACCAGCCGGCGAAGCCGAGCGTGCTCCTCTCCTTCCATGGACAGGATCGACCGTCGCCTAGCTGCCTTCGGGCCGGCATCGGGTTCCAGTCCCGCCATCTGAGGCAGGAGGGACAACGCCGAGTGAAACCGGCGGTCACGTAGGACTGAGACGGCATCGTCGTACCCGGTCAAGGAGAATCCCAGTGGGGTGCGCGCCAGCCAGTGATGGCGTCGGGCCTGGGCAGTGGCGGACAGCGCTTCGGCACGCTCCATGCCCATCGTGTCGAGCATCGGCAGGTCAAGCTCGTAAACCGACGTCAGCGGCATTCGTCCCTCTCAATACGGAGATCTTGGCGCAGGCTACCGCTCCTTTGGTCGAGAATCTCGCTCGCGAAAGATCGATCTCTTTCACCAGTGCGAGCTACTTGGTCGCGCCCAGGGAACTCCGCGGTCGTGTCTTGACCAGCCAGCAACGTGATCCAGGCCTGGTCGGCATCAAATCAATCAGACACCTTTCCAGGATGACGGCCGCCGGGCACTATCCAGTCAGTGCTTCCGGCCGTGGCGCGCGCGATGTGCGGCATGCGATCTGTTGGCCGATACCACGTTGCCGACGACAGAGATCGGGGTTACGTACACCGTGGTGGCGTTGACCGTATCGCCCGAGATGGTGCCCACGGCGCTGACCAGATGACCGACACAGACGTTGGCGAACGAAGGTGTGACCACGCCGGGATGCACGAACGTCGTCGACGTGGACACCTGCACCGTATAAGTGGTGGTAGTTGAGGGGGGCACGATGCTGGTAACCGGGACCGCCGTCAAGGCGGTCAATGTGAAGACCCCGGCGGTGTCCGCCACCCCGCACGTGCCCGTGGCGTTGGACCCGTTCACCGACGCCACCGTCCCCAAGACCCCAGTCGGCTGGATAGGCGGTGGCGTCGTCAGGGTGGGCGCCACGTACACCGTGGTGGCGTTGACGGTGTCACCCGAGATGGTGCCCACGGCTCCCACCACGTCACCCACGCAGACATCGGCGAACGAGGGCTTGGTCGCGCCCAATTCTCTGAATCTCGTCGAGGCGCTCACGTCCACCGTGTAGGCGATGGTGTTCTTCCACGCGGTCAGGGTGAAATCCCCCGCTGCGTCCGCCGTTCCGCAAGAGCCCGTGCCATTTGACCCGTTCACCGACGCCACCGTCCCAAAAACCCCGTGGGGCTTCGGTGGCGTCTGCAATGGAGCCAGGTAGACCGTCGTGGCCGTTACCGTGTCGCCCGAGACGGTGCCGAGGGCTCCCACCAGGCCCCCGACACACACATCGGCGAACGAAGGAGTGGACACCGCAGGGTCGACGAAGGTGGTCGAGGTGCTCACGTCCACCTTGTAGGTGGTGGCGTTCTTCCACGCGGTCAGGGTGAAGTCCCCGCCAGCACCCGTAGTTCCACAGGTGCCTGCTGCGTTCATCTCGTTCACGGAGGTTACGGTCCCGAATGCCCCGATCGACGGTGAGCTGCCACCGTGGATATGCCTCGACGTCTTGGCTGCTGCCGCCGTGCCGACGCCGAGTACTGCGACCATCGTGGTCATGGCGGTCACCTTCACCACTACGCGCCAGTTCATACGCATGGGTCCCTCCCTGGTGATACCAGATGCAACATGGTCTGAGGCGGGCCGTGCAGGGACGGATGGTCAGAAACGCTCACTCCCGGTGCCTGTTGGTCAGACCAGCGCATCTGGCTAGATCGTCCCACAAGGATCTTTTGGACGGCGAGGGCGATCGGCCATGGTTACGAAGCTGACCCCGATACCGCTCCGCGTGATCTCTTGGCCGCGCAGCGGATCGAGCGCAAGTGTGAACATTCGGTGTCCGTTACGTGAAGCCAACCGATGGCAACCAGCCGATCTGCGATGGGCGGCGTAGCCCTCCCAGTCGAAAGCCCTGGCGGACCACCTAGCCACGAGATCTGCGCCGAGGTCGGCCTCCTGGATCCTCCCGCTGGCACTCGGGACCAAATCCCCTGTTGGCGGAGACCTGCCAGGTGGACGCTGCGACTAGACGACCGGGCAAGGTCGCGGTGTCGGGGAGGTTGACATGAGCTTGAATCAAGGCACAATCGGCACCGCGACCGCTCCGTCGGTGGCGGGTCGGGTGGTGTTGCTCGAGGCGCCCGAGGGCGAGGCCGCCGAGCTATGGCGAACCCTCGAGGACGAGGGTGCCCAGGTGTTGTGGTGCCCGGGGCCAGAGGGACCATCTCCAGCCTGGTGCCCGCTTATGGCCGGTCTTCGCTGCTCGTTGGTCGAGTCTGCTGACGTGGTGGTCTTCGCCTTGGGGTGCGAGACCGCACTGTGTCGCCTCGTGCTTGCTGAGCTCGAACGTCTGCACCCTGACACGGAGGTGATCGTCCGAGTCCCCGCGCAACTAAGCACTTGAATCCAGGTTGGGTGTGACTGAGAGCCTGGCGGCTCAGAGCATCTGAGATCAGTCAGATCTCGTGCTTCTGATCATGCCGCATCGGAGGACACCACCGGGCCACAGCTTGGAGATGCGGCATCCACTTTGACGACCGTCGTACACCTCGATCTGGGCCGCGCGGCAGATCTCCGGGTCAGTGCTGGTTGGTGCGGTGCTGTTCCCGTGCGCTCAGCACACTTGTGACGAATTGGAAGAGTTCGACACATGACGGCTCACTTGGTTCGAGAAGATCAAGCTCGAGAGGTACGAGCGTGGATCGTTGGAGGTCTGGCAGTGGACGACCCTGCCTGGTCGCCTCGCTCAAAAGCTCCTGGGCTAAGAACGCCAAGGCCTGCGGCCACGCCGAATTGTCCCAGGGCTGGCCTCCGTTGGCAGCAAGGGTGGCGACGTCGGCGTCGCTGCCATGGGCCAGCACGTTCAGCCTGGCCCATCCTGGGGCGCACCAATCATTATCTCCCGGGTTCTGCGCATAGTGGCCGGAGAGAAATGCTTCGCACTCGGCGACCAATCCTCGTTCCCAACGCCGACATCGGGTCGTCCACACGCCATCGATCCTTGCTCGCCGTTCCCTGTTCAGGTTGCGATCCCACCGCGACGAGGGAAAGAGCCGAACGTCACTTCGGGTGGAACCCCAGGGCGGGCGATGACCAGATGTGCACCGGCTCTCGCCTGCCCCGATCTAGACGTTCTGCCCCAGCCAGGTTGGTGACGCTGCTGATGGACGGCGGGGGAGCTCGCATCGGGTTCGGGGGTCCCCGGGGCGGACCTTCCGGGGTCAGTCCCATGCCAAGGGCACTTTGGCCCTGCCCCGGGTGGGTCGAACATGGTTGTATCGGCTCATGGTCGTCCCCCGGCGCGACGCCACGAATGTTCCACCTCTCCCCGGCGTCGGTCGCAGGTGTCTACGGATCGCACTGGTGGCCCCCGTATGGGTGACGGTGCCACCCCCCGGATATGGCGGCACCGAGCGGGTGGTGAGTACTCTCGCCGAGCAGCTCACCGCTCGTGGCCACGACGTCACTTTGTTTGCCGTCGGCGGGTCGTCCACGGCAGCCCGCCTCGTCACCTTTCTCGAGGTGCCACCTCACCCCGCCGACCCTGGGGCCTTCGCCGACGAGATCTTCCACACCCTGAGCGCCTACCTGCGCGCCGAGGACTTCGACTTGATTCACGACCACTCTGGCTTCGGCCCGGCATTGGGGGCGATGTTGGGAGGACGACCGCCCGTCGTCCAGACCCTGCATGGGCCCTGGACCCTCCTCGGTCGGCGATTTGCCGCTCTGGTCCACGACCGGGTCAACCTGGTGGCCATCAGCGAGGCGCAGGCCGCTGCCAACCACGATGTTCACTATGCGGGCATCATCCACAACGGGATCGACCTCGACGCCTATCCGTACGTGGCCATCAAGCACGACTACCTGGCCTACGTCGGCCGGGCAAGCCCTGAAAAGGGGACGCATATCGCCGTTGAGGTGGCGCGACGTGCCGGGCTCCCGCTCAAGATGGCGGTCAAGCGGGTTGACGATGCCGAGCGGGTCTATTGGGAAAATATCGTCGTCCCGCGCCTTCGCGGCGACGAGGAGATCTACGAACAGCCACCGAACCAACTCAAGTGGGACATCCTCGCCCACGCCCGCGCCACCTTGTTCCCGATCGACTGGCCCGAGCCCTTCGGCCTCGTGATGGTCGAGTCGATGGCCTGCGGTACTCCGGTCATCGCCCGCCCCTATGGAGCGGCACCCGAGGTCATCAGCGATGGCACCACGGGCTTCCTGCGGGACTCTGTCGATGCCATGGTCGACGCCGTCGGCCAAACTGACACCCTTGACCCGCGCCGCTGTCGGGAGCTCGTCGAGAGACGATTCAGCGCTGCGGTGATGGCGAGCCACTATGAGGCGCTCTATGAGAAACTCGTGGGCCCCGGCGATTGCACCCCGCCTTCCGTCCTAGGCATTGGAAGCATTGGAAGCATTGGAGGCATTGGGGATGCGCCCAGATCCGGTCACATCGCCAGCGGACTCGCAGGACTAGGTGCCCTCGTTGACAAGCGCTGAGTATCGGGTCCCGACTCACCGCGGAGCAAACCGTGCCGGGACCTCGGTGACGTGAGCACCGGCGCCCCAACTGGACGGACCCGCCAGCCCTCGAAGGCCCAGAGCCCTCTCTCTGCGCTGCCACCAGAATTGGATCGGCGGTTCGAGGCGGTTGTCCTGTGGAGCACCAAGGCGGCGATCCCGGCGGCCGCGGTAAATGCTCTGAATGCGCTGAGTGAAGCCGGTGTGCTCGTGGGGATACTCGCTCCCACTTCCGCCGACGAATTGGTCAAACGGCTGCGGAAGCTGTCCATCCATGCCGCCCCCATCCTTCTCGCTGACAGCGGGGGCTCTGGGGCCGCTGTCGTCGACTACTCAGGGGTCCGGCCTCTTGGTGAGCCGACGCATGACATCGATCTCGTCGCCTTGGATCAGGCTGGCGCGGCCCTCGTCGAATCGCTGGCCGGGCTGGGACTGGCGGCCACCACGCTCCCTCGCGTCGCCGACGCACCCAGGGTCAAGGTTGCAGTGACCCACGACCTGGCGTCGCGAACGACGTGGTCGAGATTCAAGCAACTCCTCTTGGCCCACGGTATCCCGGGCGTTACCCCGCTCGCCGTCCTCGCCACGAACGCGGCTCGAGGGGCGGGGCTTGACGATCCACGCGTGGTGGTTGAGGGCACGACGGTGGAGGTCGCCCTCGTGGACACGGGGGACGTCGCGCTTGAAATGCTCGAAGAGCTCTGGCGGCGGGGAGTCGACCCCCACTCGGTCCTGCTGGTGGTCGACGGGCTGGCGGGTGTTCCGCACCGCCCCGCCCCGGTGATCGCTCCTGACGTGCGGAGCGCCACGGTCGTACTGGTGAACGGCGACCGGGGTTCGCCACGGTCCGGGATGGTGGTACTCACAGGCGGTTCGTCACGCCTGCGCCAAATCCTGGCCGATCAGCTGCGCCGGCGGCGCCAGCGGACACTTCCCGAGGCCACCACCCAAGCGGGCTGGACCCTCATCGTGGAGGGATTCGACATCGAACACCAGCGCGTCCACGAGGCCCTATTCACCCTGGCTGACGGCCGCGTCGGGACCAGCGGTGCGCCTCTTGCCAGCGACTCGAGTCGGCACCCCTGGGTCATCGCCGGCGGCGTCTACGACGGGCAGGGCCCCGGCACCCATCTGCTCACCGGGCCCGTTGTATTCGGACTCGGTCAACTCATCCCCGATGCGCTGCTGCGGCGGGTTCTCGATCTACGCACCGGGACCCTGCACGAACGCGCCGGGTCCGAGACACATGTCGTGGAGAGCGTGCGATTTGTGTCGCTCGTCCAGCCGACTACGGCCCTTCTGCGAGCTAGGTATCCGACCGGGTTCCGTACCGGCCCACCCCTCTTGGCGGCGGCCGACGACCACACCCATGCCCACGGTCGCGCCGGCGAGGTCACATGGACCCAGGTCGCCGGCTCCCCAGGGGGCATCGCAGTGGCGGCGACGCAGACCCGTTCCAGGGGGCCTCGCACGGCCAGTGGAAGAACGGAGGCCGGCAGCAGGGTCCTCGATCGAGTCGCCGTGTACCGCTCCGACTCCGACACCCTCCCTGATCCGTCTGGTGCCAGCGATGCCGTCGGCCAGGCCGCGGCCATCGGCTTCGACCGGCTGCTCGCCGAGCACCGCCAGGCTTGGGCTGCGCGATGGGAGGACGCCGATGTGGTCGTCGAGGGAGACGACGAGCTGCAGCTGGGCATCCGCTTCGCGCTCTTTCACCTGATGGCCTCGGTTGCTGACTCCGGGGAGGTCGCTGTCGGCGCCCGAGGACTAACCGGGACAGGGTACGGCGGTCATGTCTTCTGGGACGCCGACACCTTCGTCCTGCCGTTCCTGGCTGCTACGCACCCGGCCTCCGCCCGGGCCATGCTCGAGTATCGCCTGCAGCGGCTCCCTGCCGCCATCGAAGCTGCGCGCGCCGCGGGCTATGCCGGCGCCCGCTTTCCGTGGGAGTCCGCTCACTCCGGTCGCGACGTGACACCCACGAGTGCCCGCGACCGGACCGGAAAGGTCGTGCCCATCCGCACCGGCCAACTCGAGGAGCACATCGTCGCCCAGGTGCCGTGGGCAGCGAGCTGCTATGTGGACTGGTCCGGCGACGAGGAGTTCGCCCGTGGACCGGGCCGCCGCGTCTTCGTCGAAACAGCCCGGTACTGGGCGTCGCGGATCCGCCAGGAGCCGGACGGGAGCGCCCACATCTATGGCGTCATCGGCCCGGACGAATATCACGAACCGGTGGACGATAATGCCTTCACGAACGTCATGGCCCGGTGGAATATGCGCCGTGCCGCCCGGGCTGTCGAGGCGGACGGCGAGGTCGGCGATGTCGACGACGCCGAAAAGCGGCGCTGGCTCGAGCTCGCTGATGCCCTGGTCGACGGGTACGACCCCGATACGGGCATCTACGAGCAATTCGCTGGGTTCAGCCGGCTCGAGCCGTTGGTCATCGCCGAGGTGGCTCCGCGTCGTCCGATCGCCGCAGATCTTCTGCTCGGTGCTGAACGGACGCAGGGTGCACAGGTGATCAAGCAGGCAGACGTCCTGATGCTCCACCACCTCGTCCCCGATGAGGTTGTGGCCGGCAGCCTGGAGGCGAACCTCCGCTTCTACGAACCCCGCACCGCCCACGGCAGCTCGTTGTCCCCGGCGATCCACGCCTCGGTACTGGCCCGGGCCCGGGACTTCGAGCGCGCCCTGCAGGCGTTGACTATCGCGGCGCGCATGGACCTCGATGACCTGACCGGCTCCACGGCCCAAGGTCTGCACCTCGCCACCATGGGCGGCATGTGGCAGGCACTTGCCTACGGATTTGCCGGTCTCCGCCCGCGTGCCGGCATGCTTCATGTCGACCCCACATTGCCTCCTTCGTGGTCGGCCCTCGAGCTGCGGGTCGTGTTCCATGGCAGCAGGGTCCGCGTCCGCAGGGAGCGAGCGGACCTCTCTATATGGACCGACGGACGCATCTCCGTGGTCGTCGGGGGCACACCGTATGCCAAGAGTCCCGGCACGCTGGAGTTTCGTCGCCGCGGAGCGCAATGGGAGCCGATCTCATGAAAACAGTCATCGCCGCTATCGACAATTCGGCCGCTTCGCGTCCCGTGCTGGCTATGGCCCGAGCCGTCGCCTCGGCCCTCGGCAGCACGCTCGACGTCGTCCACGTCACCGAGGATGGCAACGAGACGGCACATGCTTCGGCCCAGGCCGCGGGTGCAGCCTTGCGCACGGTCGCCGGTGACCCGATTGAGCAACTCGTACTCGCTGTGGCTGACAAAGATGTGGTGGCACTCGTCCTCGGAGCCCGTGGAGGCCTCGGTGGTCCGCGGCCGGCCGGGCACCTCGCCTTGGCGCTCGCCGGCCAAACCGACAAGCCCGTGGTCGTGGTGCCACCCAACGCTGAGCCGCCTCAGCAACTGCACAGAGTCCTGGTAGCGATGGAGGGCACACCCGGCAAAGCCCGCGCCCTCCAGCGGACCATCGAGCTCTCGACCGGCGCCGGTCTCGATATCGTGGTGGTGCATGTCGACGAGGAGATCCCCAGTTTCACCGACCAGGTCCAACACGAGACGGCGGCCTACGCGCAGGAGTTCTTTTCCCGCCACCTCGTCGGCGCACCACAGGTGCGGCTGGAGTTGCGAATCGGTGTTCCCGCAATTGAGGTGCTTGCCACCGTCGAGGCGCTGCGCCCCGAGCTCGTAGCAGTCGGGTGGCCGCACACAGCTGATCCGGATCGGGGCGCGGTGGCACGCGAGATCCTCGAGCGCAGCACGGTCCCAGTCCTTCTTGTCGCCGTGACCTGAAGATCAACTCCACCGCCACGGGATGATCGACGAGCGGGGCGTTGTCGCCGCGGGTATCCAGCGGTGAGGATTTCGCCGCAGCGGAGGCCCGCGAGCGGGCTCAACTCGAACGCCGAGTACGCCTCCGGGGAGTCACGACCTAGCTCCTGGCCGTGGAGCCCCTCTAGTGAGTGGGCCATCCGGCCGTTGCACGGGCCTAGAACACTCGTCCCTCGTGGCGACTCCTAGTTCGTATGGCCCTCGGAACGAACGATCACGACGGAACAGGACGCATGGGCCGCACACTGCTCACTCACGGAGCCGAGCAGCAGCCCATCAAAGCCGCCGAACCCTCTGCTTCCCACCACGAGAAGCGTGGCACCCTTTGCTGCCTGGGCAAGCACTTGCGCCGCATGGCCCTCAATGACCGCCGTCCGGACCTGGAGCGAATGGTCGGGGCCAACGACGTCGTCGACCACATTCTGGAGCGCCTTGCATGCGACATCGGTCGGGCTCTCGGGGGGTGGAAGGCTCTGAAGCCACGCGTACTCATCGGCGATATGCCAGGCATGCACAACTTCGAGGCTTGCCCCGATGAACTTCGCGTATCGGACTGCCCAGCGCAGAGCCTCCTTGGACTCTTCGGAGGCGTCCACCCCGACTACGATGCGCCCTTCGCCGGAGTTTCGGCGGTGCGCCTCCTCATCAGTCTCGGTCGTTTGCGACATCTGGATGACCCCCCAGTTTTTGTGCGTCAACTCTTCTGGGTCGATTGGCTGTGCAAGTAGACGACCTGAGGTTGAGAGTCACCGCCAAGCAAAATGCCCGCCTCCGAGCCCCTATGGCCATTCCCAATGGTGCGCTCGGAGATCGGCATCGGACCAGGGGACAAGGTCACTCTTGGTGCCGCGTCGCGGAGCCCGCAGGTCGGATGCTGCTCTGGTGTAGTCGTGCGGAGACGTCCCTACCCCGTGGCCGGCCACAGAGCCGTTCCCTGGGTTGTGGTCCCCACGAATACCAGACGGTCATGGCGACGACCGCAGCCGTGCCGGGTCACGCGACCCCCCCGGTGGCGGGTACCTGAGGAACCGCCATCGGGCCGCATTCCGGCCACTGACGATCCCGCCCCCCTGGCGCAACCTTGCCCGGAAGTTTTGGGGAATTCGGCCCTAGTGACAGATGTCTGGCTCCATACGATCGAACGAAAGGGCCCATCGCGGCTGGGATGGGGCGAAGACGGGAACCGGACACATACATCGGTCCGAGCCCCATCCCTAGCCGGTTGGCTGGATGGGGAGGGGTTCGATGACTGTTCTCACGCTACCCACCAGGGAAAAGGCCCACGGCAGGCTGTACGGGGCCCTGTGGAAGCGCCAGCTGGACCACTACCCGAAGAGGGCCCCCCGCATTGGGTACCTCGGCCTCGTGGTCCTCACCACGATCGTTCTCTACTACCTCTACTACGTGGAGGGCGCCATCACGCCCTTGATGCTGCCCTACTACCACATGTCCTTTCTGTACTTCCTCTACCTGTTGGTGGTGTCGAACGCCATCGGGGCATTCACCGCGTTCATCGGCGGGCTCTCCGACAAGATCGGCCGCGCCAACCTGACCATCTACGGCACGTTCACCGTCGGCCTAGTCCAACTCGTGGCCGTGCCTCACATCCACACCGAGTTCGGGTTCGCCCTGGCGTACTGCGTGATCGGCTTCGTGGAAGGGATCATCCTGGTCTCCACCCCCGCCCTCATGCGCGACTTTTCGCCCCAGATGGGGCGCGGGGCGGCCATGGGGTTCTGGGCACTGGGTCCGACGGTGGGTAGCCTGGCAGCCAGCCTGGTCGCCACCCGCACCCTCCAGCACTTGCACCCGTGGCAGGACCAGTTCGTCATCTCGGGACTCGTGTGCATGGGCGTGGTGGCGATCGCGTTCTTCGCACTGCGCGAACTCTCCCCGCAGCTTCGAGACCAGCTGATGGTGTCGGAAAACGAGCGAGCCTTGGTCGAAGCACGAGCCAAGGGCATCGACGTGGAGAAAGCCACGCGCCACCCACTGCAGTCCATGATGCGCCTGGACCTGGTGGCATCGTCAGTGGGGATCGCGGTGTTCCTCCTCATCTACTACGCATCGGTGAGTGTGCTTACGCTCTACTGGGTGGTGGTCTTCAACCGCACCACTGCCGATGCAAACGGCATCAACACCTGGTACTGGGTGTGCATGTCGACGATGCTGGTCCTGTTCGGCGTCCTCTCCGATCGGGTCCGGGTGCGCAAGCCATTTATGGTGGTCGGGGCTGTGGGCACGATCGTCATGACGATCTTCCTACTCAGTCAGATCAGTCACCCGCACACCGGCTATTACTCCAACGTCCTCGTGGTGGTCCTGCTCGGCCTGTTCATCGCCGTCGCCTACACACCCTGGATGGCCGGGTACACCGAGGCGGTGGAGGCCCACAACCCTGCCCTGTCGGCCTCGGGCTTGGCTGTGTGGGGTTGGGTGCTGCGCATCGTCGTGGCCTTGTCCTTCATCGTGCTCCCCCGGGTCGTCACCACCTCCACCACCCTGGTGGACAACCAGGGTCCAGCGACCGATTTGCAAGCCCTGCAGGCGGCACAGCCCTATGTGCCCGCTGCCGGGAACACCCACCCATCGGCCGCGCCGGCGAGCGTCCTGACATCACTCGAGCAGATGACACCCCGGGGCCCGGGCCAGGCCCTGGCGGCGCTCCTCAAGGAGTACGGAACGAGCCGCGACATCATGAAGGCCATGGGGGCGGTGCCCGCCGACCTGAAGCTCCAGGTAGCGGGGTTGCTGGTCTTCTCACCGCTGGCCACCGACATCCAGAGCGGCCGCCACGTGTCCGTGCCTCAGATCGCCGCTGTCCAGGCGGACTCGCCTCAGCTTGCCGCCCTGCTGCGGGTCGAGCCGAAGATCGTCCCGGCCCAGAAGGCGTCAGGAAACGAGTGGAAGCGGTGGTGGTGGGTGTGCGTCGTTGGCGAACTCGTGTTCCTGGGGCTCGTGTTCACCATGCGAGGCCGCTGGAGCCCTAGGGCCGCCAAGCGTGACTTTGAGGAGCACGAACGCCGCGTAGCCGTCGAGCTGGCCAAGATCCGTGGCACGGGGGCGACTGAAGAGATCCCCGAACTCGTGCTGGCGCCGACCGGCACCGACGGCCCGTTGTGGGTCCGGTCGGTCCACGTAGCGGCGTGAGAAAGACCTGTCGACACACGACCCGGTCGGGATGCCCCACCTCTAGCCAAACCGACTCGTCTCGTCGTCGCGCACGTCCAGATCATCGGCTCTGCAATCTGGGCGCCACCAGAGGATCAGATATTCCGTAGAGCGTTGTCTAGAGGAATGCTGAAAGCAACGTCCGATCATTCATTGGACGTTCGCAATCGAGCGGCTTCTCCGACCCGATCAGCGCACGTCGACAGAGTCAAGGGCAGCGAGCGCCGCCCCGCGGGCACCCGCCATGTCCAGATCTGGAATCAGGGCGAACGTTGCGACTTTACGCTGCTCCTCGCGAAGCGATGTGTGTCTGTGGACCCGCCCCAAGAACCACTCGCCGAACGTCGGCGAGGCCTCGACGACGCCCCCGCCGACGAAGTAGGCACTCGGATCGAGAAAGTTGCTTGCGATCGTAAAGAGTCGCCCGAGCGCCATCGCCTGCTGGTCGAAGATCTTGAGCGCCAGCGCGTCGCCGCTGTCTCCGAGACCTCGGACGAGTCTTGCGGCCTCGCCCATCGATCCCGCTCTCGCCAGCTCATGGTCGGGGAAGCGCGTGAGCCAGTACGGCAACAGGTTTCTCTCGATCCCGGTGAGCGACGCGACACTCTCGGCATCGGCGACGAAGCCGCACTGGCATGCCGGAACTGGTTGACCGTCAGCGAGCAACCCTTGCATCGGTATGTGGACGTGCCCGAATTCGCCCGCCATCCCCACCGCTCCGCGGATCACACGTCCGGCCTCGATAACTCCACCCCCGAGGCCTGTACCCACGATGGCCGAGACTGACGAATGCAGCGATCCCTCACTCCGGAAGTGCTCGTGATGGGCCCAGAGCGCGGCGGCATTGCCATCGTTGTTGTAGACGACGGGAATGCCGAGTCGATGCTCGAGGACGGCGCGAATCTGAAAGCCGTGCCACGCCACCTGGGAGAAGTTTGTCGAGCCCTTGGAGGAGATCACGCCATCTGCGCTCGCTGGCCCTGGCGTTCCGAGACCGACGGCACGCACCGACTCTCTCGTCACACCCGTGAGGTGGAGTACTTGGTCGACCGCCTCGGTGAGTGCTTCGATCGCCACTTCGGGCCCTTCACTTACCCGGCTCGGACTTTCGACCAGCCGATCCACCAGGAAGTGCCCCGAGTTGTCCAGCAACGTCGCGCTGTTGGAGGTGCCACCGTTGTCGAGGCCCACGACGGCCCATAAACCGGGTTTCATGCCAGACCTGCCGTGGCTCGGAGTTCAGGCGGTTCCACGGCACGGTGCACCCCGGAGAGCGAACCCAGCCGCCGTTCGCCACGCATGTTGCCCGCACAAAGGCTGCG
>JGI12269J14319_10003686_pt1 | contig 14302 bp, 15 predicted proteins | sample PeaSoiSIISIP2007_FD_14319 | JGI IMG/M metagenome (IMG submission 14319) | reverse complement strand
AGGGGGTGGGGGTACGCAGTTCTGACCGGCCTAATCCAGGCCGGATTGGGCTATTCAGCGGGTTTTCCCTCAACTCTTCATTGTGCGCGTTTCTCGGGTAATTCTGCGCAAGGGGAGCATTTTCAGGCCGACCCTGGCGGGACGATTTTGCGCTCCCGTTCGTCATGGCGAGTTTTTGGGAGTAATCCGTGTCGGTGAGTAAATTGGCAATTTTTCGAAAATACAGAATCCAGAGCCTATTGCAAAATCACCTTGCGTTTGTGTATCCCGCCTGAAATCAATGGAACAGCCTCTTGTTTGTGAGGCGATTGTTTTTTGAAAAATCGAGCGAAAGCCGCCATCGGCATCAGCAGGGCCTAAAGGCCAAGATCCATCATTTCAGCAGTTTCGGCACGACTAAAGTCGTGCCCTTGTTACAAAACATTTCATCAAGCCAACTATCGATGCGAACTTCTCAGCAGGCAACATTTCGCAGCGCGATCAATTCTCTATGGAATTTTGCAAGTGTCTCTCCATTCCGACCACACCGGTGTTTACCCGGGATAATTTGTGTAAGGCGAGGTTAATACGATCTCAGGCCCAAAAAGCCGGGACTACCCTAAACTTCGTGGTGGAAAACTTTGGTCGTGCTGCTTGTAAACATTTCGTCATTTAGCTAAAATACGAATTATGATGTTCGCGGAAGCACATTTCGGTGCACTTGCAAATTCCAGTCGTCTTGCGGTGATGCGCTGGCTCAAGGACCCCAGGAAGCACTTTCCAGATCAACCACATGGCGACATGGACAAACTCGGTGTTTGTTGCACCTTTCTCACTGACAAACTCGGTATTGCTCCAGCGACCACGACACGGCACATGAAGATTCTTGCCGATGCTGGTTTTGTTCGCGCCACTCGCATTGGGAAGTTCACGTATTACAAGCGAATCGACAGCGCACTGCAAAAGCTCAGCCACGATATTGCCAAACTTTAGGACGGAACGATGGACGAATTGGAACTGTTGGCCAACGCGGACGAACGCGCCCGCAAATACACCACAACCATAGGCAAACGCCGCGTCTTTCCAGACAGCAAAGCGCTGGCCAATCTGGCCTTGTTTGACGAACCGTTACCGGAGCGTGGTGTTCCGACGGATGAAGTCTTGCGCTTGCTCGATGAGGCTGGCTCTCCGGCAACCGTTGCCTCTAACGATCCACGTTATTTCGGATTTGTCATCGGCGCTACTCTGCCTGCTGCTGCGGTAGCTGAGCGTATGGTACTGGCCTGGGATCAGTGCGCTTCATCATTCGCCAACTCACCCATTGCCGCCCACATCGAGCGGGTTGCCTCCGGTTGGATATTGGATGCGCTTGATCTTCCCCGTCAGTGCGCCGTTGGTTTTGGCACCAGCGCCACGGCCTGCACTTTGGCCTGCATAGCGGCGGCACGACGCGCACTCCTCGAACGTCTTGGATGGGACTTCGACAACGACGGATTGGTGGGCGCGCCAGAAGTACAGGTCGTCATCTCAGAGACGGCGCACATCACGGTAAAAAAAGCATTGCGCATTCTTGGCTTCGGGATGAAGCGTGTCCTCATCGCTCCCACCGATATGTATGGCCGCGTCGATCCTGACCGTCTGCCGCCACTCAACGACCACACGATTCTCTGCCTTCAGGCAGGTGAGGTAAATACCGGGGAATTCGATCCCTTTGATGTGCTCATCCCAAGGGCCAAAGCGGCTGGCGCATGGGTTCATATCGACGGTGCCTTCGGCCTGTGGGCGCGCGCCTCTTCGAAGATTGCACTTACCGAAGGCATTGAGGACGCTGATAGCTGGACTACCGATGGGCACAAGTGGCTGAACTCGCCTTACGATGGCGCAATGGCCATCTGCCGCGACGCCAACGCACTTGCCGCAGCCATGAACAGCGATGCGGTTTATTCTTCCGCCGCGCAGGATGCGCAAAAAAACCTAAATCTGGAATTCTCGCGGCGAGCGCGCGGCATTGCGATTTGGGCAGCGCTGCGCTCGCTAGGTCGTACAGGAATCGCGGAGATGGTAGACCGGCATTGCGCGCTGGCTCAGTACATTGCCGATGGACTTCGCAATGCAGGCTATCAGATACTAAACCGCGTACCGCTCAACCAGGTACTCGTTCGCGCTGCCACGGATGACGAAACGGTAGCCATATTGCACGAAGCGCAAACCTCTGGTGAGTTTTGGTTTGGCCCGACCGTTTGGCAGGGGAAACCCGCCTTCCGCATCAGTGTTTCATCGTGGAGAACGGAAAAGTGCCATGCAAACCGACTCATCCAGCAACTCTCCACATTTCTGCGGAATCGACAAGCTTGAAGGGGGGATGTTCTATGTTCATGATTCGTACTGGCAAGTCACCAAGGCTCGCCGATCAGCTTCCCTGGAATACTGAATTTACGCTACCAGCCCAATGCGCTCATCCAGCCTAATTGCCAAAGGATGGATTACTCCCTGAAAACGCCGTTATCGCCGGAAGCAATTATCGTTTATGGCGAAATCCCCGTGGCGCTTGTCGAGCATTTCTGCCTCGAAGTCCGGGCTTCAGAGTTCCGGTTAGTGGACGGAATATTTGACGACGCTGTCAGTGAACGAGGTGGATGGAGCTGTTGGTTTGTCAACAAAATCGGTAAGTTCGCTTCCGCTTCGCGGAAATGGCGAGTTAGCTGGTTGGCGGCAGTTCAAATCATCTGTAACGTACCGCCATTGATTGAGATGCTTGTCACGAGCGGGCGCAACGGGAATGGTTTCCGTTCCCCCTGCCCCACGCTACAATTTCTCTATGCAAATTCTCTCGATCTCTCGCCGCCGTCTCGATCTGTTTCCTCTGGAAGCCTTTACCCCGGAGTTGCTGGCCCGTGAAAGCCAGCGCGTCCGCGAACTCTATGCGGCGGGCATCCTGCGCCAGATTTGGCGACGCGGCGATGAGCCTGGCGCGGTTCTTGTGTGGGAGGCGGCCAACGAGGACGAGGTGCGGGCGGCGATTGCAACGCTGCCAATTTATATTGCTGGAATGATGGAAATCCCGGTTCTGATGGCGCTTCAGCCCTATCCTGGATTCTGCCCCGCGTAGGAGACGGAGCAAAACCCGCCCCGTCGGTTTCATTGCCGAAGAATTGTTGCTTTCACCCCGCAGCTCCAGGTCGTACACTGGGGTTTCGCACTCGGAAGACTTGGAAGGAGAGTACACATGGCTTACCCCGCAAATTACCGCTATACCCGTGAGCATGAATGGATTGCGCTCGACGGCAGCATTGGAACCATCGGCATCACCGACTACGCGCAGAACTCGCTGGGCGACATTGTCTACGTGGACGCGCCCAAGGTTGGCGACGCGGTGACCGCGAACGCCACCTTTGGCTCTGTCGAGAGCGTGAAGGCGGTCAGTGACCTGTACTCGCCCGTCAGCGGCACGGTGACCGCCGTCAACGAGGAGTTGAAGGACTCGCCGGACAAGATCAACGAGCAGCCGCACGACGCTTGGATTATCAAGGTGCAGCTCTCCGACCCAGCCCAGTACAATACCCTGCTCGACGCTGCGGCGTACGAAGCGTTCATTGCGGAAGAAAGCTAGAACAGAGATCAGGGGGCAGTTTTTTGGATCTCAGTTGAGGTCCTTGCTCGTTTGATAGCGCTCATCTGGCTTTCCAAGCCACTGAATCTACTGATCTCTGACCCCTGACCTCTGTCAAAGGAACCCATGCGCTACTTGCCAAAATCGCCCGCTGAGCGGGAACAGATGCTTGAAGAGATCGGCGCGGCATCGATCGACTCGCTTTTTGAGGTGATTCCAGCCGAGTACCGGTTGGACCGCGATCTTGCTGTGCCCAGCCAGCTTGCCGAGAGCGAGATCATTGAATACTTTCGCGCGGCGGGTGCGAAGAATGCGACCGACTACGCCAGCTTTCTGGGCGCGGGCGCGTATCGCCATTACCGGCCAGTGATTATCGACTCGCTGATTCAGCGGGGCGAGTTTTTGACCAGCTATACGCCCTATCAGGCGGAAATCACGCAGGGCACGTTGCAGGCGATCTTCGAGTTTCAGACGATGATCGCCGAGTTGACGGGCATGGACGTGGCCAACGCCAGCATGTACGACGGCTCGACGGGCGCAGCCGAGGCGGTGATGATGGCGGTGCGCGTGACTGGGCGGCACAAGGCCGTGGTGGCCGCAACCGTGCATCCCGAGTATCGCGAGGTGCTGGCCACCTATACCAAGCATCAGGGGCTGCCGGAGACGCTGGTGGGCTACGACCGCCAGACGGGGCGGCTGGACCTGGAGGCGCTGGCGGCTGCTGTGACCGATGAAACTGCGGCGGTGCTGGTGCAAAGCCCGAATTTCTTTGGCGTGATCGAGGACATTCCGGCGATTGCGGAGATTGCGCATGCACGGGGCGCGCTGCTGATTGTCTCCATTGCCGAGGCGGTTTCGCTGGGGGTGGTGCGGCCACCGGTGGAGGCGGATATTGTCAGCATGGAGGCGCAGTCGTTTGGCGTGGCGCTGAGTTATGGCGGGCCGTTCTGCGGGGTGATTGCGGCAAAAGAAAAGTATCTGCGGCAGATGCCTGGAAGATTGGTGGGAGAGACAAAAGATAGCAATGGGAATCGCGGCTTTGTGCTGACGCTTTCGACGCGCGAGCAGCATATTCGCCGGGAGAAGGCGACCTCAAACATCTGCACGAATCAGGCGCTGGTGGCGCTGATGGCTACTATTTTTCTGAGCGTCTACGGCAAGGAAGGGATTCGGGAGTTGGCCGAGCATAACTTGGCGAAGGCGGATTACGCGGCCAAAACGCTGGGCGGGCAACCGGGCGCAAAGCTGCTGTTTACCGGCGCGCCGCGCTTTCACGAGTTTGTGTTGCAGACCGAGGAGGCTCCGGCGGAGTGGAGCAAGCGGCTGCTGGCGGACAAGATTGTGGGCGGGCTTGATCTAAGTAAGTGGTATCCCGAGTTGGGCCATGCGACGTTGTGGTGCGCGACAGAGGTTGTGACGCGGGAGCAGATGGATCGGGCGGGTCTGGGGCTTGTGGCCGCAACGGTGGAGGCATAAATGGAGAGCGCGAAAAAAGTTCGGCAGCATCCTACGCAGAATGAGGCGCTGCTGTTTGAGAAGTCATCGCCGGGGAAGCGGGCTTACCGGCTGGCGGCTCTGGACGTGCCGACGGTGGACGCGGCGGCGCTGCTGGGCGAAACACACCGAAAGGTGGGCGCGCAACTGCCGGAGCTGAGCGAGATCGAGATTATCCGGCACTTTACGCGGCTTTCGACGTGGAATTACGCGATTGATTTGGGAATGTATCCGCTGGGATCGTGCACGATGAAGTACAACCCACGGGTGAATGAGCTGGTGGCGCGGACCGAGGGGCTGGCCGAGGCGCATCCTTACCGGCCAGACTCGCTGGCGCAAGGTTCGCTGGAAGTGATTGAGCTGTTACAGCGGTGCCTGACGGAGATTACGGGCATGGACGCGATCACGCTGCAACCGGCGGCGGGCGCGCACGGGGAGTTCACCGGAATCCTGTTGGTGCGGGCCTGGCATGAGTCGCAGGGGAATGCGCGGCGGAAGATTCTGATTCCCGACTCGGCGCACGGGACCAACCCGGCGACGGCGGCGATCTGCGGGTACACGGTGGAGAATCTGAAGTCGAATGCGGAGGGCGGCATTGACTTGGAGGCGCTGGCGCGTCAGGTGGACGAAGAGACCGCGGCGCTGATGCTGACCAATCCTTCGACCATCGGGGTCTTCGAGAGCCAGATTTACAAGATTGCCGAGATTCTGCACGCCAAAGGCGCTCTGCTGTACATGGACGGGGCCAACATGAATGCGCTGGTGGGCAAGGCGCGGCCAGGCGACTTTGGGGTGGATGTGATGCACCTGAACCTGCACAAGACCTTCTCGACGCCCCATGGCGGCGGCGGGCCGGGTTCGGGTCCGGTGGCCTGCAAGGCGTTTCTGGAGCCGTTTTTGCCGACGCCGGTGCTGGTGAAGACAGAGGGACTAGGGACTGAGGGACTGTTGCGGTGGGAGTATGATCGGCCGCAGTCGGTGGGACGGGTGCGGGCGTTTTACGGGAATGTGGGCGTGCTGATTCGGGCGCTGGCTTACATTTTGGCGAACGGGCCGGACGGGCTGCGGCAGACGACCGAAGACGCGGTGCTGAACGCGAACTACATTCGGGCCAAGCTGGAAGATTTGTACGAGTTGCCTTACAAGACGGCGTCGATGCACGAGGTGGTCTTCAGCGATAAGCGGCAGGCGGCCAAAGGTGTGAAGACAGGCGACTTGGCCAAGCGGCTGATTGATTACGGCTTTCATCCGTATACGGTGAGCTTCCCGATGATCGTACACGGCGCGCTGATGATTGAGCCGACGGAGAGCGAGTCGCTGGAGGAATTGGACCTGTTCATCGCGGCGATGCGGGCGATTGCGCAGGAGGTCGAGGAGACGCCGGAAGTGGTTAAAAGCGCGCCGCATTCGACGCGGATCTCACGGCTGGACGAGGTGACGGCGGCGCGCAAGCCGGTGCTGCGGTGGAGACCGACTGGGTAGGGCGTTTTTGCTTTTTCCGTTGAGGATTCGAGGTCTCCCACCCTTGCCGCAAAAAGCAAAGACGCGGCAAGGATGGGGCACCCAGCTGATTCTGGAATGAATCAGGCGTGGACCAGGAGGTCCACGTTCCAGCCGACCGGGATGTCGGCGCTACAGGTTCTATGCGCTACGGATTCTTGCGCTAGCACTTCGTGTTCGGCGGGGCACTGGTGGGAGACTGCAACGAATCTCAGCCGACGACGCGCAGTTTTTTCGAGGCGTACTGGGCAATCTCGCCATCGAGGCTAACCAGGGCGAGTTTTTCCGTCATCGCCTGCGCAATGAGCATTCGGTCGAACGGGTCTTTGTGGATGGGCGGCAGGTCGTAGACTGCGGCAACGTGCTGCGGGCGGAGCGGGAGAGCCGTGGCGTTGAGTTGATCGAGAGCCTGCTGCCACCAAAGGCGGGGATCGCCGACTTCGAGGGTGCCTTTCATGCTCTTCACCAGAACCTCCCAGTAGGAGACGACACTGAGGAGGCTGAAGCCGGCAAGAACGGCCTCACGGGCCGCGTTTGAGAGCAATTCGGGGCGGTCGAGCGCCCAGATGATGGTGTGGGTATCCAGAAGGAAGCCGTGGACTGGAGGCTCGGGGATCAAATGTGCTTACCCAGCAATTCCTCTTCGGTGATGGGCGCGTCCCAACCGGGCAACAGGCGAATGCGGCCTCTCATGCCGCCTAAGATCACCTTGCGGGGCTTCTGCAGGGGCGGAGGAGCGAGCTGCGCGACGGGGCGCCCGTGGCGGGTAATCACCACATTCTGACCACTTTCGACGACGCGGATCAGCTCGGTCAGGCGGTTTCTGGCTTCGGCGGTGCTGACATTCATATTGAAATTATAGCCATAAATTATAGCCATAACAAGCGGATAGTTTCGCCGTAGTCACGGAGAGATTCCCACATTTCCGATTTTTTCGGAATTCCGCACAGGGGGGGGACGGCCTAGACTTTGAGTATGGCCACCATTCCAAATCTGGCGCTCGATTCGGGTTTGCCGGCGAACGTAGACGCTGAAAAAACGATTCTGGGCGCGATTCTCCTGGATAATGCCGCCCACTCGGAAGTGGCTGAAAAGATTGACGCAGACGATTTCTCTCTGGACTCGCACCGGCGCATTTATCTGCGCATGACGGAGTTGCTGGAGGGGCAGCGCGCGGTCGATATCGTCACGCTGTCGAACGAGCTATCGCGGTACAAGGAGGTCGAATCGGTGGGCGGCGTGGCCTATCTGGCCTCGTTGACCGAGGGTTTGCCGCGCCGTCCGGTGATCGAGGAGTACATTCGCATCGTCAAGGACAAGGCGATGCACCGGCGACTGATGCTGATCTGCTCGGCGGCGATTGCCCGGGCGGCGGACCAGAGCGAAAACGCGATCGACGTGCTGGGCGGGGTCGAGGCGGAGCTGATGAAGGTCAGCGAGCGCGGGCTGGCCGGCGGCTTTCAGAGCCTGGACCAGATCGTCGCCAACTCCTTTGGTTCCATTGACAACCTGTACAAGCAGAGCCGCGAGGTTACGGGGCTGGCTACCGATTTTGTCGAGCTGGACCGCATGATGAGCGGGTTGCAGAAGGGCGAATTGATCATTCTGGCCGCTCGACCGTCGATGGGCAAGACGGCGTTTGCGATCAATATGGCGCAGAATGCGGCGGTCAACCACAACGCCACGGTGGCGGTTTTCAGCCTGGAAATGAGCAAGGAATCGCTGCTGCGACGCATGTTGGCCTCGCAGGCCTGGGTGGATCAGCGCAAGTTGCAGACCGGATTTCTGGGTCGCGAGGATCAGGTCAAGCTGGAGCGGGCGCTGGAGCAACTGATTGAATCGAAGGTATTTATCGACGACACGGCGGGCATTTCTCTATCGGAAATGCGGGCCAAGTCGCGGCGATTGAAGCAGAACAACGGTGGCCTGGACCTGATTGTGGTGGATTATTTGCAGTTGATGTCGGCCTCGCTGCCGTCATCGGGCGGAAAGCAGCACGAAAACCGTACGCAGGAGGTCTCGGCGATCTCGCGCGGATTGAAGGCGCTGGCCAAGGAACTGGACGTTCCGGTGGTGGCGCTGTCGCAGCTTTCCCGTGCCAGTGAGCGACGCGGCGACGATAAGCGGCCTTTGCTGAGCGATTTGCGTGAATCGGGATCAATTGAGCAGGACGCTGACGTGGTCGCCTTTATTCACCGCGAAGCCTACTACAACCGCACGGAAGAGCAGACCGAGGAAGAGAAGGCCAAGTCGGAGATCATTCTGGCCAAGCAGCGTAACGGCCCGACGGGGACAGTGTTCTTGAACTTCATCTCGCGCTTCACGCGGTTTGATAACCCGGATACGATCCACGAAGGGTGATTTTTGGGGGCGGCTGAAGTCGTGCCGTAGAAAGTGACAGACGTGGACCGGGAGGTCCACGTTTCAGTCGAGCTGGAACTCGGCGCTACAGTTTCATGCTCGGCGGGTCAGAAACACCGGTGCGGACTGTTACAAATCACAGACTTTCAGTGAGTGCCAAGCCTGCCGCTTGACGCTTCCGAAGTTTCTCAACTGCCGTTTCAAGGATAAGTAAAACATTAGTGAACCTCTGAACAGGTACAGGTGATTGCAGAATGCACTCCCAGGGGCTAAAGCCCGTACCCTTCAAAATGCTGACTTATTCAGAGGTTCCCTAATCGGCAGATTCGGCACGACACAAGTCATGCCCTTATTACATAACTTCTCATCAAGCAATCTTGCGCATCAGACTCAACACCAAGGCTTACTGCGAAACGATCATTCGGCGATGGAATTTTGCAAGGGGTCGATTGCTGGCAATGAGTTTTTATTTATCTACAGTCCCTCTGTTTGGTCCTCCGCAAGCAACCATCCACGGCAAATACCTTCTGTGGTCGCGATGCCTTGAACAGGGCGTAGCGACTCAACGCTGAAGGACTCGGCACGGCGCATACAAAAAAATGCGCACTGCGCGGCGCGTGGTGCGGGCTTCCCGGCCCGCTTCAAACGCATCCTGAAACGCTGTCGCTTGATTGCATTCTTGGTTAAAAAACATTCATGCAGACGGATACCTTCCGCCGGGAGTCATCGTGTGACCTTAATGACCTGAAACGCAAGACTAACCTGCTCGAATTTCAAATCTCCGCATCTGGCGTGCCATTGCAATCAAGCTGCCGTACAGCGCCACATGCTTTCATAATGACCCATTGTGCGCATTCGCGACACCTTTGTCCTGTGCGCCGGTTTCACTCAACTTCTTCTTACGTTAACCCGATACAATCGATGCCGGACAGACTCCGGCGGGAGGCAGATCATGGCCCTTTGGACGCTCAACCATTCCTACTCCGTGGACGACCGGATTCTGAATAACCAGCACAGCATTTTTGTTGGAATGCTCAACGAGATTCGCGACACCGTCGCTGGCGAGCAGCCTGCCGAGGCGGTTGCGAAGCGGCTACGCGCGCTGGCCAGCGACATCTGCAACCATCTGGCATTGATGGAAGCGATGATGACCTTCACCCGCTTCCCGCACATCAACGAGCATCGCGCCTGCCATCGGGAACTAGCCCGGCGGTTGCGTGAGTTTGCTGCGCGCTGCGAACAGGGTGATCGTTCCATGCAGGCTCAGTTGCTGAGTTTTGTCCAGGAATCTCTCGACAGTCAGATGCGGAAGCAAGAGCAGGAACTGGGTCCGTGGTTGCATGCTCACGCTACCAACTCCGCCGCGGGTTTGCCGGAGATGAGTCGCTCATGAGCAGCTCCTCAACTTTTCGGCTATATGCCCGATAAGCCGAGTAACGGAGAAAATCCGGCGAGGGATGAACAATGGCTTTAATGGCATGGGATATGAAATATTCCGTCGGCGTGAAGACGATTGACGGTCAGCATCATGTTTTGTTTGACATCATCAACGATCTGCATAGTGCGATGCTGAAGGGGCAGGCACAAAGCCTCACCGGCCCTATGCTGCGCAAGCTGGTGCAATATACCAACGAGCACTTCAATGCAGAAGAGGGAATGCTGGAGCGTACCAAGTATCCGGGTCTGGCCGACCACCGCATCAAACACAAGGAACTGCTCAAGCAGGTCGAGGATTACTGCGCTCGCTTCGCGCGGGGCGAGATCACGCTCAACCTGCATCTGCTGAACTTCCTGCGCGACTGGCTCACCGACCACATTCAGAAAGTAGACCACGAATACGGTCCCTGGTTGAACGAGCACGGCGTGCAATGAGCCGCAGCGGCTGGCTGCGCAAATCAGCCAGCCGCGCCGCATCGGATAAAAATATTCCAATCATCCCATTGCAGGCATGAGCGAATTAGCAGGAGATTCTTCGTGGACTTGACGGCTTCAAACAATGCACCTGCTTCTGCATTGAGTGCATCGATTGTCCTTGGCGGCGATCCTTCAACCGACCTCATGGTCTGGCACCACAAGTACGGTGTGGGTGTCGGCGTGATGGATGACGACCATCGCGGCCTCTTCGACGCCATCAACGCAGTGCAGGCGGCGGTGATACGGAAGGAGTCACATGCCGCAATCGGTTCGCGGCTGAATGCGCTCGCGCAGGCTACTCGCGCGCACTTTGCCGCCGAGGAAGCACTCATGGCGGGTGCGCAATACGCGGGATTGGCTCTGCACGCCCTCAAGCACCAGCGCCTGCTGGAGCAGGTCGTGGCCTTTGTCACCCGCTACGAGCGTGGCGGTTTTACGCTGCATGAGCATTCCCTCAACTTCCTGCGCGACTGGCTCATCCCGCACATTCAGGAGATGGACCTCAACTTCGGCCTCTGGCTCAACGAGCATGGCAAGCGGTAATTTTCTATTTTCTTTGAATTCAGAAGTTGGCTCATCCTTCCCGCATTTCTTCCGATAACTTCAGTGCTGCATTCGTTGCGGCGGGAGGAAGCCATGACTTCACTGGCCACGATGAATCAAACCGGCGAGAGCGCCGCACCCCTGGGCGTCAAAACAGAAGTCGTGGCACCCATGCCGCTGATGGTCTGGTCCAACAAGTTCAGCACTGGCATTGGTGTACTGGACAAGGAGCACCAGGCGCTGTTCGAAGCGCTCAACGGCGTGCAGGCCGCAGTGATCGCCAAAGAAGAGCGTGGCACCATCGGCGCGCTTCTGCACATGGTGGCCGAGGGCACCAGCGCCCACTTCACCTCAGAAGAAACCATGATGGCCGCCAGCAAGTACTCCGGGCTGGCGCTGCACATCCTCAAACACCAGCATCTGCTGGAGCAGTTGAACGCCTTCATGGCCCGCTTTCATCGCGGCTACAACTTGGACGATCACTCGCTGGTCTTTCTGCGCGACTGGTTCATCGTCCATATTCAGAACGACGACCTCAACTTCGGCCTGTGGCTCAACGAGCACGGCAAAAAGTAGCTTCTATTGATCCGGCCCTCAAATAGTGTTAAGGTTTCCCACCCTTGCGCAAGAAAAAGTGCAAGGATGGGGCACCCAGTCACCTGTATTTACGGGCCGGATCAATAAGGAGAAACAAGTGGTCAGCGAACAGTTTCATGCGCGGCGGGTCGGTGGAGCCGGTGGGGGACTATGATGAGCGCTTGGAATTTCTGCTTGTGAACAGCGACGAAGGCCGTCTGCGGAATGAGACAGTTCGCGCGTCTGCTCATCATTCCGGGAACGTCGCCGATAAATCCCATATCGGGCCAGATTCGACGGGAGGATCACCATGAGCAGAACAGACGAGATCGGTCAGTCGAGCGAAGAGTTAGCGAGTCCAGAGCATCCGTCGGAGGAGGCACCGCGTGAGCCGCTTCTGGTCTGGAACAACCGTTGCAGCTTGAGTGATGGCGCACTGAACCGCGAGCACAAAGAACTCTTCGATGCTCTCAATGCCGTGCAGGACGCGGTGCTCAACGACGAGGGCCGCAGCGAGATTGGAGCGCATCTCATCCGTCTCGCTCTGGCCACGCACAAGCACTTCATCTCCGAGCAGGCCAGGATGGCTTCCGCCAGATACCCTGGACTTCCGCTGCATACTCTCAAGCACGAGCAACTGCTGGAAGAGTTGGATCGGTTCATTGTTCGATATGATTACGAGGGAATGATCCTCGACGATCACTCGCTGAACTTTCTGCGTGACTGGCTCCTGGACCATTTGCAAACCATGGACCTCAGCTATGCAGTCTGGCTCAAGGAAGCCGCGCAGGCTAAGGAGCATCGAGGCTGAACTGCGCGTAGAGGCCGTCCGGCTTTGGCTCGGAGGCCAGTTCGTAGACCAGCCGTTCCAGCACCAGCCGTTTATCCGGAGGCGAGGAGCGCAACTCCAGATCGGCCCGTGCAATCAGGCGCAGCGCCCGCGTCAGGTCGCTGCGTTTTTTATAGCGGCGCGCTTGCCGGATCAGATCGTCGGCGGCAAAGGGCGGCATACGAAAGCCCTGCCACAGCGCCTGCCAGATGGCCCGCGAGTCGCGCACGTTCTTTTCCAGAATCACCAGCATCTGGCGGAAGGTCTTGGCCAGCATGAACAAATGGCCGATGGCCGCATCCTCGCCGGCATCCGAACTGTTCAGAAGCCCATGCAGCAGCGCCAGCGCGCGCGCCTTGTCGCGGGAGCTGATGGCGTCCGTCAACTCGTACAGCGAGCGCTGCTTGGCACCCAGCACCATGGTCTCCACGTCGGCCAGCGTGATGTTTTCCCGCCCCTGCGTATAGAGAAGCAGCTTTTCCAACTCCGAGGAGATCAGCATCATATCCGCGCTCAGAGCATCCACCAGTTGCCGCGCTGCATCCTGGTCCACGCGCATTTTCTGTTCCTGCGCCGTGGCCGCCACCCAGCGCATCGCGTCATCCTCGCTGACCCGTGCCAGCTCGATCATGCCGCAATGCTCGCCCAGGGTCTCGGTCAGCCGCTCGAAGCGATTTTTGTCGTCCATATCCATGCGCTTTGGATCGTTGGGGATGGAGATGAAGTCGGCGATAAAAACCAGCAGCGCCTGCGGATTCGGCGAGCGGAAATAACGGGCCAGCGCCGCGAACTCTTCTTTCTTTGCGCCGCGCGTATAAAGCTGCTTGACGCCGCGAATGAAAATCACCTGAAACGGTGCCATCAGCGACGGCGTCTGCGCACGGTCCAGCACCTCGAAGATCGATGTGCTGCTCAGATCGAGGTCGGAGAGGCAATAATCCCGCAATTCCTCCGGCACATACGCCTTCAAAACGGCACGGCGGCAGCGCTCCAGCAGGAAGATCTCGTCGCCGGCCAGCACATAGCCGGGGCGCAGCGGCCCCTTGCCCGCGGCAGCCGCTTCGATCTCCGCCACAAACCGGCCCACCGCCGTAAATCCCGCACCCCACCGCCCGCCGCTCATTGAGCGCGTCCCGGTGCTGTGCTGGTTATGCCTCTGTCCTTCATGTCTTCCAGAATACCTTTTCCTGAACCGTCGCGGTGAAAGTCAAAAAAACAGAAAACCGACCCTCGGCGGCCAGTAAGAAACAAGTGGTCAGAGATCAGTGGTCAGTTTCATCCCCTCGCGGGTCGGCGAAGCCGATGGGGGGCTAGTAAGAAACAAAATGCATGAGCCTCTTGCAAAATTCAATTGTGAGGGGCAAGAAGCGTCAGGGCACGACTTCAGTCGTGCCGAAATATCAGCAAAAAGATGTTGGGCTTTAGCCCCTGCGGCTCTTTGTTTTCAGCCGATTGCAATTACGCAGCGGCTAAAGCCGGGGGCTTGATTGAGACCT
>JGI12269J14319_10003685_pt1 | contig 14305 bp, 10 predicted proteins | sample PeaSoiSIISIP2007_FD_14319 | JGI IMG/M metagenome (IMG submission 14319) | reverse complement strand
TTGAGCGCGGCCTGCGATTCACCGGCGACCGTCGACCAGTCTGCTCCGTCGGCGATGTCGTGATTGGAGTGTTGCGACACCTCATAGATCAGCGCAAGAGCCGACTTCACCCGGACGAGCTCTTCCGCCGCGACCCGCACCGCGGCCGCCGCGACGACGCCGGTCGACATCGCAGGGCCCGTCGACGTCTCGGAGACCGCCCGCAGGGCGTCGCGATACGCGCGCCGCATCGCCATGTCGACCTCGACGCGGGAGCGCACCCGCGCCGCGCCGCGGCGAGGCGCCTTCCGGGCGGCGATGATCCGCGCGCTGCACCGCTCGATCCGCTTCTCCAGATACAGTTGCACCGACTCCACGCCGCTCAACCCACGCTCCATCGGTCACCTCCTCATGCTCAACCACCTGCCGTGACCGCGGGCCCCGCCTGCGTTGGCGCGAACACGCGCGGTCAGGCCCTCGTGCCACGTGCTCCCGCGGTCCAGGGCGGCCGCATCGCGGCACCACCATCCGGCGTCGCCCGCCTCCCCGGCCGAGGGGGTGCTAGTGGATACGCGGCCCGCGCGGCGAGCTCCTGGTCGTGCGGCGAAGGCAGTCCTCAACCGCGCACGTGATCCCCGCAATCAGCCCGCAAGATGAAGCCGAGGCTGGACCTCGTCGAGGAACCGCCGGATCTGGACGGGACCGTCCCACGCCGCAAACCGCAGGATCGGCACCCGGCAGCCCGCGTCGACGTAGGCCTGAATGCGGTCCGCGACGGCTTCGGCCGGGCCGGCCGCCAGCCACACGCGGAGAAACGTCTCGTCGATGGGCCCGTAGTACTCGGTCAGAAACCGCACCCCATCGTCCCACGCCCGGCGCGCATTCTCGTTCACGTTGATCATCATGTGATAGGATGTCGGGAACGCACGCGGGTCCCGACCGGCGTCGACCAGACACCGGGACAGGAGCGCCCACCTGGCCGCGAACTCCGCCGGCGTGGGCCCCCCGTCGGTCATCCAGCCGTCGGCGAGCGCGGCGACCCGCGCGCACTGCCGCAGCGCGAGATCGGGCCGCCCGAGATTCGGGTCGTTCGCGATCCAGATCGGCATCGGCTGCTGCACCGGCCGCGGTTCCAGCACCAGGTCCTCGAATTGATAGTACGTCCCCCGGTGCGAGACCGGCGCGGCGTTCCACAGTTTCCGGACAATGTCGATTCCCTCTTCGAACCGCGCGACTCGCTCGGCCGGCCGGAACGCCATCGCGCGCACCTCGCTGGCCGCCGCCCCCATGCCCATCCCGCCGCTCGCGCCCATGCACGCGCAGAACAAGGCGCGCCCCGCGCTGATCACGTCCAGACTCGCCCACTGGACCGCGAACACGATCGGGTGACGGTAGACAAAACTGGCCATGCAGGCGGTCCCGAGCTTGACGTGCCGTGTCCTCGCCGCAATGGCGGAGAGGAGCGCGACCGCCTCCAGGCGCGGCTTGGCAAGCAGGCTGTCTCCGACCCACACCGAGTCGAAGACCCCGGAGCGGTCGGCGATCTCGCTGAGTGAGAGGATTTCCTCCACGGAGATCGCGCCGAACAAGACGCCCCGATTGGGCAGGCTGAGCCCCAGTCCCATGGAATCCCTCTCGTCTCGGCGGTGTCGATCCCTGCGGCGCGCGACCGTGGACCGCCCGCTGCGAGGCGGCGATCGCTCCGGGCGCGGTGCTAGCTTCTGTAGGCGCCGCTCGCTTCCTGTCGCGGCGGGCTCCGGCGGAGTATCCAGCGCACCCCGTGCTCGCGGTGCCGCGCCAACAGGGTCCCCTCCTCGGCTCAGCGAAGCGTCTCCCGGCGCTCGCAGTGATCGAAGTGCGGCGCGGCGGGCGCATCCGGCCCGCCCCGCAACCCTCGGGAGGCGCGCATGCGCACGGACCTGTGTGCTGTCGTCGAGCGGCTGCACGATCGCGGCTATGCCGCGGACACCCTGGTGACGCTCGCGCGCACACCGACCGACGTGCCGCTCGGCGAGAACGAGATCGAGCCGACCGACCCAAAGATCACCCACTACGTCCACGACGTCGTCCGGCCGCTGCTCGACGCCTTGGGCGTCGACGACCTCATCGTGGACGAACTTAACAACGTGGTCTGCCGCGTCGGACGCGGCGTCTCGTCTCGGAGCCTCCTGCTGATGACGTACACGACGGCCCAGCATGGGAACTACACGAACCCGGAGCTGGAGGGGCAGACCGTGCAGGGAGGGCCGTACGGGTTCGACGGCGACTGCGTCGTCGGCCGAGGCACCAGCCAGAACAAAGGCGCGCTCGCCGCCGCTCTCGCGGCGCTCCGGATCGTCCGGACCGCGGCCCCGGATCTTGCGGGCACGCTGGTCTTCGCGCTGAACGCCGAGGGGCAGTCGTCGCACCGCTGCTCGCGCCGCATCCTCGACGGCCACGGCATCCACGCCGACATGGGCCTGCTGGCCATTGGGACGGAACAGATCGTCATCGGGCACCGCGGGCGGGTCGACGTGGAGGTGACGATTCGCGGCGAGCCGGGGCACAGCAGCGAGCCCGAGCGCGCGACGAACGCGATCTGGGGTCTCAAGGAGACGCTCGTCCGTCTCGACGCGCTGAAGCAGCGCCTCACGGGACGCCATCCGGTCCTCGGCGGAGAACAGCTGGAACCCTACAAACTCGTGACCCGACCGATCGCGCCCCACACCATCCCGGGGGAGGCCGCGCTGACGCTCGATCGGCGGCTGCTGCCGGGCACCGATCCGGACGAGGCGACCGCGCAGGTCCGCCGGGCCCTGGGAGACATCCCGCCCTGCACCCTCGAGGTGCGGACGGGCGTCTATCACCTCCCCTACCTGGTGTCGCCCGATCTCCCGCACGTCCGGTCGTTGGCGTCCGCGCACGAGCGGATCCGAGGTCGCGCCCCCGAGGTCGGGTGCGTGCCCTATGCGTTCGACGCCGGGTACGCCAACGCCAGGGGGATCCCGACGGTCATGTTCGGACCGGCGGCGACGCCTCCCCCGACGGACGGACGGCGGCTGCTCGGGACGGAGATGATCCCCGTCGGGGCCGTGCACGACTTTGCGAAGATCTACGCGTGCGCGATCCTGGATCTGCTCGGATGACCGCGCGGCCCCGCGCCCACGAGCCGGCGGCCTGGTTTGACAGCGCGGGCGCTGCGTCGGCATACTAACCACTGGATCGACTCCCCGGGAGGGCAGACCCTCATGGCCGCATTCGTTCTCACCGCACGCCGAGGCGTAGTCGCGATCATCACGCTCAATCGCCCGGACGTCCTCAATGCCTGGCACGCGCCGATGCGCCGTGAGCTGGTCGACGCCCTCGCCGCGTGCGACGCGGATCCTGGAGTGCGGGCCATCGCGCTCACCGGCGCCGGCGACCGGGCGTTCAGCGCCGGACAGGACCTCAACGAAGCCAAGGAGTTCGACCCCGATCGGGCGGAGGAATGGATCCGCGAGTGGGAGCGGCTGTACGACCAGATCCGACGCCTGTCGAAGCCGGTGATCGCGGCGCTCAACGGGGTCGCGGCCGGCTCCGCGTTCCAGGTGGCGCTGCTGTGCGACTTTCGGATCGGCCACCGAGGCGTGCGGATGGGCCAGCCCGAGATCAACGCCGGCATCGCGAGCACCACCGGGCCCTGGATCATGCGGGAGATGCTGGGGCTGGCGCGCACCATCGATCTGACGCTGACGGGCCGCCTCATGGACGCCGCCGAATGCCTCGCGGTCGGGGTGATCAACCGGGTCGTGGAGCCGGACCAGGTGCTGCCGGCGGCGCTTGCGCTCGCCGATGAGCTCGCGGCGAAGCCGCCGGTGGCGATGCGTCTCGACCGGCAGCGATTCCGTGAAATGACGCAAGAGGGATTCCGCGACTGCCTCGAGGCCGGCATCCGCATCCAGCGGGAGGCCTTCGCCTCGCACGAACCGGCCGAGATGATGGAGCGGTTTCTCGCACAGCGTGCGGGGGGCAAGCGGGCGTAGAGGCGCCGCGGCGCCGGCGCCCCGCGGACCGCGTGACCCCTCGGGGCGCCCGCCCGAGACCCATCCCGCACCCCGCGCGACGATGACGCACGACGCGAGCTTCGTCGACCTGCTCGGGCGCACCGCCCGCGCCGACCCGGACCGCGTGTTCGCGCGGTTCGACGGCGCGCCGATGACGTTCGGACTCCTCCACCAACGGTCCGACGCGCTCGCGGCCAGCCTGCGGCGCCTCGGCGTCGAGCCGGGCGCGCGCGTGGCCGTGATGCTGCGGAACAGTCCGGCCGCGCTCGCCACGCTGTTCGCGCTCGGCAAGGCGGGCGTCGTGTGGGTGCCGGTCAACGCGCGCCTCCGCGGTGACGGGCTGCGCTTCATCCTGACACACGCGGAGCCGCGCCTCGCCATCGCGGACGCGGATCTCGTGCCCGCGGTCCGCGAGTGCGGCGCCGTCCCGGAGTCGTCCCTGCTGGTGCTCGGCGGCGCCCCCGGCGCCGCGCGGCTGGACCCGCTGCTCGACGGCGGCGCGTCGTTCGACGAGCCGCCGCCCGACGGCCGGGCGGCGTTCGCGATCAGCTATACGTCCGGCACCACCGGCGCGCCGAAGGGCGTCGTCGTCACGCACGAGATGCTGCGCCTCGCCGGCGAGGCCGCCGCGCTCGTGTCCGCGGCGCACGACGGGGATGTGCTGCTGGTCTGGGAGCCCCTCTACCACATCGGCGGCTCGCAGCTCATCGTCCTCCCGCTTATCATGCGGGTGACGCTCGCGATGGTGGAGCGCTTCAGCGCGAGCCGGTTCTGGCACCAGGCGCGCGCCACCGGCGCCACGCACGTGCACTATCTCGGCGGGGTGCTGCAGGTGCTGCTGAAGCAGCCGCCGAGCCCGCTCGACCGCTCGCACGGCGTGCGCGTCGCCTGGGGCGGCGGCTGTCCGCCCGACGTGTGGCGGGCGTGCCTCGACCGGTTCGGCGTGGAGATTCGCGAGTGCTACGGCATGACGGAAGCGTCCAGCATCACCACCTACAACGACACGGGCACGATCGGGGCCGTCGGCCGGCCGGTGCCGTGGTTTACGGTCGAGGTGCGTGATCCGCACGGGCGTCCGGTCGAACCCGGCGAACGCGGTGAGATCACGGTGCGCGCGAACCGGCCGGGGGCGCTGTTCCCCGGGTACTTCCGAGACCCCGAGGCCACAACGCGGGCGCTGCGCGGCGGCGAGCTGCACACGGGCGATGTCGGCTCGTTCGACCGCGAGGGCAACCTGCGCTTTCACGGCCGGATGACCGACAGCGTGCGGTGCCGGGGCGAAAATGTGTCGGCGTGGGAAGTCGAACATGTCGCGGGCGTACACCCGGCCGTGGAAGACTGCGCGATGATCGGGGTGGCCGCGGAGATCGGCGAGCAGGAGATCAAGCTGTTCGTGAAGCTCAGGCCCGGCGCCCACCTGGGCCCCGCGGAACTCTCGGCATGGCTCGGCGAACGGCTGGCCTCGTATCAGGACCCGCGGTACCTCGCGATCGTCGACGAGTTCGAGCGCACCCCGAGCCACCGCATCATGAAACACCGGCTCTCCCGGGACACGACCGGCTGCTGGGACCGCGAGGCGCAGGCGCCGAAGCCGCGGTAGCCGCGCGGGTCCTCGGGACACAACCGGTCCGCCGCGACCTCGCGGACCTTACACGCCGACCCCGTCCTCGACGAACCGACGCCGCCGCGTCTCACCCGCGACGGGGCGCAGCGCCCCCACCGTGCACAGCCGCGCGTAGTCGTCCGGTGCCTCACCGGCGAGGTGGCACGCCAGCAGGTACCCGTGGTAGTGGCACGCCATGACGCCGCTGCCGTTGTACCCGACGCTCGCATAGATGCGGCCGGGCTCGATCGGACCGAACAGCGGGCGGCTCCCGTCGGTGTGCGCGGTCACGCAGTGCCAGCGCCCCTCGAGCGCCATCCCGGGCACCCACGGGTAGCGGGCCACGTACGCGGCGACCGTCCCCGCATACGCGGACTCGAGGTCGGGCCAGCGCCAGGGGTCCCCGGATCCGTAGCCGAGCGTTTCCCGCATGGTCACGCGGCGATCCCGGGTCAGGCGCATCGTGTGCGTCCGAGCGCCCACCTCGAGGCGCGCCGGGTACGCCGCGAGCCCGTAGGCGGCGACCTCCTGATCGGTCAGCGGGCGCGTCACGACCACGGCGTGGTGGACCGGCACCAGGCACGCCGCCGCGTCTCCGAGGAGCGACCCGTACGCGTTGGTCGCCAGCACCACGCGATCCGCCGTGATCGCTCCGTCGGGGCACGCAATCCGCGCCGGGCGCGCGGCCGACATGCCGAGCGCCGGCGTGTCTTCGAGCAGCAGCACGCCGGCCCGCGCCGCGGCACCGACCAAGCCGCTGACGAGTTTGCCCGGATGCAGCCGGTAGCGGTCGGCGAGCGCGATCCCGCCGGCGTAAAACCGCGTCCCGACCGCCTCGAGCGCGGCCGCGTCGAGCCACCGCGCGGGCACGCCGAGCGCGTCCCATGCCGTCGCTTCGTCCCGGAGCGCGGCCACGTCCGGCGCCGCGGCGAGCAGGAGGGTCGTCGCCGGCTGCACCTCGCAGTCGATGCCCTCCTCGTCGAGAAACGCGAGCAGGCGCGCGTGGCCGCGCCGTCCAATCGCCTTGAACGTCTCGGAGCCGGCCGGGTCGCCGGCAAGCCGGCGCCGCCAGCCGGTATAGTATGCCCCGAACAACCCGGAGTTGCGCGAGCTCGCCCCGGAGCCGAGCCGGTGCGCCTCCACGACGGCAACCCGCAGGGACGGCGCGAGGCGGCGCAGGTAATAGCCGCACGCGAGCCCGGTAAAGCCGCCGCCGACGATCGCCACGTCCACGCGGATCTCGGCATCGAGCGCCGGATAGCGCGGCCACCGCGGCGCGTCCGCGGTCCAGAAGCTCTCCGGCGCCGAGGTCTCCTGCCTGGACGCGCGCGGGTCAGCGCTCATGGCCGGGGGTGGGACGCGTCGTGTTGGACCGAGGCGCTCCACGCGGCCCGCACCTGTCCGGGCGTCATGGGGAGCGAGGTCAGCCGCACCCCGACGGCGTCGCGGATGGCGTTCGCGATCGCCCCCGCGCCCGGCACGACCGGCGGCTCACCCACGACACGCGCGCCGTACACGCCGTGGGCCAGCGGCACCTCCACGAGCTGCACCTCGATCGGCGGCACCGACCACGCGCGCGGAAGCGCATAGTCCATGAGCGTGGCCGTCTGCAGGGTGCCCTGGTCGTCATACACCATCGCCTCATGCAGCGCCCAGCCGATTCCCTGGGCGACGCCGCCGTGCACCTGCCCCCGCACGGCCGGCGGGTTGATCGCGCATCCGACGTCGTGGACGGCGACGTACCGCTCCACCGTCACTGACCCGGTCTCGGGATCCACGCGCACCTCGGCGAGGTGCGCCGCGGCCGCCGCGGCGCGCTCCCGCGCCGCCACGACGCCGCGCCCGAAGATCGGCGCGTAGCGGCCGTTGTACTGCATCGTGAGCTTCGCAATCTCCGCGACGGACGTGCGCGTCCCCGGCACCCCCCGGACGGACACCCACCCGTCCGACAGCACGAGATCCTCGACCCCGACCTCGAGCGTCTCGGCGGCGATACGGAGGCACTGTGCCCTCGCGTCGACCGCGGCCTGCTGCACCGCGAGCCCCATGGTGTACGTCGTCTTGCTCCCCGCCGACAGGCCCGCGTACGGCGCGTACGCCGTATCGGCCTCCTGAATCTGCACCATCTCCGCCGGCACGCCGAACGTCTCGGCCGCGATCAACGCGAGGCTGGTATGCGCCCCCGTGATATCCACGGACCCAACGATCACGTTCACGGTGCCGTCCTCATCCACGCGGCAGAGGGCGGCGGCCGGCTCCAGGCCGCCCCGCCACGGCGTCACCGCGATCCCCGTGCCCCGGTTCGGCTCGCGGCGCCGGTCGCGCCACGCGGGGTGGTCCCGCAGGCGTTCGAGGCAGGTCCGCAGCCCGAGCGGCGGCCACGGCGCCCCGTCGTGCATCGCGTCGCCGTCGCCGATGAGATTCCGCAGGCGGAACTCCACGGGGTCGATCTCCAGCGCCGCGGCCAGATCGTCGATCTGCGACTCGACGGCGAACACCGCCGGCGTGGCCCCGGGCGCCCGGTACGAGCCGGCGGGCGCCTTGTGGGTCAGGACCTCGCACCCTTCGATGTCGAGATGCGGAATCCGATACGGCGCGCCGAGGGCGAGACAGGCGAGCACCACGGGACTGCCGCGGAACGCGCCGGAATCGAAGGTCACGCGCGCTTCCAGCGCGGTGAGCCGTCCGTCCTTGCGCGCCGCCATCTTTACGCGGAAGATCGCGGGCGGCGCCGGGGTCGCGGTCTGAAACTCTTCCACACGGGTTAGCACGAGCGACACCGGGCGGCGGAGCAGCACCGCGGCCGCGGCCACGAGCGGTTCGAGCAGCGCGAACTTGCCCCCGAACGCGCCGCCGACGGTCATCGGGACGACGCGCACGCGCCGCTCCGGCATCCGGAGGGCGCGCGCGACTTCACTGCGGACGAAGAACTGCCCCTGGGTCGCGGTCCACACCGTCACGTCGCCCGTCAGCGGATCGCACGCGGCGACGGCGGCGCGCGGTTCGAGATATCCCTGGTGGACCATCGGGCTGCGGTACTCGCGCTCCACGCAGACGTCGCCGTCCGCGAAGCCCCGCGCGGGGTCCCCCCGGCGGTAGCGCACGGTCGTCCCGACGTTGCGGGCGGTCTCCGACGACGCCCCGCCGGCGCCCGACGCATCGCCGCCGTGGGCGCCGGCCTCATCTCGCTGCCCCGACGTCCCCTCCGGCCACACCGGCGGCGCGTCGGGACGCATCGCCTCGAGCGGATCCAGCAGCGGCACGAGCGGCTCGTACTCGACCCGCACCAGCGCCGCCGCGTCCTGCGCGACGGCTTCATCCGGGGCCAGCACGAGCGCGACCGGCTGACCCGGAAATACGACGTGCCCCTGCGCTAGCAGCGCCTGGCTGCGCGACGTCGGCACACGCTCCATTGTCGGAAAATGCGCCGCCGTCAGCACGGTCACGCCGGCGAGCTGCTCCGCCTCGCTCGCGTCGATCCCGAGGATGCGCGCGTGCGCGTACGGGCTCACGATCAGCCGCCCCCGCAGCATGTTGGGCAGCGTGAGATCGGCCGCATATGTCGCGCGCCCGGTGACCTTCTCGAGCCCGCCGCGCACGCGCGTCGGGGTGCCGACCGCGGCGAACCTCCCGCCCGCGGCGTCGGACCCGCGGCCGCCACGCGCCGTACGATCCACCGCCACACCGTCGCCGGCCGCGCCGGCCGTCGGCCGTCACGAGGGACGGAGACGCGCGTGGAGGCGCGGGTGATCGACGACCGCGCGATTCACCAGAAAGCGCGGCGGCCGGCCGGCGGCGACGTCGAGGATCGCCTGACACGCGCTGCGCCCGACGCCGACGTAGCACTCATCGGTCATGCACAGCGTGTGCGGCGAGAGGATCACGTTCGGGAGCCGCAGCAGCGGATCGTGCGGATCGACCGGCTCGGACTCAAACACATCCAGCCCCGCCCCCTGGAGCCTGCCGCCGGCGAGCGCCTCCGTGAGGGCACGCTGATCCACGATCGGCCCCCGCGCGACGTTGATGAGAAACGCCGTCGGCTTCATCAGCGCGAGCCGCTCGGCGTTGATCAGGTGGGTCGTCTCGGCGGTCAGCGCGGCGCAGATGCAGACGACGTCGGCGCGCGCGAGGAGCGCCGGCAGGTCCACGAGCTCGACGCCCTCGGGCGCGGCGCTTGGCGCCAGGTGCGGATCGTACGCGATCCGCGTCATCCGAAACGGCGCGGCGAGCTCGCACACCTGGCGCCCGACGTTGCCGCACCCGATCATCCCGAGCACCCGCCCGGTCAGGCCGGTACCGAACTGAAAGGTCTGCTCCCGCCACTCGCCGCGCCGGACCATCTGATCCTGGAGCACCAGCCGGTGGGTCAGCGCCAGCAGCAGGGTGATCGCGGCCACCGCGACCGACCGGCCGATCCCGTCCGGGGTGATCGTCACGGCGATCCCGCGGCGCGTACAGGCGTCGATGTCGACGGTGTCGTACCCCACCCCGAAGCGCGCGATGACCGCGAGCTGGTCCGCGCCGTCCAGCCCGTCTTCCGGAATCCGCGAGACCTGATCGAGCAGCGCGTCGCACCCCCGCAGCTGTCCGGGACGAATCTGGCCGGGCGGCCCCGGCAGCATCTCCCACGTCACCCCGGGCACCGGCACGAGACCGATCCGGGCGAGAAACGCGTCCGGATCGGCGATCCAGTAGCCTCGTGAAATGCCCACGCGGAACGGTCGGGTCACGGCGGCCTTCCTCCTCGTAGAGACTGACTTCGCCGGCCGGCGTCAGCCGTGCGGCGGCCGGCCGAGCTCGCTTTGGGGCATCGCGGCGAACCGCTGCAGCACCACGGCACTCGCGCGCACGCCGTTGAGGATCGACTCGATCGTCATGCTCTCGTTCGGCGCATGGTTGTTCTCATCCGGCGGCGCGTACGTCGTCCAGATCGACGGGATCTTGAGCACGTCGGTGATCAGGTAGTTCGGACTCGATCCGCCGGTCACCGGGAGCACGACCGGCGGCACGCGGTAGGCCTCGGCCAGCGCATCAACGATGACCCGCGAGACCGGCAGCGCCGTCGACGTCTTCGACGGCCGGGTGCCGTGCAGCTTGCGGACGGTCACGGTTGGGGCGTATCGCTCGACGTGCCGGCGGATCTTCGCGAAGATCTCGTCGGGCTCCTGATGGGAGGCGAGCCGCGTCTCGAGCTTCGCGAGCGCCCGCGACGGAATGGCCGTCCGGGCGCCCTTCCCCGTGTACCCGCCGGCGATGCCCCCCAGGGTGAACGTCGGCTGGAACATCATCTTCTCGTAGAACGACAGGTCGGAGGGTCCGTCGAACGCGGTGATCCCCAGGTTCGCGGCGACGGCCGCGGCGTCAAACGGCACCTGCAGCATGAGGGCGCGCTCCGGCGCGGTCGGCGGGACCACGCGCTCGTAAAACCCCTCGATGCTGACGCGGCCGTCCGGCAGCCGCATCGTCGCGAGCAGGTCGATCAGCGTCCAGATCGCGTTGGGCGCGGGGCCGCCCCAAATGCCCGAGTGGAGGTCGCGGTTCGCGCCGACCGCCTCCAGCTCGACCTGCAGCACCCCGCGAAATCCGAATTTCGCGCTCGGCCGGCCGGAGAGATGCATCGACCCGTCCGGCGCGTAGAACAGATCCGCGCGCAGCAGATCCGCGTGGGCGTCGACGAACGCGGGCAGGCTCGGACTCCCGCTCTCCTCCTCCCCCTCCACCATGAACTTGATGTGGAGGCGCGGGAGCGCCTCCAACTCCGTCAGCAGCTGGATCGCGAACAGCGACGCGAGAAACTGTCCCTTGTTGTCCCCGACGCCGCGGCCGTAGATGCGGCCGTCGCGGATCGTCGGTTCAAACGGGGGACTCAGCCACGCTTCGTACGGCTCCGGCGGCTGCACGTCGTAGTGGCCGTACAGGAGAATCGTGTTCGCGTCGCCGTCGGCACGCCGTTCCGCGTAGACGACGGGGTTGCCCGCGGTCGGCATGACCTCGGCGTCCATCCCGTGCTCGTGAAAGATGTCCCGGAGCAGCTGGACGCACTCGCGAATCCCGACGCCCTGGCTGCTGATCGATGGCTGACGCACGAGCCGGCAGATCGTGTCGAGGTACCGGTCGCGTCGGGCGGCGATCGCCCGCGACAGCTCGTCGCGCCCGACCGTCCGGGGCGGGTCGCGCCTCGGCCGCGCCATCAGGGCCGCGCGCCGTCGCCCGTGCGCGTCACGCGTGCGGGGGGCGCCCGAGATCGCTGCGGGGCATCTCGGCGAAGCGCTGCAGCACGGTGGCGCTCGCGCGCACCCCGTGGAGAATCGAGTCGATCGTCATGTTCTCGTTCGGCGCGTGGTTGTTCTCGTCCGGCGGCCCGTAGGTCGTCCAGATCGATGGGATCTTGAGCACGTCGGTGATGAGATAGTTCGGGCTCGATCCGCCGGTGAGGGGCACGACGACCGCGGGCACGCCGTAGGCCTCGCTCAGCGCCTCGACGACCACGCGCGACACCGGAAGCTCGGGCGAGGTCTTGGACGGCCGGGTGCCGTGCAGCTTGCGGACCGCGACGTCGGGGGCGTACCGCTCGACGTGCCGGCGGATCTTGCCGAAGATCTCGTCGGGATCCTGGTGCGCGGCGAGCCGGCACTCCAGCTTGGCGAGCGCCGTGGACGGGATCGCCGTCCGGGCGCCCTTGCCCGTGTATCCGCCGATGATGCCGCCGAGGTTGAACGTCGGCTGAAACATCACCTGCTCGTAGTAGTACAGGTCGCGCGGCCCGGCGAACTCCGTGATGCCGAGGTTCACCTTCACCGCCTCCGCGTCGAACGGGACCTCGAGCATGAGCTTCCGTTCGTGCGGGGTCGGCGGCACCACCCGCTCGTAGAATCCCTCGATCGTGACGCGGCCGTCGGGAAAGCGCATCGTCTTGAGCAAGTCCACGAGCTTCCAGATCGCGTTCGGCACCGGGCCGCCCCAGATGCCCGAGTGGAGGTCTCGGTTCGCGCCCTTGGCCTCCAGCTCGACCTGGAGCACGCCGCGGAATCCGAACTGTGCGATCGGCCGGTTCAGGATATGCATCGGCCCGTCGGGCGCGTAGAACAGATCCGCCCGGAGCATCTCGGCGTGCTGCTCGACGAACGCGGGCAGGCTGGGACTCCCGCTCTCTTCCTCGCCCTCGAAGATGAACTTGATGTTCACGCGCGGGAGCGCCCCGAGATCCGTCAGCAGCTTGATCGCGAACAGCGAGGCGAGAAACTGCCCTTTGTTGTCCCCCACCCCGCGGCCGTAGATGCGGCCGTCGCGGATCGTCGGCTCAAACGGCGGGCTGAGCCACGCCTCGTACGGTTCCGGCGGCTGCGTATCGTAGTGGCCGTACAGCAGGATCGTGTTCGCATCGTCGCCCGCGCGCCGCTCGGCGAACACCACGGGATTGCCCGACGTGGACATGATCTCGGCGCTCATCCCATGCGCCCGGACGATCTCGCGGAGCAGAGCCGCGCACTCGTGAATGCCGACGCTCTGGCTGCTTACGGACGGCTGGCGCGCCAGGCGGCAGACCGTCTCGACGTACGCGTCGCGCCGGTTGACGATCTCCGTCCACAGCTCGCGGCTCCCGACCATCGCGCGGCCCCCAGCCTACCGCGACTCGAGGCTCGCGGTCAGCGCGCGGACCCCGAGATACGCCCGGGAGAGCGCAAACGCGACCCGGTTTCGCTCGCGGACCAGCCGCGTGTGCAGAAACTCGTACGCGTCGGTGCCGGGCTCGACCGCGGGCAGCGACGACGCGGCGCGCAGTCCCGGGATCGGCGGGAGACTCACCGCGAGGTCCTGATCGAACGGGCTCGTTGACGTGAAGTCGATCGGCACCAACCACCGGCTGAGATCCATCAGGCCTCGGTTGATCCGAGCGGCGATCCGGGGACTCGGCTTGCCCCCGGCCCGGATCGCGTCGATCTTCTCGTACAGGACGCCGACCGCGGCGGCAAGCGCGTCGGCCTGCACGGTCGCCGGCTCCAGGTTCAGCCGGCCCTCGGTCCCGGCTTCGATCCCGCGGAGCGCGGTCCGCAGCTCATCGACCGCCACCCGATAGTCCAGCGGCAGCAGCGGTGCTGTGCACAGCCGGTACATCGCCAGCACGTAGATCGCCGCGTCGCGCACCAGAAAGTCCCGATCGATCTTGTCGAGCGTGTCGTCCGGTGTGTGCCACCACCAGGCGTGCCCCCCGCTCCCGCTCGAGGACCCCGCCGCCTGGCCCCCGGTCCCGCGCGCCGCCTCGTACGACGGGCCCTGCGTGGACAGGGTCATGAACAGCGACGGCACCCCGTGTCCCCAAAACGATTGGTCGCCGGCCCGGCTGAACCAGCGGGGGGTGAGCTGCTGGCCGCAGATCGTCTCGACGACCTCACTCCCGAACGGCCGCAGCTCCGCCATGGCATACGCGTTGGACACCAGCGTCGCGCCCTGCTCCCCGAGCGAATCGACGTTGACGTGCACCGCGCAGCCGTCGTGGATCTCCTGCCAGAACTGATCGGCGTACCACGCGGATCCCGCGTAGCGTGCGTGGGAGTGCCCGGACCAGAACGCCACCCGCAGTCCGCGCCGAAGGGCCCCCCACTTCCATCATCCCCGCGTTCGCGGTCCCGTTGTCGATCGCGCCGTAATACCATGAGTCGACGTGCCCGCTGAGCAGCACAAACGTCTCGGCGTCCGGGCC
>JGI12269J14319_10003684_pt1 | contig 14313 bp, 12 predicted proteins | sample PeaSoiSIISIP2007_FD_14319 | JGI IMG/M metagenome (IMG submission 14319) | reverse complement strand
GAGACCTCGTGCAGGATCACCGAGGGAATCACGGCGCAGAAGAACAGGATCTGCACGGTGGTGATCTTGTGGCCGCGGATGAGCACGGCCAGGAGAGCCACTCCGGCGATGACCCAGATGGTGGCCCGGGGGCTCAGTCCCTGGCGGCGCGGCCGCCCCGACGCGGAAGGGGGTCCCCAGGTGCTCACCGAGCTGGCCGGATCAGTGCTTCGAGGCGCAGTTGATGCAGTACCGCGCGGCCGGCTTGGCTTCCAGGCGCAGTGGGTCGATGGGCTGCCCGCAGTCCTCGCACACGCCGTAGTTGCCCGCGGACAGCTTGGCGAGGGCCCGCTCGACGTCCCCGAGGGTCTCCCGGAGGGTCGCCGCCAGGGCTTCGACCTCCCCACGCTCGGCGGTCACCTGGCTGGAATCGGCGAAGTTGGAGTCGTAGGTCAGGCCGACGCCTCCCAGGCCGAGCTCGTCGAGCTTGGCGAGGAGTTCGGTGCGCTCCTCCTCCAGCAGGGCGCGGTGATCGACGGTGGAGGCCTCGGGGGGCACGGCTACGAGATTACTGCCCCCCACCCCAGTCGGCGCGCGGATGTGCCTGCTCGTAGGCCTCTCTGAGGTGCTCCAACGACACCTTCGTGTAGAGCTGGGTGGTGGCGATGGAGGAATGGCCGAGGAGCTCCTGCACCACGCGGATGTCGGCCCCGTGGGCGAGCATGTGGGTCGCGCACGAGTGGCGCAGCACGTGCGGGTGCACCCTGTCTTCGAGGCCCGCGGCCCGTGCCCGCTTCTTGAGCACCCCCCACACTCCCTGCCGGGTGAGCCGGCCACCCCGGGCGTTGAGGAACACGGCCTCGGAGTCCCCGCGCCGCGCCCAGCGCCGGGGCTCGAACTCGGGCCGTCCCCGCGGGCCGAGCCAGTGGTCGAGGGCCCGGCGCGCGCACCGGCCCATGGGCACGAGGCGTTCCTTGTCCCCCTTGCCCAGCACACGCACGAGCCCGGTCTCCGATCCCAGGTCCGACAGACTGAGCCCGGCCAGCTCCGACACGCGCATGCCCGTGCCGTAGAGGACCTCGAGAATGGCGCGGTCGCGCACCGAGGCCCGGTCCTTGCCGGTCGTCGTGTCGAGGAGCCGTCCGACCTCGTCCTCGTCGATCGCCTTGGGGAGCCGACGCGGGGCGCGCACGGGCCGGACATCGGCGGTGGGATCGCCGGTGGCACCTCCTTCTTCGAGGAGGAATTTGTGCAGTCCCCGCAACGCGGCGAGGGCCCGCGACACCGATGCCGGCCCGAGACCAGCGGCGCGCCGTTGCGCCAGATGCTCTTCGACGGCGGCGACGTCGGCATCGTCCACCGTGTGCCCGCGGGCGGCCAGGAACGCCTCGTAGTTGACGAGATCCCGCCGGTACGACGAAATGGTGTTGCGGGCCCGTCCCTGCTCGATGGCCAGCCACGTGAGGTACTCCTCGCTCGGACGGCTCAGCACGGGACCGCTCTCCGACACGTCGAACACCGCAGGTGTCACCTTCGGGTGCCTCTCAGGTCGACGGGCGCGGCGGTGCCCCTCGGGCCTCCACCGGAGGCCCGGCGCGCAGGGCCTGCAGCGCCAGAAGCAACCCGAGCACGGTCTGCGCGTCGACGAGCTCTCCGGACGCGACCATGGCCTCGATCTCGGTGACGGGAACCTCGACGACCTCGATGTAGCGTTCCTCCTCGCCGTGGCGCCCCGTCTCGACGGGCTCGAGGTGCTGCGCCAGGTAGAGAAGCGTCTCCTGGTCGCAGAAGCCGGGACTGTTGAGCATGGAGCCCAGGAGCCGCATGCTCCGGGCCCTGACCCCCACTTCCTCCTCGAGCTCGCGGCCCGCCGTGATGTGCGGCTCTTCGCCCTCCACGTCGCGGGTGCCGGCGGGGATCTCGAGGAGCTCCCGGTCCACAGACCCGCGGTACTGGCGAACGAGGAGCACGGTGTCGCGCTCGGTCACGGGGACGACGGCCACTGCACCGGGATGGCGGATGACGTCGCGCCAGAAGGGCGTCCCGTCGGGGGCCTCGAGGAGGGCTCGCACGAACGAGATCCTCCACCCCTCGAGGCGGACCTCGTCGGCGAGGTGAACGAACCCCTTCTCAGGAGGCGGCACCGACGTCGGTGTCGATGGTGATGAGGCGTGGCAGGCGCCCGTCGGAGCGTCGCAGGGCCGCGGCCAACAGCTCCCGGAACAGCGGGTGGGGGCGGTCGGGCCGGCTCTTGAACTCGGGATGCGCCTGGGTCCCCACCCAGAACGGGTGCTCGGGGAGCTCGACGAACTCGACGAGCACGCCGTCGGCCGACGATCCCGAGCAACGCAGCCCGGCTTCTTCGAGCTTGGCGCGGTAGCGGGGGTTGACCTCGTAGCGGTGGCGGTGGCGTTCGGACACCACGATCGTCCCGTAGGCCTCGGCGACCTTCGAACCGGGTTGGAGCTGGGCGACGTAGGACCCGAGTCGCATGGTGCCGCCCATGTCGACCACGTTGTGCTGGTCGTCCATGAGGTCGATGACGGGATGGGGGGTGATGGTGTCGAACTCGCGCGAGTTGGCGCCCTCGAGCCCGGCCAGGTGACGGGCCACCTCGATGACCATGACCTGGAGGCCCAGGCACAACCCCAGGCAGGGGATCTCGCGCCGGCGGGCGAATTCGACGGCGTCGATCTTCCCCTCGATGCCACGCTCGCCGAAGCCCCCGGGGATGACCATGCCGTCGAGTTGCAGCATGCGGTCGGTGTCCAGGAGGTCGGGGACCTTCTCGGCCTGGATCCAGTCCACCTCGACCTTGGCCCCGTGGTGGAACCCGGCATGTCGGAGCGCTTCGCCCACCGACAGGTAGGCGTCGGGAAGGTTGACGTACTTGCCGACCACGCCGATGCGCACCGGTCGTTCGGACGCAGAGACCTGCGACACGACCTTCTCCCATCCCGAGAGGTCGACCGGGTGCAGGTCGCCGTCGATGGCCAGCATCTGGCACACCACCCGGTCGAGACCCTCCTCGTGGAGCACGAGCGGGATCTCGTAGATGCTGGGTGCGTCAACGGCCGAGATGACGCCCTCGACAGGGACGTCGCACAACAGCGAGATCTTGCGCTTGAGCCCCTCGGAGATGGGTTGGTCCGAGCGGCACACGATGACGTCGGGCTGGATCCCTCGGCTTCGCAACTCGGTCACCGAGTGCTGGGTGGGTTTGGTCTTCTGCTCCCCCGACGGGGCCAGGTAGGGAACGAGTGTGAGGTGGACGTAGCAGACATTGTCCCGGCCGACGTCGTGGCGGAACTGGCGGATGGCCTCGAGGAACGGGACGATCTCGATGTCGCCCACGGTGCCGCCCACTTCGACGATCACCACGTCGATCTCCTCGGACGCGAGATGTCGGATGCGCGCCTTGATCTCGTCGGTGATGTGCGGGATGACCTGCACGGTCTTGCCCAGGTACTCGCCGTGGCGCTCCTTGCGGATCACCTCCGAGTAGATCGATCCCGTCGTGGCGTTGGAGGTCGTCTTGAGCTCGACGTCGATGAATCGCTCGTAGTGCCCGAGGTCGAGGTCGGTCTCCCCGCCGTCGTGGGTGACGAACACCTCACCGTGCTCGAAGGGGTTCATCGTACCCGGGTCGACGTTGATATAGGGGTCGAGCTTGATCATCGTCACGCGCAGGCCACGGCACTTGAGGAGCCGTCCGAGCGATGAGGCGGTGAGTCCCTTGCCGAGCGACGAGGACACTCCGCCGGTGACGAAGACGTACTTGGTCAAGCTCGGTGCTTCCCGGGCATCGCTCCACGGTAGACCACGGGCCCAATCTACCGGTGGAACGTCTCGGGCCCGTCCGGCGCTGCTACCGGCCGCGGCGAGTCGTCTCGGTGGTGGTGCCCCCCTGTGGTGCCAGGAGCTCCTCGGCGTGCTTGCGGGCCGTGGCCGATCCCGGGCGCCCCGACAGCATGCGGGCGAGCTCGACGACCCGGTCGTCGTCCTCGAGCACCGTCGCCTCGGCCACGGTCCGGTCCCCGGTGACCTCCTTGCGCACGCCCAACTGCCGCCCGGCGTACGCCGCGACCTGGGCCAGATGCGTCACCACCAGGACCTGGTGTCGCTCGGCCACCTCTGCCAGGGCGCGTCCCACCGCCTGGGCCGCTTCTCCCCCCACTCCGGCGTCCACCTCGTCGAAGACCATGGTGGGGGGAGCCTCGGTGAGCACCAGGCGAAGGGCCAGCATGGCCCGGGCGAGCTCGCCGCCCGAGGCCACCTTGGCCAGGGGCAGGACCGCCTCGCCCGGGTTCGCCCCCAGGAGGAAGGTGACGTCGTCACCCGGATCGGGTTCGGCCACGGTCACCTCGACCCGGGCATGGGGCATGGCCAGACCTCGCAGCCGCTCCTCGACGGCCCGAGCCAGCTCAGGGGCGGCCCGGCGTCGCGTCTGGCCCACCGCGGCCTCGGCCGCAGCCACGTCGGCGTCGGCGTCGGCAAGGTCTTGGAGGAGCACGGCAGCCCGTTGCTCGGCCGACTCGAGCTCGAGCAGGAGCCGTCGGGCCTCGTCGGCGAAGGCGAGGATGGCGGCGGGGCCCTCGCCGTACTTGCGCGACAGCTCTCTCAGCAGATGCCGGCGGGCCCGCACCGCCTCGAGTCGCTCGGGGTCGTCGTCCCAGGTCTCGACGACGTGGCGGAGATCGGAGGCGACATCCGACGCGTCGGCCTGCAGCGACGCCAGGCGTTGCGCCAGCGCCGATAGTGGGCTGCGCCCCTCGAGGGCGGCACGCGCCGAGCCCAGGAGGTCGATGACGGCCGTGCCTGGCGCGTCGCCACGGTCGAGCGCGTCGAGCGCGGCGGCGGCCGCGCCTCGGTGTGCCGACGCCTCGGCCAGTCTGTCCTCCTCCTCGGTGAGGGTGTCGTCCTCGTACGGATCGGCGAGACCGGCCGCGTCGATCTCCGACAGCTGATATCGCAACAGGTCGGCCTGACGGGCCCGGGCGCGGTCGTCACCGCCGAGCGCTTCGAGCTCCTCGTGCAGGGCGCGACGGCGCGCCCGGGCCGCCGCCAGAGGGACGAGGTCGATCCCGGCGAAGGCGTCCAAGGCTCGTCGTTGGGCTCCGCTCTCGAGCAACGACTGCTGGGAGTGCTGCCCGTGGAGCTCGAGCAGTCTGGCCCCGGCCTCGGCCAGTGCCGACACCGGGGCCATGCGCCCGTCGATCCAGGCCCGCGAGCGCCCCGTTGCGGGAACGGCGCGCGCCAGGATGACTTCGTCGTCGTCGACGGCGAATCGACCTTCGACGAGTGCCTCGTCGGCCCCGGGGCGCACCAGGCTCGGGTCGGCGCGCCCTCCGACGAGCAGCTCCAGGGCCTCGACGAGCAGCGTCTTGCCGGCGCCGGTCTCACCGGTGAGCGCGGTCATGCCCGGGCCCAGATCGAGCGCCACCGACTCGATGACGCCCAGGTCGCGCACCCGCAGTTCGACCAGCATCGGCCGCCGTTCCCTCAACGGTCGGCCAGGTGGAACCTGGCGCGCAGGATCGAGAAGAAGTCGCGGGGCCCGAAGGTGACGAGGCGGGCCGGCGAAGGACCCACGCGACACACCACGGCGTCGCCGGGTTGGAGGGAGTTCGCGACCTGGCCGTCGAGCACGAGCACGGCCGGACGCGGGCCCACCAGGTCGAGGCGCACCCATTGTTCGGGCTCGAGGACCAGGGCGCGGTCGAACAGCATGTGCGGAGAAACCGGGGTGAGCACGACGGCGCGCAGTCCCGGGCTGAGGATGGGCCCCCGCGCCGACAGGTTGTAGGCGGTCGATCCCGTCGGTGTCGCCACCAGCATGCCGTCGGCGACGTACGTGACGAAGGGCCGTCCCGCGATGGACGCCGCCACCCGGATGGTGTGGCCCGGCACGGTCTTCTCGACGACAGCCTCGTTGAGCACGACGACGCGTCGATCGGGTTCCCCCGCCCCGGCATCGCCCGACTCGACCGACACCTCGAGGGTGATGCGCTCCTCGACGGCGTAGTCGCCGGCGAGGAAACGCTCCAGGGCATGCTCGAGGCCGTCGGGTTCGATCTCGGTGAGGTAGCCCAGGCGTCCGAGATTCACCCCGAGCACCAGGGTGCCGTGGGTGCAGGCGAGGGCGACGGTCCGCAACATGGTGCCGTCTCCCCCCAGGCTCACGGCGAGATCGACGGTGTCATCGAGATCGGCATCCCACACCTGTACGACGCGGTGTCCGCGCTCTTCGACCCAGGCCGCGGCCTGCCTGGCGATGGCGGCCACCTCGGGGCGTTCGGGGTGCACGACGAAGGCGATGGTGGCCACGACGCGTTACCGGGCCTCGGGTTCCGACGGCGAGTCGCGGCCAGGGGCGCTGCCGGCGTCGGGGGCGCTGTGCACGGCCGCGTCGAGGAGGGCCGCCACGGCGTCGGAGGATCGGGACCAGAGATCCCGCGGCGCGCTGTGGGCCCGGGCGTGGATGAAGAACTCGGCGTTGCCGGCCGGACCGAGAAGGGGCGAGGCCATCACCCCCATGATGGTGGCTCGCTGCGACGCGAAGGCGGAGGCCACCCGTTCGAGCGCGGCGCGACGCACCCCGGGGAGCCGTATCACGCCCTTCCCCCGGCTCGCCTCGGCCCGCCCGGCCTCGAACTGGGGTTTGACGAGCACCACGACGTCGGCACCGGGGGCGGCCAGCTCGCCGGCGAGGACCGGGGCGACGGTGGCGAGCGAGATGAACGACAGATCGGCCACGACGAGGTCGAACCGACGGCCTCCCACATCCGCCGGCCCCAGGCCCCGGATGTTCGTGCGCTCACGGACCTCGACCCGGGGGTCGTCTCGCAGGGAGGGATCGAGCTGCCCGTGTCCGACGTCCACGGCGACGACGTGTGACGCGCCGCGACGCAGGAGGCAGTCGGTGAAGCCTCCCGTCGAGGCACCCGCGTCGAGACACCGACGACCCGAGGGATCGACACCGAATCGGTCCAGCGCGGCATCGAGCTTGTCGCCGCCGCGCGACACGAACCGGCGCGCCGTGAGCTCGATCACGACCACGGGCTCGGACTCGGCCACCAGTCGCGCCGGCTTGTCGGCGAGGGCACCGCCGACGAGCACGGCGCCGTCTTGCACCAGACCGCGAGCGACCTCGCGGGAGCTGGCCAGTCCCCGCCGCACGAGCTCGGTGTCGAGCCTGCGGCGCACGCCGCCAGGAGTCAGACTCCCGCCTTCTTCACAGCCTTCTTCACGCCCGCCTTCTTGGCGCCTGATGCTTTGCGGGCCGCGGTCTTGGTGGCGGCGCTCTTCTTGGCGCCGCTCTTCTTGGCGCCGCTCTTCTTGGGGCCCGACTTCTTGGCGTTCTTGGCAGCCCGGCGTGCGACCTTTCGTCCTGCTGCCGAAGATCGTGCCAAGACGTCGGCGACTTTCTTGGCGAGGTCGTCGACGTTGGTGAAGCCGCTCTCCTTGAGCTGCTGACGCACCTCGCCGCGCACCGTGGCGACCAGCGCTTCGGACCGTTCGCGACTCGCCTTCACCAGCTCCTCCACCCAGTCCTGGGCGCGATGGCGCTCGAGCTCCCCCGCCTTGATGAGCTCGCGTACCAATTCCTCGGCTCGCGAACGGGTGATCTGGGTGAGCGCCGTGGCGGCTTCGATGTAGCGTCGCAGTCCGTCGTTCTCTGTCATGGCGCCACGCTACGACCCCCCTCGTGACCCGGCAAGGGGCCGGAAGTCCTTTTGCACGATGTCAGCGGGCGACGTCGACGTGCCGTGCCACCAGGGTCCGGAGGTCGGGGGCCTCCTCGTCGGGCTCGACCACCATGGGCTCACGGCCGTCCGATGTCACCCCCGTCCGCACCAGTGCGAAGGGGAGGCCGAGCCGGCGCGCCAGCGCTCCGTCGGTGGAGGGCCGGTCCCCCACCACGAGCACGGCGTCCGGCGCGCGCGCCTGCAACAGCGCCACGAGCGGGCCGTGAGGCTTGCCGGCCACCTCGGGAGTCGCCTGCGCCGCGGTCGCCACCGCCGCCAGGATGGCTCCCGATCCCGGGAGGAGGCGTCGGGGCGTGGGGTGGGTGGGGTCCTCGTTCGTGCCGATGAACCGGGCCCCCAAGCGCACCGCCGTGGCCGCCGTGGCGAGGAGGTCGAAGTCGAAGCGTCGGGTCCACCCGACCACGACGGCGTCGGCGGGACCCTCGGCCACGATGGTGACACCCCGGGCCGAGAGCGCTTCGAGCACACCTCCATCTGCGCACACCACGGCGGTCGACCCCGGCTCGAGCATGGACGCGGCCGCCTGGGCCGAGGTCACGAGCTCATCGGGCTCGGCCGCGATCCCCGCCTTGGCCAGACGCTGCCGGAGCTCGGCGACGGTCGGCGACGCATTGTTGGTGGCGAACACCACGCCGTGACCGGCCTCCCGCAGGCGCGCCACGGCGTCGGCCGAGCCCGGGATGGGCTCCTCGGCGAGCCAGATCACCCCGTCGAGGTCGATGACCCACGTACCCCTGACGTCGTGTCCCTCGCGCATCGGGTCATGTTCGCAGATGGCCACGGGCGACGACGGGCCGCGACACCGGGCCACCGGAATGCAACGTGGTTGCCCCCGCCGGGACGCACGGTGCCCGGTACAGTCGGCTGACGATCCCGGCGCCCGAGGCGGGATCGATCGAGCGGTTCCCCACGGACAGAGGAGGCATCCATGCGCTTCATCCTCAGCGACGACCGACTTCCCCAGGCATGGTTCAACGTCGTCCCGCATCTGCCCGAGCCGCTGCAGCCCCCCTTGCACCCCGGCACCCGCCAGCCCGTGGGGCCCGACGACCTGGCGCCGTTGTTCCCCATGGCGCTGATCGGCCAGGAGGTGAGCGCCGAGCCGTGGATCGACATCCCCGGTGAGGTACTCGACGTCTTGCGCTCGTGGCGGCCGACACCCTTGGTGCGGGCCCGGCGCCTCGAGGAGTCGCTGCAGACGCCCGCCCGCATCTACTACAAGGACGAGTCGGTGTCGCCGGCCGGTTCGCACAAGCCCAACACGGCCGTGCCGCAGGCCTTCTACAACAAGGCTGCCGGGGTGGCACGACTGACCACCGAGACCGGAGCGGGACAGTGGGGCAGCGCCTTGGCCTTCGCCACGGCGCGCTTCGGCTTGGAGTGCAAGGTGTACATGGTGCGCGCCTCGTACGACCAGAAGCCGTACCGCAGGGTCATGATGGAGGTGTGGGGCGCGGACGTCGAGCCCTCCCCTGTCGACGACCCCGAACACCCCGGCTCCCTGGGATCTGCCATCAGCGACGCGGTGCGCGACGCCGTGAGTCGTGAAGATTCGCACTACTCGCTGGGGTCGGTCCTCAACCACGTGTTGCTGCACCAGACCGTGATCGGCCTCGAGGCCAAGGAACAACTCGGCCTGGCCGGTGAAGAGCGTCCCGACGTCATCATCGGGTCGTGCGGCGGCGGCTCGAACCTGGGAGGGATCGCGTTGCCCTTCGTGCCCGATCAGGGCGTCGACCTCCTGGCGGTGGAACCCTCGTCGTGTCCGACGCTCACCGAGGGCCGGTTCGAGTACGACTTCGGCGACACGGCGGGAATGACCCCGCTGCTGGCCATGTACACGCTGGGCCACGAGTTCGTCCCACCTTCGATCCACGCCGGGGGCCTGCGCTACCACGGGGACGCGCCCATCATCTGCAATCTGGTCAAGAACGGGCGGATGCGGGCCGCCGCCTATCCCCAGGGCAAGGTCTTCGACGCCGCCGTGCAGTTCGCCCGCACCGAGGGTCCCATCCCGGCGCCCGAGACGGCCCACGCCATCCGCGCCGTGATCGACGAGGCGCTGGCGGCGCGCGAAGCCGGCCAGGAGAAGGTCATTCTGTTCTCGTACTCGGGCCACGGCCTGTTGGACCTGGGCGCGTACGACGACTACCTGCACGGACGGCTCATCGAGGCCTGACCTCTCGGACCACCCCGGGCGGCGCCACGGCTCGGATCGGGTCCGGTCCCTCTTCAGGCGGGTGGCAGGAGTGCCAGCTGTTCCACGGGCGCCACCGGCGTGGGGACCGGTCCGGAGGTCACGGCGGTGTCGGGAGGGGCGGGATGCCCGAAGGTGTCGGCGGTGCTGCGTCGCCGGCGCTCGGGGGACACCACGGCGTGGACGCGTTCCTCGATGAGTCGCTGCTCCAGGCGCGGCAGATAGGCGGAGCGGGCGTAGCGGCGCGCCAGGGACCGGTGGAGGTCGGGTCGACGCTGCTCGAGGAACTCCAGGAAGTGCTCCTTGACCCCGCGCCGAAGGTGCAGCGCGATGGGCGTGACGAAGGTGGCGCCCGCCTCGACACAGGCGGCGGCGACCTCCTCGAGTTGCTCGGGCGAGTCGGACCAGCCCGGGATGATCGGTGCCATGAGCACGCCGGTGGGAATGCCTGCCTCGTTGAGCCGGCGCACCGCCTCGACCCGCTGTCGCGGATGAGGGGTGCCGGGCTCGGTCGCCTTCCACACCGCCTCGTCGAGCGTCCCGATGGACAGGTTGCAGTGCACGTCGGTGCGCGCCGCGCCCTGGACGAGGAGGTCGAGGTCGCGCAGGATGAGCGTCGACTTGGTCAGGATGGAAAAGGGGTTGCGGGCTTCACCGAGCGCAGCCACGATCCCCCGCGTGAGGTGATAGCGGCCCTCGGCACGCTGGTAGGGGTCGGTGTTGGTGCCCATGGCGATGTGGTCGCCGCGCCAGTGCGCCGAGCGCAGCTCGGCGCGCACGCGGTCCACGGCGTTCACTTTCACCACCAGCTTGCGGTCGAAGTCCTCGCCGCGATTGAGCCCCAGGTACTCGTGTGTCGGTCGGGCGAAGCAGTACGCACAGGCGTGACTGCACCCGCGGTAGGCGTTGATGGTGAAGCGGAACGGCATCTGCGATGCGGCTGGCACCTCGTTGATGACACGCCGCGCGTTGACGTGGAGGAACTCGAGGCCCCGATACTCGCCCACACCGACATGCCGGTCGACGAGCTCCTCCTCGGGAAAGAGCATGGGCTGGCCGCCGTCGTCGTCAGCCCTCCTCCACCGGAACGCCACAGGCTCGGCCATGGCGCCATGGTATCGAACACACGTTCGGTTTGCTACCCGCTCGAGATGGTCGGGGGCGCCCCGAGGTGGGCGGTCCAGCCCCATTAAGCTGGGTCTATCGGCCCCCCCGAGTCATCTCTTCCCGACCTCCCCGATCACGTCCAGGTCTCCGGCCCGCGGCGCGAGTCGGCCGTCACCCGGCGGAACTTCCTGCGCGCCACGGGGGCCGGTGTCGGCCTGGCCGCGCTGGCGGGCACCGCCTGGGAGCTCGCCGAGCGGTCCGGGCCCGCCGGCGCGGGCCGCAAGAGCGCCCGTCGGGGTCGGGGCTCGAGGCCGAGGACGAAGGCCGGTGCGGCCCACGAGACCGACACCGTGCGCATGGTCACCCTCGACAGCGGCGTGTCGGTCCCGTCGGCGGACTGGGTCGTGGCGGAGAACCAGCTTCCCGGGACGCTGGACTGGGTGATGAGCGCGACGAAGAGGATCTTCGGGTACTCGGACCACGTCAGCGCCGTCCACGGGGACACGGTGACGCTCTTCGTCGACCCACCTCCGGTGCCCTATCGCGTCGAGCTGTATCGCATGGGGTACTACGGGGGCCTCGGAGGCAGGCTCGTGTGGCGCTCCGCCACCATCACCGGTGGCACGACCCAGCCGCCGCCCACGGTGGCGCCCGACACGTTCATGGTCGAGTGCCAGTGGCAGCCCACGACCACGGTCCACGTCGACCCGACCTGGCCCCCGGGTGCCTACCTGTTCAAGCTCACGGGCACCGACAACGGGGCGACGGCCGGCTACATCCCCCTGTGCGTGCGCGACGACGACAGCTCGGCCGCCTTCGTCGTCATGCACTCGGTGACGACGTGGCAGGCCTACAACGCGTACGGCGGGAGGAGCCTGTACGTCGGCCCGGGGACGGTGCGCGTCGGCGAGACCGGCGCCGCCAACCGTTCGCGGGTGGTGTCGTTCGACCGGCCCTACGACCAGAGGGGTTGGGGTGCCCCGGATTTCATGGGCAACGAGTTCCCACTCGTCTTCCTGGCCGAGAGACTCGGGCTCGACGTCACCTACATCACCGACATCGACCTCCATCAGAGCCCCGATGCCCTCGCCCGGCATCGCTGTCTGTTCAGCTTGGGCCACGACGAGTACTGGTCGAGCACCATGCGTGACGGCGCCACCCGGGCCCTGACCCAGGGGATGAACCTGGCGTTCCTGGGCGCCAACGCCGTGTACCGCCACATCCGTCTGGAACCCTCACCGCTGGGGCAGGACCGCCGCCAGGTGTGCTACAAGTCCGACCTCGCCAGCGAGGACCCGCTGTCGGGGACCGACCCCGCCGAGGTCACCTACAACTGGCCCGACGGCCCCGTCCCGCGTCCCGAGCAGGAGCTCGTGGGTTCGCAGTACGCCGACGTCGAGGCCAAGGCGGACATGGTCGTCGCCGACGCCGGGGCGTGGATCTTCGACGGCACGGGCCTGAGCACGGGTCAACACCTGGCGCACGTCGTCGAAGGGGAGTACGACCGTCACGAACCGGGTCTCGCCGGACCCGGCAACGTGACCATCCTGGCCCACTCCCCCGTCGCCAACCGCGGTCCGGGCGCCGTCTCGGACATGACCTACTACACCGTGCCCGGCGGTGGCGGCGTGCTCGCCACCGGCTCGGCGATGTTCGTGTGCAGGTTGTCGGACGCGCCGCTCATCGATACCAACATCGTGTTCGCGCCGATTCCCGGCGTCACCCCCGTGCTGTGGCGGATGATGGAGAACGTCTTCTCGCTCTTCGGCGCCGGCCCGGCTTCGACCACCCATCCCTCGCTGTCCACCTAGCCCGTCGTCCAAGCGGTGCGGGCGGCGCGGCGGGTCAGGCGTGGCGGTCGGCAGCTTCCGTCGTCGCGGCCTTCGACTCGGTGGCGACCATGTCGCGCTGGGTCGCGGGGCGAGGGACGAACAGCCCGGCGACCACTCCGACCAGTGCGATCAGCGCCGCCCACATGAAGCCCCGGGAGAACCCGGCGGTCAGGGCGGCGGCCCGGTGGGAGGCGGTGGGGACGGCGAGATGCCCCCGGGCGAGGAGCGTTTGGGTGCGGTCCGCCGCGATGGTGGCCAGGGCGGCCAAGGCGATGGACGCGCCGATCTGTCGGCTGGTGTTGAGGACGCCCGATGCCAGACCGGCGCGGGTGGGCGCCACCCCGGCCGTGGCCGCGAACGCCAGCGGTGTGATGGCGAGCCCCATGCCGAAGGTGGCGAGGTCCGCACCCCCGAACACCGATCCCCAGTAGGAGCCGGTGGGCCCGGCGTGCGACAGCCACTCGAGTCCCGACGCGCTCATGAGCACTCCGACGAGGAGCGGAAGGCGCGGTCCATAGCGCGGGACGAGGCGCGAGCTGATCTGGGCGCCGATGGCGATGGCCGCGGTCTGGGGCAAGAAGCCCACCCCCGTCACCAGCGGGGAGAACCGCAGGACGTCCTGGAGGTACAGCGAGACGAAGAACCACATGGAGAACATGGCGCCCCCCGCGAACAGCATGGCGACGTTGGCGGCGGTGAGACCCCGGGAGCGGAACAGGCCGAAGGGCATAAGCGGCGCCCGGACGACCTTGGTCTCGATCACCACGAAGGCAGCCAGGCAAACCCCGGAGATCACCAGGGGCACGACCGTCGACGTGGAGGACCAGGCGTGGGTGTTGGTGCCCGCCACGGCGTACACCAGGGCCACCAGCCCACCGGTCACGGCAATGGCCCCGGGCACGTCGAGCGACGGGCGCTCGCCCTCGGCGCGCGTCTCGACCAGCACGACACGGGCCGCCACCAGGGCGGCGGCGGCAATGGGGATGTTGATGTAGAAGATCCATCGCCACGACAGCAGGTCGGTGAGCACGCCTCCGAGCAATGCCCCCGAGGCACCGCCCACCGCCGCCATGGCGCTCCAGATCCCGAGGGCGCGGGAACGCTCGGCGGGGGCGGTGAAGGTCATGGTGAGGATCGTCAAGGTGGCGGGCGACAACACGGCCGCACCCAGGCCCTGCAGGGTCCGCGCCCCGACGAGCATGAACTGGTTCTGGGCGACGGCGCACACCAGGCTGGCTCCGGCGAACAGCATGAGGCCGAGCATGAAGACGCGGCGACGACCGAAGAGGTCCGCGGCCCGCCCGCCCAGGAGCAGGAAGCCTCCGAAGGAGAGGGCGTAGGCGTTGACCACCCACTGCAGGCCCGCCGTGCTGAAACTGAGGTCCCGTTGCATCGAGGGCAGGGCGACGTTCACGATCGACAGGTCGAG
>JGI12269J14319_10003683_pt1 | contig 14319 bp, 11 predicted proteins | sample PeaSoiSIISIP2007_FD_14319 | JGI IMG/M metagenome (IMG submission 14319) | reverse complement strand
CTGTCGCTCGACCGCACCCGCCCCACTCTGTCGCTCGACCGCACCCGCCCCACTCCGTCGCTCGACCGCACGCCCCCACCGCCCCGCCGCACCATTCCCCTGCGCCGCCCATCCCGGCCAGGGCCCGCCACGAGTGCACCTCCGACGAAACGCCGTGGCTGTCGTTAACGTTGACGCATGCCCCTCACCGACGCCGTCACCACCGACGAGGACCTCGTCCGATCCAAGATCCGGGACCTGCTCGAGTCCCACGACCCGGCCTCCACGCCGGTGGTGGAGTTCCTCGGCGCCCGCTTCGACGCCGGGCTCGCCTGGGTGACGTTCCCCGTGGGGCTGGGGGGCCTGGGGTTGAGCCCCGAGCTCCAGGGGCTCGTCGAGCGCGAGCTGCGTGAGGCGGGCGCGCCCAACGAGGCCGACCGCAACGTCATCGGCTACGGCATGGGCGCCCCCACCGTCCTCACCCACGGGACCGAGGCCCAGCGGGAGCGCTACCTGCGCCCGCTGTTCACGTGCGAGGAGATCTGGTGCCAGCTCTTCAGCGAGCCCGGCGCCGGGTCCGACGTGGCCGGCCTCGCCACCCGGGCCGTGCGCGACGGCGACGAGTGGGTGGTCAACGGCCAGAAGGTGTGGACCACCCTGGCCCACACGGCGCGCTGGGGGATGCTGGTGGCCCGCACCGACCCCGACGTCCCCAAGCACCGGGGCATGACCTACTTCATCGTGGACATGCACGCGCCCGGCGTCGAGGTCCGGCCCCTGCGCCAGATCACCGGCGACGCCGAGTTCAACGAGGTCTTCTTCACCGACGTCCGCATCCCCGACGAGCAGCGCCTCGACGCCGTGGGCGCGGGCTGGCGCGTGGCCACCACGACGTTGATGAACGAGCGGGTGGCCATCGGCGGCGGGGTGCCGGCGCGCGCTTCGGGCCCCATCCAAGAGGCCCTGCGCATCTGGAAGCAGAAGCCCGACAAGACCGGCGCCCAGCGCGAGCGCCTCATGACGTTGTGGGTGGAAGCCGAGGTGGCGCGGCTCACGAACATGCGGGCCCGGGTCCTGCGGCGGGCCGGGACACCGGGGCCCGAGGGGTCGGTGGCCAAGCTCAAGGGGGCCGAGCTCAACAAGCGCGTCTACGAGCTGTGCGTCGACCTCCTCGGGATGACGGGCACGCTCTTCCCGACCCACTACGAGATGCGCCGGCCCGACCGGGCCGTGTTCTCGGGAGGCGCGGACGTGCGCCACACCTTCCTGCGCTCGCGCGCCAACTCCATCGAGGGGGGGACATCCGAGATCATGCGCAACATCCTCGGTGAGCGCGTGCTCGGCCTCCCCGGCGAGCCCCGCCTCGACAAGGACATGGCCTGGTCGGAGGTGCCGCGCAGTTGACCGCTACGCTCGGCCCGATGCGCTTCGGGACCGACGTGACGTCCAAAGGGGTGCGCCAACGCCACATCGACGTCGACGTGGGCGAGCGCAGCGTCCCGGGTCTCTTGTGGACACCGGAGCACGACGAGCACCCCCGGCCCGTCGTGATGCTCGGGCACGGGGCGTCAGGGTCCAAGCGCCAGGACTACATCGCGGCCCTGGCCCGTGGGCTCGTGCGGCACCAGGGGCTGTGCGCGGTGGCGATCGACGGGCCCGTCCATGGGGATCGCCGCGCCGACAAGGGTGCGGTGGAGGGCCTCCCCTTGGCCGACTTCGTGGCGCGCTGGTCGGCGGACCCCGACCTCATCGACGACATGGTGGCGGACTGGCAGGCCACCCTCGACGCCGTACAGGCACTGCCCGAAGTGACCGAGGGGCCCTGCGGGTACTGGGGGCTCTCGATGGGGACGATCTTCGGCCTCCCGGTCGTGGCCGCCGAGCCGAGGGTGACCGTGGCAGTCCTCGGCCTCATGGGGATCGCCGGGCCCACCAAGGACCGCTTCGCCGCCGACGCCCCCGCCGTGGCATGCCCGCTGCTGTTCATCGTGCAGTGGCACGACGAGCTGTTCGCCCGCGAGACGGCGTTCAGCCTCTTCGAGGCCTTCGGCAGCGGCGACAAGCGCATGCACGTGAGCCCGGGCATGCACGCCGAGGTCCCCGCCGAGGAATTCCAGGCCAGCGCCAGGCTCCTGGCCGAGCACCTCCTCGACTAGGCCGGATCGGTCCTCCCCACCAGCGCGGCGGCGGCGCGCGCCGCCAGCGCCACCAGCGTGAGGGTGGGCCCGTATCCCGCCGAGGTCACGAACACCGACGAGTCCGCCACCACGACGTTGTCGAGCCCGTGGAGCCGACCCCGCGCGTCGACCACCGAGGTCTTGGGGTCGTCGCCCATGCGGGTGGTGCCCATGACGTGGCGGCTCATGGGGATGGCCGAGAGTGCGCCGCGGCGGTCCTGGCCTTCGGGGAGCGGCGAGGTGGAGGTCATCGTCCACGTGGCGCCCATGTCCTCGAGCACGCGCACCAGGCGGGGGGCGTGATGGGCCGAGGCGACGAGCTCGTGGCGATGGGGCCGGTAGGTGACGCGCGCCACGGGGAAGCCGCGCGCGTCGCGCACGGTGGGGTCGAGGTCCACGCGGTTGGTGAGCTGGGGTAGGTCCTCGCCCTGCATGGTGAAGGCCCACATGCGGTCGCGCATGGGCGAGGAGCGCATGAGCGATTTGTGCTTGGCCCCCCACGGGTAGATCTTGGCCTCCATCACCGGCAGGCTGGGCCCGCCGTGCTCGACGAGGCCGCCCCGGATCCACGGCAACCCCGCCTCGGCGGCGGCGGCCCGTGCCGCCTCGTCGACGATCACGGCGTCGTCGTGCACGTGCGTCACCGCCCGGCCTTTGTGGCCGTGCAGACGCTCGGGGAAGACGCCGATGACGAAGGTCTGGAAGTGCACCATGAAATTCCGGCCCACGAGGGGAAGGTCGATCCCCGACAGCAGCAGCAGCCGCGGCGTCTCCACCGCACCCGCCGCGATCACCACGTGGCGGGCGTCGATGTCCCGCGTGGCGCCGTCGGGCCCGACCACGCTGACCCCGGTGGCGCGGCGCCCGTCGGTGCGCACCCGCGCCACGAAGGTCTCGGCCAGCAGCTCGGCGTTCCCACTCGCCATGGCGCGCGTGAGCAGCGCCACAGGGTCCCCCTTGGCGTGGATGGGACAGCCGAAGAAGGCGCAGAACCCGCAGTTGTTGCAGGCCGGGCGCCCGTCGTAGGGGACCGAATTGGCAGCGGTGGGCGCGGCGTAGGGATGCAGGCCGATGCCCTCGGCCGCCGCGCTCGACAGCACCGCGCCGTACATAGGCGCCCCCGGAGCCATGGGATAGGGGCCCGAGCGCCACGCCGCGAAGGGATTGGCGCCGGCGTCGCCGGCCACGCCGATAGCGCGCTCGGCCTCGGCGTAGAAGGGCTCGAGGTCGTCGTAGGAGACGGGCCAGTCGGCCACCTCGGCCCCGTCCACGGGCCCGTGGGTGCTCAGCAGCGCGAAGTCCTCCTCCCGGAAGCGCGGCACCTTGCCGTCGGCGTGGGTGCCACCCCCGCCCACGGTGGTGGGAATGGAATTGACCTCACCGACATAGGCGTGGTCGCCCTCCTCCTCACCCCGGCGGAACGTGCGTGGCTCGACCAGCGGGTCGGGACCGAGGAAATGCCGGTACAGGAACTTGAGCTCGTCGTTGGAGTAGTCCGCGGCGGGCCGCGTCAGGTCGTCGGGGTCGAGAAGGTGGTTGCGACCCTTCTCGACGATGACCACGGACCAGCCCGCCCGCGTCAGCACGTCGGCGGCGGTGGCCCCGCCGGGGCCCGACCCCACGATGACGGCATCGACGGTCACGGCCCCGCCACCTCGGCGTCGCTCCATCCCCGGGGCTGGACGTCGCCGGGGTAGGCGATGGCCTCCCACGCCGCGCCGTCGCGATTGCCGCCGTACTCGGGCGCGCCGTACATGCCCTCGCAGCAGTGCTCGTAGAGGAGGGCGGTGAAGGAACGGCAGTTGCGCAGCCGGTCGTCCTGGTCCTCGGGCCCGAGGTCGCAGAAGTCGGCACCGAGCTCGGCCAGCCCCGACCGGTACTTCTCCTGGAGGCCCCGCACCGGCCCGTTGAACTCGCGCTCGGGGATGCCCCGCGACCCTTCGATGCGCGTCCGCCACGCCAGCTCGTCGAGGGGGCTCAGACGGTGAAAGCGCGCGAAGGCGGCCTCGCCGCCGTGGCGTCCGGAGGTGGGGCCGCCCGCCCAGATGCGCGGCGGGTCGACGAGGAACGCGCCCAGCAGCCCGTCGATGTAGTCGGGGACCCCGGCGCGCACCGCGCCCGGTGTCTCGTCTTCGGGGATGAGCCGCTCGCACGCGGCACACAGGACGGCGAACTCGTCGTCGGTCAAGAACAGAGGCATCAGTCGTCGTACCCCGTGCACGTCGACGCCCGGAGCATCCTCGTCACCGCCCCCCTCTCTGACATCGGCGTCACCGTAGCATCGACGTCCCGACGCAATGCCCGCAGAAGTGGGCGGGGTTGTCAATCGTCGGGCGGTGGCCGGCCGTTGCGCAGCCGATTGTGAAACCCGCACAGCAGCCGCCCGTTCTCCTCGATGGTCGGTCCACCGGCCCTGAAGGGGACGATGTGATCGACCTGGCACGACGCCGCCGGCGTGTCGCAGTAGCGATGGGTGCACTCTCGATCTCGCAGTTCGATGGCGCGGCGTGTCGCCCCTGAGAACAACCGGGCCGTGGCGCTCACCTCGACTCGACGCTCCGGGGCGAACACCACTCGCTCGAGGTACGCCTCGTCCAACCAGGGAAGAAGCGAGCCAGGGGCGATGACCGTGCCCTGCGCGAGCTCACAGACCCGCCCGCGCAATGCCTCGTAATCGATCAGGACGCTGAACAAGGGCGCGGGACGACGCCCGTCGCTCGGCGCCATCTGGCTGCGGGTCGCCATCTCCACCAGGGCGTCGGCTCGTCGTTGGCCTGGAGTGCGGCCCAGGTCGGCGAGCGTGGGCTCGTCGTGAAGCTTCTCGCGTGCTGCGGCCCAGTCGGACTCGAACATGGCGCGTTCGAGGCGCTCGAGCTCCCCGGCAACGATGGCACCGGATATGGGGTCGAGGGTGATCTTGCCCAACCACATTCCGCGAAAGCTGCTGTCGAGATAGACGTCGCGCTGGCTGCGACGCCTCTCGTCTTCGTCTTCGGCTCCATCGGGGTCGGCAAGTTGTCGCCAGTAGGCGGCGGCCCGCACGAAGAGGTCGTAGCGCAGCGTGACCGCTTGGCCGACGAGCATCTCCTCGTCGCGGGCGAGCGCCTCTTCAGTCGCATCGTCGCGCAGCTCGTCGATGACATCGACCTGTGCGGCCGTGATGTCGCCCTGAGCCCAAGCCTGCGTACAGGCAGGGAGGCGACGCAGCGCGCGGGCCCGGCGCACCGTGCGTCGAGCCTGCGCCTTCGGCAGTCGGCACCGGGCCACCAGCCACGCTGCGGCGTTGGCGGCGCCGTCGGGCTCCCAGTGACCCGATGCATCGAAGACGGCTGCCGCCTTGGTGACGAACGCATCGAGGCGGGCGAGCTGGCGATGGAGGATCTCCATCGACTCTGCGTCGGCGCACGCCGACGGATCTGATTCCTGCAATCGATCGATTGCTTCTGTGAGGACGTCGAGATCCACGGGAACAGTGAAGCATTCGGGTGTGACAGGACGTCGACCTCGTCGCCCATCGGCCGACCGATGTCACAGCTGGTTGCGATGATTGTCCGTCATCGACTGTCCGTCATCGACTGTCCGTCATCGACTGTCCGTCATCGACTGTCCGTCATCGACTGGTGAGGCCTCCTATGGCTGCGTGTCCACTTTGCAAGCGAGAGATGCTCGCCTCGGTCAGCTGCAACCCTGACCCGTTCGTCATTGGCGCCAAGGTCCACGAGCCGCTGCCCTGGGGAAAGGAGAGGCGATCCGGACGGGCGCCGGCCAACTTCGCGTGCCCCGACTGTGGAACACCCTCCGGAGGAATCCATCACCACGGGTGTGATGTCGAGGAGTGCCCTGTCTGCCGTGGACAGGCGATCAGCTGCAGCTGCGACGAGGTCGGAGAGTGGGATCATCACCCCGCGCGGCGCCGACGTGCGGTTCGCACCATGCGCCGCAAGATGTGACCACCAGCTCAATCGGCGAGGGTCTCCGAGGGGTCTCCAGGGGACCCAGCCGCGCCAGATAGCGTCGTGCGCGCCGTGAGCACCATGCACGTCGCCGCCCAGGAGATGGAGCTCCACATCGGGGCGAGCCAGTCGCTCAAGGCCAAGCGCGCCGTGGTCCGCCACCTCGTGGAGACGGCCCGGCGGCGCTACGGGGTCTCGGCCTCCGAGGTCGCGTACCACGACCTGTGGCAGCGGGCCGCCCTCGGTTTCAGCGCCGTGGCGCCCGACGCCGCTCACGTAGAGGAGATCCTCGACAAGGTGGAGCGCTTCGTGTGGTCGCATCCCGAGGTCACCGTCGTCTCCAGCGTGCGACACTGGCTCGACCTGGACCCGTAAGGGGCGGCCCGACGGAAGGGGTGCGAAACCGATGACCGCGTCGCACACATCGGGCTCAGGGTCCCACCCCGGCCCCAACTCAGGCCCCGACTCAGGCCCCGACTCAGGCCCCGACNCAGGCCCCAACTCNGGNCACGACCCCGATCACGGCTCGGGTCTCAAGGTGCCGGCCCTGGCGACCTCGATGCACGGCTACCAGGGACAGTGGCTCGGCCCCGACCTCCTCGCCGCCCTGACGCTGCTCGTGATCGCCGTCCCCGAGCAGCTCGCCACCTCCCGCCTGGCGGGGATGCCGCCCATCACCGGCCTCTACACTTTCATCGCGGGGACGGTGGCGTTCGCCGTGTTGGGATCGTCCCCCCAGCTCTCGGTGGGGGCGGACTCCACCATCGCCCCGCTCTTCGCGGCCGGGATCGCCCACCTCGCCCCCACCGGTTCGGCGCATTACCTCGCACTGGTGTCGCTCCTGGCGATCATCGTGGGAGTGCTCGTGGCGGTCGTGGGCCTGTTGCGGCTGGGGTGGATCGCCGACTTCCTCTCCGCGCCCATCATCACCGGGTTCCTCGGCGGTGTGGCCGTGATCATCGTCGTGCACCAGCTTCCCGACCTCCTGGCCCTGCCGCCGGTGTCGGGATCGACGGTGCACCGCGTGTCGGAGGTTCTCCGGCACCTCGACCGCGCCAACGGATGGGCGCTGGCCATCGGGGTGGTGGTCTTCGCCGTCGTGGTGGCCACCGAGCGCATCGACCGCAAGCTCCCCGGGGCACTCGTCGGCCTGGTGGGCTCGACGCTCGTCGTCGCCGCGGCCGGACTGCGCGCCCATGGCGTGCCCGTGCTCGGCACCGTGGCCCACGGTGCCCCCCACATCGGGGTGAGCGACCTGTCGTGGACGTCGCTGGGCCAGGTGGTGCCCATCGCGGGTGTCGTGGCGCTGGTGGTGCTCAGCCAGACGGCCGCCACGGCGCGCGCCTTCGCCGACCAGGGCGGCTTCACCGTGGACGTGAACCGCGACTTCGTCGGAGTCGGCGCCGGCAGCATCCTGTCGGGCCTGGTCGGGGCGTTCGCCGCCGACGCCAGCCCCGCCCGCACCGGGGCCGTCGCGTCCGCCGGGGGACGCACCCAGCTCTCGGGACTGGCCGCGGCGGCTGCCGTGGTGCTCGTCGTGCCCGCCGCCGGGCTGCTCACCGACGTGCCCCTGGCCACGCTGGCGGCGATCCTCATCTTCGTGGCCACGCGCCTGTTGCACGGCGGGGAGCTGGTGTCGGTGTTCCGCTTCGACCGCTGGGAATTCGGCCTCGCCGTCGTGACCCTGCTCACCGTGGCCCTCGTCGGTGTCGAACAGGGGATCGGCGTGGCCGTCGGGCTCGCCATCCTCGACCGCACCCGGCGCTCGGCGCGTCCCCGCAGCTACGTGCTCGGCAAGATCCCCGGCACGACGAGCTGGGAGCCTCTGCACCACCACGACCGGCCCGTGACGTTGCCCGGCGTGGTCGTGGTGCAGTGGTTGGCGCCGGTGTACTACGCCAACGCGGCGGTGTTCGACGCCGAGATCCACAAGGCGCTGGCCGAGGCGACCAGCCCCGCCACCGTGCTCGTCATCGACGCCGATGCCATCTCCGACATCGACTACACCGGCATCAAGGGGCTGCGCGCCCTGATCGACGAGCTCAACCGCGCCCACGTCGTCGTGGGGGTGGCGCGGGCCGTGGGTGGCGCGCCCCAGAACCTCCGCCGCAGCGGACTGCTCGATCGCCTCGGCGGGGGCCGGTTCTTCTCGACCGTGGACGAGGCGGTCACCGCGCTACACCCCGGCCCGACCCCCGACACCGGGACGACGGCCGGCCCGAGCCCGCTCCCGGGCCCTGGCGCCTAGAACGGGCTTCGACCACGAGCTGTCAGGAGTGGCGCTCCTCCTTCTCGACGCCGAAGCGTTCCATGTAGGACTGCATGGCGTGGTGGCGCTCGGCGCGGTCGATGCCGAATTCCTCGGGCCGGTACACGACGGTGCCATGGCGCCCCCGGGGATGGGTGGCCATGAAAGCCTCCATGGCGCGGCGCGTCTGCTCGGTGAAGGGGTGCTCGGCCACGGCATAGATCTTCTCGACGGTGGCGATGTCGGCCGCCATGAACTCGTGGAACACGACGTCGATCGAGTGCTGCGCCGGGAGCAGGGCACGGTCCTCGGCACAGGCGCGGAACAGGTCCTCACAGCGCGCCGACCAGTACCGGCCGATGGACAGGGGGTCGACGCGGTTGACCGCCATACGGGCGGTGTAGGCGATCATGGTGGCCAGAGACACCGTCACCGAGGCCGGGTCCCGGTGGGTGACGACGAAGGTGGCGTCGGGGAACGTCGACACGAGCGGTCCGAACTGCTCGAGGTGCTGGGGGGACTTCAGGACCCAGCGCGTGCCACCCCGCAACCACTGCAGGACCTGCAACACGGTGCGGAGGTACTCGTAGGAAGGGGTCTGGTCCTCGGCCTTGAAGTGGTCGCGCCACGACGGCAGGAGCCCCTGGGTCTCGAAGTACATGGTGGAGAAGTCGATGGCGAGGAGCTGGATCTCCTCGTGCACGTGCTCCACCGTCATCTCGTGCATGCGGTTGAAGTACGGCAGGGCCTGGTTGAGCACGTCGAGCGCGAAGGCGGTGCGGGCCAGGCGCGGGTCGGGCGCGCCCGGGCCGGGCCGCTCGGAGTCCGCGAGCACGGGCTCGAGGCTCTCCCAGTACGGCAGCGAGCGCAGGGTGGGATCGGCGCTGATGAGGTTGTGCAAATGCGTGGTGCCCGTGCGGGGCAGGCCGCAGATGATGATGGGCCGCTCGATGCGCACGTCGTGGATCTCGGGGTGCCGGTGCAAGAGGTCCTGGACCAAGAGGCGGTTCTTGAGCAGCTGGACCAGCTGGCTGTACCAGCTCACGATGCCGCCAGGGCTCAGGTCAGCCTCCGAGCGCAGCGCCGTGCACAGGATGTCGAGGCGGGCCCGGAAGGCGCCGTGCCCGAAGTCGGCGAGCCCCGTCTGCTCGACCGCGGCGGCGGCCAATGCCCCGGGCTCGAGCGGGCACGACGGCGCCATGTCGGCCAGGCCGGCGCGCAGCAGCTCGATCTCGGGGGAGAAGTGCGGATCGGCGAGATCGTCGAGGACGACAGGTGCCGGGCGCGCGCTCACGATCCGGCCCCGGCCGATCCGGCCCCGGCCGATCCGGCCCCGGCCTCGGAGACGGGGACGACGCGCGTCGAGGGCCGCGCCGGGGTCGCGTCGGGAAGGAACCAACGGAACCAAATCCGGCCCCGGCTGTGGCCCGCGGTGGAGATCCAGTTGGGATGGCCCGGGTCCCGGCCTGCCACCACCACCCGCCACGACCCGTCCGGTTCGTACACGGCCTGGTCCCCGTTGAGGGTGACGCGCTCATAGGCGTAGTCGTAGGTGTGCAGGAACTGGTTCCACAGGCACACGTTCCAGAAGGCGCACTCCGGGGACCGGCCCTCGATGACCAGGGCCTCATCCTCGTCGAGCTCGTAGGAGCCCATGGCGTAGGCGGCGTCGCCCGCCGCCCACCCGAAGGTCTGGCTGGGCACCCCGTAGGGCTNGTCGACGGTGTTGGGCGTCCCCAACGGGATGGGCACGATGCGGGCCTGGTCGCGCACCCAGGTGAGTGCGGCCCGGAAGCGGCGGGCGAGATCGGCGTCGTCCTCGCGCCGGGTGGCGGGCGGGTCGAGGGACTCGATGTGCCACTCGGCCCGGCGTCCCCCCACCGGGTCGGCCAGGTAGTCGCGCGTGATGGCGCACACGGCATCGGGCTCGAGCCTGATCCAGGCACCGTCATGGGCGTCGGGGCTGAGCACCACCGAGAAGGTGCCGTCGTGGGCAACCTCGAGGGCCCGGTCGTTGACGGTGCCGACGATGCGCTCGGAGTAGCGGCCGTCGGACGGTCCCCCGTACACGGTCAGCGAGAGGTAGTCGGCGTCACCCTTGCGCCCCGTGACCACGTACGTCCGGGCCGGGTCGATCGGGGCGTACTGGTAGTAGGCGTCCGCGTTGTCGCCACCCCACTTGCGATAGGGGCCGACGATGTCGACGAAGCGCGGACGGGCCGGGTCGGCCCACACCTGAGCGTCGAGGCCCGCGGCGAGGACCGAGAAGATCCACTTGTACCCTTCGAGGACGCTCAGCTCGTCGAGGGGGACCTCGGGGAGGAAGAGGCGACCCTCGAGCGCGTGCAGCTCCTCGACGAGCTCGTGGAACACCGCGGCGGTGAGCGGTGCGGGGACCGAGTGCCGGGGTGCAGGGGGTTCGGTGTCGGCCATGGCCTCAATCTACGGGCGGCGGCGACGTCGTCCCCGTGGGGCGTGCCTGCCACTCACGGCGGTACAGCACCCAGATCAGCCTGGACCCGATCTCGCCGGGAGCCTCGGGCTCGTGCTCGATCCGCCCCGTCAGCCGGTACCCCAGTTTGGGGGGGACCGAGGCGCTGGCGACGTTGGCCTCGTCGCAGTGGATCTCCATGCGCTCGATGCCGCGCAGGGCGAACCCCACCGCCGTGAGCGCGCCGGCGCACGCGGTGGCGATGCCGCGCCGGACGTGGTCCACGTGTACCCAGTAGCCGATCTCCAGGGCGCTGGGCCCGATGCGGCGGTGGAGCCCGCACCCGCCCACCAGGGTCCCGTCGGGGAGGAAGATGCCGTACTCGTAGCCGCTCCCCGAGCTCCACATGGTGGCCGGCCCCTCGAGCCGTTCCCGTTGTGCCACGAGCGACGTCCCCTCCGGTGTCGCCCACGGCATCCACGGCGCCAGGTGTTCGAGGCTCTCCGTCGCGGCGCGCGACACCGCCGCCGCGTCCCGCTCGGTCAGCCGCTCCAGGACCACGCCGCCGTGCTCCACCCGTTCGGGGGGAACCAGGGCGCGCCCGCTCTCGGCGGCGCGTCGGGCCCGGCGCCGCATGGATCGNCGCTCAGGCGTCGCGCCCTGGGGNGGGGCGCAACCCCTCGAGGGTCAGCTCTGCGAACGCGGAGCATTCGACGACCGCGCCCGACACGGGGACCTCGACACCGTCGGCNTCNGCGCGCCGGGCGTGCAGACCGTGCAGCACCACCCGCACCGCCGCGGGCGACGAGAAGTCACCGGTGCGCTCCCACNTGCAGCGGCCCGTCCCGCCGGGGCGCGCTCCTTCCACCCGGAACACGTCGCGCCGCACCGGGCCGTCGCCGTCACCGGCGTCGTCGATGCACAGGCCCCCGGCCGCGCCGTGCTCGTCGGCCCAGCAGTGCAGCGCGAGCAGTTTCGGAGCGTGGTCGAGTGTCAGGTGGCGCGCCGGCGCGCCCTCGAGCCCGCCGTCCCCTTCGATCCGGCACGGCCCTTCGGGGTCCGCCCACCCGTCATCGAGCGGGATTACCGAGCCGGCCCGTGCGAACACGGGGATGCGCTCCAGCGGCGCCTCGGCCGCTGCGCCGCCGGCGGGCCCGTCTCCCCACAGGCTTCTCCACTCCCCGGGGGGCAGCACCACGGGGCGCCGGCGGGCGCCGGGTTCGGTGACCGGAGCCACCACCAACGAGTCACCCAGGAAGAAGGCGTCGTCCACGTCGAGCCGGCCGGCGTCGTCGCGCCCCCCGGTGACACGCCCCCCGGTGACACGCCCCCCGGTGTCACTCGCAACGGTGTCACTCGCAACGGTGTCACTCGCGACCGTGTCATCCGCAACGGTGTCACTCGCACCCGTGTCGGAAGTGGCGTCGCCGACCGGCCACCACAGGGGGCGGACCAGCGGTGCGCCGGTCTCGGTGGCGAGGTGCGCCAACGTGTAGAGATAGGGCAGGAGCCGGTACCGGAACCTGATCCACCCCGCCACGAGCCCTCGTGTGGGCTCGGCGAAGCACCACGGCTCGCGGGGCGGGACCCCCCGCACCGAGTGCGTCCGGCAGTACGGCATGAACACGCTCATCTGCAACCAGCGCAGGTACAGCTCGTCGTCGGGCACCCCGCTGAAGCCCCCGATGTCGGACCCCGAGTACGGCACCCCCGACAGTCCCAACCCGACCACGGTGGCCACCTGTTGACGCATCGACTCCCACGTCGACGCCACGTCGCCGGTCCAGTTCCACGCCCAGCGCTGCATCCCCGCCCATCCCGAGCGCGACACGATGAAGGGCCTGCGCCCCGGGCGCGCCTCGCTCAGCCCCTCGTAGCCGGCGCGGTTCATGAGCAGCCCGTAGAGATTGTGTCCCTCGCCGTGGTCACCGCCGCGGCCGTCGAAGTCGTGGCGGGTGGTGGTGGGCAGCGTGGGGTCGCCCAGCAGCGCGATGGACGTGGGCTCGTTCATGTCGTGCCAGATCCCGGCCACACCGTCGTCGGTGAGCGTGCGGTACTTCCCGGCCCACCACGACCGCGTGCCGGGGTCGGTGAAGTCGGGGAAGACGCTGCGCCCGGGCCACACCACCCCCTCGGCGAGGTGCCCGTGCCTGTCGGTGCAGAAGCGGTGCTCGTCCCTGCCCTCGCGGAACACCTCGTAGTCGGGGTCGATCTTCACCCCCGCGTCGACGATCGTCACCAGTCGCACGCCGGCGGCGGCCGCGTCCCGGGCCAGGCCGCCGAGATCGGGGAAGCGGCCGGGGTCCACCGTGAAGACGCGAAAGCCGCGCATGTAGTCGATGTCGAGGTGCACGGCAGAGAGGGGGGTGCCGAGCTTCGAGTACCCGTCGGTGATGGCACGCACGTCGGCGTCGCAACGGTATCCCCACCGGCTCTGGTGATATCCCAGGGCCCAGCGGGGCGGGAGGGCGGGACGCCCGGTGAGCTCGCTGTAGCGGTCGAGAAGGTGGGGAAGCGGGCCCGCCACGTGGTAGCGGCGCAGCACGCCACCGCTGAAGCGCACCGTCGCCGTCGCCGCGCCGGAGCCGTCCTGCCCAGCGTCGTCGGCGAAACCGAACGCGGCCCGCGTCGAGTTCTCGTAGAACGTGAGCAGGTCCCCCTCGGGATGCGTCGACACCACGACAGGGATGCCCATGTAGAGCGGGTCCCTCCCCGGTCCCCACGAGCCACCGGGGTCGGTGTTCCACAGCGTGTAGGTGCCACCGCGCAGGTCGATGCCCGACGCCTGTTCGCCGAGTCCGCACATCCGCTCGCCGGCGCGCACGGAGAACGACTGCTCCCACGCCGGGCCCACGCGCACCGGTGCCGATTCGCCGCGCAACAGCGCGCCGCCGGGACGCGCCGTGCGCAGTGACCCGTCGGGGGACACCGTGACCTCGAGCGACGAGCTGCGCAGCACCCACGGGCCCTCGGCGCGCAAGGCGTCGATGGGGTGCGCCTGGACCTCGGGAACAGGACCGCACAGCGCACCGGTGAGGGCGTAGGGCACCGGGGTGGGCCCGGGCCCCCACGACACGCGGACCACGTCCGCGGCGAGGAAGGCCACCTCGAGCTGGGCCCGTTCGAAGTGGAACTGCGCCGTCCCCGGCTGTGGGTTCCACACCTCCACGCGCTCCAGGGCGCCGGGAGACACCGGGGGGGGCTCGCCCCGGGAACCGGAGTCGGCGCGGGTGCGCTGCAGCTGGCGACGCGCCGAGTTGGCGATGATCAGGCCGACGGTGTGGAGGCCGAGGTGGTGCACGGCATGGGCGGTGACCCGGGCCCGGGCCGTGGTACGGCGCAACGTCGTTCGGGGCGGGGTCACAGATGGCGAGGCTACGTGGGCGCGCCGTCGGGGTCGCGCTGCGTGTGGCCCGCGCTCGTGGCCTGCCGCCTGGGCGGCGGCGGCCCGGCCGCGCCCGTGGCGACCGGGGAATTCCGGCCACGGGCCCCGGTGACGCCGGTGCGACGGTGCGACGGTGCGACGGTGCG
>JGI12269J14319_10003674_pt1 | contig 14333 bp, 12 predicted proteins | sample PeaSoiSIISIP2007_FD_14319 | JGI IMG/M metagenome (IMG submission 14319) | reverse complement strand
ACATCGCGGCGAATTCCGATTCGACATTGATGAATTCGCAGCGCTGCAGCTCGCCGCTTTTCACCATCTTGCCCAATCCCTCGACGATGTGGGTCTGTGGCGAGATCGGGTAGGCGCAAATCACCTCCGGCCGGCATAGTCCGACCGCTTCCGCAACGGCCTTTGAGCCTTCGGTCTGCTTAAGCATGGGCCGCCTCGTAGGCGGCAGTGGCCGCCGCAATGTTGCCTTGCGCCACCTTGCCGGAGAACTTGTCATTGATCGCGCCCACCACGGCGGCCAGGGAGATTAGACCGCTAACGGCCGCGAAGCCCCCAAGCAGCGCGGCGTTGGGCACGGGCCGGCCCACGTGCTTCAGCGCGAGTTCGGTCGCCGCCACGGTGCGCAGCCGTTCGGCCCGCAAACCGCTCGCGAACTCGCCCAGGCCGAGCTCGGCGAAACTGCGGTTGGTGTTGATCAGAATGTAACCGTCCGGTTCCAGACCGGCGAACACGTCGACTTGGTGCAGTAGGGTCGGATCCTGGATGATCAGCGCGTCGGGCTTGATGATCGGCTCCCGCAGCCGGATCTCCTTGTCGTCGATCCTGCAGAACGCGACGACCGGCGCGCCGGTGCGTTCGGATCCAAAGCTCGGAAACGCCTGCGAGTACCGCTGCTCGAGGAACGCGGCGATCGACAGCATTTCGGCGGCCGTAACGACGCCTTGTCCACCCCGCCCGTGGATTCGAACCTGGAACACGAAACTCCTTCAAGCGGCATACGAGCGCTTGGCCTGATCGGTCAAACCAGCGCGAACATCATCAGCCTGATGAGATACGTTGCAAATACGTAATACCCGACGTCCGGCTAAGCGGCGCCTACTGAAGCTCGAAGCGCGCGGCCTGGTCAGCAGTGCCGCTGTGGGCTAAGAACTCCTGAAAACTTCCTCACAGTCTCGAGAGGATCGTCGCCGCGTCGCACAACGTCGCGCTGAGGCGCAGATCGCGGCGGCGTCGACCGCGTCCGGGAGCGCGAAGCTGCGCGATAACTGCCGTAGAAGCGCCAAGGTTGTTCGGACTAGGCGTACGGAGCCGGCTTAAGCCGAAGAAAGAGGTGGCGCTGGCGAAGGGCACCCCGTTGGGACACTACTGTCTTCGGACATGGACTTACGGGACTCACGGCGTGAGCGCGTAAAGTTAAGCGATTCCCCGTCGCGCGCGCAGCCCCGTTGTCAGGCCGGCGGCTTGTTGACGCTGAAGCGGAACTCGGCCTTGCCCAGAGTCACCAGGTCCCCGTCCTTGAGCGTGCGCCGATTGATGAGCTGGCCGTTGACATAGGTCCCGTTGGTGCTGTTACGGTCCTCGATGACGGTATTGTCGCCGGCGCGCCGCGCCACGGCGTGACGGCGGCTGATGAATTTCGCATCGATTTGCACATCATTGTCGGGTGTGCGGCCGATCGTGGTGCGCTTCCCAAGCAGGTGCACGATTCCGGTTTCGCCGTCGGTGCGCACCAGCAGGTGCGCGGGCTCCTCACCGGCCAGATGCTCGAGATTATGCTGAATATTGCCGAGCATGGCGACGCTGCTCGCGGCCTCGGCCTGGACGCGTGCCGCATCCATTTCGGCATTGCGCTGCTGCTCTGTGCGCAGCGCCGCGCTGAGTTCTACCTCGCGTGTGCCCGACAGCGTGCGCAGTTCGCGCAGTTTCTCGTTCTGAACCTGGATTTCCGCCTCGAGGGTGGCGATGCGTTCGCGCGCGGTCGCAGCGGCGGCATCGGCGCGCGTGCGCGCCGCGACCAGCTCGGCGTTGCGCTGCTGCAGCGATGCGGCGAGGGAGTCGGCAGCACGATCCAGCTCGGCATCGGAGAGCCGCCGCGTGCCATCGAAGCGCGCATCGGTCCCGAGTGTGCACTCTACCTGCTCGGCCAGCAGCTCAGGCAGTGTCCCACTTGGAAAACTTGCCGCCGTCGCATTCCAGCCCGGCAGCACCTGCTGACGCTCTGGCTGTGACAGCAGGTTCAGCTCACTGATGTGTTGCCGATCGTCGGCCACCATGGCTTCGAGCACGGCTCGCAGCTGTCCGGTCATGCGCTCGATGGTGGAGCGCTCGAACAGGTCGCTGGCGTACTCCAGGAATCCCGTGATGCTTTCCCCAGCGTCCCTCAGCGATAGGGTCAGATCAAACTTCGCATTGATATGCTCTTGGGGTAGATCACCGATCGTTACCGTCGGCCGGCTCACCTCTGGCTCTTCCGGGGCGTTGTCAAGCGCCAGCATGACCTGAAAGATTGGGTTGTGACGCAGGCTGCACGGGAGTTCCAGGGCGTCAACTACCAGCGTGAATGGAACCTCCTGATGGGCGTACGCTTCCAGGGTGCTGGACTTGATCTGCGCAAGCAGGTCAGCCACGCTCGGGTCCGCTGTCAAGCACACGCGCAGGGCCAGCGTATTGACGCTGGAGCCGGCCAGTAGTTCGATCTCGCTGCGCTGGCGGTTCGCGACCGGCGTCCCGATCACAATGTCGCTCTGCCCACTGAGCCTTGAGAGCAACGCCGACCAACCCGAAAGAAGAGTCATGAATAACGTGGCGCCATGCCGCTGGCCCAAACGCCGCACCCCGGCCGTCAGCTCGGTCGTCAGCGCCAACCCGACTCTACCGCCCGCGTAGCTCAGCACCGTAGGACGCGGCCGGTCAGTCGGCAGCTCAAGCAACGGCGGCGCTCCGGCCAGATTGGCCTTCCAGAAATCAACATCGGACTTGCTGAAGCGATTCGATTGGCGGCCGATAGCGCTGAGCTCGGGTCCGTCACGATTGCGCACGCTGCTGTCACGCCCGGGCGGTGGCGGTTCATCCCGCCCATCCCGCGGGGGGCGCATGCTCTTGACCGCCGCCCACGCCTCGATCGTCGTGCCATCGACGCTAAATTGTTCATTCGAGAGCAACCGCTCCCGTCCAGCCCGCTTCAACAAGCGCTTCAGGATCTTGCGCGCCACCCCGGACTCGATCAACAGTTTGACATTCGCTGCGCGCATCTGGTGCTTCCCCGCTCTGCCTCAATGAACGTTATGCTTTATGTGCAGCGTTTTTCAAGAGCCTGCTAGAAAGCAGCCTTGTTTTCCACGGGCTGCGGAGCCCTCAGCAGCGTTGCCTGGAGATGCCGCCGACACTGAAACCGACGCGGGCCGCTGAGAAGCCCACCGTCGAGCCGCGCATTTTGCGCATTACGGCGAGCTGATCGCCGGTGGCTCGCGCGCATCGAGAATCAGAGCGGTCGCAGCGACGTCGCTCCTGCAGGTATGCAGAGACTTGGCGAATGGTACGAAGCATCTCTTGCTGACCACTCCAAGCGTTGGTGCGGCGCACGCGCATACGGAGACGAGGATCGAGGTCGGTTCGGGCGCTCCACCGATGGTCTCGATTGTGATCGATATGGGCGACGGTACGACGCGCGACGGCCTTGATCTCGGTCGCGCATGCCTAGCCGAATGGGAGGGGATTCTGACGGCGGCAGGTTTATCGATTGTGCGGTGCACCTGACTGACACGCCGGCCAACCAGCCCCAGGTTATTCGCGACGATCTCAGCGGCTGGCTTGTGCATATGACTGGGGGCCCTCCATGTCCTGACCGGCTGCGGCCGAAAGGGGTGCGATCCTCTCGCTACTTCACCCGAGCCCATTGCGGTACTGTAGGGACAGACCACATCACGCCCCCGCTACCATTAACCAATAGTGCGACTTGGATGGGCCGTGAAAGCGGGCCCTTCCCAATTATGGATTCCGGCTAAGACGCCGTGTCGACACAATGGGCCGACAGGGGCGAGCAGTCAACATTCTCGCCGCTCAAATAATTAACCGCTGATGCGCCTTGCGCGGCCACGCTCGCCAGCAGCGGATCTGATTGGCTGTTTAGGCGTGACTTCGTTTATCGCGACGGGAAGCTCCCGGCTCAAAGCGGTCAGACGTGATGAGGATCTGCCTCTTCCGAGGCGGTCGTACGCTACGGGCTATTGGGGTTTTCAATGACGAGTATCCGGGCCTCGCCCCTCGGCTGTACAACGCGTCATGAATGATCTTCATGTTGCGACCGCCTGAGCGCTCCGCATTGCGGCCCGCCGCACGGCTGCCTCGCGCATCTCCCGGACCGCGTCAAACTGCTGACGCGCGGTGGCAAGAATCTGAGGCCGCGCGCGTTCGGGTCGTCCAGCATCGAACGGTGGCGCGGGCGCGTATTCGATCCCAAGCTGCACGATCTCCGCGAAGTCTCGGCCCATGATTTCGCCGACGACGACAAGAGCCATGTCGATTCCAGCGGTGACGCCACCACCCGTGACGAGCTTTCCGTCGCGTACTACCCGCGCAGCATCCGGTACGGCACCAAAGATCGGTAGCAGATCCCGCCACGCCCAATGGCACCCGGCACGCTTTCCCTCCAGCAGGCCGGCGGCGCCGAGCAGTAGGGACCCAGTACAGACCGAGGTCACATACTGCGCCCGAATCGCGAGCCGTCGAATCCCGGCGAGATACTCGGCGTCCTCCATAGCTTCAACCGTGCCGAATCCGCCTGGCACACAGAGAAGATCGCACCGATCGACATCAGCAAGCCGCGAGAGCCCGCTGAAGGTCATACCACCAGCGGCCTCGATGGTATTCCCGGCCACCGAAGCAAGCGTCGAGTGCGCACGCGGCAGGCGCGCGAAGACTTCATAAGGTCCGGTGAGATCCAGCTGTGTGACACGTGGATAGAGTGCATAGACAATCTCGAATTTCGGACTCATAAGGTTGCTCCTGCGTTGACCGGCCTAGTATCAGCATCTACGATCGTGGCTGAAATGACGTATAACCATCATTTTCTGCCATGACACGCCACCTAGAGTTTCTGATTTTTCCGGATTTTCAGCTGCTTGATGTGGCCGGTCCCGTCGCGGCCTTCGAGATCGCAACACGCTATCACCCGGGTGCCTACGCCATGCGGATTGTGGCGGCGACGCCCGGCATCGTGAGGAGTTCGTCTGCGGTTGGCATGCCCGCGGAGAGATTCGGCCGTGCTCGGCCCATCGATACGCTTCTGGTTGCAGGCGGAGACGGTACCCGCACGGCTATCAAATGCGCGAGAACCATCCGCTTCGTACGGTCCCGCGCAGAGCGCGCGCGCCGCGCTGCAAGTATATGCTCCGGAACTTACTTGCTGGCGGAAGCTGCTCTACTCGATGGCAAGAGGGCTACGACTCATTGGAGTCGCGCGGAGGATTTGGCAAGGAAGTATCCGCAGGTGGCGGTGGAACCCGATCGAATCTTTGTGAAGGACGGCGCGATTTGGACTTCGGCTGGCATCACCGCGGGTATCGATTTGGCGCTTGCACTGATCGCCGAGGATCTTGGTGAAGCGACTGCCAGGTTGACGGCCAAGCAACTAGTCGTCTACTACCGGCGGCCAGGTGGGCAATCACAGTTCTCCGAGCTCACTGAGATGGCTCCGGCCGGAAGTCGCTTTGGGGATCTCCTCGAATACGTGCGCACGCATCTTCGCGAGTCGTTAACCGTGGAGCAACTTGCTGGGCGCGCCGCAATGAGCCCAAGGCATTTTGCTCGGGCATTTCGCTTGCAGACAGGGACGACGCCGGCGAAGGCCGTGGAACGGCTGCGTGCGGAAGCGGCACGGGCCGCACTCGAAAGCGGTGCGTCCTCCGTGCAATTGGTCGCTCGGGAGTCCGGCTTTGGTCATCCTGAGCGACTTCGTCGTTCGCTCGTTCGTCTTTTTGGGGCACCACCTTCAGCGTGGAAACGAGGCAAGGCGGAAGAAAAAGACCCCTAACCTGCCACTCGCGAGTGTTCGGTATCGGGCAGGCCAGCGCAGCGTCTGGCGTGGCGTCGTAGCGCAGAGACAAGATCGCGCCAGCCTAACGGCGATTTAGGCCGATCGCCGGTTGCAATCAAGCGCTCCCAACACCGCCTCGACCCAAAGCCGTTTCTACGGCCTCGCAACCTTGACATTTCATCTCGCTCACATCAGACCCTTGCTGATTCGGACTGCAAAGAGAACGTCCGTGGTCCGACCGCTTCTTGTGGGCCTTCCGTTTTTTCTACATTATTCCCACCCTACGAAATGGAGGAAGCCTCATGACCGCCTTCAATGCAGTGCGATTCCGGGTAAAGCCCGGGCGCGACAAGGAATTCCTCGATGCCCACAAGAAGGTTGCCACCGATTGGCCGGGTCTCAGGCGAGTCAACATCATCAAGGCCGCCGACCGAAGCTACTGCATCATTGCTGAATGGACCGACATGGATTCGCTCGCCAAAGCGCGTCCGAGCATGATCGCCACGCTCGATTCATTCCGCGATACGCTCGAAGACTTGGGCGGCGGCCTCGGCGTCACCGATCCGATCTCTGGCCCGGTAGTGCTTGAGCTGAAATAGCGCGCGAGGACGATCGCAAGGTCGGCTTCTGGCCGATCATCGTCACGGATTCAAGTCACGAGCTCGCTGTAGAGCCTGATTTCGCGCTCGTCAGCTCACAAGTTGCCTGGCAGGTGTAGGTCTCGCAAAGCTGTTGCAGCATCCAGCTGATCGAGCTGCCTGCCAAATTTCGAAATCCCGCCTTGCCCCGTGACGGAGTCCGGCGGGGTCAAAGGCTTGGCGCTCGGCCTCAGCACCCGAGCGGTTGATAGCGTGCTCAGCGACTAATGCAGACGAAGGCTGCCGCTGGCCGTGTGACGCCGCCGGCTGGCCCCGCAATCGCCCAGGCTGACCGGCGCCGGCAGAAACTGGCGGTGCAACCCATGCCATCAGCTAATCATGCTCCCCGGAGGCGTTGTCGGGTTATCGGCAAGGGACGGGTGGCGATGCGTCGTGGGATCGAGATCCCGGGGACCATCGTGACTAGCGCGAGCCGGAGCATGATCATGCCGAAGGAGCGCTTGCGCAGGCGGTCCATTAGCCAAGCCAACGTGAAGTGTTCCGGCGGCGCCTCGTCGTGCAGCCGCTGCAGCACAACGGAAGTGCGGATGAACACCCTCGAGGTCATAGTCGCTTTCGGTTTCAGCTTCAAGTTGGTCGTCCTAACACCGTCGATCGATCCCGCTGGTGTCTTCGCAGACGGTGTCTACTCATAGTGAAGCGCTTCGATCGGATTGAGGTTCGCGGCCTTGCGAGCCGGATAGAATCCGAAGAAGATTCCGACTGCAGCCGAGAACGCAAAGCCGCCGAGCACGGCGGTGACGGAGACTTGGGTCGGCCAATGCGCAAGCCTGGAGATGACCGACGACACCAGCAGCCCAAACCCGATGCCGGCTACGCCGCCGGTCACACTCAATAGCACGGATTCGGCCAGGAACTGGAGCAGCACCTGAAGGCGACGTGCTCCAATCGCCATACGGATGCCGATCTCGCGGGTTCTCTCGGTGACAGACACCAAAAGGATGTTCATGATTCCAATGCCGCCGACCAGCAGCGAGATCGATGCGACCATGGCCAGAAGCGCGGCCATGACTTGGCTGCTGCTCTCCTGCGCTTCTGCGATCTGACTGAGGTTTCGGACGCTGAAATCGTCCAGTTGCCCGGTTTGGATATGGTGGCGCCGCGCGAGCGTCGCGGTGACCTGACTGATCGCGGTGTTCACCAAGTCGGCCGCTCCGGCCTGGACGTAGATGCTGTTGACATAGCCGGTCATACGGGGGCTGATGCCAAAGGCGTTAGGCGCCGGTGGATAGTTGGCACTAACGAGATTCTGGGCCGTTTGCGGAGCGGCGACCCCTAGGACTTTGCGCTCAGCCGTACTGAACGGGATCATCACCACGTCGTCCTGATCCTGTCCAAAGCCCGTTTGCCCCTTGATTGCGAGGAGCCCGATCACCCGCATGGGAACGCCCTTGACCAGGATGATCGCGCCGACGGGGTCCTCTGCTGGAGGAAACAGCGCCTGATAGACCGTCTGGCCGATCAAACAGACTGTCTCCGCAGTGTCATTCTGCTGTTCGGTCATGGAGCTACCGCTGGCGATGTGCCAGCTGACGATGTCCAGATAGCTTGGCGTCACACCCTGAATCGCGGTGCTCCAGTTCTGATCGCCGTACTCCACTTGACCGGCCTGTCGGCTAAGATAACTGACCCGCTGAACGGCAGGGTCGTCGCGCAGGATGGTCTCGGCGTCGATGACCGTTAGAGTTGAAGCGCTCCCCGCCCCAGCGCGAACGCCGCCGGCGGTCGTGGCGCCCGGCTGGACGACGACCATGTTCGTACCCAGGCTTTCCAGCTGCTTTTTCACTGCTGCGCTGGCGCCGTCTCCCACGGCAACCATGGCGATGAGCGCGGCCACCCCAATAAATACACCCAACATGGTCAAGGCCGAACGTAGCTTATTGCGTGCCAGCGCCTGCAAAGAGGCTGAAACAATCATGGACAGGAAGGCCAGGCGAAAACCGGCCGCGTCCTCAGTCCGCGCGGTGATTCCCACTCTGGCTGCGACCGCAGCCGTGGCGCTGGTGTCTGCGCGGTCCGCCGTCACGACAGCTACCTGATCCTTATCGGAGAGGATTCGTCCATCGCGCATAATGATGACCCGATCCGCATATGCGGCGATATCGGATTCGTGGGTTACCACGATCACCGTGACGCCTTGCTGGCGATTGAGCCCGCGAATGATTTCCATGATCTCATGGGAGGTGCGGGTGTCGAGGTTGCCGGTCGGCTCATCGGCAAGAAGTACGGCAGGATGGTTGATCAGCGCCCTGGCCAGCGCGACGCGTTGCTGTTGTCCCCCGGAGAGTTGATTGGGCATGTTATGCGCGCGGTCAGCCAGGCCGACGCTAGCAAGCATGTCGCGGCCGCGTTCATTCCGCTCGCTTGACGTCAGCGCCGCCGCGGCCCCGTAAAGGAGCGGCAATACGACATTTTCGAGCGCGCTCGTGCGCGCAAGCAGATTGAAACTCTGAAACACGAAGCCGATCTGCTTGCTGCGGATGTCAGCGAGCTCCGGTTCGGACAGCCGTGCCACTTCGCGCCCTTCAAAGAGAAATTGACCGCTGGTCGGCCGGTCGAGGCAGCCAATGATGTTCATCATTGTCGACTTTCCCGACCCGGAAGATCCCATAATGGCGACGAATTCGCCGCGATCGACCGAAACGCTGACCCCCTGCAGTGCGTGAACTACGGTGTCTCCGAGCTGGAAAGATCGAGTCAGGTCGATGAGACGGACAACGGGGTCGGTCATTGCCGACTGTCCAGCTACAATTTCAGCGAAGGAATGGATGGCATCTGAGGCGCGCCGGTCGCTGCCTCGGATGTGGCGACCTGATCTCCGAGCTTGATATCTCCCCCCTTGATTTCGGCGAATGTATCGTCAACGAGCCCCACCGTGACAGGGATCGAGACCAGTTTGCCGGCCCGCTCCACCCAGATCACCCGCTGCCCGGCTCTCACAGCTTTGGTGAGTGCAAGCTTGGCCGCGGCGGCGGGCGCAAATCGCAGCGCTTGCGCTGGGATTCTGAGGACATTCAGCGATTGGGCCGTGACGATCCTGGCGGTCGCAGTCATCCCCGGCTTGAGCAGCAAGTCGGGATTATCGACGGTTATCACCGCATCGTACGTAATCACGTTCTGAACGCTGACGGGGGCCTGCCGGACCTGGGCCACGCGTGCCTGGAACGTACGATTGGGGAAGGCGTCGACTGTGAAAGTGGCGTTTGCGCCTTCAACGGCGCCGGCTATATCGGACTCGCTTACATTCGTATCGACCTGCATCTTGGTCAGATCGGTTGCAATGAGAAACAGAGTCGGTGTTTGAAAGCTCGCGGCCACGGTCTGACCGGCGGTGACGTTGCGCGAAACCACGGTGCCGTCTACCGGCGAGACGATGTTTGTGTACTCCAAATTGATCTGAGCGGCCTTGAGCGCCGCTGCCTTCTGGGCGATCTGTGCCGTATCAAGGCCAACGAGCGCAACAGCCTGATTGTAGGCGTTGAGCGCAGCATCAGCGGCATCATTGGACGTCGAGTTTTCGCTGAGCAGAAGATCGAGGCGCTCGTGATTGATCTTCGTGTAGACAACATTGGCCTGGTCCTTGACGAGTTGAGCCTTGGCGACGGCCAGGTCAGCCTCATCCTGATCCACAATGACCTGATAGGGCTTGGGGTCGATCTTGGCGCACGGCTGACCCTTTTGCACCCGGGTGTTGTAGTCGCAACTGAGTGTCTCGATAGTGCCCGAGACATAGCTGCCCACCTCGACGACGACCACCGGATTGACCGAGCCACTCGCGGTGATAGTAGTGACGACGTCTCCCTGTGTGACCGCTGTTGTGATGTAACGCGGCGGTGCGGCGCGGGTGGCCATCCAATAGGCGCCCGCGCCGCCGACCACGACGGCCCCAGCAACTGACAGCCCAATCAGTTTCCAATGCATGCGCCCGATCATGATGCAATGCCAATAAGGTCGGATCGGCCGCTGACTGTGGATCCTCCCGACCCGCTTGCTAATCTAGGCTAGCTTGCCTGCAAAGGCTGTACGTGGTGCTACGGATGAAGTCGTTGCACGTCAAGAAAAGGAATAGGCACACCGCGTGAGTGTGCTTGTTGCTTATCGAGTCAGTGCTGGATATATATCCAGCAGCATGGAACGCCGCGCAGGGCTAAGAGATTGTTCCGGAGACGGTCGGAAGTAACTCAACAGATTGGAAAGGCTACCGCAAGGTGGCTTTTTAGTTTCCTCATCCTGCGTAGGGCAGCTCTGCTGCCACGCGTTGAACAAGTCTTCAGCCCAAGCACCACTATTCTTCTCCGACGTCCCCGGCTTTCCGTAGCGTGCGCGGTACCGCACTTTCCGGGTTGCATTCGTAGTGCAGCGTCTGGTTGCGGGTCACCTTTCGCGTCTCTCGCCAAGTGAAAATCGTCTCATGAAGCTCCTCGTCCCGAAGCGCCCGACGCGGATCGGGTCGATGGCGAGGGAGTTTTCAAAGCGCTGAGGTCGCTGCGATCGGGCGTAAGCTCTATGCTCAGGTCAGGACAGCAAGCCGCAACGGAGGCGAGAGGATGCAACGCGGTCAGGTGTTTGTAGGCATGGGATGGCTGGTGGCCTGTGCGAGCCTTTGGTTCGGAGTGGCCCTGGCCCAGGACTCCGCTCAGCCGCTGGCCGGTAGCTCGGCGCCGCAGCCGGGTGCCGGGACGCCAGTCCCGGCGACCATCAACGTCGTCCTCAAGACATCGTTGGGCGATATCATGCTCGCCGTGGAGACGGAGCGGGCGCCCATCACGGCTGGCAATTTCCTGCGATACGTGGACCAGAAGCGCCTGGACGGGAGCGAGTTCTACCGCTCGATGGCCGTGGGTGACGATGGCCAGTATGGCCTGATTCAGGGCGGGCTACGCGGCAACCCCAAGCGTGTCCTGAAGCCGATCGCCCACGAGCCGACCAGCGTCACGGGCTTGAGCCACGTGAACGGGGCGATTTCAATGGCACGCGGCGATCCCGGCACGGCAACGGCTGATTTCTTCGTCGTGATTGGCGACTTGGTCTCCCTGGACGCACAGCCGAATAGTGGTGACCTGGGCTACGCAGTCTTCGGCCACGTGGTCAATGGCATGGACGTGGTCCACGTTATCTTCGGCCAGCCGCGCTCACCGACGGCAGGGCAAGGGGTCATGCAGGGCCAGATGCTCGCCATGCCAGTGAAGATCCTGACGGCCCGACGCGCAGAGTAAGTGTTGCTTGGCTACCAACCCGGCAGGGACGTTTGGGGGTACATCCAAGTTTTAGGATCAGCTTCCTGCATCTTATGTTCAATAATGCACGGGTCGCGCTACACACGGCTCGCCCTACGCCTATGTGCCTATGTGACAGACGGCGGTACAAATGCCGGCGGAAACGTTTCGCAGTAGACGATTAGGGTCAGGACAGAGGTGGCTGCGCTTTTTTGGACAGGGGTATAAATGGATTCTGGACCGGGCATCATCATGACCGGAGGAAAGAATTCCATGAGGAAGCCCAGACGTAACCATTCCGCAGCGTTCAAGGCCCGCGTGGCCTTGGAGGCGATCCGAGGCGAGAAGACGGTGGCGGAGATTGCCGCCCACCACGAAGTCCACCCCACCCAGATCACCGCCTGGAAGACCCAGCTGTTGGAGAACGCGACCGCCATTTTCGGCGGCGAGGCAGTGGCCGCCGACGGGAAAGAGCGCATACGCGAGCTGCACGAGAAGATCGGGGAGCTCACGGTGGAGCGAGATTTTTTGCACGATGCGCTCGGGAAATTCCCCGGCTCGAGCGGCAAGCGATGATCGATCGGGGCTCGAATTTGGCGGTGACGGGTCAAGCCCAGCTTCTGGGCCTGAGCCGCGCGAGTGTGTATTACACGCCGCGGGCACGCTCGGAGGTGGATTTGGCGCTGATGCGCCGGATCGATGAGCTGCATCTGCAGATCCCGTTCTACGGCTCTCGAAAGATCACCCGTGAGTTGCGTAACGAAGGTCACGACGTGGGACGACGCCACGTCGTGACTCTGATGCGCCTGATGGGCATCGAGACCATCTACCGTAAACCGCGCACCAGTGTGCCGGCACGCGATGCCCAGATTCGGCCGTATTTGCTGGCCAATCTGAGCATCGAACGACCCGACCAGGTGTGGGCCAGCGACGTGACGTATCTGCCGATGGCACACGGATTTATGTACCTGGTGGCTATTCTCGACGTTTACAGCCGCAAAGTCCTGGCCCACCGGCTTTCCAACACACTGAGCGCGGACTTCTGCGTCGAGGCGTTGCAGGAGGCGCTGTCCAAGTTCGGCAGACCTGAGATTTTCAACACCGATCAGGGTTCGCAGCCCGGGCTCAACTGGTCGTCGCAACGAAGACTCCGGTCACATCTTACTTCCAAAATCTTCATAGCAGTGCAGTCTGACGCGAATGCGTCAGAAGGCGGCGCTCGATGCGGAGCGAGAAGATGGTTGAGTCCGCCTTCGCAAGATATCATTGAGTGCTTCGGCTGGCGTTCGCCAGCCGAGAGTCTTTCGAGGTCTGCTATTAAGGGTGATTGCCACTGCGTCGAGCTCTCGCGCGGAGTACCTGCTGATGTCCGTACCTTTGGGAAAGTACTGCCGCAGCAGCCCGTTGGTGTTCTCGTTCGTTCCACGCTGCCACGGACTTTGTGGATCGCAGAAGTAAACTTCCAATCCGGTGTCGATGCGAAGCTGAGCATGTTGGGCCAGCTCTGCCCCTTGGTCCCAGGTCAACGATCGTCGCAGTTGTGCTGGCAGCATTTGGATCTTTTTGGCAATGGCGTCGCGGACGGCTTTGGCGCCGCGACCAGCCAGGGCCGGCCCATTCTTAACCCCGGCTCCCGGTACATGCCCCGCCATCCGTGGCAAATGCAGCAGCAGGGTGAATCGCGTGGTTCGTTCGACCAGCGTACCGATTGCCGAGCTGTCGAGGCCGATGATCATGTCGCCCTCCCAGTGACCTGGCACGGCGCGGTCCGCAGCTTCGGCCGGGCGCTGACTGATCATCACCTCCGGCGTGATAAACGACTTGCCCCGTTGCCGCGTTCTGGCGCGCGGTACCCGCAGCGCTCGACCAGTACGAAGACAGGCAGACAGCTCCCGTCGCAGTGCGCCTCGCCCTTGCACATAGAGCGCTTGGTAGATGGCTTCGTGGGAGATCCTCATGCGCGTATCATGCGGGAAGTCGATCGGCAATCGTCGGCTGATCTGCTGCGGGCTCCAGCACTTGCCCCACCGGCGGTCGGCTCGGCGGCCATGGCGCCGCCCTTTCCATGGCACGTGCGGTCCCTGAATCGGTATGCCGCGGGCGTCCGCAACAGCGCCGGCCAGTCGATCCTGCACATAGCGCCGCAACCGCACGTTCTGGGCAAGCTTGGCGGCTTTGGGTCGCGCGGCGGCGCGTTCCGCCTTCCACTGCGCGACCGTGGCCCGATATCGCAATACACCGCCACGGGTCTCAGCGTTGCGGCGTAGCTCGCGCGAAATCGTCGATGGTGATCGCTTCATCCGCCGGGAAATCTCGCGAACTCCCAAACCTTGCGCGTTCAATAGCGCAATCTCCTCGCGCTCACCGAACGACAAGAATCGTCCTGAGAGCGCATCCAAACTGATCGGCGCCATCCCACCGGCCTCACGGTACCAGCGCGTGCCAACCGGCTGCGACACGCCGCTCGCCAACGCCGCATCCTCACTTGCAGCTCCCACCGCAATGCGTGCCCAGAACGCCTGCTTGGCATCTCGCTGGTTGACGCCCGGTCGACCCGGCGACCGCATCGGTGCACGTCCTGTCCGCTCTGTAACCCAACCTTTTGGTCGTCCCATGCAACACCTCCAATGGCAAGATGTTGCGACGACCGCTGGAAATCACCCA
>JGI12269J14319_10003673_pt1 | contig 14334 bp, 12 predicted proteins | sample PeaSoiSIISIP2007_FD_14319 | JGI IMG/M metagenome (IMG submission 14319) | reverse complement strand
AACGTATGCCCGAGCTCATTGTCATTGCCGAGCCACAACGCTCCGCCCACTTCAACCGCGACGACACCGTACGCGAGATCCAACTGATCTTTGCGTGCCCAAATACCGCGCTGATCAAGCGACCATTCGTGATCGATTCCTAACGGTCCGCCACCGGCGTGTGCGTAACCGCATAACCAAAGCAACTGGAGCAGCCACAGACGCATCCAACGCATACACATCTCCCTGCCGCGTAGAACAATAAACGCGCGGACGGTTGGCCCGAGCAGTATGTGCCTCGTCCTACGAACGATGCCGATACATACTACTTTGCGATGCAAAGTACTCGGGAGAGCAACGCTTCGCAAGCACCTTTTGTGTCACATTTCTCTGCTGCGCCGCGTACCAACACTGATGTGCCGCGACGCATCAGTGCCGCGCGAGCTCGACCGCCAACGCGACCGCCACGCCTATTGCGCCGATGGCCAGGCACAAGACAGCCGCGGCGGCGCAATCTTTGACAATACGAATCTCCGGATGCAGCTCAGGATGCAGATGATCAGCCAGGCGCTCGATCGCAGTATTGAACAATTCCGCAGCGAGTACCGCGGCGCTGGCGATGATAACCAGCGCCCACCACAATGGGGCGGGTCGCAAGATCAGCAGCACCAGCAGCACCAGCAGCAGCGCCAGCCCCTGCGTTCTCAGGCTCCGCTCGGTCCGAAAGGCATGGGCCATGCCGGCTAGGGCAAAGCGCAGACGCGTTGAAAATGGTTGATTCTTGTGGGTTTCCATCAGCTGGGCATTTGCCGCCGCGAGCACGGCAACATGATAGCACCTGTCAAGCGCGGTTAACTGATGCCTACGCGGGCGGGGTGCAGAGGCGGTCGGCACGCAATGGGCTAAGTCATCGGCCCGTCGCCAGGATCGCGCTATCGACCGCCCCGCCCGAATGAATTCTGAGTGGCTTTGTTGCGCTAAGGTATGCGATGCGAGTGGTCGTCACGGCATGGGGCGATTCGACGATAGGGCGCGTAGTTTGCTCGAAAATTTGTCGCTCTTCCGGCGTGAATTGCTCCGCCAGGACTACGCTGAGCGGCGGCGCCCAGGGATGCGGCGAGAAGTTTAGAAAGACGTCCCACGACTTCAGGGTAGAGGGGAGCATCTCAATGTGCAGCTCCAAGCGGATCTCGGTGAAACCGCAGCTGCGCACGAAGTCGAACAAATTCCGTTCAGAATAGTTAGCGATCGGGCTCTTGGCGATTTTTTCCGGAGTATCAGGATATTGTGCCGCTTTCCAGCGATGCAGAAGAGGCAGGAAGCGGTCATGAGATCCGGCGCTGGTCTCGATCATCAATCTCAATGCATTAGCCATCAACGCGTCGTCTTGGAGGATGGGTTCCGCGATGGAGATACGCCCGCCGGGCCTGAGAATTCGAAGGAATTCGCGCAGCGCCGCGGGCTTGTCGGCGACGTAGGCGAGAACCGCGCGGGTGGTGACGACATCGATGCAAGCGTCCGAAATCGCGGTGAGCTGATCGGCGGGACAGCGTATAAAAGTGCACTGCTGGCGCACACGACGCTCGGTGGCGAGCGTCTCGACGTGGCGGAGCATCGCCGTTGAGATGTCGGTCAGGACAACACGCAGGGACGGGCCAATGCGATCAATGGCGCGGAAGGCAACGAGACCTTCTCCTGCGCCGACGTCGGCGAGCGTCATGCCTGGGGCAAGCCGCGCCGCGTCAAGCACGCGATCGGCGTAGCGTTCAACGTCGGCTCGGACGATATCAGCGAACGCCGAGTCATCGGCGTGACGACGGTGCAGAAGCCATTCGGACCACACATCGGTCTCCGACTCGGATTGGTTATGAGTCATTGATAGCCCCATCCCTGGGATTGTTTAGCGAAAGATCCAGTGCCGTACCCGCTGCATATCCAAGAACGCCTCCGCATGGATCCCGTGCAGCAAGGCCAGCGTCGATAGCAGTCCGGCCTCTGTACAGCTGCTCGCGGCCACGGTGACGGAGCGCGGCGCGTTGACCACGGGCCAACCGGTGTAGGGATCCAAAATATGTCCGTAGCGAACGCCGTCCTTGATCAAAAAGCGGCGCGAGTCGCCGCTGGTCGCGAGCGCTCCGCGCTCGAGTTCCAGCACCATCGCTGCATCTCGGTCCGTATCGGGCCGCTCGATGCCCACCTGCCACGGGCCATGCGGCGGCGGTTGGTTGGCGCGCAGATCGCCCCCGAAATTGATCAAGAAGGGCGCGCTGCGCCGTTCTGCGAGCAGATCGAATGCGCGATCGACTGCGTACTCCTTGCCGAGGCCGCCAAAGTCGATCTCCATGCCCGCCGGCAACATCAAGTGCGGGGGCCGCCATTGGACTTTATCAAAGCCGACATACTGCAGCAGGCGCTTGACCGCGAGGGGTTCGGGAATGCGATTTGAGCCGTCGAACCTCCAGACTTGGCGCAGTTTGCCGGACGTGACATCAAACATGCCATCGCTCAATTCGTAACACTGACGGGCAAAGTTGAGCAGCGAGCCGGTCTCTGCATCGACTTCAACTTCCTTACCGCGAGTGCGATGAATCCAGGCGACGACGCTGTCGTCCCGGTAGCGACTGTATTTCTGCTCGACCCGCCACGCCTCTCGGGCAACGATCATGCCGAGTTCCCAGGCATCCGCTTGATCTGTCGCCGGCAGGAGCAGCTCACAAGGGCTGGCCATGGCGGAGAAAGTCATGGCCAGCAGGCCTCCCTCCCGCTCTTCGACCACAAGCCCGGCTTCAGTAGATTGATTTGCCGATTGCACCGTTGCGGCCCGCGATTGCTACCTAATAACTGAATCCGACCTGTAGCAGGATCGCCCGCAGACCCGGGTATAGATCCAGCCCCTGAAGTGCCGCTGGCGCCGGCAGTTTGTTAAAGAACGTCTGCTGATAGTACTCCAGCCGGACACTGAATTCGGAGCCAGGCTGATCGAGCGCGTCGTTGAGCTTGAAGGCGTATTTCAGACCGTAGGTCAGCGCATTGAAGGCGCCGAGTCTTGCGTCTGCAGATGCATAGGTCAGATATGAACTCGCAGCGCTGGAGATCCAGGGCGTATAAAAATCCGCAGCAGTTTGCCGATACCAGCGAACGGTGGGCTCCCAGTACTGATCGTGGCCGGCTGTCCACCAACGCACCCGGAGCTGCGCCGTGTCAGAGTGGATTTGCCAGTCGTCAGTCATGTAACGCAGGGAAAGGGCCGCCGACGCCCGATTCCAGGCAACCCGGTTTTCCAGGTAAACGCTCTTGCGAGTGCGTGCATCCGGCCGCTTTTCATACAGGTATCCAGTGGTATTGCCGCCGCTGTCGATGACAGAAATTATTTTATAGGGATCATTCAGGTAGCCTGTGAACCGATCGACCGACAGATTCAGTTCCGAGAGCCAGCGGCGATTCATCACCTGCGTGAGCCCCAGCAGCATGCCGGCGCCGTTCTTGCTCTTATTGCCGCTTTTCTCGAACAACGCATAGTCGCTGGCCGGCACCGGTGCCCCGCCGATCGGGCGTACCGCATCGGTTTCGTCGTTGATTCCAAAAGACAGAGTCGTGTTCTTCTGGTTGAAGTCGTGCGCGATCGAGGCGTTGGCCGCGAGAGACAAAAAATCGTGCTCGTACGACACCTTGCCGCCGAAGCTCGCATTCGTAAGTCTCGACCAGGGAATCTGCCAGGAGCCGCCCACCGCCAGGCGCTGGTCGTGGTACTTCGGGTCCACGGGCAGCTGCCCGGGGCTGGTGGTGTAGATCGGCGCGCTCACCACAGAAGTCTGGCCGGAGGCGGTCGTATAAGTATGGGGCGCGGCGTTCAGGCTCTTGCCGGAAGGCGAGGCAAAGGTTTGCGGTTTGTTGCTCGGCAACGCGCCATTCGGGCTGCTGCCCGATAGGCTGTCGTAGGTGAGGTTGAAGTTGACGAGCTCGCCGGCACCGTCGTCCTTGCGAATGCTGACAACGGGTTCGATCGCCTGAATGCGGCCATTTTCATGGTAGTAGGCCAACGCGGAATCAAGCAGCCAGTCGATTTGTCCGCCGTCAGTCTCCGCGTCGCCTCCAGTCTGCACCACCTCCTGGCCGCGTGCTCCTGACGAACCGAGCAGTACGCAGCTGGCCGCAATCAACCCGCGACGAATGACCGTCGGCCGGGGCTTCAGTTGCACCCACAACCCCCGCCAGCGAATGAGCGACCGCCGGAAGAAGCTTCCTTGCTGAAATACAGGTGATCATCGATCGCGTTATCGAGTGGCTCACTATCGAGCTGCATATCCTCTCGCGCCAGGATATCGCGCTGCCAGGGTTTGACTCCAAGTGAACTGCATGCGCATGCCAAGAGCGCGCTGCCAACAATTAGCAACCTTCTCAAACGCCTGTGATTCATAGCTCTCTCCTCAGAATGGATTACTGCTCGGCGATGAGCTTGCGCAGCTGCTTCTCATAGGTCTCGCTGTCGAGGGGTCGAAAGCCGATATGCGTGAAGCGCACGTCGCCGTGTCGGTCGATCACGACACTGGTCGGCATGCCGGAAACCTTGAATTGCTCGGCCAGCGTACCCTGTGGATCGAAGCGCACGTCGAAACTAGGATGGAATTTCTGCAGGAATCGCTCTGCCTCGTCTCTATCTTGATCCAGATTGATGGCGACGATGGATAGGCCCTCGCGCTCGTAGGCATCCTTCATCGCCTGCATCCAGGGAAATGACTGACGGCATGGCGTGCACCATGAGGCCCAGAAGTCTAGATAGACCACCCGTCCGTGAAGGCTCTTCAGATCAAGCGAAGTGCTACCGCGGGATACCGCTACCGCGAATGCAATCACGCACGCCACGAGTAGTCTTGCGGTCCATCGAGCTGTCGTCCTCATTGCCATTCCCTGCGCCGGCTGGCGTTTGAAGCGGTTTGAGCGCGCGCAAAGCGAATTAGTTCAATGCTGCGCAAATGCTGCAGAGGCGATCCCGCATGGCGGGTGCGGTCGCAGAGGAGCGACAATGCTTTGAGGCCCGTCTTGCGCAAAACCCATTGCCAGTGGTGCGCGAGCCGCACCGTCATGCATTGAGGTCGCGTTGGCGGGGCATCAGAAATCGCTTCTCGAGAATACGACCGGTGTACTTTGCACTGCAAAGCTTATCGATGTCTAGCGCGCCGGGGCTGCAGCATTGGCTAGGCCGCGATTCACACGAGTCGCGGTCAAGCAGCCTGAAGCGTGGAGTTGTCGGCTGGGATCGAAGTGATAATCAGCTGTATCGAGACGCTGATCGACCGAGGCGACGCGTCGCGCTGGCGCCCAGCGCTCTGCTGCAAGCCAGGTCTATGAAGTGGAGCAGCACAGTAATTCCGACGGGGCCTAAAACTTCCACTTCGTGGGTGACTCATCGGTAAACCCTGTTGCATCCTGTTCCGACGCCCCTCGGGGTACAATCGTATGCCCACCGCGCCATCAGCTTGACGCAAGGAACCCTCTCCCGATGAATCAGGAGCGCATCGAAGCATGGATCGCTCGGCTGGGATCAAATGTTCGCCGACTCGAAAAACGTCCCGCGAGCGAATGGGCCCTCCTTTTCGAGCATCCGCCGGGGTCTAAAACCTTGGTCACCGTCAATGCGCCGATACAACCCGCCGGCACCACCCAATTGTCCATCGCTCACCCATTCGGTCCAGCGCAGACAGCGAGCTTCGACCGTCTCGCCGATCAGGCAAAGCAGCAGTTCCTGGCAGAATTGCAGCTCGTTCTGCTGGCTGCGGAGCCTGATTTCGCGGTGCAGTCCGGGCCGACACCTCACTCATGTCCCCGCGTCATTGCCGTCATCAAGACGCACTACGACGAAGGATTCTCGCTCGATGCCTTCTATCAGTCGGCGAGAATCCTCTATAAAACCAGCATGCTCGCAGGAGCCTGCATCATCAAATATCTCGGCCCGGAGGCGCCAGCGCGTCCCGCGAACGTGCAATAGCGCCATGGAGTCGCGACTTAACCGCAATGCGCAGCTTTGCCACCGAGCGCCCGCGGCCCCAGCCTTGAGCCGTGCTCCAGGCCTGGCAGGGTGCAATCCTGCTTAGCATCGCTCGGCCGGTGGGGGATGCTCAAAGCCGACTCGCCCCTGCAAGTGTTACGCTAATGAGCTCGGCGCCCCCAGCTCGAATAAATACTTAATTCGCGGGTCAAGATTGCTTAGTTGTCCTGAGCGATCCGGACTCCTATAGTGCCGGCCAGGAGCAGCACAATCCCGAGAAGAAGGAGCAGTCATGGACCAGTCCAACCGTTACGCCGACCTCAGCCTGCGCGAAGAGGAACTGATCCGCGGGGGCGGGCACATCCTCGTCGCCTACAAAATGAAGCCCAAGGGGCGCGTCGGATACTTGGAGGCCGCCGCTCACTTTGCGGCCGAGTCCTCCACCGGCACGAACGTCGAGGTCTCGACCACGGACGAGTTCACCAAGGGGGTCGATGCCCTGGTCTATCAGATCGACGAGGCCACCGAGGAGATGCGAATTGCCTACCCGATCGAATTGTTCGATCGCAACATCATCGACGGCCGGATGATGCTCGTCTCGTTCCTGACGCTGGCGATCGGCAACAACCAGGGCATGGGCGACATCCAGCACGCGAAGATGTACGACTTCTACGTGCCGCGACGCGCCATCGAACTGTTCGACGGTCCGAGCAAGGACATCTCGGACCTCTGGCGCATCCTTGGCCGGCCGGTGCAGAACGGCGGCTATATCGCCGGCACCATCATCAAACCCAAACTGGGCCTGCGGCCGGAGCCATTTGCCGCGGCGGCCTACCAGTTCTGGCTGGGCGGCGATTTCATCAAGAACGACGAGCCCCAGGGCAACCAGGTCTTCTCGCCGATGAAAAAGACCATTCCGCTGGTGTACGACGCGATGAAGCGCGCCATGGACGAGACCGGCGAGGCGAAGCTGTTCTCGGCCAACATCACCGCAGACGACCACTACGAGATGTTGGCGCGCGGGGAATTCCTGCTCTCAGAGTTCGGGCCCGACGCCGACAAAGTGGCCTTCCTGGTCGATGGGTATGTCGGCGGTCCCGGCATGATCACCACGGCGCGTCGCAACTTCCCCAACCAGTATCTGCACTACCACCGTGCCGGCCATGGCGCGATCACCTCGCCTAGTGCGAAACGCGGCTACACCGCCTACGTGCTGGCCAAGATGAGCCGGCTGCAGGGCGCCTCCGGCATCCACGTCGGCACGATGGGCTACGGCAAGATGGAAGGCGAGAAGGACGATCGTGCGATCGCCTACATCATCGAGCGCGACAGCTATGCCGGTCCCGCGTACCACCAGGAATGGTATGGCATGAAGCCGACGACCCCGATCATCTCCGGCGGCATGAATGCGCTGCGCCTGCCCGCTTTCTTCGAGAACCTGGGACATGGCAACGTCATCAACACAGCCGGTGGCGGCGCGTACGGCCACGTCGACTCCCCGGCAGCGGGCGCGAAGTCACTGCGCCAGGCCTACGATTGCTGGAAGGCCAAGGCCGACCCGATCGAATGGGCCAAGGAGCATCGCGAATTCGCGCGCGCCTTCGACTCGTTCCCCAAGGACGCCGACAGTCTGTTCCCCGGCTGGCGCAACAAGCTGACGGGTTCGCATCGCTGAGCATCCTGCATGGCGCAGTACCAGAGGCGGACCGAGCGCCCGTTGGTCAGGCGGCAGCCAGTCGGCTGGGACTGGCGGTGTCCGGCCGCAGCTCCCAAGCCGGCTCGCATCCCAGGGCCGCACGGGGGACCTGTAAGGGGCGTTGGGAATTGCCCGACGTACCGGCCGAACCAGGGGCCCTCGTGAGCGCGCTCGACGACTGGCGCATCACGGTCGAGCCGTACTACGCGCCGCAGGGCGATGAAGTCACGCTGTTCGAGGCCGCGTATGGCGCGCGCCTGCCGGTCATGGTCAAGGGGCCCACCGGCTGCGGCAAGTCGCGCTTCATCGAGTACGCGGCCTGGAAGCTTGGTCGGCCGCTCGTTACTGTCGCCTGTAACGAGGACATGACCGCGGCCGATCTTGTCGGCCGATTCCTGCTCGAGCCCGGCGGCACACGCTGGCAGGACGGGCCGCTCACGATGGCGGCCCGTCACGGTGCGATCTGCTACCTCGATGAGATCGTCGAGGCACGACAGGACACCACCGTCGTCATCCACCCGCTCACCGACTACCGCCGCACCCTGCCGCTGGACAAGAAGGGCGAGCTGGTGCGTGCGCACCCGGATTTCCAGCTCGTCATCTCGTACAACCCCGGCTACCAGAGCTTGATGAAGGATCTGAAGACCTCGACGCGACAACGCTTTACCGCGATCGATTTCGACTACCCGCCGGCCGCGCTCGAAGCCGAGATCGTCGTGCGCGAGACCGGCATCGCGAGCGTTCAAGCCAGCGCGCTGGTGCAAGTGGCCGCGACGGCGCGGCGGCTCAAGGGCCACGGCCTCGACGAGGGCATCTCGACCCGTCTGCTCGTCTACGCCGGCAAGCTCATGCGCCAGGGCGTGGCCGTGCGTGACGCCTGCCGCATGGCGATGGTGCGCCCCATCACGGACGATGCCGATATCCGCGAGACGCTGGAACACGCCATCGAAGCCGTGGGGGCATGACGTCGGGTGCCCGCGACGTGAGCGCGCCGGCCACCCCCTTCGCGACCTACGGCACCAGGCCGGCCTTGGCGCGCACCGAACGTCAGCCGCTGCGCCACCAGGCGCTGCGCGACCGACTCGATTGCCGCTTCGACGCCGTGGACGACGTCTTCGACGATTGCCTTGACGAAGCACAACGCACGCTCAGTGCGCCNGGTCTCGATGCCTATTTGGAACACGCAAAGACACTGGGCAAACTCGGTCGCGGGGTCGAGCCGCTGCTGGTCTTCCTTGAAATCTGGCCGACAGTGGCGGGTCTGGCCGGCGAGGCCGCGCTTGAGCCTCTGGCCCGCGCGACACAGGCCTTCCAGAAATCGCCCAATGGCACAGCCATNGTGCCCCTGCTGCAAAGCCTGGGTGCCGTGGCGCGTCGCCTGCGCTCGCCGGCGCTGATGGCGCAGTACCTTGAGCTGGCGGTCCAGCTGATGCAGCGCACCAGCATCTCGATTCACGGCGGCCACACCACTGAACCCAGCCCCTGTCTGCCGACCTTCCTGCGGCAGGCGCCGACGCTGGTCGGTCTGGTGCCGCTCGAGGGCTTGCGGCGCTGGGTGTCCGAAGGCATTCGCCTGCACGGCCAGGATCCGCAGCGACAGATCGATTTCTTCGGGCTGGTCACGCCCGACAGCCGTGCGCTGTTGCAACGCGAGCGCCACGGCACCCTGCTGGTCGACGTCGAGCGGCGGCTGGATCTGACGCTGCGCTGCCTGTGGGGCGAGCATGTCGCGCTGATCCCGTACCCAGTGAGTGCGGATGAGAACAGCGAGNCAGCGATGATCATGGCCCCCTACGCGCAGCCGGACGGGTTTCGGCTTCCCGAGGTGCTGGACGATTGGCATGGTTCGCATCCGGGAGCTCGACTGAGCGGGCTAGAGCGTTATCGCGCCATCCTTGCCCACCTGGCGGGGCATCGGCGCTGGAGCCGACCCCAGGTGGCCGACAACCTGAGCCCGCTGCAGCGCCTGGCNGTGGAGTGTTTTGAGGACTGCCGCATCGATCACCTGGTGCTGCGCTGTTACCCGGGAATGCGCCATGCTTTGCTCGCGCTACACCCAGCGCCTGCCGAGGGCGCCTGCGACCCGCAGCGCGAGTCCTGCCTGCGGCACCGGCTGGTGTGCCTCTCGCGCGCCTTGCTCGATGTGGCGCACCCCTACCTCAACCCGGTGTTGCTGGAGTTCCGCGCACGCTTTCATGAGCTGCTGCGCGCGGACGAATCGTCCACCCAGGCCATGGCAGCGCTGGCCCTCGAGTGGGCTGCACGCACGCGGCGCCAAAGTGACCAGCAGGCCAAGATGCGCTTCGAAGACACGGTGGTGAACTACCGCGACGACAACCGTGACCTGTGGATCTTCATCGAGGCCGGTGATGAAGAGGAGTCATTCGACCAGCGAAGCGCGAACAGCGCCCTCGATGATTCGGCGCTGCCGCCGCGCCACTACCCGGAATGGGACGAGGCCACGCGCTGTTACCGGCCCGACTGGGTAAGCGTCTATGACACGTTGCAGCCCGCGGGCGATCCGGCCGACATCGACGCACTGCTCGCCCGCCACGCGCCCGTGGCTGGGCACCTGAAGCGCCTGCTCGACCTGCTCAAACCACAGGACCGCACGCGGCTGCGCTACCAGGAGGAAGGCACCGAACTCGACCTCGATGTGGCCGTGCGCGCGATTGCCGACTGGCGCGCCGGCACACAGCCGGACCCGCGCATCCATATGAGCACGCGCACCGACGGGCGCGACATCGCCGTGCTGCTGCTGGTGGATCTGTCGGCCTCGGTCAACGATGCTGTGGCCGGCACGGACGAGACCGTGCTCAGTGTCAGTCGCGCCGCGGTGGCGCTGCTAGCCTGGGCAATCAGCCAGTTGGGCGACCAGCTTGCCATCGCGGGCTTCCACTCCAATACCCGGCACGAGGTGCGCTACCTGCACATCAAGGGCTTTGGCGAGCCCTGGGACGACGCTCCGAAGGCGCGCCTGGCGGCGACCCTCGGCGCCTATTCCACTCGCATGGGTGCGGCGCTGCGTCATGCGGGTCATCTGATGAGCGGCCGTCAGGCCGACAAGAAGCTGCTGCTCGTGCTCACCGACGGCCAGCCGGCCGACGTGGACGTGAGCGATCCGCAGCATCTGCACATCGATGCCGCACACGCCGTGCGCGAGCTCGATGCCATGGGCCTGCATACGCACTGCATCAGTCTCGACGCAAAGGCCGACGATTACGTCGGAGGCATCTTTGGGACTCGCTGGACTGTGATCGACCACGTCGAGCAATTACCGCGCCGCTTGCCAGAGCTGTTCCTGTCGCTCACGCGATAATGCGCATCGACCAGCGTTGTTCGCCATCGTGGCGCGGTCGACACGAGCCTGCGCGGGCTCACGATTCACGCTCTCCGGGTGCAGTGGCCACCTCGTCGTCGGCGTCCGTCAGCGCCACCAGCAAGCGCCGGCGTGCACCAGAAAGTATTCGCTCGGCCTGGAGCGAGACAGGCCTGTCGGATCAATATGCGTAGGTAGATTTCCTTAAGTCCTACGTAGATTTCCTAAGTCGGGGGAACTAAAAGCGACTTTCTCTGAGCGAAGAGATACCCTACAATTGCGAAGGTTAATAGGTTGCTATTCGCTCTGATTTTCGACATCGACGTCAACGCTCGCCAATAGCGAACGATAGCGCCGCGTTTAAGAACGACGCCTTTGCCGAGGGTGGCCTCGAGTGGCATGGGGACCGGCGGCTCTACGCCCAGCGGCACGAGATCTGCGCGGGCGCACGAGCGCATCATGCGTGAAGTGCGTGGTGCAGTTCCGATCCCGCGTGCCGCTGTTCCTCGAGTCGGCGTTCAAAGGGGGTTGAGCTTGGCCATCGCGACTATCACCTCGCCGGTCAACATCGCAGCCGGCCAACGAGCTGCGGGCGGCCGCGCGCGGAGCCGACGCGCCCCCAACCCACTTTGTTCGCCACGCCTGAACTGAATCGACGACTCGGGAAACCACCATGCCGCAATCCCACCGATCCACCCTGACGCATTACCTGAACGAACAGCGTCGGCGCTTTCCAGCCGCGAGCGGTGATTTCAACGCGCTGATCCTGGACGTGGCGGTGGCGTGCAAGGAGATCGCCCGCGCCGTGGCCTACGGTGAACTGGGTGTCGGGGCGGGCCAGCAGGGCGGCAACGTCAACGTGCAGGGCGAAACCCAGAAGCCGCTGGACGTCATCAGCAACCAGGTCTTCACCAGCACCAACGAATCGGGCGGCTGTTGCGCCGGATTGGCCTCGGAGGAAATGGACGAGCCCCACCAGATTCCGCCACAGCACTCGCGTGGCAAGTACCTGCTGGTATTCGACCCGCTGGACGGCTCCAGCAACATTGACGTCAATGTCTCGGTGGGCAGCATCTTCAGCGTGCTACGCGCGTCGCGGGACGTGCTCGACAGCCGTCGCGATGTGACCGAAGCCGACTTCCTGCAAGCGGGCTCCAGCCAGGTAGCGGCCGGCTATGCGCTGTATGGGCCGACCACAATGCTGGTGTTGTCGGTCGGCAACGGCGTGGCCGCCTTCACACTCGATCCGGCCCTGGGCGAATTCATGCTGACGCATCCGCACGTCCAGGTCCCGGCCGATACGCAGGAGTTCGCGATCAACGCATCCAACGCCCGCTTCTGGGAAACACCGGTGAAGCGCTACGTCGACGAATGCCTGGCGGGCAAGACCGGCCCGCGCGGCAAGGACTTCAACATGCGCTGGATCGCCTCGATGGTGGCCGAAGCGCACCGCATCCTGATGCGCGGCGGCGTCTTCCTGTACCCGCGCGACACGAAGGATCCGTCCAAGCCGGGCCGTCTGCGCCTGCTGTACGAGGCCAACCCGATCGGATTCATCATGGAGCAGGCTGGCGGCCGCGCCAGCACCGGCCGTGGGGCCGTGCTCGAGGTGCAGCCCGCAGCGCTGCACCAGCGCATCGGTCTGGTGTTCGGCTCGAAGAACGAGGTCGAACGAATCGAGCGCTACCACACCGAGCCCGCCCAGGTCGAATTCGACAGCCCGCTGTTCGGCACGCGCAGCTTGTTCCGCAGTTGAGAGATTCCCTTCCTTGAGGACGCACCATGTCTGAACACCATCCCATCATCGCCATCACCGGCTCCTCCGGCGCGGGAACGACTTCGGTCACGCGCACGTTCCAGAACATTTTCCGTCGCGAGGGTATCCATTCCGCCGTCATCGAGGGCGACAGCTTTCACCGCTTCGACCGCAACGAGATGAAGCAGCGCGGGGCCGAGGCCGAGCGTGCGGGCAATAAGAACTTCAGCCACTTCAGCGCCGAGAACAACCTGTTCTCCGAACTGGAAGCCCTGTTTCGCGACTACGCGGCCACCGGAGTCGGTCGGAGCCGCAAGTATCTGCACAATGCCGACGAGGCGGCACCGTACAAACAAGCGCCCGGAACCTTCACGGCCTGGGAGGAACTGCCCAAGGGCACGGACCTGCTGTTCTACGAGGGCCTGCACGGCGCGGTGGTGACGCCGGAGGTGAACGTCGCCAAGTATCCCGACCTGCTGATCGGCGTCGTGCCGGTCATCAACCTGGAGTGGATCCAGAAGTTGTACCGCGACAAGACGCAACGCGGTTACAGCACCGAAGCGGTGACCGACACGATCCTGCGCCGCATGCCCGACTACGTGAACTACATCTGTCCGCAGTTCGCGCATACCCACGTCAACTTCCAGCGCGTGCCGGTGGTCGACACGTCCAATCCGTTCATCGCTCGCGATATTCCGTCGGCCGACGAAAGCATGGTGGTCATTCGCTTCGCCAATCCAAAGGGCATCGAGTTTCCATACCTGCTCAGCATGATCCACGACTCGTGGATGTCGCGCGCCAACACCGTGGTCGTGCCGGGCGGAAAGATGGAGTTGGCGATGCAACTGATCTTCACGCCCTTCGTCTGGCGAATGATGGAGCGCCGCAAGGCCCCCTCGGCGCGCTCTGAGCGGCAAACGGTTGCCCCGGGCGCCCTCTGAAGAATCTCTTCACCTTCATCGTCTTGGAGTGTTCACATGACCATCAGGATCGGAATCAACGGCTTCGGTCGCATCGGGCGCATGGTGTTCCGTGCCGCTGTTCAGAACTTCAAGGACTTCGAAGTCGTCGGCATCAACGACCTGCTCGACCCAGAGTACCTTGTCTATATGCTCAAGTACGACTCGGTGCACGGCCGGTTCAAGGGCGAGGTAGCGGTCGACGGCAACACGCTGATCGTGGGCGGCAGGAAGATTCGCCTGAGCGCGGTGAAGGACCCGGCCGAACTGAACTGGGGGGCGATCGGCGCCGACACCGTGGTCGAGTCCACGGGCCTGTTCCTCACCAAGGAGACGGCGGGCAAGCATTTGAAAGCGGGCGCCAAGAAGGTGATCGTATGCGCGCCGTCAAAGGATGACACGCCGATGTTCGTCTACGGCGTCAACGACAAAACCTACGCCGGACAGGCCATCATCAGCAATGCCTCGTGCACGACCAACTGCCTTGCGCCCGTCGCCAAGGTGCTGAACGACAGCTTCGGCATCAAGCGCGGCCTGATGACCACGGTGCACGCCGCCACGGCGACGCAGAAGACCGTCGACGGCCCGAGCAACAAGGACTGGCGCGGCGGCCGCGGCATCCTCGAGAACATCATCCCG
>JGI12269J14319_10003670_pt1 | contig 14344 bp, 8 predicted proteins | sample PeaSoiSIISIP2007_FD_14319 | JGI IMG/M metagenome (IMG submission 14319) | reverse complement strand
CGGCGGCAGGTCGGTGGTGCCGGCGGGATACCCGGTCAGGTGGCGCAGCCCGCCGATCGCCTCGCCGATCGCGCCGAACGCCGGGCGGTCGCGATACGGCCCATCCTGGCCGTAGCCGGAGATCCGCGCGATCACCAGGCGCGGATTCTCCCCGTGCAGCACCTCCGGTCCCAGCCCCAACCGCTCCAACTGCCCGGCGCGCAGGTTCTCCACCAGCACGTCGGCCCGCGCCGCCAGTTTTAGCGCGGTGGCGCGTTCGCGCTTCAGGTCCAGCACCACCGACAGCTTGTTGCGGCCGTGGACGCTGAACCACACCGAGTTGCCGTCGACCGCCGCGCCCCAGCCGCGGAACGGGTCGCCGCCGGGCGGCTCGATCTTGATCACCTCGGCGCCGAGGTCGGCGAGGATCCGCGTGCAGAATGGCGCCGCGACGTAGTGGCCGATCTCCAGCACCTTGAGGCCGACGAGGGGACCGGTGCGCGCGGGCAGGGTGGGCATCGCAGGCTCCTTCGCAATAACCGGGGGGGACGGTCAGGGCCCGGATCAGAAACCGTGCGCCGGGTCGGCGCAACCGGGTTCGGTTAACGTTTAATTAGGGAAATGGGTTCATACGATCGCATCGGAGCCGGCTTCGGCCGGTGTCCTGTTTCCTCCCCGATGTCGCGCCTCTCCCCCATTGGCGCCGCCCACTTGGGCGGTGCGCCTGAAACACCGGCGCACCGCCTTTTTTTGTCGATCACAGTGGCGCCCGCCCGGGCGCCTTGCTGGCCGCCGGTCGGCACCACCACGCAACCTGCCCCCGCCGAGCGGGACGGCTGAACCCGGCTACCCCACCGCAACCACAAAGGTCTCGCCGTTGCGCGCGTCGGCGGCCGCGCCGCGCCAGGTGAAGGCGATGCTGTCCAAGGCCTGGGCGGCAGGCAGCTCGACCACGTGCACGCCAAGGCCGGTGTCCCGCGTGGGTGTTTCGTTGTGCGTCCGCCCGGCGTCCATGCTCCACGCCACCACCGACGGCTGCGGCAGCTCGATCCGCAGCACCCGGCCCGCGGGAATGCGCGGGGTGCGCCAATCCGGCCGCCAGGGCCGCACGCGCGGCGCCTGCCGATTGTGCTGGTAGCGCCGCACCGGCTGCGGCGGCAGGTCGAACATCACGCCGTCGGCCAACGAGCGCAGCAGCTTGAGGTGCTCGGCATGCGCCCAGGCCAGCGGCATCGCCGAGCCGCTCGGCGCGCCGGGCAGCAGCTCCCGCTGCGGGATCGGCGGCCCGTCCCACACCTGCTCCGGCAACAGCTTGCCCGGGCTGGCGTTGGCCTCCAGCGTCGCGAGCAACCGCCTTGCTTCGGCGCCGCGGCCGGCGGCGAGTTCGTAGTGCGCCCGCTCGCCGGCCAGCAGCGGCCAGACCCGGCCGGTCCCGGTGCCGTCGAACGGGCTACCGTCGTCATGCTCGCCGTAGCCGTCGCCGTTGTAGCGGCGCCAGCCGGGGCCGTTCGGCAGGTCCTGGCGCAGCACGCGATCGATCACCCGCACGGTGTCCACGATGCGCGGATCGTCCGGGGCGCGCAGGCCGAAGCGCACCAGCGCCAACGCATCGGTGCTGACCAGGGACTCGGCCGGCACCTCCGCGCTGCCGATGGTGCGATTGCGCACCGCGACCGTGGCGTGCGGGGCGGCCCGCGCCTCGCCCGGCACCGGCGGGGCGATGCGGACGTAGTACCCCGCCACCCCTGCCTCGCGGGCCAGCGTCGTGTCGGTGACGTAGATCCAGTCCTCGATCTCGGTTTCCCAGGCATCCGCGGTATCGCGCAGGAACCCCGCGAGATCGACACCCATCGCATCGCTGGCGCCGCCGCCCGTGGCATCGCTGGCGCAAAGCTCGGCGAGATCGGCGGCCGCCAGCAGGCCGGCGACCTCGGCGGCGAGGGTGAACGGGGTGTAGCCGGCGTTCTCCTCCCAGCGGTCCTGGCTGGTGGTGGGGCCGTTGCGCACCACGAACCCCGCCGCGGCGCGGACCATCGGCCAATAGGCCGGCAGTTGCGGGCGAAGCAGCGCGCCGTGGCGCCAGGCAAGGTCCACCAGCAGGATCGGCAAGGCGCACTCGTCGAGCTGCAGCCCGTGCCAATACGGTTTGCCGTCCAGCCAGCAGTTCTGCGGCCACGAACCGTCCGCCTCCTGCACGGCGCGAAGGTAGCGCAGCACGCGGCGCACCTCCGCGAACGCGCCGCAGGCGAGGAAGCCGCCTCCCGTCTCCACCAGGTCACGCGGCCAGACCAGGTGGTAGCCGCCCAGGTCGTCGTCCCCCTTGCTGGCGCCCCACGGGATCGACAGGCTGGCGATCAGCCCGCCCGGGAATGTGGGGCTTTCATGGCACCGCAGCACCGCGGTGCTGACGCGATACGTGTTGTGCCCGTCCACCCGCCGGTCGAGCGAGCGCAACCCGGCCTGCCAGCTTCGCCAGCCGGCGGTGTAGCGTTCCACGATGCTGGCGAACGCCGTCTGCAGGCTGGCGCGCGCGTGGAACGCCGCCTCGGCCGGGCTGCGGCCGAAGCCGAGCGCCAGATGGACCGGCGCGTCCCCGGCCACCGGAAGTTCCGCCGTCAGCGCCACGTTGCCGTCGGCGGCGCGATCCCAGGTTTGCGCCAGGTGGCCAGCGGCGTGAAGCTGCTGCCAGCCGTCCGACACGCCGACGAACCCGACCGAGGCGGCGGCAAACCCGCGGTCCGCGGCCAGGGCGAGCACCGTGCCGTCGCCCTCGGCGAACAGCATGCGCAAGCCCTTGTAATCGCCGGTCCAGGCGGTGTTGTGCGCCCCGCCGTTGACCAGATGCGGCGCCAGCAGGGCGAACAGCCGCAGCGGCGGGCCGTCCAGCACCTCGAGTTGCATCTCCTGCAGCACCGCGTCATGCCGCGGATCGGTCACGATACGCTTGGTGATGCGGAACCGGCCGCCGAGATGGGTGCTGACGATCTGGAACGCGGGCACCCCGTCCTCCAGCGCGGTGGTCTCGAAGCGGCAATCGCGTTTTTCCTCCGCGAAGAAGCCGGCCCCGTCGGTGACGAGCAGCCCGAAGTCGCGGGTGCAGGCCTGGTCCACGCGCGGATAGTAGACCTCGTTCAGGATGCCGTGGCTGACGGTGAACCACACGCGGCTGACCGGCGACAGCGCCGACCCCACCCCGGTCTTCGCCGACGAGGTCCAGCGGGCCTCGATTCCCGGCCACCCCGGAGCGTCAGCCACGTCTCAATCGCGCCATCGACCACTCCTGTGCGTTGCCGTCAGGACCCCGGAAATCTGAAGCGACGCCCAACAATTACCGCAACGCGTGCAGGGTGGGTAAGCTCTTGCGCCACCCACCACTGATTCACTGACCACTGACCACTGACCTCAGACCCAGGCGCCGGCGCGCATCAGCGGTTCCGCGGTGCCATCCGCGGCAATGCCGTCCACGTCGACCTGGGACGAGCCGATCATCCAATCGACATGGATCAGGCTGCTGTTGGCGCCGCGCGTGCGCAGGGCGTCCGCCCCGGCCGCGCCGCCGTCGGCAAAACACTTGCTGTAGGACTGGCCCAGCGCGATGTGGCTGGCGGCGTTCTCGTCGAACAGCGTGTTGAGGAACAGCAGGCCGGTCTGCGCGATCGGCGAGGCGGCGGGCACCAGGGCGACCTCGCCCAGCCGGCGCGCGCCGTCGTCGGTGGCGATCATGCGCTCCAGCACTTCCTGGCCGCGGCGCGCGCGGGCCTGGACGATGGCGCCGGCCTCGAAACGGACCTCGATGCCCTCGATCAGCGTGCCCTGGTGCGACAGCGGCAGGGTGGCCGCGACGGTGCCCTGCGTGCGCTGGCAATGCGGGGTGGTGAACACCTCCTCGGTCGGGATGTTCGGGTTGCCGGTGATGCCGTTCGCCGCGGTGGTCAGGCCGCCCATCCAGCGGTGCTGCTCGGCCAGGCCGACGCGCAGGTCGGTGCCGGGGCCACGGTACTGCAGCGCGGCGTAGCGCTTGGCGTTCAGCATGTCGCGCCGGGCCAGCAGCGTGGCGTTGTGCGCCGCCCAGCCGGCGATCGGGTCGTCGGTGGTGACGCGGGAGGCGGTGAAGATCGCGTCCCACAGCGCGGCCATCGCCTCGGCTTCGGGCAGCGCCGGGAACACCGCGCGCGCCCAGGCCGGCGTGGCACAGGCGATGACGGTCCAGTTGATGGCGGAGGTGGTGATCAGTTCCAGTGCCGGGCGATAGGCGATCGAGCGGGCGCGGTTGGCGCGGGCGACCTTCCCGGGGTCCTGGCCGGACAGCAGGTTCGGGTCGTCCCCGGTGATGGCCAGGCGCGCCGCGCCGTCGCGAAAAGCCGCCGCCATGCCGTCGTACAGCCAGCCCGCGGCGGCGTCGAAGCTGGCGTCGGTGGCGTGGTGGTAGCGCAGCAGGGTGGCGGCGTCGTCGGCGAAGAACGTGGTGACCAGGGAGGCGCCGGCGCGGTAGGCGTGCTCGGTGATGCGCCGGGTGAGGGCGACGGCGTCGAGCGGGGCGGTGATCACCAGTTGCTGGCCTTGGTGCAGCCCGCCGAGGCCGACCCGCACGGCGACCTCGGCGAGGCGGTCGAGCAGGCTGGCGTGGGACAGGCCGGTCATGTCGTCCATGGGGGGCTCCGAGGCTTGGGGGGCGGATGGTAGCCGAGGTGCGGCGCCACCGGGATGCAAAAGTCGGCAAAGGGTCGTAGCTGCGGGGCCGCTTGCGCCATGAGGTGAACCGCCGATATTCGCATCATATTTTGAGGCGAACATGTACATCTGGGAACTGCCGGATTGGCCCATCTTCCGCTGCGACGCCAACAAGCTGGCGCAGCCATTGGCCTTGGCGCACCTGCAGCAGGGACGTCTGCTCGGTCGAATGGAGCGACTGGGCTTCGCTCTCCAGCTCGAGGCCACGTTGGAGGCCACGACGGAGGAAGCTGTCAAGAACGCCGAGATCGAGGGCGAAATCTTCAACCGCGACAGCGTGCGCTCATCCATTGCCCGCCGGCTCGGTGTTCCCGACGCCGCGCTCGGTCCCGCAGACCGGCGCGCCGAGGGCATTGTCGACATGACGCTCGATGCCACCCGCAACTGTACGGCGCCGCTCACGCATGAACGGCTGTTCGCCTGGCAGGCGGCGCTGTTTCCCACCGGCCGGTCGGGTCTTCACGCCGTCAAGGTCGCTGCCTGGCGCGATGATGCGCATGGGCCGATGCAGGTCGTCTCCGGCCCCATCGGCCGCGAGAAGGTGCAGTACCAGGCGCCGCCGGCCGTACGGATCGAGGCAGAGATGCAAGCCTTCCTCGCATGGTTCAATGAGCCACTCCCGGTCGATGGCATTCTGCGCGCGGCCATCGCGCATCTTTGGTTCGTCACCATTCACCCGTTCGATGACGGCAATGGCCGAATCGCGCGCGCCCTGGCGGACATGGTCCTCGCGCGCGCGGAAAATTCACCGCAACGATTCTACAGCCTTTCGGGCCAAATCCGCCGCGATCGCTCCAGCTATTACGGATCACTCGAACGCACCCAGAAGGGCGACCTCGATATCACCGCTTGCCTGCTCTGGTTCGTCGAATGTTTCGCCAGGACGCTCGACGCAGCCGAATTCGCCTGCGCCAACGTCCTTTCGCCTGCGCCAACGTCCTGCGGAAGGCTGAGTTCTGGCACCATCACGCGCTCACGTCGCTCAATGAGCGACAGCGGAAGATCCTCAACCGTTTCCTCGATGGCTTCGAAGGCAAGCTTACGGCGCGAAAATGGGCGGCTATTGCCAACTGCTCGATGCCGACCGCTCAGCGCGACATCAAGGACCTGGTCGATCGGGGCATTCTTGTCCGCAGCGAAGGTGGCAGCAAGAACACCTGCTACAGTGTGACGGCGTTGCACCTGTAGCGGCTGGCGCTCATCGACGGGCAGACTGGTCGTGTCGATCGGGCCGCCGCCTGTCGCCGGATCACGTGGCCCTGTGGCCAATCCCGACGCAGGCCGCGCACGATCGCCTCGACCAGGCCGGCCGGGACCGCGACACGCCGCTCGACCGGACCAGGCAACACCGTCATGATCGACGCAGCGGCGGACCAGGACCCTGCTCTTGCGCAGAAGGCGAAGGCGGCTCAGATCGATCGACGCCGCGGTTCGGCCGGTGGCGCGGACGGGTCGGTGGCTGGCGTTCGCCGGCTACCTCGTCCTGCTGCACGCTGCCCTGCTCGTTGCGGTGTTTCACAGCAACTTCCTGCTGCTCGCGGGCAAGACGCTCGGCCTGACGCCACCCGAGGAATGGAATCAGTCTCTGGTCGCACGCATCCTGGAACAGGCCGAAGCGGACGGGGCGGTCCTGCCGGGCGGGGTGGTTCTGGTCGGTGACAGCATTGCCGCCCAGTTGGATGCGCGTCAGACAGCCGACGACGCGGTGAACTTCGGCATCGGCGGCGACACGACGCGCACCCTGTACGCCCGGCTTCCGGTGCTCCGATCCATCCAACGCAGCCGCGCCGTGGTTGTCGAGGTCGGTGTCAACGACCTGAAATACCGGCCGATCGAGCAGATCGCGCGCGACTACGACGCGGTGCTCGACCGGCTCTCGGCGTCACCTTCGATCGTCGCCGTCTCCGTCCTGCCGGTCGATGCGAACGGCCCGGCCGCGCGGCAACGATCCTATTTGCGCAACGAACGCATCGCGGCGCTGAACCGCGAGCTCAAGCGTGTGTGCGCGGCACACGCAAGGTGCCGGTTCCTGGATGCCTGGCCCGCCCTGGCGAACAGCGCCGTCTATTCCGACGATGGATGGCATCTCTCCGCCGAGGGGAACCGCGTGCTGGCCCAGGTCATCCGCAAGGCATTGCCCGCGCCCGAATGACCGTCTGGATCGTGGTAGGGCCACGCAGCCATGCGCGTCCCCACCGCGATCGAATCATCCGCTGGTCGGGCGCAGGCGAATCGCCGCGCGGCGGCTGCGCACGGCGCGCATCAACGGGTGCTCGACGCAGCGCGACATGACAACGCCGCCCACCAGAACGGCCAGCGCGAGCGCAACGAACGAGGCGCCAACCGGTATCCGATGGCCCAGCCGCGTGGCGAGCAGGACCTGCCAGGTCGTGGCGATGAAAATGAACTGGAAGATATAGATCGAGTACGATGCGGCACCGATCGTTCGCAGCACCGCGGGCACGCGCAGAAGGTTCTGCCGGTCGGCCTCCGCGATCCCCAGCACGACGATGGCGCCGGGAATTCCGTAGGCCAGGCGGCCAGCGTTGCCGTAACCGTCCAGCAGGTGAATGTCCTCGAGCAGGGCAGCCGCACCGAACAGCACAAGGCCCGCAGCCAGCACGAGCCGAGGGTGCGGGACCCTGCCATTCCGCAGCACGTAGGCGGCTGCCATGCCCAGGAAGAACTCGAGATTGTAGGCGCCATAGAACTGCCCCGGCACCCAGCTCACGTCGGCGTCGGTCACCACGGCCAGGACCGTTGCCGACAGCCAGACCGCCATGACGACCAATCCGACCGTTCGGCTGACGATCAGCACGCAGAACAGCGTGTAGAACAGCACCTCGAAGCGCAGCGTCCAGGCGATGTCCAGCACCATCTCCTGGTTCGACGGCAGCAGCGATGCGGAAAAGGCCAGATTTGCCAGCGACGGGGCACCTTGGTGCCCCGCGGCGTGCATGGCCACCGTCAGCGCCAGCGCAACCCAATAGGTTGGCACGACGCGCGTGAAGCGCCGTCCCACGTAGCGGCCGAGGCGGGCGGGGGCGCCGACGTCGTCATAGTGGACGAACAGGATGATGAATCCGCTGATCACGAAGAAGAAGTCGACACCGGCGTGGCCGAACTGGAACACGGATTTCAACAGCGGCGCGCCGGCGGCGTTATCGAGATACCGGGCGACGTGATACAGCAGCACCAGGGTCGCCGCGACGCCGCGGCCGGCCTCGATTCCGGACAGCCTTCGGGGCGCATCTCGTTGCATGGCGGCCGAACCGGCGATCCTCGTGGTGGCGACGGCTTCGCCATGCCGGGATCACGCGTTGACGTCAACCAGAATAGACGACGCGCGGCGGGAGAGATGTACGAACGCGGTGTCGCGCTACACGTCCAGGTTGGCGACCTTCAGCGCATTGCTGACGATGAACTCGCGCCGCGGCTCGACCACGTCGCCCATCAAGGTGGAGAACACCTGCGCCGCGTCCTCCACATCGCCGACCTTCACCTGCAGCAGCGTGCGCACGGTGGGATCGAGCGTGGTCTTCCAGAGCTGGTCGGGGTTCATCTCGCCCAGCCCCTTGAAGCGCTGCACCGTCAGCCCGCGCCGGCCGTGCGCGATGACGCGCTCGAACGCGCTGGCCGGGCCGGCGACGGTGACCTCCTGCGCATCCAGCTTCAGCCACGCCGGGGTGGCGAAGCGCTCGGCGAAGGCCGTCGCCCGGTCGTTCAGCCAGCGGGCCTCGGCGCTGCGCAGGGCCGCGGCGTCCAGCGCGTGCTTCTCCATCACGCCGCGCACGGTGCGCGACAGCGTCAGGCCGCCGTCGCCGCTGACCACCCAGCCGCGCTCGGTCGGCAGGGACACCGCGTTGAGCCGCGTCGCCAGGGTCGGCGCCGCCGCGGTCGCGCGGACCGCATCCGGGGTCAGCGCGCCGGCGATCGCCGCCTGCTCCAGCAGCGCCACCGGGATCGTCGCCGACAGCAGATGCAGCCGCTGCGTCGCCTCGCGCAGCAGCATGATCTCGCCCCGCAGGTCCTCCTTCTCCACCACATGCCCGTCGGCAAAGCTCAGCCGCGCGTCGGCCAGCGCCTTGTCGAGCAGAAAATCCTCCAGCGCGCGGTCGTCCTTCAGATAGCGCTCGTCGTTGCCGCGCTTGGCGCGATACAGCGGCGGCTGGGCGATATACAGGTGGCCGCGGTCGATCAGGTCCGGCATCTGGCGGAAGAAGAAGGTCAGCAGCAGCGTGCGGATATGGCTGCCGTCCACGTCGGCGTCGGTCATGATGACGATGCGGTGGTAGCGCAGCTTGCCGGCGTCGAAGCCGCCCTGCTCCGGCTCGCCGCGGCCGATGCCGGTGCCCAGCGCGGTGATCAGCGTGCCGATCTCCTGGCTGCCCAGCATGCGGTCGAAGCGGGCGCGCTCGACGTTCAGGATCTTGCCCTTCAGCGGCAGGATCGCCTGGAACTTGCGATCGCGCCCCTGCTTGGCCGAGCCACCGGCGCTGTCACCCTCGACGATGAAGATCTCGCACTTGGCCGGGTCGCGCTCCTGGCAGTCGGCCAGCTTGCCGGGCAGCGTCGAGATGTCCAGCACGCCCTTGCGCCGCGTCAGCTCGCGCGCCTTGCGTGCCGCCTCGCGCGCCGCGGCGGCGTCCATCACCTTCTGGATGATCGACTTTGCTTCCTTCGGATGCGTCTCGAACCAGTGGGCCACCGCGTCCGCCACCGCGGCCTGCACCGCCGGCTGCACCTCGGAGCTGACCAGCTTGTCCTTGGTCTGCGAGGAGAATTTCGGATCCGGCACTTTTACCGACAGCACCGCGGTCATGCCTTCGCGCATGTCGTCGCCGACGAGCTGGAGCTGCTCCTTCTTGCCCATCCCCTCGGCGTATTTCGTCACCACGCGGGTCAGCGCCTGGCGGAACCCGGCCAGGTGCGTGCCGCCGTCGCGCTGCGGGATGTTGTTGGTGAAGCACAGCATCGTTTCGTGGTACGAATCGTTCCACGACAGCGCGAACTCGACGCGGATGCCGGCATCGGTCTCCGGCACGCGCAGGCTGATCGGCGGGGTGAACACCGAGATCTTGCCGCGGTCGAGCCATTCGACGAAGGCCACCAGGCCGCCGTCGTAGCGCATCACCACCTCGCGCTTCTCGGCGTGGCGCTCGTCGCGCAGCACGATGGTCAGGCCGGAATTCAGGAAGGCGAGCTCGCGCAGCCGGCGTTCCAGCAGCGCGAAGTCGTATTCGGTGTGGGTGAAGGTGGCGGGACTCGGCTTGAAGATCACCTCGGTGCCGCCCGGCGCGTCGGACGGGCCGACCACGGCAAGCGGCGCCTCGGCATCGCCGTTGCGGAAGCGGATGAAATGCTCCTGGCCCTGGCGCCAGACGCGCACCTCCATCCACTCCGACAGCGCGTTCACCACCGCCGCGCCGACGCCGTGCAGCCCGCCGGACACCTTGTAGGAGCTCTGGTTGAATTTCCCCCCGGCGTGCAACCGGGTCAGCACCACCTCGGCCGCCGAGATGCCCTCTTCCTCGTGGATGTCGACCGGGATGCCACGGCCGTTGTCGCGCACCGTCACGCTGCCGTCGCCGTTCAGCGTCAGCTCGACGCGCGTGGCGAAGCCGGCCTGCGCCTCATCGACCGCGTTGTCGATGATCTCGAACGCCATATGGTGCAGGCCGGAGCCGTCATCGGTGTCGCCGATATACATGCCCGGCCGCTTGCGCACGGCGTCCAGGCCCCGGAGCACGGAGATCGACGCCGCGTCGTACGCGTCCCCGTTCGGGGCGCCATTGGCGGCGGCAGAATCAGGCGGCGGCGCGGCGTCATCGGTCATGCCGGCAGGGGACTCCGGGGGGCTGTTTGGGTACTCTAGTTATATAGCTGCTACAGCGTCGTCCGCCCAGGGGGGACGGGGGCGGAACGGGGCTAAAATCCGCTCTCCGGCAGCAACTTTCCATCGCCTGTGCGCAGCAGTTCGGCGGTGCCGCGCAGCGGCGCGAAGATCTCGGCATCCGTGCCAGTGATCAGGGTCTGTGCCGGCAGGCGCGCGAGCGCGGCGAACAGCGCGGTGCGGCGTGCCGGGTCCAGGTGAACGGCCGGTTCGTCCAGCAGCAGCAGGGGCGCGGTGCCGCGCGCCTCGGCGATCAGCGCGGCGTGGCCCAGGATCAGGCCGACCAGCAGGGTCTTCTGCTCGCCGGTGCTGGCGAGCGAAGCGGGCTGGCGGGTGGTGGCATCGCTCATCGCCAGGTCGGTGCGGTGCGCGCCGAGCGCGGCGCCGCCCGCGGCCGCGTCGCGTGCGCGGGTGGCGGCGAGGCCGGCGCGCAGCCAGTCCTCGACCTCCAGGGCCGGGGCAGCGTCCAGACGTTCGGCGATCGGGCAGGCCAGGGCGAGGTGGGCGGGGGGGAACGGGGCCGCGGCGCCGGCAGCCAGCGCGGCGTTCAGCCGTGCCACCAGCGTGGAGCGCGACGCGGTGGCGGCGACGGCATGGCGGGCCATGGCATCTTCCAGGGCGGCCAACCAAGCCGGGTCTTGCCGGTCTCCGGGGCGGCTCTCCGCCAGCAGGCGGTTGCGCTGCGCCATGGCGGTGTCGTGCGCGGCGATCTCGCGCGCGTGGCCGGGCTCCAGCGCCCACACCAGCCGGTCCAGGAAGCGGCGCCGGCCGGACAGTCCCTCCTGGAACAGCCGGTCCATCTGCGGGGTCAGCCAGACCGCGGCGACGCGGGCGGCGATCTCCGCCTGGCTGCGCGGCGCCTCGCCGTCGAGGCGAAACACGCGACGATCCCCAGGACGGTCACCTGGCCGGTCCAATGGGCGATCCCCTGGTTGGTCTGCCGGGCCGGAGCCTGCCCCCGGCAGGCCTTGTCCCCAGGCGCTTGTCCCGGCGGTTGGCCCGGGCGGCGCCGTACCGGTGCCGATGTCGATCTGCCCCTCGGCAGTGGCGAACCGGCCGGCGACCGCCCAGCCGCCGGCCGCGCCGTGCCGGGGCAGATCGACCAGCCGCGCGCCACGCAGGCCACGGCCCGGCGTCAGCAGCGACACCGCCTCCAGCAGGTTGGTCTTGCCGCTGCCATTCGGCCCGAACAGCACGCTGATCCGCGCCCGCGGATGCCAGGTCAGCGACTCGTACGAACGAAAATCGCTAAGAATCAGTCGTGTCAGGCGCATGGGCGTATCGCCAGAGTCCGATCTGGCGACTGATCACCGATCACCGATCACCGATCACTGATCACTGACTCACACCCGCATCGGCATCAGCACATACAGCGCGCTGCTGTCGGTCGCGTCGCGCACGACGGTCGGCGCCGAGCCGTCGGCGAAGCAGAACTCCACGTCGCCCTCGATCTGATCCGTGATGTCGTTGAGGTAGCGCGCCTGGAAGCCGATCTCCAGCGGCGAGGAGTCGTATTTCACCCGCTCGGCGTCCAGCTCCTCGGTGGCGGTGCCCTGCTCCGGGCTGGCCGCCGACAGCACCAGCAGGTCGCGCTGCAGCGTCAGCTTCACCGGCCGCGACCGTTCGGCGGAGATCGCCGCCACGCGCCCCACCGCGTCGGCAAAATCCTTCTTGCCAACCCGGAGAACCTTGTCGTTGCCGCGCGGGATGACGCGCTCGTATTCCGGGAAGGTGCCGTCGATCAGCTTGCTGGTCAGCAGGATGGAATCGACATGGAACTGGATACGCGTGTCGGACAGCGCGAGCTCCACCCCGCCGCTGACCTCGTCGAGCAGCTTGCGCAGCTCGTTGATGGTCTTGCGCGGGATGATCACGCCCGGCATGGCGCCGGCGCCGTCGGGCAGCGGCTCCTCCACCCGCGCCAGGCGATGCCCGTCGGTGGCGACGGCGCGCAGCACGCGGGTGCCCTCGCTGTCGGCGACGTGCAGATAGATGCCGTTGAGGTAGTAGCGCGTCTCCTCGGTGCTGATCGCGAAACGGGTGCGGTCGATCAGGCCGCGCAACTGCTGCGCCGAGACGGTGAACCGGTGCGGCAGCGACCCGGCGGTCATCGAGGGGAAGTCGTCGGTCGGCAGCACCACCAGATGCGTGCTGTAGCGCCCGGCCCGCAGGGTCAACTGCGCATCGCCGCCCGGATGGTCGAGCTCGACCTCGGCGCCTTCGGGCAGCTTGCGGACGATCTCGTACAGCGTCGCGGCGGGCGCGGTACACGCGCCGTTGCGCGTGGTGCTGGCCGGCACGTCCTCGATGACCGCGATCTCCATGTCGGTCGCGGTCAGCGACAGCTTGCCGTCACGCACCGCGATCAGCACATTGGCCAGGATCGGGATGGTGTTGCGCTTCTCGACCACGCTCTGGACGTGAGCCAGCGCCTTCAACAGCGTCGCGCGGTCGGCCTTGAATTTCATCTTGGCAATCCTCTGAGGCACCGGCCGTCGGGCCATTAGGCACCGGCCTCGTGCGGCACCCGGGGCGAATCGAGCACAGACTGTAGCAACAGGAAAATCCGCCGCAAAGCACGCACATGCGCCCAGTGGAGGAAGCAAGGCTGGGGTGACATTCTCCCCCTCCCCTTGAGGGAGGGGGTTGGGGGGAAGGGTTCCGGGGGCACGAGGCTGTGATCCGACGCTCGCGGCGACCCCTCCCTCCAACCCCCTCCCTCAAGGGGAGGGGGAGAAAGCCACCCCGCAGCCTTGCTTCCTTCAGGACTGTAGCATGCGGCGCAGCAATTCGACGTCTTCGGCGAAGGCGGCGTCGCGTGCCATCAGTTCGGCGATGCGCGAGACCGCGTGCATCACGGTGGTATGGTCGCGATTACCGAATTTTCGCCCGATCTCCGGCAGGCTGCGTTGGGTCAGTTGCTTGGCGAGCCACATGGCGACCTGGCGCGGCCGGGCCACGGCGCGGGCGCGCCGGGCCGAGGACATGTCGGTCAGGCGGATGTTGTAGTGTTCGGCGACCTTGCGCTGGATCTCCTCGATCGTCAGGCGGCGGTCGTGCGCCTTGAGGATGTCGTGCAGCACCTCGTGCGTGGTTTCCAGCGTCACCTGGCGGTTGAACAGGTTGGCGTGCGCGACCAGCCGGTTCAGCGCGCCTTCCAGCTCGCGCACGTTGGAGGTGATCTTGTGCGCCAGGAACTCCAGGACCTTGGGCGGCACGGCGACGCCGGCGCGGGCCGCCTTGGCCTCGAGGATCGAGAGACGCAGCTCGTAGGTGGTGGAATGCAGGTCGGCGACCATGCCGTGGCTGAGCCGGGTACGCAGCCGCGCTTCGAGCCCTTCGAGATCCGACGGCGACTTGTCCGCCGAGACGACGATCTGCTTGCCCGCTTCCACCAGCGCGTTGAAGGTGTGGAAGAACTCTTCCTGCGTGTTGTCCTTGCCGATCAGGAACTGCAGGTCGTCGATCATCAGCACGTCGGCGCCGCGCAACTGATCCTTGAATTCGATGGTCGCCTGGCTGCGGATCGCCGCGATGAAGCGATACATGAATCGCTCCGCGGACATATAGGCAACACTGATCGGGCGACCGCCGGCGTTGTTGCTGCGGGTCAACATTTCCCAGGCGATGGCGTGCATCAGATGGGTTTTGCCGAGGCCGACCCCGCCATACAGGAACAGCGGATTGAAGCCCTGGCTGGCCGGCTGCTCCGCCACGCGCCGGGCGCAGGCGTGGGCAAAT
>JGI12269J14319_10003667_pt1 | contig 14349 bp, 9 predicted proteins | sample PeaSoiSIISIP2007_FD_14319 | JGI IMG/M metagenome (IMG submission 14319) | reverse complement strand
TGTTGTGTTATGAAAGGCGCCGTTAGGCGCTGGTTGCTGGCCGCGTCAGCCCGCCGCGGATACAATCACAAAACCATGTTCCATCAGACTGAAGGCCTGCTCCACCCTGACCCTACCGTAATGTGAACATCTACTCCAAGCTACGAAAGAGGAGGAGACGGAAGCAGAGGGGGAGGGACACTCACTGCGAAAGTTGCAGGGGCCTTCGACTCCTCTGCTCAGGATGACAACTCGGGTAGGGTAGCTGGCGGATTTTCTGCGTCCGGAGAGCAGATAGACGGCCGATGCCCGGTAATCCTTGACCCAAGCGGGTTCTGGGCACATCTCAGTTGACATCAGAAAACCCGGAGCGTATCTTTGCCCAATTAAATGGTTTTAATGTAGGTCGTCCCCCGCCCAGGAGAAGACGATGGTACCCTCCAGTTCCCGCTCTTACCTCAGCCTCCGACTCGTTTTGATCGCTGCTGTTTTTCTTGCACTGCTGGTGTGCGCACCGTATCTGCTGGCGGAATCCGCTTACGTGCGCGTCAGTCAGGCCGGATACGAAGCTGGCAACCCGCCGTTTCGCGCTTATCTGATGACCCAGTCCGCGGCAACGAACGCAACTTTCCAGGTGGTCAATTCGAAAGGCGATATAACCGATTCAGGACGAGTCGGTGTGCTGCTCGGCACGTGGAGCCATAACAAGACGGTGACCTACAATGTGTACGCCTTGGACTTCAACGTTCCCGGCGGGGATCTCTATACCATCATGGTCTCAGGGCCAGTGGCCGCGGCTTCGCCGGCTTTCGCGGTAGATTCTTCGGAGACGCTGTATTCCGGATTGCTGCTGAATACTCTGTTTTTTTATGAGACCGAGCGCGACGGGAAACATTTCATCCCTAACGCACTGCGCACCGCGCCCGGACATCTGAAGGACGGGAACGCGCACGTTTTTAACACGCCTCCGCTCGACAGCAACGACTTTATCGACAACGTGCCCCCGGCGACGCCGCTGGTATCGGCAGGTCTCCCGAACATCGATGCCGCTGGCGGCTGGTGGGACGCGGGCGACTATGAGAAATACGTTGAAACGGTCAGCTATACGACGGCGCTGATGGAGATTGGGATTCGCGACTTTCCTAATCAGATGGGCGCGGGCGCTCCGGTCAATCCTCCCGCGCCGCCCGGTTCGATCTCGTACGCCGGAAACAGCGGGGCCGGCGCGCCCGATTCGTCCGACTTTACCGATGAAGCCAGGTTTGGAGTGGACTGGCTGATGAAGATGTGGAACGACAAAACCAAGACGCTCTACTACCAGGTCGACAACACGCAAGACTGGGATTATTACGGCGAGGGCGATCCCAGTTCTGCCGCCGCCAACTGCGGTGGCACGTATGCGAGTCCTTACTGCCTGATCACGGAATACGACATTTGGACTTTGCCGCAGGCGGCCGATCACTACTGGCAACTCGGCGATCCGCGTGCGTGCGATCCGCTGACTACTTACTACATTTGTAATCGTCCGGTGTATGTGGCGGGTCCTGCAGGCTCGCCGATTAGCCCGAATCTCGCGGGTCGCTTGGCGGCGGATTTTGCTTTGTGCTACCAACTGCAACGTGATTCCCATCCCGCGCTGGCGAATCAATGCCTCCAGGATGCCGAGGATATTTTCGCGCTGGCGGACACTTCTTATACGGACCCGGCTCCGGCGGAATATGGAGGCACGTGCAGCGGTTGCCTGCTTACCATTGCTCCATTCGACGGCTATCCTGAAAACGTCTGGGACGACGACATGGAACTGGGCGCCACCGAGCTGTATTTTGCATTGCAATCCGTGCGAGGGCCGGAGAATCTTCCGGCGGGATTGCCGCACACCAATGCGATGGACTACTTGGCGCAGGCGGCAACGTTCGCTCACAATTACATCACGCGCATCTACAACAACGGGTTCACCGACACTTTGAACCTGTATGACGTCAGCGGCCTGGCCCATTTTGAGCTGTACCGGGCGCTCGACATGGCAGGAAATCCGCAGGGACTGGCGGTTTCTGAATCGCGCATTCGGACACAACTGCTGCGGCAAGTGGCAGACGCAATCACCCAAGCGGGCACGGATGCCTGGGGCTTCGGCTATGTGTGGAGTTACGGCGACACTACGGCGCACGGCGCGGGCCTCTCGGTGATGGCCAGCGAAGCCGCCTATCTCTCTAATACCGATGCTGCGGCCAAACACTACGACACCTATGCGCAGCGATGGCTGGCAAACGTTCTGGGCGCGAATGCCTGGGGGTCGTCGTTCATCGTGGGCGGCGGCAGCACGTTTCCGAATTGTATCCAGCACCAGGTGGCGAATCTGGCGGGCGCACTGTATGGGACTTCTGGCGGCACGCCGGTACTTTGGGGTGCGGCAGTCGAGGGCCCGGGCGGTTATGCTTCTTCAGGCGTTCTCGATGGCATGATTCTGTGTCCGGCAAACGGTGTGGACACGTTCCGGAAATTCAATGGCAACGATGGCACGTTTGATCGCTCGCAAGTCGCGGTGTATCAGGACAACATGCAGTCTTACAGCACAACCGAACCCGCCATTGACCTCACTGCGACGTCGTTTCTGATGTGGTCTTGGAGGCTCGCGGGCAAGCCGAGTTTCTAGCCGTTTATGTCCAGCGGAACCAGCGCAGCGCCAGGATAAACGACACCCCGCCCCAAACCGCCAGCACCAGCAGCCGTCCCGACTGCGAGCCGAGCGAGGCGCCTTCGAGGATCGTGGCTCGCAGCGCGTCGTTGAGCGCGGTTAGCGGAAGCGCTTTGATAAAAGGCATGGTGATTGCAGGAAATCTCTGGTACGAAAAGAAGACGCCGGAGAAGATCCACATCGGCATCATGACCACGTTGATGAGGCCGGAAACGGTTTCGATTTTCTGCGCCCGGCAAGCGGTCAGCAGGCCGACGCCGCCGAAGGCTACCGCTCCAAGCGATCCCAGCAGGATGACCGAGAGGATCGATCCCTGGACTCGCATGTGAAACACCAGCACGCCGAACCCTAAGAGCAGCCCTACTTCGACCACCATCAGCACGAGTCGGCTACTGGTCAAAGCCAGAAGAAAATCGCTGCGTCGCATGGGAGTGGCGACGAAGCGCTTCAGCAGTTTGCGCTGGCGCATTTCGACCAGCGCAAAGCCTACTCCCCACATGCCGGAGTTCATCAGGTTCATCCCCAGCAAGCCGGGAATGAGGAAATCGATGTAGCGCGAGCCAGGCTCGCTGGAGGATTGCGAGGAAGTAGCCAGCGCATCTTTGCGTCCAGCAGCAGATTGCAGCGCAGAGTCGATTTCGGCGCGCGACAGCACGCTTTCCGGACGCGCGGGATCGTAGTAATAAGTGTAGCTGCCGTCTGGATTGGATTCGATCGCCAAATCGAATTTGCCAAAGTGGAAGGCTTTGAGCGCGGCATCGCGGCCGAGGATTGTGGCTCGAACCGTCGAACGCGCGGCTGAGTTCTGCAGCATGGCCAGCGCTTTCTGTGCGCCGGCGCCGTCGATCACTACGACGGACGTGATGTCCGCGGGCTTGTTGCGGAAGGCGATGCCCAATCCTGCCGCCAGCAGCAGCGGGAAGACGAAGACCCAGAATACGACTTCAGGCTCACGTTTGAGTTCGAGAATGCGCGCCCAAAGCAAGTGACGGTATCCAGACCAGCGGCCATTGCGGCGTGCCGACGGAATGTGCTGCGATGGCCGATTCTTATCAGCGTCGAGTTGGGGCGCGTTGGTTTCCGTGGTTGCCATTCAGTCTTCTCGCAAGTGGCGTCCAGTGAGTTTCACAAACACATCTTCGAGGCTGGCCTGTCGTGTGCTGAGGTGTTCGAGTTGATGGCCGTGGTTGGTTACCGCATCCAGCAGAGCAGGAATCGTAAGATGCGGCTCACGGACACTTAGGCAGACGGTCGAATTTTCGCGGCGGACGGACTCTACGCTCGGCAGCGACCGCCAGCGGTCGAGGCTGTCGCTGTCGTTCTCGTTGTCATTGGCGCTGTTATTTACTTGGAACTCCACCATGTGATGACCGCCGAGCCGATCGATTAAGTCGGAAGGAGTGCCTTCGGCGATGATCACGCCATGATCGACGATGGCCAGGCGATCGCAGAGACGCTCGGCTTCGTCCATGTAATGCGTGGTGAGCAGAACAGTGCCACCCTTCTTCTGGAAAGTGCGGACGATGTCCCAGAGCTGGCGGCGGCTTTGGGGATCGAGTCCGGTGGTCGGCTCGTCGAGAAAAAGAATTCGCGGATTGCCAACCAGCGCAGTGGCGACCGCGAGGCGTTGCTTCTGGCCGCCGGAAAGTTTACCAACCCAGGCGTCGGATTTCTCCGTGAGTTGGAGTTCTTCGAGGATGTCGGCAGCTGGCCGTGGTTCGCTGTAGAAGCTGGCAAAAAGTTCGATGGTTTCGCGGACGTTTAGCTTTTCCGACAGGCGCGTTTCCTGCAACGAGATGCCGATCCACTCGCGGAGCTGGCGCGGATTGTCGTCCCAAGTGTGTCCGAAGATGCGGACTTCTCCGGAAGTGGGTGCGAGCAGGCCCTCCAGGATTTCAATGGTGGTGGTCTTCCCTGCTCCGTTCGGGCCGAGCAGGCCGAAGCATTCGCCAGCCTCGATGCGCAGACTGAGGCCGCGGACGGCTTCGACTTTTCCGTCGTAGGTCTTGCGCAGGTTGGTACACTCGACTGTTGTCTCTATGGTCCCCACGAAGGCATTCTAAATCAGCCTTATGGTTCGGAATGTGAATGGCCTGTAACCGGCATGGGTGCGTCGCCCTTGGCGTTGCGCCACAGGATCGCATTCAACTTTTTCGCATCGGCTGCATCCGGCCGTGAGAAATCCATCTGCGACGATTCCTTAGCTCCAGCCGCTTTTTTCTCGTTCATCTGATAGATCAGCCCGCTGCGCAGATTCTTGTCGTCGACTTGATACGGCGGTTGCGTTCCCGGCCCGCGAACAGCGGCGCCATGAGCGGCGCGTGCGCGTCAAACAGGTTCATGGGCGGAAGTCCGAGCAGGGACTCCATGGTGTGAATGGCGCTGACGGTCGTATAGAAGTGATGCTCGACGAACGGTTGCGCCGTGCGCGGCGCATATTTGCTGATGACGAAGGCGGTAGCGCGGTGTGCATCGACATGGTCGGCGCCGTCTTGCGCGTCGTCTTCGAGCACGAAGATGGCAGTGTCGTCCCAGTAGGGGCTGTGAGAGACGGCATCGACGACCCGCCCTAGCGCCAGGTCGTTATCGGCGACGGAAGCCTGCGGCGTGGGCTTGCCGGGACGTGTGCCTCCGGTGTGGTCGTTGGGCAGGTAGAGCAGCGTGAACTGCGGAAGCTCTTTGGCGGTTCCCTTGGCCTTCACGAACTCGTCGAATTCGCGTAGGAATTCGTCGGCGCGGAGCTGGTCGGGGTAATCGGTATTGAAGTCGGGGAATTGCGGATCGTAGTGATCGCGTAGAGCGGCTTTGGTTGGGCTCGTGCGCTTGAACTGTGGAACCGCCCAAGGCCAGGGGCTCGGGCCGCCGCGTGGGTTGCCGATGTTTGCCGGCAATGGTTCGCCCTTCTTGATTCCGACCACAGGACAGGTCGTGAGCGCTGGAGACGGCGTTCCCTCCTTTGGCGACCCCATTTGCGGCGACTTCACGTCCTCAACGTCGCACCAGTCGGCAGCGATGAACTCTCCGTAGATGCGATAGGTAAGGCCTCTTTTCGCGAGGTTGTCCCAGAGGAATCCAGTGCCGGGGTCGTCGACGTCGGGGATTCCCTGCTCGAGCGGGAACTCTTCGGCGACAGCGCCACCGAAGTCGTAGGTTCGCTCCTTACTGCGATAGCCGATGGGCCAGGTCTTTTCGTTGTAGTCGGAGGTGGTCGAAGCCGTCGACCAGATGTGGCCGTTGCCGGAGACTTCTCCGCTGTCGTAGAAATTGTCGAGCACGCCAAACTGGAGAGCGAGTTTGTGCTCGTTGGGCGTGATATCGGCGCCGTACAATGTGAGTGACGGGTCGCCATCGCCTGCAGGCAAGTCGCCTAGGATCAGATCGTAGGTGCGATTCTCCTTGAGCACATAGATCACGTGGCGGATGGGATTGCTTCCGCCGGCAAATTCAGACTTGCCGCCATCCGAGTGGATGAGATTGTCTTCTTCGACTTGGTGGGTGTAGGCGGCTAGATTCTTGTCGATGTCAGCGAGGCTGAGGCGCTGAATGGAGCCTCCGATCAAGGTAGCAATGTAGGGATGCTCTTTTCTTTTGCGTTCGCCTTTCAGCGTGCCCTGCATATTGTTGGGGCCGCTGCTCTCTCCTTTGGCGGTGGCGATGAGAAGGTCGTTGCCGGCGATGGCAAGCGCGCTGGGATACCACTCGGTGGGAATGAAACCGAGGGGCTGAGGGTCGTCCTTGGCGCGAGCATCGAACACTGCTACAGCATCGAGTGAGGCACACGCGGCGAACAAGCGTGTGCCATCGGGTGAAAATGCAACGGACTCTGGGACTGACCCAGGCGCACTTCTTAGGGGAGTGTCGAGGTTCGCGTGGAAGCGACGTACAATCTGCGCCGTCTTAATATCGAAAGCAAGGACGTAGTCGAGGTCGGAATTACTTGCAGCGACAAGAAGAGTGTCTTCTGCAGAGTTGAGCGCCATGGCGGTGGGATGGGTACTAGGCGCAGTCCGATCAGTTTTCTCGAATACGGTGTACCAAGCATCCACCTTACCGGTCTTGAGATCCAATCTAGCTATAGTTGCCGCGTTCCATAGACTGACCCATGCCTTGGTCCCAGCTTTGTTGGCAATCACACTATACGGGTATGCCGCTGGAATATAGCGGCTGCGGCTGAGGTCGAACGACTCTTCGATCTTTCCGGAAGCGACGTCCAAGAGCACCACGTTGTCAGAAAGATTATTGGCAATCAGCAATCGATCACCCTTCGCGCCAGGCAACACTGCGAATCCAGCCGGATACGGCAGCGCGGTTCCGGCGGGAGTTGTGCGCAGGCCGGACGCGACTTCTTTTCCTTCTGCGAGCTTCTGCGGCGCGATCTTGAGGAAGCGCTCGGGACTAACTTGACGATCCGCGAACTTGTAGACTGCGATGCCGTTGCCGGTGCTCGTCGGCTTTTCGCCGGTAGGATCGGTGATCGAGCCCATCGAGGCATAGAGATGCTTGCCGTCGCTCGAAAACGCGAGGCCGATGAAATAGCTTTGGCGTGTGGAATACTCGTCGCTCAAACGGTCGTCGGGAAAGTCGTGCAGCTGATTATTACTGAGATCGAGAATGGCAATCGACTGGCGCGCACCCGATTCCTGCGTGCCGTATCCCTGATTGAGCAGCGCGGCAAAACGGCCATCGGGACTGAGCGCAATAGTCGCGGGAAAGCTGTTGGTACGGGCGAGAAAGCCGGGAACGGGGAGCGTCAGGCTTTTGCTGGTCGGAAGATTGATGCGGCGCGAGCGGTCGGCGGCGCGGGCGGCTACGAACACGACCAGCAGCACGGAAAAAGTAACGAGGAACACAGCAGCGATTTTTTTCACGAGCGGAGACCCCCGGAAGGTTTTTACCATCATCGGCGCGGCGGAGGCAAACGGGAACCGTTTGGAGGACTCGGATGCGGCGCCTCCTAAAGGCGCACGCCTCCATGCCATGCGACTATTGTGCCTTCTACTTGGTCCCCACCAAGTGCACTTCCGACACCGGCGGCCCGGTTTGCGACTTCTTAACTCCGATCAACTCAACTGCTTTGGCAGCAATATGTTCGGCGGACACTTCAAACTCTTTAATTAACTCCCAAGGAGCGCCGGAATCTCCGAAGCGGTCTTTCACGCCGATGGCGCCGGTGATGATGGGGATGCCGTAGAGTGCGGGCGACTGGGTGATCGCACTTGCAACCGGCCAAGCCAGCGCGCCGATCTGGTGCTCTTCGGCGGTCAGGACAACGCTGGTATCGCGGGCGGCGCGCACGATGGCTTCCGTGTCCAGCGGTTTCAGCGTGTGCATGTTCAGGATGCGGGTTTCATAGCCGAAGTCTTCCTTCAGTATCCACGCAGCGCGCATGGCTTCGGGCACCATGGGGCCGCACGCAGTGATGGTGAGGTCCTCACACTCGTCGCGGTATTCGGACTCGAGCTTCGTTTCGAAGGCTTCGATGAAATTCGCAGCCTCGCGGCGCAGGCGAATCACGTTGGCTTTGCCAAAGACGAACGGCGTTTTTTCGTCGGTAACGATCGGCGTCGCTTCGCGCGCGAAGCGGATGTACTTCGGGCCCACATGCTTGAGCAACAGGTAATCAGTGGCTTTGCGGGTTTCGATGATGTCGCAGGGGACGACGACGTTCATGTTGGGCAATCCGCACATGGCAAAACAGTCTTCGAGCGCCTGGTGGGTGGCGCCGTCGGGGCCGACGCTGACGCCGCCGTGGGCTCCGGCGATCAGGACGTTGAAGTTGCCGTAGCAGATCGAGGTGCGAATCTGGTCGAGATTGCGGGCGGCGGCGAAGGTGGCATAGGTGCCGAAGACAGGCAGCTTCCCTTCTTTGGCCATTCCCGCAGCGGCTGAAGTAGCGGATTGCTCGGCGATGCCCAAGCTGATCCAGCGCGACTTGCGTTCGGGCTTGCCGGCGTAGAACTCGCTGATGGTAATAGAGCCGGAAATATCCAGGCCGAGGCAGACTACACGAGGATCATCGCCATTGGCAGCTAACGACTGCCCGAAGCCCAGGCGCGTGGGCTTCATCTGGACCTTCATCGTTCCACCAGCGTTCCACCAGTAGTTGCGGTGGAAGTGGGGCATCTTGGAGTCGAGTTTGCGCTCGACCTCAGCTTGATATTTCTTGGCATGGGCAAAGAGTTGCTCGACGGGAACCTGGCCAACTTCATCGAGGCCGAGTTCCTTCAAGCCTTTGTGCAACTCTTCCAGGTTAGGGACTTTGCCGTGCCAGCCGGCCTGATCTTCCATAAAGCTGACGCCCTTGCCTTTGACGGTGTCCGCTATGATGACGGTGGGCTTGCCGGATCCTGTTCTCGCTTTGGCGCTCTCCAGCGCGTCGACCACCTGCTTCATGTCGTGGCCGTTGATGGTGATAACTTCCCATCCGAAGGCGCGATATTTTTCTTCGAGGGGCTCGACGTTCATCACGTCTTTCACCCAGCCGTCGATCTGGAGCCGGTTGCGATCGACAATGCCGATCAGGTTGTCGAGCTTGAAGTGGCCCGCTTCCATGGCGGCTTCCCATATCTGACCTTCCTGCTGTTCACCGTCGCCCATGATGCAGAAGACGCGGTGATTTTTCTTGTCCAGCCTGGCGGCGAGAGCGATGCCCACGGCGATACTCAAGCCTTGGCCGAGCGATCCAGTGGATACTTCAACGCCGGGCAGCTTGAGCCAGTGCGGATGCCCTTGATAGGGCGAATAGAGTTTACGCAGGAGAGCGACGTCTTCTTTCGGGCAGAAGCCGGCGAAGGCTAATCCAAGATAAAGGCTCGGCGCTTTGTGGCCCGTCGACCAGATGATGCGATCGCGGTCGGGCCAGTTGGGATTCTTGGGATCGTGGTTGGCTACGCGAAGGTAAAGCGCGGCGGTGATGTCCATGATGGAAAGCGTTCCCCCGGCGTGTCCGGACGTGGCGGCGCACAGAGCGGCGAGATTGTAGCCGCGCATCAAGTTGGCCTGCTGTTTCAGCTCGTCAATGCTGTAGGAACGCAGAACTTCGCCGGTAGCAGAATTCTGAATAGACATTGGGTTGCTCCTTCGCTTACGCCAAACGTTTGAACGAAATTCGGACGACAATCCGGGCAGGGCAGAAAACGGCGCATAGGCTTACAGAATGAGCGTAAGCGGGGCAGTCGCAACGATCAGTGAGCGGCATCACGGGGGGCCGTGACGCATGACGGCGTTCCCGTCCGGTCGGTCGGTTTGTCACCGCCAGTTTGGTTTGTCATCCTGAGCGCAGCGAAGGACCTGCTGTCTCGTGCGATGAGAAAAAAGCAGGTCCTTCGCTGCGCTCAGGATGACAATTTGGGTTTAGGGGACGCACCTAGCGCGCCGATTTGAAAATCGCGAACACGGCGCCTTGCGGGTCGGCGATCACCGAGAAGCGGCCCACTCCTTCCATGCTCATTGGCGCGAGGTACAGCTTCGCACCCATCCCTTTCGCCTTGTTCGCGGAACCGTCCACGTCATCCACCTGGAAGTATGCGAGCCAGTGCGGAGGCACTCCGGGCTGGCGATGAGCCGCGGGTGGAATGCCTCCGATGAAATGCTCGCCGTTCTTGATGTGCAGGTAGCCCGAAGTGTCTTTAGGATCGGCGGTCAACTGCCATCCGAAAAGGCCGGAGTAAAAGGCAGAGGCGCGTTTTGCGTCGGGCGTGCTCAGATCGGCCCAGCAGAGCGTGCCGGCGACGTTGGCGATTCCGATTCCGGTGTCCTTCTTCACCTGCCAGACGCAGAAACTCGCACCGGTGGGATCCTGGATGACGGCCATGCGGCCTGCATCCATGACGTCGAAAGCTGGGGCAAGAACTTTGCCGCCCAGTTGCTGCGCCTTGGCGGCGGCTGCGTCGGCCTTCTCAACTTGGATGTAAATCATCCAGTGCGGAGGGACGCCGTGCGAGCGCTCCTCGGGACGCAGCGTGCATCCGGCAGCTGCATGACGGCCCTGAAGCTTGAACATGGTGTAAAAATCGTTGGGACCCATCGGGTTGTCGTGCGGTTCCCATCCGAAAAGTGCGTGGTAGAAACTCTTGGCGGCGGGTTGGTCGGAGGTGTGAAGTTCAATCCAGCAGAAGGAGCCGGAGGGATGCTGATCGATGTTTGCCATAGCGGCAAGAGTTTACACCAAATCTGGCTGGCGGGGTGTCAACGGGATATGAAAGCAAGAAGCATTAACCGCGGAGGTCGCGGAGTTATTGGGGACAATTCTTTCCTCGCGAACCGCTGGCGTTTAGGACCGGGAATCTAGTTCCGCTTCTTAGCCGTCGTCTTCTTTGGCGGGGCCGCTGACACGGCGTATTCGCCTTCCATACTCACCACTCCGCCAGTCTCGTCCTCCGACGCCGTGTACGTGCCCTTGCCCTTAATCCCCTCCAGCTTTCCAGTTCCGCCCGTGAACGCCCAGGCTCCTTTGACGCTCTCAATCACACTTTTCGACTTCCCGTCTTTCACGACGGCCCAATCGAAGCTGAGGTAGAACTTATCGCCGTTGTCCATATTTCCGACATAAGTTCCACGGGTTGAGGCTCGAGTGGGGCTGTTTTCTGAGAACGCAACGTAGGTTCCATCCTTCGATTTTTCACCCAGGATTTCCATCGGAGTCGACCACGGGCAAGTATTTTTCTCCAATGTCAACCTGTGTCCAGCCTGATCCCCAGCTTCCGCCGTGCCGACCACCTGCGGCTTCGGGCATTGCATCTTGCCGGCAACCTTGGTCTGCGCCGCAACCGCCGACGCGAACAACAACGACAGACCCACCATGCTCACAATGCGTAGTTTCATCTACCTCCCTCAAGAATCGCGCTTACACCAACACTCGAGCTCAGCGCAGGTTCTTCCCCACCCACTCCTCAACCCTCGCCAGAGCCTTGTTCAGGTTCTCCAGCGAGTTGGCGACGCTGAAGCGGAGATAGCCTTCTCCATATCTGCCAAATGCGGTGCCGGAGAGAGCAGCGACTCCGGCTTCGTCGAGCAGCGCGTCGGCCAGCTTCTTGGAAGGCCAGCCTGTCTTGGTGATGTTGGGGAAAACGTAGAACGCGCCTTTGGGCGTGCGGCAGGAGAATCCTTTGATCTTGTTCAGGCCGGCGACAACGACATCGCGGCGGCGCTTGAACTCGTCGCTCATTTTGTCAACCGACGACTGGTCGCCGCGCAGCGCTTCAATTCCGGCCATTTGCGTGAAGCTGGCCGTGCAGGAAATCGAGTTCGTGTTCAACCGTGAAATCTGCGCGGCCAGGTCGGGCCGCATCACGCCGTATCCCATGCGCCATCCCGTCATGGCGTAGGTTTTGGAGAAACCGTCGAGCAGAATGGTCCGCTCCTTGAAGCCGGGCACGCTCATGATGGAGAAATGTTCGTGGCCGTCGTAGATAAGGCGGCTGTAGATTTCATCCGACAGAATCAGGATGTTGCGGTCTCCGATAGCGTCGGCAATCGCCAGAACGTCTTTCTTGGTGAGGATGCCTCCAGTCGGGTTCTGCGGCGAGTTCAGGATGATCAGCTTGGTGCGGTCGGTGATCAGCGAGGCGAATTCTTTCACGTCGAAGGCAAAATCGCGCTCCTCGCGCAGCGGAATGGGAACCGCGCACCCGCCGACGTACTCGATCATGGACTCGTAAATCGGGAAGCCGGGATTGGGATAGATGACCTCGTCTCCCTTTTCGATCAAAGCGAGCATGGTATGGAAAATGATGGGCTTGCCGCCAGGAACGACGACAACTTCATCGCTCGCAACCGGCACACCGCGAGTGCGGCTGACGTAGTCGGCAATGGTCTGGCGCAGCTCGGGCAGTCCGGCTGAAGGGCCATAATGGGTCCATCCCTTGTGGAGCGCGTCGACTGCGGCCTCGATGACATTGGCGGGCGTGTCAAAGTCGGGCTCGCCGATTTCGAGGTGAATGATGTCCTTACCCTGTTTCTCCAGCGCGCGGGCGCGGACCAGGACTTCAAAGGCGGTTTCGGTGCCAAGCCGCGACATCCGGCTGGCAAGACGCAATTCGAGCTGAGTAGTTGGCATAGCGGCGGTTGGCATTATAGCCCCTCGAGGCTGGCTTGGCCCTTATTCGATTGTCACGCGAGAGATGAGGATGGGTCAATTGCCGGCATCACAGCGAGGTGTGATGGACTGGCGAGGTCAGAGGTTACAGGTCAGATTGCAGAGGTAAAAACCGAAGCTGTCAGCGGGAGATTTTAACCTCTGCAATCTGACCTCTGACCTCTGCAATTATTCTGAGATCGTGCTTTCTTCGCTCGGCGCACGCAGGACGCGATCGACCGAGTACGGAGCGCGCTGGGTGGGCTCGTGGTAGTGGCGCACCTGCATTTCTCCAAGCAGGCCGACGGCGAGCATGTTCAGGCCTGCCAGCAACAGGACCATGGAGAACACCATCAGCGGGCCGTGTTGATACATGATGTCGGTGTGATGCAATACCTTCTGCCAGATCAGCCAGATGGAAACAGCGCTGCCAGCGAAGATGCTGAACATCCCCACCGTGCCAAAAAAGTGCAGTGGGCGGGAAAGATATTTGAGCAGGAAGCGGATGGTGATCAGGTCGAAGAAGACGCGGAAGGTGCGGGAGATGCCGTAGTGCGAAACCCCGCGTTCGCGGTTGATGTTCTTGATAGGAACTTCGATGATGGTTGCGCCGTGCCATGAAGCCAGGGCTGGGATGAAGCGGTGCAGCTCTCCGTAGAGCGGAATCTGTCCCAGAATTTCGCGCCGGTAAGCCTTAAACGTGGTGCCAAAGTCGTGGATATCCACGCCGCTCAGCTTGGCCATCATCCAGTTGGCGCAGCGCGACGGGAAGCGGCGCAACCAGAAATTATCAACGCGATTCTTGCGCCATCCGCTGACGATGTCGTAGCCCTCGGCAATTTTTTCCAGGAACAAAGGAATGTCGGCCGGATCGTGCTGCAAGTCGCCATCCATGGCGATGATGTACTCCCCGCGGGCATGGTCAAATCCAGCGGCCAGGCCGGCAGTCTGGCCAAAATTACGGCGCAGCTTGACCACGGTTACACGGCTGTCAACGGCGGCAATCTCACGCAGCAACGCGAAGGTGCCGTCGATCGAGCCGTCATCGACCAGCACCATCTCAAACGTCTCGCCGCTCGCTTCCATCACGGACTTAAGCCGCGCGTACAGATCGGTGACGTTCTCCTGCTCGTTGTGGAGAGGAACTACGATGGAATATTTGAGCATTCGTCTTTTTGATTATACGGTAAAGAGGCGTTGGTTTCGAAGTGACTTCGGTGGGCCGCAGCGTGTAGGGCGGACACCCTTGCAAAAAGCGCAAGGATGGGGCATCCACGTTCCGTTATGGGAGGGAAGACCAGAGCGCCGTCACTGCGCGTGCAGTTCCTGGAACACATGCTGGCGGCGGACTTTGATTTTGCTCTCGTCTTTTCGGGCCTGTGCGAGATCGTAGGCAAGCTGCATCCGCAACCACGTTTCCGGCGTGCTGCCAAACGCCTTCGAGAGCCGGATTGCCATCGCGGGACTGATCCCCGACTTGCCGTGGATGACGTTGTTGAGCGTTTGCCGGGTGACGCCAAGGATCTCCGCTCCCTCCGTGACGGACAGGCCCAACGGTTCCAGACACGCGCTTCGGATGCTGCGTCCAGGGTGCGGCGGG
>JGI12269J14319_10003664_pt1 | contig 14350 bp, 9 predicted proteins | sample PeaSoiSIISIP2007_FD_14319 | JGI IMG/M metagenome (IMG submission 14319) | reverse complement strand
CACCACGGCCACCTCGTCGAGCCCGGTCGGCAGCTACGACAGCAGCTGTTCGGGCGCCACCGACGCCAACTACACCATCAGCTACGTCGACGGCGGCGTCACCGTCTCGCCGGCCCCGCTCGAGGTTTCCGCCTCCTCGGCATCGGCCAGCTACGGCAGCGCAGCGCCCAACATCACCCCCGCCTACAGCGGATTCGTCAATGGCGACAGCGCCGCGTCGCTGTCGCCCACGGCGACCTGCACCTCACCGGTGAACGCCACCAGCCCGGTCGGAACCTACGACAGCAGCTGCATGGGGGCCGTCGACGCCAACTACACCATCAGCTACGTCGACGGCACCGTGACCGTCACCCCGGCCACGTTGACCATCACCGCGTCGTCGGGCTCGTCGACGTACGGCTCCAACCCGCCGGCGATCACCCCGTCGGTGTCCGGTCTGCAGAACGGCGAGACCGTCAGCGTTCTCGCCGGTCTCACCTGCTCGACCACGGCCACATCCTCGAGCCCGGTCGGCACCTACGACAGCAACTGCACGGGGGCAGTGAACGCCAACTACAGCATCGGGTACGTCGACGGTTCGGTCAGTGTCACGACGGCCAATCTGACCATCACGGCGTCGTCGGGCTCGTCGACGTACGGCTCCAACCCGCCGGCGATCACCCCGGCCGTGTCCGGTCTCCTGAACGGCGACACCGTCGGTGACCTCGCCGGTCTCACCTGTGCGACCACGGCCACATCGTCGAGCCCGGTCGGCACCTACGACAGCAACTGCTCCGGTGCCTCCGACGCCAACTACACCATCGGCTACGTCGACGGCTCGGTGCAGGTGACCGCGGCGCCGCTGGTGGTGGCCGCCTCGTCGGGCACCTCGACCTACGGCTCCAACCCGCCGGCGATCATGCCGTCGTACTCTGGCTTCGTCAACGGCGACGGTCCAGGCGCCCTGAACACGGCGCCGACGTGCTCGACGACCGCCACTGCCAACAGCCTGGTGGGCACCTACCCGAGCACCTGCTCGGGTGGGTCCGACCCCGACTACGCCATCTCCTATGTGCCGGGCCAGGTCGTCGTGGGCGCGGCGGCCCTCGTGGTCACCGCCTCCTCCGGAAGCATGACCTACGGTGGCACGTCGTCGAACGTAACTCCGTCGTACGCTGGATTCGTCAACGGCGACAGTGCCGCATCGCTCACGACGAAACCCACCTGTTCGACGACGGCCACATCGTCCAGCCCGGTCGGTGCCTACAGCACCACCTGCAGCGGCGCCGTCGACCCTGACTACACGATCAGCTATGTCAACGGGTCGGTGCACGTCAGCCCGGCCCCGCTCACGATCACGGCCTCGTCATCGAGCATCACCTACGGCTCGTCGGCACCGGCCATTCAGCCGACCATCACCGGCCTGGTCAACGGCCAGACGAAGTCGGTTCTCGGCAACGGCCTTGTCTGCTCCACTACGGCCGGGCCGTCGAGCGCGGTCGGAAACTACGCCTCGACGTGCTCAGGAGCGGTGGACGCCAACTACACCATCAGCTACGCCAACGGGACGGTACAGGTCACCCCGGCCACGCTGACTGTCACCGCCAACAACCAGACGAAGATGTTCGGGGTGGCCGTGCCGACGCTGACCTACACCATCACCGGGTTCGTCAACGGCCAGACCCTCGCCACCTCGGGCGTGACAGGCCAGGCCGTCTGTACGACGACGGCCGGCACGACAAGCGCCGACGGCACCTATCCGATCACCTGCCAGGCCGGCACGCTCAACGCCACCAACTACACCTTTACCTTCGTGGCGGGGACCCTCACCGTGGGTTACACATCCACTGTCTGCGACACGTTCGGCTCGGTGACGGTCAACTCCGGCCAGTCGGTCTTCATCGGCCCCGGCTGCTGGGTTGTCGGCGCGATCACCGTCAAGCCCGGCGGCGCCCTCGAGACTGAGGGGGCGTTGCTCCTCGGCGAGCTCACCGCCAACGGGGCTGCCGCCCTGCGCATGTGCAACACCAGCGTGGCGCTGATCCTGTCGGCCACCGGATCGGCGGCGCCGACGGTGGTCGGCGACGGCACCACCTCGTGCGGAGGCTCGACGCTGATAGGAGGTGTGTCGCTGAGCAGCAACAGCGGCAACGTGTCGCTCCAACGGGCCTGTGCCATCGGGATCCTCCTCGTCAAGAACAACACCGGCGGGGTCACGGTGGTCAACAATTCGGTTCTCGGGGTCCTGACCGTGACGGGCAACACCGGAACGGTCGTCGACAGGCCCAACTCGGTTATCGGCGTGGCGAACCTGCAGTAGTCACCGGCGCCCCGCCCGGCGCGGCCGTGCTCGGGTTCGGTGACCGGGGCACAGGCGATCAGCGTGCCGGGCGGGGTGCAACCGGTGATCATGTCCGCCGCCGGGCGCAGGCTCGACGAGGCCTGATCAGCCCTTCAGGATCCCCCGGAGCAGCTTCCCCAGTGCCCCGTTGGTCGTCCGGTAGACCCTCCGTCGTACCGCACGGCGCCCGTACGAAGCCGGGCCCTTCTCGGCGGCCTCGACGTTGCCGAGGTCCCTGGCCGCACGGTAGAGCTGGCTCCGGAGTGACTTGCGGGCCATGGTGTCCCCCTCGCTCACAGCTCCGGTGGTCGGACGCCGGTCACGTCTCCCAGGGTACCGAAATCGGCGCCTGCCCTCGGTCGGCTCGATCTCACACGCAGAGACGGTGCAAAAGAAGGCAGCATCCGACCGGGAGCTGCCAGACTTGGGGGTGAGGTGCCGACCCGGCCGGATGCTGGTCCGCCTTGTTGAACGCCGAGGCGAAGCGGGGCGTTTCAACCCTCCCGGCCTGCCGACGACCTGTCCCCGTTCCGCATGCTGACGAGAGGGTGTCACCGGCGGTCACCAGGGTTTTCGGAGTCGGGCTGGCGGGATTTGAACCCGCGACCTCTTGACCCCCAGGTATCTCGCAGTCTGCGCTGTGCGTCGGTGCCTCCCGGTCTGGTCTGGCGTGTGCGAAAGGACTCCAGTTGTCAACGAGGTGAAGGGCACGTCAGCCGCCGTGGGAGGCGAACCGGACCTCGACGGTCCGACCCATCCCTGCCACTCGAGGTTACGAGGTCCTTCGGTGTCGGACAACCAACTCCCGCCGGGCCGGGAAGTTCGCATACGGTCGGGCTGTGCCGTTACACCCTCCTCGTCAATCTGGACGGTTGCCGGAGGTGGTGTTGCGTCCTACCATGACGGGGCTGCGATGACTGGGGGGCGTCATGAAAGCACGGATCGGCGATTATCTCCAACGGGGTCGGATCGGGAGTCTGGTGGGTGCCATGGCTCTCATGGCCGTGGTCCTCGTCGGCGTCGGCCCTTCCTCCGCCTTTGCCGCATCGTCCAACGCGAAACACTGCGTCGCACGACCCAATAAGAATCTGACCAAGTGCGACTTCGCCGGTGCCGACCTCGCTGGTGCTGACCTCAAGCACTCCAACTTGAAGGACGCCAACCTCACCGGCGCCAACCTCACCGGCGCCAACCTCACCGGCGCCAAGCTGCCCGACGCCAACCTCACCGGCGCCAACCTCACCAGCGCCGATCTCGACGGCGCCAAGCTGGTCCACGCCAACCTCACCGACGCCGATGCCACTGACGCCGATCTCGTGGACATCAACGGTCTCGGCGCCGATCTCGACGGCGCGACCTTCACCGGTGCTGATCTCACCAGCGCCGATCTCCAAACGGACAACCTCACCGGCGCCACCTTCACTAATGCCAACCTCACCGATGCCAACCTCGCCGCTGCCACCCTCACCGATGCCGGCCTCGCCAATGCTGACCTCACCGGCGCCGGCTTCGGCGCCAACGTGGCGAGCGGTATCACGGGCACCCCGGCTTCGATGCCGATCAACTGGATGCTCGTTGACGGATACCTGATCGGCCCGGACGCCATCATCGCCGGTGCCGACCTCGCCAACGCCGATCTCGCCGGTGCCGATCTCTTCAATGCCACCGCTGGCGGTGCCAATTTCACCAATGCCAACCTCACCGGCGCCAACCTCAACTTATCCGTGCTCTACGGCGACAACCTCACCGGCGCCATTCTCACCGATGCCGATCTCGCCGATACCAATCTCGGCCTTGCCGAACTCGCGGGCGTTAGCTCGGGCGGTATCACGGGTACGCCGGCCTCGTTGCCGACGAACTGGTCGCTGATTGACGGCTACATCGTCGGTGCTGCCGCCAACCTCACCGACGCCGCCTTGAGCAACGCCGACCTGGCGGGCTTGAACCTCACCGACGGTATCCTCACCGGCGCCGACCTCGACGGTACCGACCTTGAAACCACCAACTTCACCGATGCCGACCTCACCGATGCCGACCTCACCGATGCCGACCTCACCGATGCCGTCCTCACCGACGCCGTCCTCACCGGCACCAATCTGACCGGTGCCGCTCTGATCTCCGGCATGACCCAAGGGATGGTCTCGGGCGGTATCACGGGCACCCCGGCCTCGTTGCCGCTGGACTTCATACTCTTCGACGGCTACCTCATCGGGCCATACGCCAACCTCACCGGGGCCGACCTGGCCAATGCCGACCTCTCCGGAGCCGGCGCCGACTTTTTCTACGCCAACCTCACTAATGCGAATCTCGACGGCGCCGACCTCACCGACTCCGAAATTGCCACCGTCAACTGGTCGAACACAACCTGCCCCGATGGGACCAACAGTGACGACGACGGGGGCACCTGCTACTACGACCTGTGATCAGGACGACGGCTCATCCACCACCGCGTCGGCGCGTTCGAATTCGCTCGCCTTTCCTCGGAGGACGACTCAAATCCGGTCTTGCGGTCGGGCTGGCGGGATTTGAACCCGCGACCTCTTGACCCCCAGTCAAGCACGCTAACCAAGCTGCGCCACAGCCCGCTGTTGCAGGGGGGCAGTCTATCCGCACGGGAGTACCGGGCCCGGCGGCCCGGCGGTCAGGCGTGGTGGACGAGCCAGCCGATCCCCTGGTACGAGCGGTAGCCGAGATAGATCACGGTGGCCCCCAGGAGGAGCTTGAAGTGCCACGGGACGGGACGGCGCTCCTGGAGCGGCTCGTGACACGAAGGACACTGTCCGTCGGCGGTGACGTCGGTCTCCTCGACCATGCAGTTGCAGGACTCGCACCACGGCATGAGCGGCGTCAGCCCCGCAGTCGCACCCGGATCTTGATGGGGGTCGGTCCCAGGGAGAACTCCTCGCGGAGCTTGCGCTCGACGTAGCGCAGGTAGGTCGCATTGAGCCGACGGGTGGCGAAGATGGTGAACGTCGGGGGGTCGATGGCCCCCTGGACGGCGTAGCGGATCCGTGATCCGGGTGCCGGGTGGGCCACCTGCAGGGCCTTCATGGCGCGGTTGAGCTCGCCCGTCGGAATCCGCCGGTGGTACGCCTCCACCGCCGCCCGCAGGGCGGGAAGGATCCGGTGGACCCCCATGGCGGTCCGGGCGCTCACCTTGACCACCGGCGACTCACCGAGGAAGGCGAGGCGGTCGTCGACATCGGCCAGGACCACGGGCCGGTCCTCGGTACCCACCAGCTCCCACTTGTTGAGGACCACCACCACCGGGCTCCCCGAGGCGCCGATCCGTTCGGCCAGGCGTTGGTCCTGATGGGTCACCCCTTCGGTGGCGTCGATCACCAGGAGGACGACGTCGGCCAGGTCCAGGGCGGCCAGGGCGCGCACCATGGCGAAGTACTCCGTCCCGTCCTCGGTGCGGGACTTCCGCCGCATCCCGGCCGTGTCGACGAAGCGGATGGGCCCTTCCGGTGTCTCGAGCACGGTGTCGATGGCGTCGCGGGTCGTCCCGGGAAGGTCGTGGACGACCGAGCGCTCCTCGCCGAGAAGGCGGTTGAACAGCGTCGACTTCCCCACGTTGGGTCGACCGACCAGAGCGACCCGCGGGCACTCGACGTCCTTCGGAGCGCCCGCCGCCCGCCGTCCCGTGCCTTCGTCGTCCCCCTCGGCCGTGAGGGCACCGTCCGGCACCTCCCCGGCCCCGTCGGCGGGGCCCGGCGCGGGGGCGGCGGCGTCGAGACCCTTGAACCGGTCCACGATCTCGTCGAGGAGATCGCCGGTCCCCCGCCCGTGGAGCGCGCTCACCATCCACGGGTCCCCGAATCCCAGGGAGACGAACTCCCACGCGTCGGCCTCGCGCTTCTCGTTGTCGACCTTGTTGGCCACGAGCATCACCGTCCGGGCCCGGCGGCGCAGCAGGCGGGCGATGTCCTCGTCCTCGGTGGTGATCCCGACCGCTACGTCGACGACCTGGATCACGATGTCGGCGCCGGCCACGGCCTGCTCCGCCTGCCGCGCCACCTTGGCGTCGAGATCGCCGCCTCCCCCCAGCCAACCACCGGTGTCGACGACGACGAAGGCGTGGCCGTTCCATTCGGCGTCGAGCTCGAGCCGGTCCCGCGTCACGCCGGGCCTCTCCTCCACCACCGCCGCCCGACGCCCGACGATCCGGTTCACCAGGGTCGATTTCCCGACGTTGGGCCGGCCCGCCACCACCACGACCGGTGTCCGGCCCGGGGGCGCCGCCAAGGGCGATCCCCGACGTCCGGCGCGCACCGGTGAGACCGAGGTCATCGGCTCTGCCCCAGGGCCACGGGGACCGCCTCCGGTGGGCGGGGCGCCCCGGACGGTCGGCCGAGCGGTGCCTCCAGGGCATGGCGCAGCGAGAGCCCGTCGGCGGGTACCACCTCGACGGGCCGGGGAAGCTCCCCCACCGTCATCCCGTCGAGGAACCGCCCGTCGGACAGGCAGACGTCGGGAAGCAGGTACCGGTGGCCCTCGGGTTGGCCGGCCAGGGCGCGCGCCACGTCGACACCGGTGAGCAGGCCGGTCACGGCGATGTTCCCCCCGAAGAAGGCGTTGCGCACGGGCAGCAGCCGGATCGGGGCGCCGTCGCCGTCCGGACGGGAGTCCAGACCGGCCAGGAGCGGCCCGAGCACCATGGCCCCGTACTCGCCGGTGATCACCGCCACCGGTCCGCCCGTCGGGCCCGGAGAGCCCCCCGTTCCCGGTGCCACCCGCGTGGCCCGGTAGCCGGCGGCGGGGGCGCCGTCGACCCAGGCGAAGAACCCCGGCTGGACGCCGGAGGCGGCCCGGTCGTCGCCACCGAAGGCGGCGGCGAAGGCCCGCGCCATCCCGATCCCGTTCTCGTGCTGGGGGAAGCCGTCGTAGCGCTCGGCGGCGGGGAACGGCCGCCCGGCGATCAGGTAGTACTCGTCGGCGGCGTACACGAGCCGGCGCCCGAGGGCCCCGAGGGCCAGCTCCTGCCACTGCTCCACGGTGTCGATCACGGCCGCCGCCTCGTCCTCGGTGTGCGGCCTCATGGCCGCTTCGGTGGTGTAGTCGCTCACCCCGAGCGGGACGCAGGCCACGGTGGCCAGCTCCGGGTACTCGTCGAGAACGCCGGCCAGCGTCGTCTCGAGGGCGGCGCCGTCGTTCACGCCGGGGCACACCACCACCTGGCCGTGGACCTCGATCCCGCCGTCGAGCAGGGCCCGCAGCCACCGCAGGCTGGTCGCCCCCCGGACGTTGCGCAGCATCCGGGACCGCAGCGCCGGGTCGGTGCTGTGGATCGACACGAACAACGGTGACAGGCCCTCGGAGAGGACCCGTTCGAGGTCGAGCTCGGTGAAGCGCGTCAGCGTGGTGAAGTTCCCGTACAGGAAGGACAGCCGGTAGTCGTCGTCTTTCAGGTACAGGCTCCGGCGCATCCCCTTGGGGAGCTGGTAGATGAAACAGAACTCGCAGTGGTTGTCGCAGGTGCGGACCCGGTCGAACAGCGCCGACGACACCTCGGCCCCGAGGGCCTCCCCCGCCGTCTTGTCCACCGTCACCGACACCTCGTCGTGGCCGCGGCGAATCTCCAGCTGGGGGTCGGCCTCGTCGACCAGGAGGCGGTACTCGATCACGTCACGGGGCACGCGACCGTCGATGGCCAGCAACTCATCGCCCACCCGGAGGCCGGCGCGCTGTGCCGGTGACGCGGCCGCCACCGAGACCACCCGGGGCGCCGACATGTCCCCAGGCTACCGGTAGCCTGCCACCGTGCCGGTCCAACGGGTCCTGCTGGCCTCCCCGAGAGGCTTCTGCGCCGGGGTCGAGAAGGCCATCAAGGCCCTGGCGTGGATGGTCCGCGTCTTCGAGCCTCCCGTCTACTGCTATCACGAGATCGTCCACAACCGTCACGTCGTCGACCAATTCCGGGCCCGGGGGGTCGTCTTCGTCGACGACGTGGACGAGGTCCCCCCCGGGGCACCCCTCATGTTGTCGGCCCACGGGTCGGCTCCCGAGGTCGTGGCCGATGCCCGCCGGCTCGACCGTGTGGTCGTCGACGCCGTCTGCCCGCTCGTCACCAAGGTCCACCACGAGCTCAAGGTGCGGGCCCGCAAGGGCTACACCGTCCTCTACGTGGGCCACGAGGGTCACGAGGAGGCCGTCGGCACCATGGCGGTGGCGCCGTCCTCGGTCCGCCTGGTCCAGTCCGAGGACGACGTCGACCGGGCCCCGGTCCCGCCGGGCAGCCCGGTGGCGTTGCTGGCGCAGACGACCCTGTCCCACGACGAGTGGTCCGGGATCATGGCCCGGGCCAAGGTCCGCTTCCCCGATCTGTGGATGCCGGGACGGTCCGACCTCTGCTTCGCCACCACCAACCGCCAGGCGGCGCTGAAAGCGATCGCCGGGCGCGCCGACGTGGTCGTCGTCATCGGCTCGGTCAACTCGTCGAACACCCGGGCCCTGGAGAAGGTGGCGCGGGCGTCGGGCTGCCCCCGGGTGCTGCGCGTCAACACCGCCGACGAGATCCCCGACGACCTGTCGGGCACGGTCGGCGTCACCGCCGGTGCGTCGGCCCCCGACGAGCTGGTGCAGGCGGTGGTGGCGCGCCTGGCACCGACCGAGGGGATGGAGGAGGTCAGGGTCACCGACGAGGACGAGTACTTCCCCCCGCCCCCCGAGATGCGCGACCTCCTGGGGGCCCTGGCGGGGGCGCTGGCCCTGGGGCTCGGGGCACCGCCACCGGGGGGCACCGTCGCCGCCGGCGGTGCTGTCGACGATCTGGGGACGCTGTCGCGCGACCGGCACGTCTCGGCCGCCGACGTCCTCGCCCGCCTGGCGCGGTGAGCAGCCCTCCGCCCTGCCTCTCGTTCAGCTCGACGGCGGGGCGCTGGGTGGTGGCCGTGACGGTCCTCGGCTCGGCCATCGCCGCCATCGACTCCACCGTGGTCGGTATCGCCCTGCCCGCCATCGGCCGCAACTTCGCCATGTCGGTGTCGAGCCTCCAGTGGGTGGTGAGCGCCTACCTGCTGGCCCTGGCCGGTCTCCTCCTGGTGGGCGGGGCCCTCGGTGACCGCTTCGGCCGACGCCGCATCTTCATCACCGGCGTCGTCTGCTTCGCCCTCACGTCCCTCGTCTGCGCCGTGGCGCCCGATGCCGCCGTCCTCATCGCCGGGCGTGCGCTGCAGGGGGTGGGCGCGGCGCTGCTCACCCCCGGATCGCTGGCCATCCTGCGGGCCTCCTTCGTCCCCGATGACCAGGGCCGTGCCGTCGGTGCCTGGTCGGGGCTCGGCGGCGTGGCCATCGCCGTCGGTCCCTTCGTCGGCGGGTTCCTGATCAGCGCCGTGTCGTGGCGGCTCATCTTCCTCATCAACCTGCCCATCGCCGCCGTCGTCGTCGTCATGGCCTCCCGCCACGTCCCCGAGACCACCGACCCCACCGCCGGAGGTCGGGTCGACGTCGTCGGGGCCGCCCTCGTCTCCGCCGGTCTGGTCGGCGTGACGGCGGGCATCATCGACGCGCCGAGCCACGGCTGGGGNTCGCCCCCGGTGGAGGGTGCGCTCCTCGGGGGAGCCCTCGCCCTGGTGGCCTTCGTGCTCGTCGAGGGGCGGACACCGCGGCCCGTCCTCCCCCTCTCCCTCTTCCGCTCGATCCAATTCTCCGCCACCAACGTCGTCACCTTCCTCGTCTACGGGGCGCTCGGTGGGGCGCTGTTCCTCCTCCCCGTCGAGCTCGAGGAGGTGGCGCACTACTCCCCCCTCGAGGCCGGGACCTCCCTGCTCCCCCTCACGGCGATCATGCTGGTCTTCTCCTCGCGTTCGGGGGCCCTGGCCACCCGCATCGGGCCCCGCCTGCAGATGGCGGTCGGTCCCCTGGTGGTCGGCGCCGGCATGGTCCTGTTCCGCCTGGCGGGTTCCTCGGGCGGGTACCTGACCGCCGTCCTCCCGGCCATCGTGGTCCTGGGGGCGGGCCTGGCCCTCACGGTGGCGCCGCTCACCACCACGGCGTTGGCGTCGGCCCCCGCCGACCACGCCGGGGTGGCGTCGGCCGTCAACAACGATGTGGCCCGGGCCGGTGGGCTCGTCGCCGTGGCCCTCCTCCCGGTGGTCTCGGGGATCACCGGCGCCAGCTATCTCCACCCCGTCCAGCTGTCGGCCGGATTCCGCACCGCAGTGGCCGTGGCCGGGGCGGCGGCGGCCGGCGGAGGGGTCCTGGCCGGCGTCCTCGTCCGCAATCCCCGGCGCCCGGCGGCCCCGGCGGCGCCGGTCCCACCGACGACGGCCCACTGCGGGCTGGAGGCCCCACCCCTGGCCGCCGCCGCCGCCGGCACGACGCCGGGGCCCCGAGGCGCGAGAATGGGGTCATGAGCACCTCGACCACTACTTTCCGCAGCATGGACGAGTCGACCGCCGAGCAGTGGGCGGTGATCGGCGCCGAGACCTTCGAGCATCAGGACCGCGTCGCCGCCCAGGTTCTGGCCATGCTGGAGGGCCTCGGCACCATCACCGACGGCTTCGCCGTCGACCAGCTGACCCACTCGCTCCAGACGGCGACCAGGGCCGAGGAGGCCGGCGCCGACCCCGAGATGGTGGTGGCCTCCCTGTGCCACGACATCGGCAAGTACGTGTCGGTCCCGAACCATCCCCGCATCGCGGCGGAGATCCTCCGGCCCTACGTCCGCGACGAGATCGTCCAGGTCATCATGGCCCACCAGGACTTCCAGGGTCGGCACTACTACCACCACTTCGCCGGTGACCCAAACGCCCGGGACCGGTATCGCCACGAGCCCTGGTTCTCCCTGGGCGAGCAGTTCGCCGACGAGTTCGATCAGAACAGCTTCGACCCGGACTACCCGACCAAGCCGCTGTCGCATTTCGAGCCCCTCGTGCGCGACGTCTTCGCCAAGCCCCGCAGCTTCTGATGGCATCCGCAGTCCTGGCGCCGTTCACGCGCGCCCACGCACGCGAACGGCGCCGCCAAGACGACATCCGCGGCCTCGTCATGGGCCTGGCCCGCGCCGATTTCCGCCGCCGCCACCCCGATGCCGCTTTCGGGCCCGTCCTGGTCCTCATCGCCTCGTACCTCGAGGCCGACAACATCGGGGCCGTCTTGAAGAGGGTCCCCCCCGAGGTCGACGGCCTGGCCGTGTCCACCCTGGTCGTGGTGGACGGCGGTGACGACCGCACCGAGGACATCGTGGCCGAGCACGGCGCCTATTGCGCCGTCCTTCCCGTCAACATGGGCCAGGGGGTGGCGCTGCGCCTGGGCTACGAGCTGGCCGACACCCACGGGGCCACCTATGTCGTCACCGTGGATGCCGACGGCCAGAACGATCCGGCCGAGATCCCCGACCTCCTGGCGCCCGTCATCGCCGGCGAGGCCGACTTCGTCATCGCCAGTCGCCGCCTGGGAACCGACGAGACGAGCGACGACCTCCGACGCGCCGGCGTGGTTTTCTTCGCCGCCGTGATCAACACCCTGGCCGGCCAGCACCTGACCGACACCTCGAACGGGTATCGGGCCATCAAGATCGACGTCCTTCGCGACGTCACGCTCGAGCAGGACCAGTACCAGACGGCGGAGCTCATCATCAGCGCGGCGGCACGCGGATGGCGACTCGGGGAGCGCCCCACCGTGTGGCACCCGCGGGCGTCGGGCGAGTCGAAGAAGGGCCACAACGTCTTCTTCGCTCTGCAGTACGCCCGAGTCATCCTGCGGACCTGGTTGCGCGAGCGGCGCTGACGCCGCCGCCGGGGTGGTCGGTGACCCGGTGAGAACGCCAGCGGCGCGCGCCCTGCGGCACCCCGCGGCGCGCCTCCTCCTCGTCTTCACGGCCGCCTCCACCGCCCTCTTCGGCCTTCCCGCCGCCTTCGGCGCCACCTGGTTGGTGGGCGACAACCTCATCCAGAACTTCCCCCTGCGCGTCCTGGCCGGGATCGACCTCCGTCACGGGCACCTGCCTCTGTGGGACCCCTATCTGTGGAGCGGCTCTCCCCTGCTGGCCGGGTTCAACGCCGGCGCCGCCTACCCCACCACCGTGCTCTTCGCCGTGCTCCCCGGCGCCCTGGCCTGGGTGCTCAACCAGGTGGCGGTGGAGGTGGTGGCGGCCGCCGGTGTCGTCGTCCTGCTGCGGTTCCTGGGCCGGTCGTGGTTGGCCTCGGGCCTGGCTGCGGTGGCGTTCGCTTTCGGGGGCTTCATGACGGCCCAGAGCGTCCACCTCGATCTGGTCCAGGCCGCCTCCTGGCTGCCGTGGTCCTTCGTGGCCCTCGACCGTCTGGCCCATCGACCGGCGGGACGCCCCGCGGCCCCGTGGGTGGCCCTTCTCGGAACCTCCCTGGGCCTCATGATCCTGTCGGGAGCGGTAGAGCCGATCTTCGACGGGAGCCTCGTCCTCGCCCTCTACGCCCTGTGGCTGGCCCGGGGGACGGCGGGACGGCGCCGGCTCGACGTCCTCGTCGGCTCGGCCGCCGGTGCGGTCCTCGGCGTCGTGCTGGGGGCGGCCCAGCTGATCCCCGGTGCCGCCTTCCAGGCGCAGTCGCAGCGCGCCATGCACAGCTTCACGTACTTCGCCTCGGGATCGATGAACAAGTCCCTGACCGTCCTCGGTCTCGATCCCCTGGTCCTCGGGGGGGCCCACCAGTGGCCGCTCGGCTATGTGGGGACGTTCAACCTGCCCGAGATCTCGAGCTACATCGGCATCCTCCCCGTCATGGGCCTCATCGGCCTCCTGGCCCGACGCCACCGCCGGGCCCCCGAAGCCGGGCAGTGGTGGATCTGGTACGTCATCGTGGTGGTCGGCCTCTTCCTCACCTGGGGCGGCTTCACCCCGGTGGCCCACCTCGTCTACGACATCCCCCTGTTCAACCGCCAGCGCCTCCTGAACCGCAACCTGCTCGAGGTCGACCTGGCCCTGGCCGTGATCTTCGCCACCTGGGTCGACCGCATCTTCACCCCCCTCGTCGACGCCGGGGCCACGCTGCCGTCGCCCCCGGCCGGTGCCCCCGACGCCGCCGCCCCCCCCGACGCCGCCGCCCCGAGCGCCGCCGGCCGTCCCGGCACCGGGGATCGGTGGCGCCGTCACTGGCCCGACGGCTGGACGTCGGACGTCGTCCTCCCGCTCGTCCCCCCGGTGGCCGTCGTCGGCCTCCAGCTCACCCTCCTGGCCGGCGGGCCCTGGTTCCCCCATCTCCTCCACGTCCCCGGCAACGTGACGCGCTCGACCCTCTGGCCCCTCGTCGCCCTCCTCACCGTCCCGAGCGCCATCGCCGCCTGGGCCGGGTGGATCGTGGTCCGCCGCCGCCACCTCGGGCGCCGCCTCCCCGTCCTCCTGGTGGCGCTGGTGGTGGCGGACCTGGCCGTGTTCAACATCGGCGTCCAGTCCACCCCCGACCCCCACGGGGCCAGCTCGGCGTCCAGCGCCACCGCCGACCGGCTGGTGGCCCTGCTGGCCGCCCAGGGCCAGGGGCCGGCCGGCGGGCTCCACCGTGTCGGGATTTTCGACCCCGACCGCTTCTACTCGGTGGCCTCCAACCGACTGGGCCAGCCCGACCTGACCCTGCTGCGCTCGCTCGACAGCGTCCAGGGTTACGGGGCCGTCGTCGACCAGCACTACGACGCCGAGACGGGGACCCATCTCCAGCTCAACCTGACACCGGCGGCGCTGTCGGGGACCACCTTCGCCCAACTCGACCTCGGCCTGCTCGTGACCGTCCCCGAGTACTTCGTCCACCTGGTGGACCGTCCCCCCGGCTACACCGGCAGCATCGCCGACGGGGCCACCGCCCTCCCCCCCGTCGGTCCCCATCCCTCGGCCCCGCCCGACCGGTCCGTCCCCGGCCCCACGCCGGCGGGCGACTACGTCTTCGTCCCCCCACCGTCGCCGGCGGCCGCCCTGAGCCCCGGGGACGTCCGGACGCAGTACTTCGGGACCGTCCTCTCGGTCACCACCGTCACCGTCCCGCTCCCGGCCGGCGGTGGCGGCAGCCTGCGCGTCGGCCTGCTCACCCCCGGCGGCTCCGCCACCTCGTGGCTGGGGCCCGC
>JGI12269J14319_10003659_pt1 | contig 14363 bp, 9 predicted proteins | sample PeaSoiSIISIP2007_FD_14319 | JGI IMG/M metagenome (IMG submission 14319) | reverse complement strand
CCCCCGCCGCTGCGCCGGCCGCTGCGCCGGCCGCGCCCCCCGCGCCCCCCGTTCCTACGGTCAAGCTGAGCCCGCGCGCACGCGATCTGGGTTCGGAGGCAGTGGCTGCGATCTCGAGCATCCCCAATAACCAGATCGAGCCTTTCCTCTCGCAACCCTTGGTGGTCGCCGCCTCCGACCTGGAACACTACCCGCGCATCGTGGCTACCCCCGAGGATCGCGTGTACCTGGGCGTGGGCGACAAGGCCTATGCGCGCGGCATCGGTAACGACACGGTCGAGAGCTATCACGTCTTCCGGCCGGCCACGCCACTGTATGACCCTGATGACATCGAGAGGAAGTCGCCGATAGCGTTCCAGGCGAAATTCCTCGGTACCGCGCGCGTCATCCGGCGCGGGGAGGTGACGACGCTATCCATCGTCGAGAGCAAGCTGGAAATCGGCGTAGACGACCGCCTGGTCCCCATCGGCCACCAGGAGCTGCTCAATTACGTTCCACGCCGTCCCGAACGCAACGTCGAGGGCCGTATCGTTTCGATCTATGGCGGCGAAGAATCGGCGGGCCCGGGCGACGTCGTAACCCTGAATCGGGGCAGCAAGGACGGGCTGGAGATCGGCACCGTGCTGGCAGTGCTGCACAACGGCCAGACCATCGTCGATCGTACGCAGCCGGGGAACGAAAAGGTCAAGCTCCCGGACGAGGCCATCGCCTACGTGTTCATATTCCGCCTGTTCGACGGCATCTCGTACGGCCTGCTGGTCGCCACTACCGGGCCGATTGCGGTGGGTGACCGAATTGCGCCGCCCGATGCCAAGCCAACCAACGAGGCGCCGGAGGCAACCATTGGCCCAACGTCCTGAGAGGGCCCACATCGCGTAGGAGCTTGGCCCGGGCGCGCAGCGACTGACCTGCCGGCGCACGGTTCCGGGCACGACTTGCTGGCAAGCGGGCACGGCGTCTTCGTCTTCCCCGGCTCGTTCGACTCTGCTCGCAGGACCTGCGCGGCAAGCCTGCCAGCGCGCCGCTTGCCCTCGAATTGGCGGGGAAAATCGAGCGTCCTTCGGGCAATCGCCGCCCGCGCCTGCGCTAAAACGTCTACCAACGGCCTGCGCTCGGGCGGTCCGCATGGGTGGACCGATTGCAAGTTCCGGCGCGGGGCATTACAGTGCCCGCATCCATGTTTGACGTGCTCGTCTACCTGTACGAGAACTACCGCGCGTTCGAGGCCTGCCGCGACGCTACCGCTCTCGGCCGCACCTTGGCGGACGCAGGATTCGACGACGACGAGATTCGCGAGGCGCTCTCCTGGCTGCAGGGGCTCGCCCGCATCGTGCAGGACGCTGACACGCTGGCGCTCGATCGCAGCAGCGGCATGCGTGTCTACGCGCCGGCCGAAACCGAACAGCTGGGCCTTGCGGCGGTCGGCTTTCTCATGTACCTGGACTCGGCCGCGCAGCTTACCGCCAAGCAGCGGGAGATCGTCATTGAGCGGGCGTTGGCCATCAATGACCCCCCGCTGTCCATCGCGACGATGAAGATCATTGTCCTGATGGTGCTTTGGAGTCATTCGTCCGACGTCGACTTCCTGCTGCTCGAGGAGTTGCTCGACGACGACCCCGATCAGCGCGCGATGCACTGATCCACGCGCTTGCCGGTTCACGCCGCCGCGGCGGTGAACCGCCTGGCGTGCACCGATTCCATTTCGTTGTTATCCTGAAAAAGGGGAAATCGATCCCGCCTGGTCCACGCATGGCCTGCCGGTAGCACGCATACACCTGCGCCGCGCAGCAATGGGAGCTTGTCGAGAAGCAGTCAGTCGGGAATCCATGAGCAAGAAGACTCTGATCATCGCAGAAAAGCCGTCGGTGGCCGCCGATATTGCGCGCGCCCTGGGCGGCTTCGCGAAGCAACCGGATTTCTACGAGAGCGATCCGTACGTCCTATCCTCTGCCGTTGGGCACCTGCTGGAGCTGCACGAGCCGGAGGAGTACGAGGTCAAGCGGGGCAAGTGGAGCTTCGCGCATCTGCCCGTGATTCCGCCGGAGTTCGCGCTGCGGCCGATCGAGCGCGCGGAAGCCCGGCTCAAAGTCCTGACGCGGCTCATCAAGCGCAAGGACGTCGGGGCGCTCATCAATGCCTGCGACGCCGGCCGCGAGGGTGAGCTGATCTTCCGCTACATCGTGCAGCACGCGGGCGCCAAACAGCCGATCAAGCGCCTGTGGCTGCAGTCGATGACCCCGGCCGCGATCCGCGAGGCCTTCGCCGGGCTGCGATCGGACGCCGACATGCAGCCGCTGGCCGATGCCGCGCGCTGCCGTTCGGAAGCCGACTGGCTCATCGGCATCAACGGCACCCGTGCCATGACCGCCTTCAACAGCAAAGATGGGGGTTTCTTCCTCACGACGGTGGGCCGCGTGCAGACGCCGACGCTGGCGATCGTCGTGGAACGCGAGGACCGCATTCGCAAGTTCGTCGCGCGCGACTACTGGGAGGTGCACGCCCGCTTCGACTGCCGTGCGGGCGACTACGAGGGACGCTGGTTCGATCCGGCGTTCAAGAAGCGCGAGGACGACGCCGAGGCCAAGGCCGAGCGAATCTGGGACCGTGCTGCGGCCGAGGCGATCGTCGCGGCCTGCAGCGGCAAGCCCGGTACCGTCAGCGAGGAATCCAAGCCTAGCTCGCAGCTCTCGCCGCTGCTGTTCGACCTGACCTCGCTGCAGCGCGAGGGCAACGCGCGTTTTGGCTTTTCCGCCAAGACCACCTTGTCGCTGGCGCAGGCGCTCTACGAGAAGCACAAGGCCCTGACCTATCCGCGTACCGATGCGCGCGCGCTGCCGCAGGACTACATCGAGGTGGTACAGCAGACCTTGCGCATGATGGTCGGCGAGCCGGCGAGCAAGCGCGGCGGCGGCGTTGCAGGCATCCCGGAATACGCGCCGCATGCGGCGCGCATCCTGAACAAGGGCTGGGTGCGCCCAAACCGGCGCGTCTTCGATAACACGAAGATCTCGGATCACTTCGCGATCGTCCCGACCCTGCAGGCGCCGGCGGCGCTCTCCGAGGCCGAGCAGAAAATCTATGACCTCGTCGTGCGACGCTTCCTGGCGGTATTCCACCCCGCCGCCGAATACCTGGTGACGACGCGCATCACCGAAGTCGAGGGGCACCGCTTCAAGACCGAGGGCAAGGTGCTGGTCGAGCCCGGTTGGCTCGCCGTCTACGGGCGTGAGGCGCAAACCGAACAGGCGTCGCTGGTGGCCGTCGATGCCGACGAGCGGGTGCGCACGCTGGCGATCAAGGCGGCGGGCCTGCAGACCAAGCCCCCGGCCCGGTACACCGAGGCGACGCTGCTCTCGGCGATGGAAGGCGCCGGCAAGCTGGTGGACGACGACGAGCTGCGTGCCGCGATGGCGGAGAAGGGCCTGGGAACACCGGCGACGCGGGCGGCAATCATCGAGGGCCTGATCGCCGAGCGCTACCTCGTGCGCGATGGCCGCGAGCTGCATCCGACCGCCAAGGCTTTTCAGCTCATGACGCTGCTGCGCGGCCTGGGCATCGACGAGCTCACGGCCCCCGAGCTCACGGGCGAGTGGGAGCACCGACTGGCCCTGATGGAGCACGGATCGCTGCGGCGCGACGTGTTCATGCGCGAGATCGCGCAGCTGACCAAGCACATGGTCGAGCGCGCCAAGAGCTACGAATCGGACACGGTGCCGGGCGATTACGCCACGCTGCGCACGCCTTGCCCCAAGTGCGGCGGCACGGTGCAGGAGAACTACCGCCGGTTTGCCTGCACCCATTGCGACTTCTCGCTGCCCAAGCACCCGGGCAGCCGGACCTTCGAGTACGACGAGGTCGAGCAGCTGCTCGAGCAGCGCAGCATCGGGCCGCTGACTGGGTTTCGCAGCAAGATGGGCAGGCCCTTTGCCGCAGCGCTGAAGATCTCGCCCGAGTTCAAGCTCGAATTCGACTTCGGCAACGCGGATGCGGAAGGCGAGGCCGGCGAGGTCGACTTCAGCGGCCTCACCCCGCTGGGGCCCTGTCCCAAGTGCGGTGCCAACGTCTACGAGCAGCCCATGGCCTACGTCTGCGAAAAATCCGTCGGCGCCGCGCGCAGCTGTGACTTTCGCTCCGGGCGCGTGATCCTGCAGCAGCCCATCGAGGCCGAGCAGATGCGCAAGTTGCTGGGCGAAGGCCGCACCGACCTGCTGCACGGCTTCGTTTCCAATCGCACGCGTCGCAAGTTCGCCGCCTTCCTGATACGCAAACCGGATGGATCGACCGGTTTCGAGTTCGAGTCGCGGCTGCAGCGGGGCGCGGCCGGCGCCGACGGCAAGCCGGCACCGGCGCGTGCTGCCAAGGCCCCGGCACACGCTCCCGTGACGCCGCCGGCTGCGCCCAATACCGCCAAGCCAGTGGCCAAGGCGGCCAAGGCGCGCAAGTCCGCCCAGACCACCAAGACCGCCAAGACCACCAAGATCACCAAGGCCACCAAGACGGCCAAGCGGGCACCGGCAGCGCCGCCGGCCGCGCGGCGTACGCCGGCCCCCAAGGCGCCGGCGCGCGTTGCCAAGAGTGTCAAGGTCGCGCGCCGCGCCGACCGGCGCGCCGGCGCAAAGTAGCGCAGGAACGCGCGGTGGCCGCGCGCGCGGGCCTGCTCCCGAAAGTGTGAATATTCGACCTGCTCTTGACCGGGGACCGGCGCCCGCTCATCGTTGCCGGCATGCCTACCACGCCTGCCTCGAACTGCTCGTCGGACCACGTACCGCACTCGCTGGCGCGCGCCAGCGGATCGGTCACCGTCCTGACGCTCGAGGAGCTGGCGCAGCGCATCCGGGTCTTGCAGCCGCCGGCCGCCTATCGACTGAGCCTGGACAGCGGGGTCGAGTACAAGAACGTGCGCCGGGCCTTCGAGCGACCGCTGGCGGTGCGCCTCGATACCTGGCTGCGGCTGATGCGCAGCCTGCGCATCCGGATGGTTGCCGCCGGGTGCGCCGAGGATGTGATCTGGCCCGGCGAGCAGACGCTGCTGGTCGGATTCGACCAGGCGGCCGGCACCCTGGTCGCGCCCGCATGCGCCACCAGCCTGCGCGCCTGCCGGATCCGCCGAGGCTGGAGCCGGCGCCAGCTTGCGCTGCGCGCCGGCGTTTCGATGGACGCGGTCGATTCGGCGGAGAGCGGTCGGGGCGTGATGGGCAAGCTTGCCCGAGTTTGCGAGCCATTGGGGTTGCGGCTGCTCTATGCCCTGCCGCCCTGGCATACATCGCTCGAGGAGCTTTGGACCGAACGCGCCGCCCGCTGTCTGTCGCAACCGGCGCAGTACGCGGCGCCCCGCGCGCGCGGCCGATCCTCCAACGGCAGCCACTCGCGCTGACGCGCAACGTTACATCAGGGACAGCAAGGCGTCGGCCGCCGCAATGGCTCGCAACAGCGAGCGATTCACGGCATCGGGCTCCAGCGGCAGGGCGCTACAGGCCTGGTCATGCGCCGGCACGTCGTCGGACTCCAGGCTCAACACCACGTTGAGCACAGATACATGCGGGCCCTGCCGGGCGACGAGCGCGTCGACGACCTCCTGCGGCAGACCGACCTCGCCCAGCAGCGCTGCCAGGGATTGGCCGGTGATCAGGTCCAGCAGGGAAAAGGCGCCGACGATGAAGCACTCGTCGGCCTCGTTTTGCGGGCGGCCGCTCGCCAAGCACAGATTCTCCATGCAGTAGCCGCGAACGAGCGTCGTGTAGACCAGCGGCGCGATGCGCCGGTCCTTGCTGGAGATGGCCAGTATCAACACCAGCCACTTGATCAGGCGCTGGTAGCCGATCGACGCCACCGCCTGGCGCAGCGAGGCCGTGGGCGTGCCGCGCCGAAACGCCACGCTGTTGGCCAGGGTGAGCAGCATGTAGGCAAGCAGCGGCTCGGCCTCGAAGACTTTTTCCAGGGCGCGGACGTCGGCATCGGCCCGTATCAGGCGTACCAGCTCGAAAATCGCCCGCTGCGACGGCGAGAGCTCGCGCGGCTTGCTCACGATGGGATGGGGATCGCACAGCGGCCAGCCCACGAGCGCATGCGCGCCGGCGGCCAGGGCAGCATCGGCCCGCGCCGCCGTATCCGAATCGAGCGCCAGCACCGGTATCGGTGCCCGCTTGACGGCCGAGGACGGGCCAACCAGGTACTGGAAGAACTGCAGGCGCTCGCGCGTCGGCATCGTCTGCTGCAGGCGCAAGGCCTGCCGCACGCCCTGCCGGCGCGATTCGAACAAGATCCGCACCCGGGTCTCGTCCTGCAAGTCCGTCTCGGGGATTTCCAGCAGGACGTTGCGCGGCGCAGACCAGCACGACATGGCGGCGTCGATCGCGCCATCGACCGGCGCCAGCAGTACCAGACCGTGCGGAAACGGGGTTGAGCCGTTTTCGACAAATCCCCGGACTACGCCATCGAGCAAAGCGCTCAAGGGGACTGGGGACCGCTCGCCGCGGTTGCGCAGCTCCAGGCGCACCCCTTTTGGCCGCCGGTCGCGGCCGACCAGCAACTGCCACCGCAGGACAAGGGAGTCCAGCGTGACCGGATCGGGCGTCGCGTCCTCGCCGGCCGGGCCGTCCGGTGATCTGGGTGGGGTATCGAACAAATGTGCACTCCAGGGCCCGAATCGCCGAAGGGCGACCGCGCTCTGCGACCAAGGCTCGCCATAGCTTACGTAGCGCCCCGGTGCCAGGTAGCCCGAGAAAGGGGGTCTCCGCCGGCCAGTTGTGGCGATGCGGCATGCGAGAATCAGCCCCTTTCCCCGGTCTGCACGCCCATGCCGCTGTTCGCCGCGACCATCGCGCTGTCCGCCCTGCTCCTGTTTCTCGTACAGCCGATCATCGCCAAGCAGATCCTGCCCTGGTTCGGTGGCAGTGCCGGTGTTTGGTCGGTGTGCATGGTTTTCTTCCAGTCCACACTGCTGGCCGGCTATGCCTACGCGCACCTTGTGGTTCGCAGGCTGCAGCCGCGTAATCAATTCCGGCTGCACGTCGCGCTGCTGCTGGGCAGCATCGCCCTGCTGCCCATCATCGCCAACCCGGCGCTCAAACCGGTCGGCGGACACGATGCGGCCTCGGCGATCTTGCTGGTTCTGCTAGCCACCATCGGGCTGCCCTACTTCCTGCTGTCTTCCACCGGGCCCCTGCTCCAGGCCTGGATTGCGCACCGCTTTGCCGCCCGCAGCGTCTACCGCATGTTCGCCCTGTCGAACCTGGGTTCGCTGCTGGGCCTGGTCGCCTTTCCGTTCGTGGTCGAGCCACTGCTGGGCTCGCGGGGACAGGCCCTGGCCTGGAGCCTGTGCTACCTCGTGTTCGTCGCCGGCTGCGGCTGGGCCGCCTGGCAATGCCGGCATGGCGCCGCCGGCATGGCGCCCGCCGGAGCCGACAACGCGGCCGCGCCGGGCAACGACCCCGGGCTGGGCGGCACCGCCGCCACCTGGCTCGGACTCTCGGCGCTGGGTGTCGTCTTGCTGCTCGCGGCGACCAATCAATTGCTGCAGAACGTCGCCTCGGCGCCGTTTCTCTGGGTGCTGCCGCTCGCGCTGTACCTGTTGAGCTTCGTGATCGTCTTCGAAGGTCGTGGCGGCCGCGGCTGGTACAGCCCGCGCTGGGGCGTACCGGCAGCGCTGCTCGCGGCGCTGCTCATGGCCGCGGGACTGTCGGCCTCCAACGGCGTGCTCGATGTCAGCCTCGCGGTGCCGCTATATTGCCTCGGGCTTTTCGTCACGTGCCTCTTCTGTCACGGGGAGCTGGCCGCGCGCAAGCCGGCCAGTGCGGAGCTCACGCGCTACTACCTGATGATCTCGATCGGCGGGGCGCTCGGCGGGGTCTTTGTCGGACTGGTCGCACCGCGTATCTTTCACTCCCTGTACGAGCTGCCGCTGGCGCTGGTCTTTGTCGCGCTGGCAAGCTTGCTCGCGGTGCTCGGCCGCCGCGGCCTGTCGCGGCGCTGGTCGCTGGGGCTGGCGTTGGGCGCATGCGCGGCCGCGGGCGCCATCGCCTGGGCCGACTGGCGCTACATCAGCTTCCTGGACCACGACCTGATCCTGATGCAGCGCAATTTCTACGGAACCCTGCGCGTGCGCGAAGTCGACGACAGCGGGACACGGCTGCGTCGGCTCCTGCACGGGGTCATCTTGCACGGGGAACAGCCGACCGGCGGGCCCGATCGCACCAAGCCCGGCTCGTACTACACACCGACCTCCGGCGTCGGCTTGGCCATCGCGCGGGCGCAGCAGGCAAAGCCGTCGGCACGCTTTGGCGTGGTCGGCCTGGGCGTGGGCACGCTGGCAGCGTACGGGCGCGCGCGCGACAGCGTGCGCTTTTACGAGCTCGACCGCGACGTGGTTGAGATCGCCAACAGCCGCTTTACCTACCTGCAGGCGACACCCGCACGCGTCGAGGTCGTGCTCGGTGACGCCCGCCTCTCGCTCGAGGACGAACTGGCGCTGGGGCAACCGCAGCGCTTCGACGTGCTTGCGGTCGACGCGTTTTCCAGCGATTCCATCCCGGTGCATCTGATCACGCGCCAAGCGATCGAGATATACGAGCGTCACCTGGCCCAAGACGGTCTGATCGCCGTGCACATCTCCAACCGTTTCCTCGATCTGCAGCCGGTCCTGGCAAACATCGCCGTGGCCACCGGACTGAGCGCCCGGCTGATCGATGACGAGATCACCGACGCCAACTCCAACGCCAGCAGCAGCGAGTGGGTGCTCATCGCGCGCAACCGGCGCGCCCTCGAGAGCGGGAGCATCGGCGAGCGCGCCGAGTCGCTGCGCGAGCAGTCCGACGTCGGCGTCTGGACGGACGGCTACAACAACCTGCTGCGGGTGATGAAGACCTCGCCGCTGCAGGCGCTCGGGCGGCTGATTTCCTCGCTGCGCGACGGCAATGATTGAGGCCGGCGGCGCAGATCCGCGCATCTGCGATACTTGCACCCCGCGCGCCGATCCGCTGTCGGGAATCCGCTTGCCGACACGCCGGCCCGGTCCGGGTGCAGGCCTGGTTTGCGCCCACCAGGATCGCGTGCCGGTTCTCTTCGCTTGCTCAATTTCGCCCTTGACGTCCAACACTGATGCCCAAGCACACACCTACCGCGGCCTCCCACAAAGCCCAAACCCCTGGAACATCCGCCCCGGCACGCACCGCCACGGCGGCGGCCCGCAAGGCCGCATCGGCGACCGCGCGCCCGGCCAAGCCGCCGACGCGCCGCCCCAAGTTCGCGGTGCGCGATTCGCCCATACACGGGCGCGGCGTCTACGCCGCGCGGGCCATACGCGCCGGCGAGCGCATCATCGAATACACGGGTGAACTTATCTCCTGGAAGGAGGCCGACCGACGGCCGCCATCGGATCCCGACGATCCGCACCACACCTTTTTGTTCTCGCTCGACGATGGCAAGCGGGTGATCGATGCCAATGTCGGCGGCAATTCCGCGCGCTGGATCAACCACTCCTGCGACCCCAACTGCGAGACCGAGGAAACGGACTCCGGTCGGGTTTTCATCGAGGCCCTGCGCGACATTCGCCGAGGCGAGGAACTGCACTACGACTATTGCCTTGTCATCGACGGCAAGATCACGAAGAAGCTCAAGAAGCAATACCGCTGCTTGTGCGGCGCGCCCAACTGCCGCCGGACGATGTTGGCAAAAAGAAAGAAACACAAGGAGTGAAACGGCGCCGCCGGGCGCGCCGGCGGCAAGGTACTACTATTGCCGTGCGGCGCCGCTGCGCCGCCCGCCGGCGGGCCGGTTGTCAAGCGACATGGCCGCCAGGAACAGCGTTCGCGCCGACTCGAGGACCATCCAGGCGAGCAGGGTCGCGCACAGGGTACGGAGCGCCGCAAATTCGAGCGACTGGACGTTGGTCACGCTGGGACCAAAGAGCCATTCGTAGACAATTCCCGCGGCAAGAGCAATTTTTAGCATGGGCGGATCCGGGCGTATTCCCCAGGATTCGGTTCGGCGCAAGCAAACTTTAGCCCCGGCGGCAACAAAACTTCGATGAGCCTGCTTTCCGTACTGCGCGCAGAACTTGCCTTTGGCATGACGCCCCTGCTCGACATGGCCTCGATTAGCGTGCTCGAAGGTGAAAGAATCGGCTTCATTGGACGCAACGGCAGCGGCAAGTCCTCGCTGCTTGCGGCGATGGCGGGGCGGCTGGCGCTCGACGGCGGCGAAGTGCGCCGCCGCGACGGCCTGCGCGTGGTCCTGGTCGAACAGGAGCCGGCGCTGCCGCTGGCGGCGAGCTTGCGCGCAAGCCTCGCGGCGCGCGGCGGCCTGCGCGCGGCAGACCTCGAGGGCGACGATTGGCGCAGCACCGCGCGCTTGCAAGAATTTTTGCAGCGATTCGATCTCGACGGGGCAATCGACCCGCAGCAGTGTTCTGGCGGGGAGCGTAAGCGCGCCGCGCTGGCGCTGGCATTTGCGTCCCAGGCCGACATCCTGCTGCTCGACGAGCCGACCAATCACCTGGACCTCGACGGCATCGAGACGCTCGAAAACCTACTGATCGACGAGCAGCGCGGTCAGCGGGCGGCAATCATCATTACCCACGACCGGCGCTTTCTCGACCGCGTGGCCACGCGGATCATCGAGCTCGATCGCGGCGCCTTGCAGTCCTACCCGGGCAATTTCGCGGCGTACGAGTCGCGCAAAGCCCTGGCGATGCAGTCCGAGGCCCTGGAGCGGCGGCGCTTCGATCGGTTCTGGACCCAGGAGGAGGCCTGGATCCGCAAGGGCGTCGAGGCGCGGCGCACGCGCAACGAGGGTCGGGTCCGGCGGCTCGAGCGGCTTCGGGCCCAGCGCGAGCAACGCCGCGAGCGCCTGGGATCGGTATCGATGGGCGTGGCGCCGGGCGAGCGCTCGGGGCGCATGGTCGCGGAACTCGAGGGCGTGAGCAAGAGCTTCGGCGTGCGCGCGATCGTCCGCGACCTGTCGTTGCGGCTGATGCGGGGCGACCGGCTGGCGCTGATCGGGCCCAACGGCGCCGGCAAGAGCACCCTGCTCAAGCTGATCCTGGGGCAGATCGCCCCCGACGCCGGGACGGTACGCGGCGGAACCCGGCGCGAGATTGCCTTCTTCGACCAGCAGCGCGAAGCGCTCGACCCGGACAAGACCTTGATCGAGACGATATCGCCGGGATCGGACTGGATCGAGATCGGCTCCTCGCGCAAGCACGTGATCGCCTACCTGGGAGAGTTTCTGTTCCCACCGCGCCGCACGGAGGCGCCGGTGCGCACGCTCTCGGGAGGCGAGCGCAACCGCCTGCTCCTGGCGCGGCTGTTTGCCCGGCCCGCCAACTTGCTGGTGCTCGATGAGCCGACCAATGACCTGGACATGGAGACGCTGGAGCTGCTCGAGGCCACGTTGGCCGACTACGAGGGTACCCTGCTGCTGGTGTCGCATGACCGGCGCTTCCTCGACAATCTGGCGACGCAGTGCCTGGTCGCCGAAGGCAATGGGTTGTGGAAGGAATACGTCGGCGGCTACAGCGATTGGCTGCGCCAACGCGCCCCGCCGCCCCGGGCCGAGCCGACCGCGGCCGCAGAGCAGGACGGGGAAGACGGCGCCGGCCGGCAAGCTCGGCCGCTGGCACAGCGCGCGGCCAAGCTCGGCTTCAACGAGCGCCGCGAGCTCGAGTCGCTGCCGGGGCTGATTGCGTCGCTGGAACAGGAGTTGGCCGCCATGCAGGAGCGCATGGCCCGGGCCGATTACCATCGCCAGGGCCCGGAGCAGATCCGCAGCGACCGCGCCCGCAGCCAGCAGATCGAGGTCCTGCTGGAGGAGAAACTGCGGCGTTGGGTCGAACTCGACGCCCGCCGGCCGGCGTGAGGCTCAGATCGTCGCCAGCTCGTCGAGTACGACCTTGGTCGACAGGATCTCCGGCAGCAGGTGCGCGATGCCCCTGCGGTCGTAGAGCACGTACAGCGGCACGCCACTGCGCGCAAAGCGCGCCAGCTCCCGTGCGATGCCCTCGTCGCGCCGCGTCCAATCGGCCCGCATCAGCACCACGCCATGCTGGCGAAAGGCATCTGCCACCCGGTCATCGTGCAGCACAAGGCGCTTGTTGGCCTGGCAGGTAATGCACCACGCGGCCGTGAAGTCGACGAAAACCGGGGTTCCCTGCGCCAGCGCGGCGCGCTGCACGTCCTGCGACCAGTTCGACCATTCGGTGTCGGCGGCCGAGGCGAGCGGGGCCGCGCTGTCGCGGGTTCCGGAGCGTGCCAGCGGGACGACCGTCAGGACGGCGAGCAGCGCCGCAGCGCCCGCGAGCCAGCGCCAGGCGGGCGCACCGCGCTGCGCCAGGCCGGTGGCCCAGGCAAACAGGCCCAGCCCGACCAGGGCAACCAGCACCCAGGCAACCGCATCCATGTCGCGCTGCTGCCCCAGCACCCAGAACAGCCACACGCAGGTGAGAAACATCGGGAAGGCCATGAGTTGCTTGAGTCGCTCCATCCAGGCCCCCGGGCGTGGCAGCCGCTGGAGCCAGGACGGAAACAAGGTCAGCAGCAGATAGGGCGCCGCCATGCCGGTCCCGAGCATCGCAAATACCGCCAGCGCAACCGGAGCGGACTGTGTGACCGCATAGCCCAGCGCCGCGCCCATGAACGGCGCGGTGCACGGCGAGGCCACCGCCGCCGCCAGTATCCCCGTGGCGAAACTGCCGTGCAGCCCGTGGTCAGGCAGCGCTTGCCCGGCACGGCTGTTCGCCAAGCCGGCACCGAAGGTAAATTCGAAGGCGCCCAGAAGATTGAGTCCGATGAGGAAGAACAGGCCGATCAGGGCGGCGATGAACAGCGGCAACTGCAGCTGGAAACCCCAGCCGATCTGCGACCCGGCGGCTCGCAGCGCGATGAGCAACCCCGCCAACGCCAGGAAGCTCAGCACGACGCCGACCGCAAATGCCGCCCCATGGGCACGCAAGCGCGCGTGTGTCTCGCCCCGGTGCTGGACAAGACCGATCAGCTTGAGCGAGAGCACCGGAAAGACACAAGGCATCAAGTTCAGGATGATGCCGCCCACAAAAGCGCCGACCAGGGCCAGCGCCAGCGAAAACCCCGACGCCGCCGGCGCCACCGGCGCGAGCAGGCCCGTGCCCGGGACTGCTGCCGTCCGGGCCGGGACATCACCGCGCTCGGCGGCTGCGGCCAGGGGGGCCGACGCTACGTCGCCGATCGAGACAGGGGCCTTCCCGGCACCCGGTGCCGGGCTCGCGGGCGACCGCGACAGCGCAATGTCGATTTTGGCCGCCCAGCCGTGCTCGTCGGCGCCCGGGCCGCCATCGGCGACCAGCACGCCGCGCAGCGCCGAGAAATCGGGCGCCATCGGCGCCTGCGCCTGCAGCTCCAAGCGCACGCCCTGCCCCTGCACCGACAGCGCCTGGTCGGCCGCCGCCACGATCCGTCCGGCTTCGAGCGGGAAGAATTCCAGCGTATGCACGCCTGCCTTCGGACCGAGGAACTCCAGCCGCACGCGCGAGCCGTCGACGCTTGCCCGCGCATTTTGCAGCGTCGCGGGCGTGGGGACGCGGCGGCGCGTCGCGGCGAAGACATCGGCCTCGGGTGTCGGGCGCAGCTGCGTCGCGGCCCGCACCGGCAGCAGCAGCGAGAGGTCCGCGCCGCCCGGAATGCAAATGTCGTTGCAGACAAGCCAGTCGGCGCGCACCGCCATGCGGGCAGTGGCGCCGATCCGCGCCGATGCCGGCGCCTGCACGGACACGGGCAGCAGCACTTCGCCTTGATAGCCGTAGTTGGCCAAGTCGCCCACGCGCAGGCGCTCGGGCACCGGCCACTCAATTGCGCCCGCGCGATAGCCCGGATCCAGACTCCACTGCAGCCGGGTCGCCAGTCCGGCATCGCCGGGAACCGTCCAGTAGGTATGCCAATGCGCAGCGTGCCGCAGGCGCACTCCCAGCCAGACGACGCCACCGGGGCTCACCCCGTCCTGCTCCGCGACGAGGTCCGCACGCACAAAATCGGCGCTCGGATCGAACGCCGCGACGTCTCCGCAACCCAGCGCAAGGGTCAGCATCGACCAGCACAGCGCGACCAGAGGCAGCCGGCGGGAAATCGCTTGAAGATGGAAAGATCGCATCTTTTAACCGGAAGAGCCCGCTCTTTTCAAGAAGTTCGATGCAGATAACAAAACCCACAGCCCACAAGGCCCGGAACCTGACCCCAACCCGGCGTCGCCCACAGGCAGGGCGCGCCAAGCAGGCTTGCGTAGGGCGCCCGCTCCGCGATGCTCGTTCGACCGTACCAACACCGTCGAGTTTCGCACGCCGGCGGGGTTCCACCAATCGGCCAATCGGCCGGAGACGAACGACTACGGCTCCCCCCCCC
>JGI12269J14319_10003656_pt1 | contig 14365 bp, 15 predicted proteins | sample PeaSoiSIISIP2007_FD_14319 | JGI IMG/M metagenome (IMG submission 14319) | reverse complement strand
ACACCCCGCTCAGACCCGAAGAGGTTCGGAAATCCCGGCTCTACGATGTCCTCACACATGTCTCGAGACAAAAAGCTTCGACTATCTGCTACTTCACGAAATCAGCCGCACGATCGCGCATTTCATAGCACCGTAGTTGACCGCTACTAACCGTAGTTGTCCATGGTGCGCGGTACCGTCGTGGTGCACGCACCACGAGATCCTGTACCACGTGCACCACATGCATTGACCTGTTCAGCGTCAACAACCGGTCGCGTCCCGCAACACGCCACAGGCTTCAGCCATTCGTCTTGGGGACAGCATCGATATGCGGCGTCGAAACACCGACCTTGGGAGCGTGTGAAGGTTGTCGAAGTTCACGACGCAGTCGCTCGGAACGCCGTCGGCCACCGGGGTGAGCTCCAGTTCGGAAACCAGGTGGCGTTTTGTGCGAGTGAGGGCGGCCACTACCACCGAATGGATCCGATCAGCCACGGGGTCTCTAGTCAGGACCAACACCGGTCGATCCCCTCCCGGCGTTGCGGCAAACCAAATCTCACCTCGTTGCATCAGCCCAATCCGACCAGTCCTCGGCCGGGCCCCAGTCGGCAACCTTGGCGAACGACTCCTCATCGGGACTGGGCGGAATCTGCTCCCAAGCCTTGGCATCGTCCTCGCTGGCTAGTTTCACCAGGTATCGGTGGAGAGCATCTCTCAGGAACTCGGATCGGTCCACGCCCAACTCCTCTGACCGTCGTTGAACTTCGGCCGCTTCGCTCTCGCTCACCCGAAAGCTAATCATTGTCATACAGTAAGGATATCGTGTATGACACCGCCTGGCGATAGAGCGGCGGTCGATTCGGAGAGGATGGCGCCTCTCGTCACGGGAGCGCTCACCAGAGAGGAGGAACGACCATGCGATCAAAACAGGTCGGCATCATGAAGTTCGATGCGACACTAGAGGGCTGCCACGAGGAGCCCGCTGAAGGCGCCTCTCGTCCCCCTACCTGCTATTTCTCTGGAGCGGACGACGGGATTCGAACCCGCGACCCTCACCTTGGCAAGGTGATGCTCTACCAGCTGAGCCACGTCCGCCTGATACGCCGTGATTGTAGCAATCGTGAAACCTCAGACTCGCCTCACGGCACCCGATCGGCCTGGCCCCGACCCGCTCCCTGATGTCATCGATGCTGGTCACACCCGATGTTTCTCAGGCCCAGTGTCCCCCGTTGCGTTCCGCCGCCTTGACCAACTCGGCGAAGGAGTCCGTCAACAGGTCTCCGAAGTGCGCGACCTCCGGCACCAACTCCCGGCACCCGAGGATCCCGACGAAGAGAGTGCCCTCGTAGCTCGCCACCGTCACGTTGATGCCCACCCCCTCGATGATGGGCCCCACCGGGTAGAGCGCCACCAGTCGCGCCCCCGCGCACCACAACGCGAAGTCGGGGCCCGCGATGTTGGAGACCAGCACGTTGAACAGGGGCGGCAGGTGGTCGAAGAGTCGCAGGTTGCCGGCCAGACGGGCGATCCGTGACGAGAGGGCCGGGAACGCCAGCTGCGCCCACCCTTGGATCAGCTCCGCCGACAACACGCGCGCCTGGTCCTTGGCCAGGCGGGTGCCGGCCGCGATCGTCGTGAAGCGCTCGACGGGGTCGGCGATCTGTGTGGCCAGCGACACGAGCATGGCCGAGACCTTGTTCCCGAGGATCCCACGGTCGGCTTCGGTGCGCCTCGACATCGGCACCATGGCGACGACGGGCTCCTCCAGCCGTTCCCCACGCTCGGCCAGCAGGCGGCGCAACGCACCGGCGACTGCGGCCAGCACGACGTCGTTCACGGTGCCGCCGAAGACCCGACGCACGGTGCGGATCTCGTCCAGGGGCACCTGGGAGAACGAGAATCGCCGGTGCGGCGAGATGGCGCCGTTGAGCGAGGTGCGCGGCGCCCGGAAGGGCGCCGGCGGAGGGACGAGGTCGTCTTCCTCGCGCAGCCGACGGTTTCGTTCCGCGAGGTCGTGCACCGCGCCGAGCGTCCGCCGCAGCACGCCGGCGGTCCGCTCGGGCTGGCGGACGAGCGACGTGACGGCGGAGCCGATGAGCTCAGCGTCGGTGGGGATGGGCTCGGGCCGCCATGGGCGCGGGGGAACCGCAGCCACGCGCGTCACGGGGGCCGAGTCGAGGAACGATGCCACGACCTCGACACCTGACGCCCCGTCGAACAGGGCATGGTGAACCTTCGGGAAGACGGCGACGTGGCCTGACTCGAGCCCTTCGACGACGTGCATCTCCCACAGCGGGCTGTTCTGGTCCAAGGGCCGACCCGCCATGTCGGCCACGTACGCCGCCAGCTCGGCGGGGCCGCCCGGGGCGGGAAGGCTGGCCCGGCGCAGGTGATAGTCGATCTCGAAGTCGGGGTCCTCCACCCACACGGGATGATGCAACCCGAANGGCACGCGCACCACACGCCGGCGNAGTGGAGGAACGAGATGGATGCGTTCGTTCACGACGTCGCGCAGCCGGTCGAAGTACCGCGTCGGCATGTCGTCCCCGACCTCGGACGACAAGGGGTCGAACACCATCACCGCCGCGACGTGCATGTGCATGGTGTCGGTCTCGAGTGCCAGGAAGGCGGCGTCCATCCCACTGAGGCGCTCCATCACCGAGCCCCGCCGTCGGCGCTCATGTGGTTATCGACCGGTGTGGCCGAAGCCACCCAGACCGCGGTCGGAACCGGACAGCTCCCCCTCGACCACCTCCACGAACTTGGCCTCTTCCACGGCCTGGATGACGAGCTGGGCGATGCGGTCACCCCGGTGGACCTCGTAGGGGGTCGAGGGATCGGTGTTGACGAGCAAGACGCGTAGCTCGTCCCGGTAGCCGGCGTCGATGAGGCCGGGGGTGTTGAGACACGTCACGCCGTGGCGCAAGGCGAGCCCGCTCCTCGGCTGCACGAAACCGGCATATCCAGGAGGGATGGCGAGTACGACACCCGTGGGCACGAGCGCCCGTCCCCCGCCCGGAGCGAGCATGGCGTCCTCGCGTGCGTGGAGGTCGGCCCCGGCATCGCCGTGGCGCGCATAGCAAGGCGCGGGCAGATCGGGGTCGAGGAGGACGAGGGGCACCTCGAGCACCGCATGACCCTATCGTCCGCAACGCGGCCGGCGCCCGGGTCCGGCCCCGGGAGGGCCCCGGATCCACCGGTAGCATCGACCGGGTGCTCGTATGGATGGACCTCGAGATGACCGGGCTCGACCCCGCTCGCCACGTCATCGTGGAGATCGCCACCCTGATCACCGACGACGATTTGGCGGTGATCGCCGAGGGCCCGGACCTGGTGGTGCACGCCGGGAGTGAGCACCTCGAGGCCATGGAGCCCGTAGTGCGGGACATGCACACCCGGTCGGGCCTGCTGGCGGCGATCGAGGCGTCCACGCTCACCCTCGAAGCGGCCGGTGCCCAGACACTCGCGTTCCTCAAGGAGCAAGTGCCGGCCAAGGGCACGGTTCCCCTGTGCGGCAACTCCATCGGGACCGACCGCCGGTTCCTGGCCGCCCAGCTCCCGGAGATCGAGAATTGGCTGCACTACCGCTCGATCGACGTGTCCACCGTGAAGGAGCTGTGCCGGCGTTGGTACCCCGGCCTGCTCGCCAAGGCCCCCGCCAAGAAGACCGCGCACCGCGCCCTCGACGACGTGCGTGAATCGGTGGCGGAGTTGGCCTTCTACCGCAGCGCCGTCTTCGCTCCCCCGCCCCCGCCGTCCCCTTCACCCCCGCCCGCCCCCGCCGCGGTGGACGTGCCCCCCGGGACGGGCCCGGACTCCTGACGCCGACGATCGCCGGCCACGCCCAGCACCCCGACCAACACGACGAAAGGAAGCACATGGACCTCCGCACCCTCGGCCGAACCGGCATGCGAGTGTCCCCGCTGTGCCTCGGGGCGATGATGTTCGGCGCGTGGGGGAATCCGGATCACGACGAATGTGTGCGCATCGTCCACGCCGCGCTCGCCGCGGGCGTCAACTTCATCGACACCGCCGACGTGTACTCCGGGGGCGAGTCCGAAGAGATCGTGGCCAAGTCGCTCGCCGGCGGCCGACGTGACGGCGTGATCCTGGCCACCAAGGTCCACGCCCCCATGGGTGCGGATCCCAATATGAGCGGGAATTCGCGCCGCTGGATCACGAGAGAGGTCGAGTCGAGCCTCAAGCGGCTGCGCACCGACTGGATCGACCTGTACCAGATCCACCGACCCGACCCCACCTGCGACATCGACGACACCTTGGGCGCCCTGTCGGACCTCGTCCACCAGGGCAAGGTTCGGGCCATCGGCTGCTCGACGTTCCCCGCCGATCTGATCGTGGAAGCCCATTGGGTGGCCGAGCGCCGCGGACGGGAGCGCTTCGAATGCGAACAGCCGCCGTACTCGATCTTGGCCCGCGGCGTTGAAGCTGCCGTCCTGCCGGCCTGTCAGCGCTACGGGATGGGCGTCATCGTGTGGAGCCCTCTCAATGGCGGCTGGCTCACCGGGCGCTACCGCAAGGACGCCCCGCTGCCCGCCGGGGGCAGGGCGAGCCGCGTGCCCGACAGGTTCTCCCCGTCGCGCCCGGAGGTGGCCGCCAAGCTCGAGGCCGTCGAGTCCCTCGTCGAGGTGGCCGGTGACGCCGGTGTGCCCCTGACCCATCTGGCCCTGGCCTTCGCGCTCACCCATCCCGCCGTGACGTCGGCCATCATCGGCCCCCGCACCATGGAGCAGATGACCGGCACCCTCGGAGCCCTCGAGGTCACCCTCTCCGACGAGGTCCTCGACCGGATCGACGCCATCGTCGCTCCCGGAACCACCGTCGACCCATCCGATGCAGGGTGGACGCCACCCCCGATCGCCGACGCCTGGCGGCGGCGCCGACCCGCGGACCGCCGGGCCGGCACGCACTGAGCGCGCGCGCCACCAAGGAGAGCCGCTGATGCCCGACACCCCCACCATGTCGATCGAGGAGGCGACACAGGCGATCACGGCCCCCGGGCAGCTCTTCGAGATGGAGGACGTCGAGATCCGGGGCATTCCCACTCGGGTGTGGAAGAACTGTCCGGCCAACCTGCGCGTGGTGTTGGAGCTGTCACGGGGTCACGGAGACATCGACTACCTCGTGTACGAGGACGAGCGCACCACCTACGAGGAGCACTTCCGCACCGCCGCCGCCATCGCCCACGGGCTGCGCAGCCGCTTCGGCGTCGAGCTCGGCGACCGCGTCGCCATCGCCATGCGCAACCTGCCCGAGTGGGCCATGGCCTTCTGGGGCGCGGCAGTGGCCGGAGGCGTGGTGGTGCCGCTCAACGCCTGGTGGACGAGCCCCGAGCTCCACTACGGACTGGCCGACTCGGGGACCGAGGTCGCCTTCGTCGACGCGGCCCGTCTCGAGCGCCTGGAGCCGCACCTCGCCGAGCTCCCCGAGCTTCGGGCCGTGGTGGTCACCCACGAGGACCGCACCGAGGTGCCGGCCATGCCCGGTGCGCCGGTTCCCGTCCTCTCCTTCCGAGAGCTGGTGGGCGAACCGACGGCCGACATCACCCTGCCCGACGTGGCCATCGATCCCGAGGACGACGCCACCATCTTCTACACGTCGGGCACGACCGGGAGGCCCAAGGGTGCGGTGGGCACGCACCGCAACATGGGCACCAACCTGATGAGCCTCTTCTTTCTCAATACTCGGGCCGGGATGCGCTCGCCGAGCCGACGCGGGCCCGGCGACGGGGATCAGGGGCGTCCCGGCGCCTACCTGTTGTCGGTGCCGTTGTTCCACGCCACGGGATGCCACTCGGTCCTGGTGGCGAACACCGCGGCCGGCAACAAGCTCGTCATGATGCACCACTGGGACCCGGAGCGTGCCCTCGAGCTCATCGAGCGCGAGCGCGTCGTCACCTTCGGGGGGGTACCGGCCATGGTCATGCAGGTGATCGACTCGCCCAGCTTCGCCTCACGGGACACGTCGTCGGTCCGTTCGGTCGCGTACGGCGGCGCACCGGCTCCGCCCGACCTGGTGCGCCGCATCAAGGAGCATTTTCCGGTGAGCGCCCCCTCCAACGGCTACGGGCTCACCGAGACGTCATCGGTGACCACGATGATCACGGGAGACGACTACGTGCGGCGGCCCGACAGCGTCGGCCCGCCCGTCCCGGTGTGCGACGTCCGGGTGGTCCCCGATGGTTTCGCCGGCGCGGAGCCCACCGACGACCTGCCCACGGGGCCCTCCGTAACCGGTGAGCTGTGGATCAAGGGGCCCAACGTCGTGCGCGGCTACTGGAACAAGCCCGAGGCCACCGCGGTGACCTTCACCCGGGGATGGCTGCACACCGGGGACGTGGCCCGGATCGACGAGGACGGCTTCGTCTACATCGTGGACCGGGCCAAGGACATGGTCATCCGAGGCGGGGAGAACGTGTACTCGGTCGAAGTGGAAGCGGCGTTGTTCGAACACCCTGCGGTGGCCGACGCCGCGGTCATCGGCGTCCCTCACGACGTCCTCGGCGAAGAAGTGGGCGCAGCCGTGGTCCTGCGGCCGGGCACGAAGGTGACCGCCGAGGAGCTCGCCCGTCACGTCAAGGAGCGGCTGGCCGGCTTCAAGGTGCCGACGCACATCTGGTTCCGGTCCGAACCACTCCCCCGCAACCCCCAGGGCAAGGTCCTGAAGCGCGAGCTGCGCGACGACCTCGTCGGCCCCGGCCAGCCCGGCGAGGACGCGCCATCCGAGGAGATCGGCTGATGGGGCTGCTCCAAGGGCGACACGCGGTGGTGACAGGGGGCGGTTCGGGCATCGGGCGCGCCGTGTGCCGGCGCTTCGCCGAAGAGGGGGCCCAGGTGGCCGCGCTCGACATCGACGGCGACAGTGCCCAGGAGACGGCCGAGGAGATCGACGGCGTGGCCCTGGCCGTCGACGTGACAGACGCCGACGCGCTGCGCGCCGCGGTCGACAGCGCCGTGGACAGCCTGGGCGGGCTCTCGATCTTGGTCAACAACGCGGGCGGGAGCACCATGGCCGGGTTGGCGGACTGGGACCCCGACGAGTGGGACCGCATCGTGCGCCTCAACCTCACGGGCGTCTTCAACGGCATGCGAGCCGGGGTCCCCCACCTGCTCGGCGGTGGGGCCGGCGCCGTCGTGAACACGTCGTCGATCAGCGCCACCCGGCCCTCGGCGGGCGAGACTCCCTACTCGGCGGCCAAGGCGGGCGTGATCGCGCTCACGGCCTCCGCCGCGCTCGAGTACGGGCCGGTCATCCGCGTCAACGCGGTGGCGCCGGGCATGATCCGCACCAACCTCACGCGGCCGCTGCTCGAGACCGTGCCCGACGCCGACGCGCTCTACGGGCGCCTGACGCCCGCCGCCCGGGTCGGTGAGCCCGAGGACGTGGCCGACGTGGTGACGTTCTTGTGCTCGGACCTCGCCCGCTTCGTCACGGGACAGACCGTCGTCGTCGACGGGGGGATGACGCTGCACGGCGCGGGCGTGGACGGCCTCTACAACCGGTTCTTCCGCGGCGGCCACCCCCACCAACGCTGACCGGTCACGGCGCCGGGGACCGCACCCGCCCGAAGGCGGGCTCGGCCATGACCTACGCTGACCGGGGACCGCACCGGGCCGGCATGCGCCGAGCTCGGCACGGTTCCTTCCCGCCACCAGGTGACAGCGTGATCGAGGCCCGAGCATTGACCAAGCGCTACGGCGCCACGCTCGCTGTCGACGGCCTGTCCTTCGACGTCCGACCCGGCCAGGTCACCGGTTTCCTCGGTCCCAACGGGTCGGGCAAGTCGACGACCATGCGCATGGTCATGGGGCTCGACCGGCCCGACGGGGGCAGCGTCACGGTCGACGGCCGCCGCTACCACGACCTGCCGTGGCCCCTTCGTGAGGTGGGCGGGCTCCTCGAGTCCAAGGCCGTGCACCCCGGACGCAGTGCCTACAACCACCTGTGGGCGCTGGCCCAGACCAACGACATCCCGTCTTCGCGCGTGGACGACCTTCTCGAGCTCGTCGGGCTGCGCGCCGTGGCCCGCAAGCGCGCCGGCAAGTTCTCTCTGGGCATGACCCAGCGCCTCGGTATCGCCGCCGCCCTCCTGGGGGACCCCGGCGTGCTCCTCTTCGACGAGCCCATCAACGGGCTCGACCCCGAGGGCATCCTCTGGGTACGGAACCTGCTCAAGCGCCTGGCGGCCGAGGGCCGGGCCGTGTTCGTGTCGAGCCACCTCATGAGCGAGATGGCGCTCACCGCCGACCACCTCGTCGTCATCGGCCGGGGCAAGCTCATCGCGGACCAGCCCGTGGCCGATTTCGTGGGCCAGAGCTCGGGGGCGTCGGTCCGGGTGCGGACACCGACCCCCGAGCCCCTCACCGCCGCCATGACCGGGGCCGGGGCTCGCGTCCAGGTCGAGCCCGACGGCGCCATGGTCGTCAACGGGCTGGGCGCCCCCGCCATCGGTGACCTCGCCGCCGGGCTCGGCATCACGCTGCACGAATTGGCTCCCAAGGCGGCCTCGCTCGAAGAGGCCTTCATGGAGCTCACCCACGAGAGTGTCGAGTTCCGCGCCGAGGAGGGAACCGCCGCCGACGCGACGGAGGTACGACACTGATGGTCGCCGTCACGCCCTCGCTGCGGACGCTCCCGCCGGGCCGGTACCGCTTCTCGGGGACGCTGCGCTCGGAGTGGACGAAGATCCGCTCGGTACGCTCCACGGCCTGGTGCATCCTCGCCACCGTGGTGCTCGGCATCGGGATCGGCATCCTGGCCACCACCAGCGAAGCCTCCAATTGGCGCCACGCCGGCTTCGTCGACAAGGCGCTGTTCGACCCGACCAGCATCAGCCTCACCGGCCTGCTGTTCGGACAGCTGGCCATGGGGGTGCTCGGGGGCCTCACCATGAGCGCCGAGTACGGATCGGGTTCCATCCGCGCCACGTTGGCAGCCGTCCCCCGCCGGCCCGTGGTGCTGGCCGCCAAGGCAGTGGTGTTCGGCGTGGTGGCCTTGGTGGTGACCGAGGCGGTGTCCTTCGCCAGCTTCTTCGTGGGTCAGGCCATCCTGTCCGGCTCCACCCCGACGGCCACGTTGTCGCAGCCCGACGTCCTGCGAGCGGTGATCGGCGGTGGACTGTTCCTCACCCTCCTCGGGCTCGTGGCCCTCGGCCTGGCCACCGTCATCCGCCACACCGCCGGCACCATCACCACCTTCGTGGGCATCTTGCTCATCCTGCCCCTCGTCGACTCCGCCTTTCCCGCCAAGATCGGTCACCCCATCGGCAGGTACCTGCCCGCCACCATCGGCGCCGCCATGACCAGCACGACGTCACAAGGCGCCCACGACAGCTTCCTGCCGGCGTTCCCCTTCTGGCACGGCTTCGTCATCATGTGCCTGTACGCGCTGGGCGCGCTCGTGATCGGCGGGGCGCTCATGGTGCGACGCGACCCCTGACCTGACCGGAGCGGCCGTGGCGCGCTGGTCCGTCGAGCGCCGACCCGGAGAGGGCCTCAGAGCAGCCGGCGTTCGGTCGCCCACCGCGTCAGTTGGTGACGGCTCGACAGCTGGAGCTTGCGGAGCACGGCGGACACGTGGCTCTCCACCGTCTTGATCGAGATGGACAGCTGCCGCGCCACCTCCTTGTACGCATAGCCGCGGGCGATGAGGCGCAGCACCTCCCGCTCCCGGGGGGTGAGCTGGTCGAGCTCGGGATCGAACGACGGGACCGCACCGCCGGCGGCACCCGGGTCCGACGCGAAGGCGTCGAGCACGAACCCCGCCAATCGCGGCGAGAACACGGCGTCACCGTCGGCCACGCGCTCCACGGCATCGGTGAGCTCGGGGCCCGAAATGGTCTTGGTGACATAGCCACGTGCTCCGGCCCTGATGACCCCGATGACGTCCTCGGCGGCGTCGGACACCGACAGGGCCAGGAAGCGCACCTCGGGATGCGAGCGTCCGATCGCCTCGATCACCGCCTGCCCGCCCCCGTCGGGCATGTGGACGTCGACGAGGACGACGTCGGGGACGCGCTCGCCGATGAGCTCGATGGCCGCCCCCACCTCGTCGGCGTCTCCCACGACCTCCACGGCATCGCCCAGCTCGGCGCGCACCCCGGAGAGAAAGAGGTGGTGGTCGTCCACCAGGAACACCCGAACCTTGCGCCGCGGCCCGTTGCCGGGGCCCTTGCTGTCACTCACGACCTGCTCCTGTCCTGGGCATGATCAGCTCGATCTCGGTCCCCTGGTCCGGCGCGCTGCGGATGACGGCGCTCCCGCCGTGGCGGGTCATGCGGGTCCGGATGGATTCGGCGATGCCCCGACGGTCGGGCCCCACGGCGTCGGGGTCGAATCCCTGACCTCGGTCCCGCACGAACACCGACACCTGAGACGGCTCCACCTCCACGAAGATCGACACCACGGGGGCACCGGACCACTTGGCCGCGTTCACCGTCGCCTCGCGGCCTGCGGCCAACAACGCCCGCAGTTCCCCGGTGAGCTCGCAGTCGCCGACGAGCACGCTCTCCACCGCCACCCGGTGGCTGGCCTCGACGTCGCGCACGATCACCGCCACGGCCTGGGAGACCGTCGTCACTTCGGCCTCGTTGAACGACCCCGGAGCCCGACCCTCGAAGAGCCAGGCACGCAATTCCCGTTCTTGCGCCCGGGCCAGGCGCGTCACCTCGCCCTGGTCACCCGCGGCGCGCTGGATCAGTGCCAACGTCTGGAGCACCGAGTCGTGCACCGCGGCGGCCATGTTCGCCCGCTCCTCGTTGCGCACCCGTTCGCGCCGTTCCATGGCCAGATCACGCGCCAGCCGCAACCACCACGGGCCGAACGCGACGAGGAACCCGACGATGACCACGTTGACGGCGAGCACGGCCCTGACCGTGGCGACACTGGGATGAGCCGACGCCACCAGGGCGCCCAGGCCCACGGCCACCAGCACCACCCCCACCACCACGCGGGCCACGGTGGCGCGCCTGGTGCGGCTCTCGGCGGACCCGATGAGCGGCGCCCGGCCCATGAGCTCGCTCAGGTGGGTGCGTTCCTCGGCGTCGGCGCCCCGCCACACGAGGACCAGGCCGGCGACCGCGATCGACACCGGCCACACCAGGTTGACGGCGAAGCTGAGCCCGATGGCGCCGAGCACGAGGACGACCGCACCGAGGGCGGTGACGAAGGCGAGCGCCAGTCCCACCGTGCGGCGGTCCGCCAGGGCACGGCGGCCGATCGACGTCGACGTCCCCTCGGCCGGGATCACCAGCCAGGCCACCACGTAGGCCGCCAGTCCGGTCCCGGCCCCGAGAGCCACGAGGACGAACGCGAACCGGATCAGGTTGGCGTCGATGCCGAAGCGCGCCGACAGCCCACCCGCCACACCACCCGCCATCCGGTCCGAGGTGCTGCGGCGCAACGGTCCCCGGGTTCTCGGCGCCCTCCACCACGTACGACGGTGGAAGTGCCCCGGGGGTGGGGGGACGCGGGCTGTCCCGCCCGAGTGCGAACCGGCCGATGGCTGAGGGGGTTGGGGGGGAGGCGGCGGCGGGGGCGGCTCCGGTCGCCAGGCCGCCGGAGGCGGAAAGGACACGGTGGGCTCGGCCGGTTCGGCGTGTTCGGGGATGAGGCGATGATCGCATGCGAGGGCCAGGACGACCACGGGGGGCACCCCTGATGCGCCGTGCGTGCTCGGGGTATTCGTCGGGGTCAATCCCGATTCCCCCCGGCGACGCGTTCCCCGATGATCGACATATGGATCAATTCACCCCGGACCAAGAAGCCGAACACCTCACCGAGCCGTATCCCCCGACACCGCCCGAGCTCCCCTCTGCCATGGCCGATGCACCGCCCCAAGCAACGGCGGCCATGGCGGACACAGGGCCCGAACCCCCGTCTGCCCTGGCGGACACCGGGCCCGAACCCCCGTCTGCCATGGCGGACACAGGGCCCGAACCCCCCGGGGCGCCCTCGCCGCCGGACCCCCCCCGACCCCCGGGGCCCCCGGGGGGATGGCAGGCACCTCCTCCGCCTCCACCGCCCGCCGCCTCCGGACCACACCCCCGGGTGCTGCGCCGCAACGTGCGCAACCGGCTCCTGGGCGGTGTGGCCGCCGGCCTGGCCGAGTATCTCGACATCGACCCGGTCCTGGTCCGGATCGGCTTCGTCGTGCTGGCCGTCCTCGGAGGCTCAGGCATCCTGCTCTACCTGGCGGGATGGCTGCTCATCCCGGCCGAGGACACCGGGCGCGCCGTGGTGCACGACTTCATGGAAAAACGGCCGCGCCGGCGCAGCCTCGTCACCATCGTGATCGGGACCGTCATCGGCGTCATCGCCCTGTCGAACCTGTTCTCGAGCGGTCCGTGGTGGCCGCACTGGGACGGCGGGGTCGGGGGCTTCGGGTTCTTCTTCGGTCTGTGCGCGCTGGCCCTCGCCGTCGTCCTGCTGGTCACGAGCGGGCGTCGGGGCGGGTCCCCGCTGCGTTGGCTGGCCGTCACCTCGCTCGTCGGCGTGGTCGCCGTCGCCGTGGTGGCCGCCGCCACCGTCTTCTCGGTCGAGGCCCTCAGCGGCGTGCCCCTGCGGGGCGGCATCGGCGACACGCAGTGGAGACCCACGACGGTGTCCCAGGTGGCGCCTAAGTACCGCCTCGCCATCGGCAACATGCGGGTGGACCTCAGTGACGTGAACTTCGGCTCCGGCACGACACACGTCACCGCCACCGTCGGCATCGGCAACCTCGTGGTGGAGCTGCCTCCGGGCACGGCCGTGAGCGTGGCCGCCCACTCCGGCCTGGGCGACGTCCAGATGTTCGGTCAGGACGACGGTGGCTTCTCCACGGGCCGGACGGTGCAGTCGCCGGGGAACGCCGCCACTGGGGGTGCCACCTCGCGCCTCGTGCTCGACGCCGAGGCCGGCGTCGGACGCGTCCAGGTCATGCGCGCCTCGTCATGACCACCTGACGCATGTGCCACCGGATCACCCCGGTGGAGGGGTCGTGGCGCCGGTCCCGGAGGCGTTCCAGCAAGGCGGCGGCCTCGCCCGGGGAGGTGACGCCGGCCAGCACAGGGTCCCGTCCCCAGATGCCCAGGTTGAGGGCGAAGATGGTGGCAGCCGAGCCCGCGCTGACCTCGAGGGCGGCGTCCCGGTGCAGCACGATCGATGCGCCGGGCGGTGCGGTGAGGTCCACCAGCTCGTGGCCCGCGTAGAGGTCCCCGCCGCGGTCGGCCACCACCGCCGCGGCCAGCTCCAGGTAGGCGCGAAAGTCCCGGTCCTCGGTGTCGATGCGCTCGGGCTCCTCCACCACCACCGCTCCGCCCCTGCGCAGCTCGCCGGCCCAGGCCGCCACCGCCGCCTTGCGGTTGGGCAGGTGCACGAGAAGGAAGCGCCCGTAGACCAGGTCGGCGGGGGCACACGGCAGGGGGGTGCGGCTGACGTCGCCCACCGCGAAGCGGCAACGCCCCGGGCCGACCCCGGTGGCCTCGGTCACGAAGGCGGGCGAGGCGTCGATCCCGACCACGACCGCCGACGGGAAGGTCTCGGCCAGCATGGCCGTGGTGTGCCCCGGCCCGCACCCGAGGTCGAGGACCAGCGTCGGGACTCCCGCCGCCAGGTCGCCGAAGACTCCCCCCGCCGCCAGGTCGGCAAGCAGGGCTCTGCTGGTGGGGCCGAAGACCGAAGCCAGCACGCCGAGGCGCTCGGAGGCGGCCCCGGTGTCGCCGAACGCGTACCGGCGGGGACGGGAGACGGACACTGCCGACACCGTACGCGCCGAGGCCGGCCCCAGGGCCGGCCTCGGACACGACAGTTCGGCGCGGACCGCCGGGCCGGGCCGGGTGTGGCCCCGGCGGGGCGGATTACTTGTTGGGCTGGGGCGTGATCCGCAGATACGGCTTGAGGCGCTTGAAGCCCTTGGGGAATTTCTTCTCGGCGTCCTCGTCGGAGACGGCGGGCACCACGATGACGTCCTCGCCGTCCTTCCAGTTCACGGGCGTGGCCACCTGGTAGTCGGCGGTGAGCTGGAGCGAGTCCAGCACGCGCAGCACCTCGGCCACGTTGCGCCCCGTCGAGGCCGGGTAGGTGATGATCAGCTTCACCTTCTTGTCGGCACCGATGATGAACACCGAGCGCACCGTGAGGGTGTCGTTGGCGTTGGGGTGGATCATGTCGTAGAGGTCGGCCACCTTGCGGTCGGGGTCCCCGATGACCGGGAAGTTGACCGCCTGGCCCTGGGTCTCCTCGATGTCCTTGTCCCACGAGCGGTGCGACTCCACCGAGTCCACCGACAATCCGATGAGCTTGGTGTTGCGCTTGTCGAACTCGGACTTGGCCTTGGAGAAGGCGCCCAGCTCGGTGGTGCACACCGGGGTGAAGTCCTTGGGGTGGGAGAA
>JGI12269J14319_10003648_pt1 | contig 14386 bp, 14 predicted proteins | sample PeaSoiSIISIP2007_FD_14319 | JGI IMG/M metagenome (IMG submission 14319) | reverse complement strand
ATCTTGCTGCCGCGCTCGATCAGGTCAAGATGGCCGTTGGTGGGAGGATCGAACGATCCGGGATAGATGGCTTTGATGCGCTTCACAGGGGCCTCGGTCGACGACAGGGTCGAAGAAAGGAGGATTGTATGCGGGGGCTGGCGTGGATGGCAATCGGAGGGGATTGCAACATCTTTGCTCCGGGCATTCTTACTTCGGATCGGTGCGGTAGCTCCAGAAGCCAGCCATCTCCTGCTGCAGAACGTGGAAGGGAGCCTCGCGAGCTTCGGGGGCAGGTCCCGGAGTTGCATCTTCGCGCACTGCATCTTCGATAAGGTGGTGCAAGGGTGCGAGTTCGCAGACCGGATCTGTGGCACTGGCGTTGCCGGTCAGCAGAAAGGCCTGGCAACGGCATCCGCCGAAATCTTCTTTTCGGCGGTCACAGGAGCGGCAGGGCTCGGGCATCCAGTCTTCGCCGCGAAATTTCTGGAATGCTTCGGAGTTCTGCCAGATCCAATCGAGGGTGTGCTCGCGCACGTTGTCGAAGCGCATGCCTGGAATCACTCCCGCCGCGTGGCAGGGCAGCGCGCGGCCGGCGGGATCGATCAGCAGTAACTGGCGTCCCCAGCCGCCCATGCAGGCTTTGGGGAAGCGGGCGTGATAGTCGGGGATGACCATGTCGATGCGAACCTTGCCGCGCAAACGCTCCTCGGCGGCGGCAACCACGGCCACGGCGCGGTCAAGTTGCGCGCGGGTCGGCAGCAGCGCCGAGCGGTTCTGGAGCGCCCAGCCGTAATACTGGGCGTGCGCGATTTCCATCCGATCGGGATGGAGCGCTTCGAGCGCGGCCATCATTTCTTCGAGGTGATCGATGTTCTGCCGGTGGACAACCAAGTTGGTGGTGAAGGCGATGGGATTACGTTGCTCGCGGATCCATTTGGCCAAGTCGAGCTTGTGCGCGTGGGCGCGGGCTCCGGCAATCCAGTTGGCTTGGCCTTCGGTTGAATCCTGAAAGCTGAGTTGGATATGGTCGAGACCTGATTCCACGAGCTCGGCCAGACGCTCGCGCGAAAGGCCGATTCCGGAAGTGATCAGGTTGGTGTAGAGGCGGGCCTTGTGCGCGCCCTCGATCATTTCAGCCAGATCGGGGCGGGCCAGCGGCTCGCCTCCGGTGAGATGAAGATGCAGGACGCCGAGCGCGGCGGCCTCGGCGAAAACGCGCAGCCATTCGGCGGTGGCGAGTTCGTCTTGCCGCGAAGTCATCTCTAGCGGATTCGAGCAATACACGCAGTGCAGGGGGCAGCGGTGCGTGATCTCGGCTATCAGGGCCAGCGGATTAGAAGACATCAGGATTCAATTCATCAGACCTTGTCATCCCGAGCGAAGCGAGGGATCTGCACTTTGCGGCGAAACTGCAGATCCCTCGCTTCGCTCGGGATGACAATTCACGAAAAGTTTGGCTCAAGCACCTTTCAATAATCAATGATGCGCTTGGCGTGCAGTTGCTCGAGAAAAGTCTGGACATCGGCGCGAATCTTGCCTTTTGGCGCCAGCATAAACTGGGTCTCCAGTTTCTGCACAATTTCAGCCAGCGAGAAATGGCCGTCGCAGAGTTCGAGGATGATGCGGCCAGTTCCTTCGACGCGGATTGCGCCTTCGGGAAAGAGGACGACGGGGGCTTCGATGGTTCCACCCCAGCGGCATCCGGCGGCGAACTTCGGAACACTGGTTTCGAGAAGCTCAGCCACGATTTCCCCCGCCAGCCTTTGAGTTATGTCTCGAATCAGCCTCAATTTGAAAAGCGCCTGGCGCCGGCCAGCCGGGTTCGACATACGCGAAATAGAGGGCGTCGAGCTGTGCCCAAAGAATGTCGCACTTGTCGCGCAATGCTTGAATAACGCGCTCTTGCTCCTCGCGTGTGGCGGCGTGGTCGAACACGTACTGGAGCGCAAACGCGGCGTCTTCCGGCGCCTCGGTCAGCCGCGCCTCAAAATAATCCAGCGCGGAAGCGAGCCAGGGATAGTACTGACGCAGTTTCTCCATGCGCAGCGCGATCAGGTCGCGTGAAAACAGTTCCGTGAGCGACGACGCGACGCACTCGAGAAAAGGCCGCGTGCGTACCAGGTGGAGATACTCATTTCCGATGAAGCGCGTAGCGGGCAGAATCTCATGCGCATTCGTCACCCGGTCCCGATCGAGGCCGGTCGCTTCCGCCAGCTTGATCCAGCGCAGGATTCCGCCATTTCGCTGCGAGTCGCCGTCGTGATCCACGATGCGTTTCCGCCAGACGCGGCGGAATGACGGATCGGTGGCGCGCGAAAGAATGATCGCGTCCTTGATCGGAATGATCGATTGGTAGTAATAACGATTCAATGCCCAGGCCTGCAACTGTCCGCGGCTGAGTTTGCCTTCGTGCATGAGCAGGTGGAAGGGATGTTTGTGGTGATAGCGCTCTTCGCCGACATGGCGCAGCGCCGCGCGCAATTCTTCCAAGGTCAGCTTCGTGTTTGACATCTTTCCGGGGTCTACAGTTCCAGTTGCCAATTGTCCTCCGCCAGTTCCCATCCGGCCTGGCGCACGGCCTTATTTTCGGGACTCGCCTCGTTGAGAATTGGATTCGTATTGTTGAGATGAATGAACATCTTGCGTCCAACTTTAATACGTTTCAGAAGGTGGAGACTTTCCTGCACTGGAATATGACCCATTTCGTACGCGGTCTCGCTGCTGCCCTGGAGGCGTTGCAGTTCGTCATCGCTCCAGAAAGTGCCGTCGAACAAAAGCAGGTCCGCACGATGCATCTTTTCGAGCAAGGCGTCGCTGAGACTGCCGACGGCGGGAACATAAGCGACTCTTTTTTTCGAAGCAGACTCGAAAAATAGCGCAGCCGTCGCTTCATTCCTTGCAAGGTCTTTGGTCTTCACATATTTCGGATAGCGGCCGGAAAGGTAGTGAACCTCGCAGCTCAGTCCAGATTCTTTTTCGTCTTCATCCACGGACAACAAGGGAAAGGGCGCGTCTGATTTCACGGGCGTCCAAACCACTTGCGGATCGACGCGATTCAACATGCCGAACATGCTGTTCTCTTCGCGCAAAATGCGCAAGATGGAGGGTGCGGCGTAGACGCGCAAAGGCTGAAGTTCGCGGAGCAGAAGCAGGCCCACAACGTGATCGAGATCGGCGCTTGCCAGCACCAGGCCCGCGATCGGAGAATCGCGCGGAGTATCGCGCAAAGGCCGCGGATGGAGCTCAGGAGAACCTTCGATTTGAAAGGGCAGGTCGGGAGAGGCTCCGGCTAGAAACCAGGTGGAGCCGTCCGCGCTCAGCGCGAGCTGGGCTTGCGTGCGCGCTTTGCCAGCAAGTTTTTTTTTGCGCACGGCGACACAGTTTCCGCAGCCGCAATTCCACTGCGGGAACCTACCCCCGGCCGCAGAACCGAGGATCTGAATGCGCATCTTCTTTTCGCAGATTTAGAGTTGTGCGCTCACGTAGGAATTGATTTCGCAGCAGAGAACAACTTCTTCGAAAACCGGACTGGTCCAAGCCATAACTTCACCCTTTAAGGTTTGAGATTTCCCTCGCCGAGCCCAGGCGCGGCGTGGGTGGGGATAGCGAATCATATCATCGCCGGGGTTGCTTTCGTCGGGGAAAATTGGGAGACGGAATGGCCCGAATGGGCCATCTTTTAGTCTTTGGGACAACCGGAAATTCCACGCTACATCTCTGATTCGAAGCAGCTTATATGGAATCCGAAAGGTGGGTCATCGCATGTTACCCCCTTCCACAGGAAGTCAAAGGTCGCGGACAGGAGTGTCCGCGCCACACTTTTACTGGGCGGCTTCGAGCAGGCCTTTTTCGGCTTTTTCCTGGCACTCGATGCAATGGCGGGTCCAGGGCACGGCTTCAAGGCGCTTGGCGTTGATTTCTTTGCCGCAGGAGACGCATTCTCCGAAGCTGCCTTCGCGGATGCGCGCGAGAGCGCCATCGACCATGTTGAGCAACTGGCGGTCGTTGTTGCTCTGGCTGAAGAGGAATTCCTTGTTGTAGGAACTGGCGGCGCGGTCGGCGACGTCCTGAGTGGCTTCATCGTCTGCGGTACGACCGTCCTGCTGATTGCGGACAACCATGTGGCGCAGTTCGTTGCGCCGGGTTTCCAGCCTTTTTTTGAACGCGTCTAGCTTCTTCTTATCCATGTTTGCTGCCCGTGTTTGGTGCCTATGATTGCTGTCTGCCGTAAAGCAGAAGTCGCGCTTCACAGGTCCACATCGCCCGTGAAGTCAAACAAGTATCCTAAGCGCGGGGAGATCGGGCGTCAACTGGATCGGGTGATCGGGTCATCGAAAGTCAAAGGCACCAAGGACTTCGATCACCCGATGGCGCGACGACCCGATTCAGCTCACGGCTTGTTCGCTTGGCCGAGCGTGGGCGCGGGGTACTCGGGAAGTTCCTGCTTGGCGGATTGCGAGCGCTTGACCTGCAACTCGTCGAACAGAAGCGCGGGGCTGGCGACGCTGAACCAGACGGGTTCGGAGCGGTCCTCGACCTGGGGCGCGGTCCCGGCGGCGATGAGATCGCTGCGCAGGGAGCGGACGTCGAGATCTCCGAAGACGCCGCCGCGCACGAGTTCTTCATGCGCATCTTTGGTCCAAATGCGATAGAGGAGTCGTGGCTCGAGACCCGGGCCCATGGTTTCCACGTAGAGTCCGTAAGGCAGATCGCGGTTCTTGCACATTTCGATCAACTTTGTCTTAAGGCTGGCATCGGGCTGGGGATCGGTTGATTGCAAAATAAGATTGCCGGGGCGGGGCGCAGGAGAACCGGTTGCGACGGCGCGTCCGTGACCGTTCGAAGCGGGAAAGTCGCGAATGGGCTGGCGTCCGATGAGGTAGGAGACGAGTTGCCCCTTTTCGATTAAGGACACACGCTGGGCTTTCACGCCTTCGTCATCGAGCGTGTAGTTGCCGAACAGGGGCTGCCCGGAGATGGTGGAAATCGTCGGGTCGTCGAGCACATTGATGAAATCGGGGAGCACGCGGGATTTGTAGCTGCTCGACCATTTTCCGGTGGTGCGGGCGTTCTCGCCGAGCTTGGGCTTTCCGCCGAGAACATTCGGCTCAACCAATTCGGTGATGACGGTGGCGGCGGCATCGTTCGAGAACAGGACGGGGCCGCGGTAATCCTCGTCGACTACTGCTGCGTCGCGCAGCAACTTCAGAGTTGCGAGGATGCGGGCAGTGGTCTTCAAAAATTCTTCGCGGGTGGGGAGTTCCTTGAGATCGTTGCCCTGATCGGCGTGCGACCGTTGCAGCAACATGCCGTCGGCAGCCTGGGTTGAACCCGAGATGGAGATGACGTAGTGGGCGTGACCGGAGCGGGCCACCGTTCCCTCGGAGTTCAGGAAGTAACGGTTGTCGACGGTAAAACGCAGCGCGGATTCGAAGGTCTCCAGTTCTTTGTCGGCGCGATATTGGGCGGAAGCGTCTTCGAGAACATGAACCCACGACGTAAAGTCGGCGGAAGAAAAACGGGCGAGAGGCTCGACGGCCTCGACAGGCGTGGCCTTGGCGAAATCGTCGACGGGTTCATCGACTTTCAACTGCTTCAGGGCAGCTTGCTTGGCGGAAAGCGCCTCGCTGGCAGCCTTGTAGGCGCGATCGGTGGCGAGCCAAATGCGGTGGCGGATGGCGAAGACATCATCATCGGATGAAACCAGGTCAACGGCGCCTTGTCCGTTGCCGTAGAAGCTGTCCTGTTTGTAGTCGCCGACGCGGACTGCGACACGCAAGAGGCGGCCGTGATTGTGTTGCTGGTTGCGTAGGGCGCCGAAAACGGCGCTGGCTTCGTACTGGTCGATCTCGGTGACGCGGTATTCGATGTAATAGGGCGCGGCCACGTTCTCCATTTTCAGCTTTGCTTTGGAGCGGTCCATTTCTTCGCGAAGAGCGCGGAGGACAACATCGGTGGAAGCGGGATTGGCGGCGCGGGCGGAGAGTGAGAGGCCACAGAGGATCGCACACAGTGCTGCGCCACCCAAGATCGAGCGTGAGGTCGACCCGACACGGCTGATCATTGTTTGCCTCCTTTGTCATCGGTTGCACCGGGCGGAGGTGGAAGAATGGGAGGACGCGTGTCGCCGTACTTTCGTTTCTGAACTTCCATCTCGGAAAACAACATGGCGGGCGCGGCTGCAGATACGGGGACGCTCCCGGATTCGGCTCCACAAATGCCATTGAAAACGCTGGTGGTGTCTCCGGTGGCGGCGATCTCGGTCAACACGGTGAGCGGGGTGCCGACGATGTCGACTCCACGCACCAGTTCATCGGGACGCCCATCGGCATAGACGCGCCAAACCATGACGGGCAATACCTGGAAAGCTTGCGGCAGTTCACGCGTGGTCAGGGTGAATCCGCCCTGGATGTCTTCGAAGTAGAGACCGTAGGGCTTTCCCTGCTTTTTGATTTCTTCGACGAAACGGGTGTGCAATTGGGCATCGGGAATGGTTTTTGAAGATGTGACGATGAGATTGCCCTGGCGGCCGACTGGCATCAGTCCGGACTGGGCGCGGCCGTGGCCGTTCGAGTTGCTGAAGTTCTTTACCGGCAAGCGTCCCATGAGGAAATTCTTCAGGATGCCATCCTTGACCACCTCGACGCGCGACGCAGGCATCCCTTCGTCGTCGAAGCGATAAAAGCCCGAGAGTTCGGTGCCGGCGAGGGTGTGCAGGGTGGGATCGTCGGTGACGCTGAGGAACTCGGGCAGGATTTTCTCGTTGACCTTTTTGGTGAAAGTCTGGCCTTCGTCGCGGCCGCGCTGGCGCTGCCCTTCGACGCGATGGCCGAGCACTTCATGAAAGAAAACGGCGGCGGCGCGGCCGGAGAGCAAAGCGGGACCATTGTAGGGCTCGGCCAGCGGAGCCGCGCGCAACGCATTTAAGTCATTCGCCATCTTTTTCACACTCGCCGCCACTTCCGCTTCGGAAGGAACTTTCGCCGGGTCGGAAAACTGGAAAGTTTCCACGCGCATCAGTTCCATGCCGTCGTCGGCGCGGGTTTCTGCCTGGATCATGATGCGGAAGATGGCGTCGGCGGTCACGATCTTCGCGCCTTCGGTCGAGACCAGGTAACTATGGCTCTTGGTGGCGTAGAGAAAGACCAGGGACTCTTCGACCTGGGGATACTGGCGGAAAGAAGCGGAATAGCGGCGAGCGAGATCTTCCCAGGTTTTCTGCTCGGGAAACGCCGGCAGCGGAGTTTTTTCGATGTAAGTCGAGGGCTTTTCCTGGGAAAAGTCGGGCGAGTCGTCCTCGTCCTTGGCGCGGACGGCGGTTTTGGTCTTGACGTTGGTATAGGACTGGCGCGCCTTGCGGTACTGCTCGTAGGTCAGCTTCCAGAGGACGCGGGCGATGGCGTCGGGGTCGTCGCGCTGCGGAAGCTGGCCGGAGGTAATGCCGGAGGAACGTTCCTTATCATGGGTGTTATCGAGAGCGGGGGTACCGATGCGCATGCTGACGTCGGCGGCGCGATGGCGGGCGTGAGCAGAGGTGAGGATGCCACCCTGGGCACTGAGGATGACCAGCGATTCGCCGTCGGTCACGTTGTAGCTGGTGAAGTAGGGGGCGGGATCCTGCTTGGCGAGCTCCGACTGGCCGCGATGCAGCTCCTTCTCCATGGTGGAGAGGAGCAGATCGTCAGGTCCGTTGAGCGGCGTCTGGGCGGCCAAGGGTTTCTGCCCCAGGAGGACAACGAGGACTGGAAGAATCAGGACCAGACGGAAGATGGCAGCGGCTCTTTCAGATTTCATTTTTTCGGACTTGATTTTCAATTTCGGATTTCACTGGAAAGCGCGAGTGTACAGGACGGGGAGACACAAAAAAAGGGCGGCTCAGTTTGGAAGACGCAATCCCCCAGCGGCTAAAAGCCGTCGACGAAAATAGGCCAGTTATCGCAGCGGTGAACCGCTGCGCCACCCAAAATCAGGAACGCAAAGCGGTGAGCCGCAGCGCCACCCAAAATCTAGTACGACACCCCGCTTGACCCGAGCTTTGCTCGGCTGGACGGGCGAGGCGCCCGTCCCCACACAAGCTTTTAGGACGTGACTTTGGAGTGTTTCTTGGGGGGTTACGGCGCGCGCTANCACGGGATATAATGTTGGTAGTCGCTATGCGCTCGAATGGCTACATTTCGCCTCTGGGGACGTGNTGGATCGAGGGACGCGCTTGTCCCCGCCGGTACCTTTCCGTTNTGCCTTCGCACGTGCGCGCCAATCTCTTTGGCAGCGACTAATAATTCTTTCNTCTTCTTGCTCAGCTAATCGCTTTTAGCTTCTAGCTCCTGGCCGAAGCAGCTACGCTGCTCGAACTCCGGCCTCATAACCACTGAGAACTCATACCCGATCTGGAGGATCCAATGACCACCAAGACTTTGACTGCCGGCCCCAAACTCAAGACCGCGCTGCCTGGCCCTAATGCCAAACGCATTCTTGCGGGCGATGAAAAATATATTTCCCCTTCCTACACGCGCTCTTATCCGATGGTGGCCAAGCGCGGGCGCGGCGTTGTGGTCGAAGACGTGGACGGCAATGAATTTTTCGATTTTTCCGCTGGCATTGCCGTGGTCTCAACCGGACACTGTCATCCCGACGTGGTTGCCGCTATTCAGAAGCAGGCGGGCGAATTGATCCACATGTCGGGCACCGACTTTTATTACGAGGGCATGGTGACGCTGGCCGAGCGCCTCTCGAAGATTGCGCCTATGCCGGGGCCGCACAAGATTTATTACGGAAACTCCGGCGCCGAAGCTATCGAGTGCGCTTTGAAGCTGGCACGCTATCACACCAAGCGGCAGCAGGTGATCGCCTTCTTTGGGGCTTTCCACGGACGCACCATGGGCGCGCTTTCGCTGACGGCCTCGAAGCCGCAGCAGAAGCGGCGTTTCTCGCCGCTCGTTCCGGGAGTAACGCACGTGCGCTATCCCGATGTGTATCGGGGCTGTGCGGGTGGTCCGCAGGATGCCGAGAAATTCGCGCTAGGTTGCGCGCGCTATATCGAAGACAAACTGTTTAAGACGATCCTCGCGCCGGAAGAAGTTGCGGCTATTTTTGTCGAGCCGATTCAGGGCGAAGGCGGATACGTCGTCGCTCCGACGATCTTCATGCAGGAACTGCGCCGCATCTGCGACAAGCACGGCGTCCTGCTGGTGGTAGACGAAGTACAGAGTGGCATTGGACGCACGGGCAAATGGTTTGCGGTCGAACACACGGGCGTGCATCCCGATATTGTTTGCATGGCGAAGGGCATTGCTTCGGGGATGCCGCTGGGCGTCACCATGAGCAAGGCCGACATCATGGATTGGGTGCCGGGTTCGCACGCGTCGACGTTCGGTGGGAATCCCGTCTGCATTGCCGCCGCGCTGGCTACGCTTGATGTGATCGAGAAGGAAGGGCTGCTGCGGAATTCGCAGGAAGTCGGCGACCACATGCGGAAACGCATGGCTGACTGGCCGAAGAAGCACAAGATCGTGGGCGACGTCCGCGGACGCGGGCTGATGATCGGGGTTGAGATCGTGAAAGACCAAACGACCCGCGAGTACGGAGCCAGCGAACGCGATCGCATCGTACAGTCGGCGTTTGAGCGCGGCATTTTATTCCTGGGCTGCGGTCCGAGCACGATTCGCATTGCGCCGCCGCTCATTGTTACGAAGGACGAAGCCGATGTGGCCATCGATGCGCTGGAAGAGTCGATCGCGATGGTTGAGAAGAACGGGTAGTCGCTGGGCATTCGTCGTTGGTCGTTGGTCGTTGGAGGTGCGCAATGTGGAACGGAACTGTGGAATCGATCTATATCGCGTCCGCCGCGCAAGGGCCGCCGCAATCTGTTGGTCAGGCAACGGCGATTCCGGGAGCGGGGCTTGAGGGTGACCGGTACGCGCTGACGCTTGGCACCTTCTACAAGCCCAAGCCGGATTACGAACTCACGCTGATTGAGGCGGAGGCGATTGAGGCGCTGCGGCGGGACTATCAGGTGGAGATGGCTGCCGGCGACGCTCGCCGCAACATCGTGACGCGCAACGTCCCGCTGAATCACCTGGTGGGCAAGGAATTTGCCATCGGCGACGTACGCATTCGCGGCATTCGCCTGTGCGAGCCTTGCGATCACTTGGAGAAAGTAACGGGTAAGCCGGTGATCAAGGGGCTGCTGCATCGCGGCGGATTGCGGGCGCAGATTCTGACGCCTGGCACGATTCGCGTTGGGGACGCGATTAGCGTCGGGTAGAGACGCGGCTGGCCGCTCTTGGCTTGCTGATGGGGCAAAGCCCAGCCTCCACACATTCCACGCGTGTTCGACGTTTTGAGAAAGGATGGAAGTTATGGGCGACAGGACGCTGCGCGAACTTGTCTACGGCAAAGGCGCCCATGTGGATCCGGTCGCTTGTGTCGAAGATATTTCGGCGGAGCTGGCGGCGCGGACTGTTGCGGGCTATCCGCACTCCATCTGGCAGATCGTGGAGCACATGAACTATTGGATGGACTACGATCTCGGCAAAATCGCGGGCGAGAATCGCCCTTACCCGGACAAAGCGACCGAAAGCTGGCCGGCGCATCCGAACCCGGTTGCCGAGGGTGGCGCAGCCGATGAACGGTGGCGAGCCACGACTCGGCGCTTCAACGATTTGCTGGCCCGGCTGGCCGGGCTCGCAGAATCCGATGCGGTGGAACTGGCTCGAAAGGTTCAGAACGTGGGCCCACCGCAGTCGCCGCGTAACTCCACCGTGCATGCCATGCTGTGGCAAATTGCGGCGCATAACAGTTATCACGCCGGGCAGATTGCCTTGCTGCGGCGGCAGTTTGGCGCCTGGCCTCCGGAACGAGGCGGCGATACCTGGTGAGCAACACGGCTTGCCGCGTGTTCGCTGCCTGAGACGGGGCTAGCCCCGTCTCTACTCATATTCTGAAATTTATCAGCAGAAAATCCTATTGGAAGGAGGCCTCTCGATGCCACGCTTTACTTCTCGCACGCTGATCGCACTGGCGTTTGCCTTGATTGTTTGGGCCTCTGCCTTTGCCGGTATTCGCGCCGGCCTGCGCGCTTATTCGCCCGCGAATCTTGCCATCCTGCGTTTTCTGGTCGCGTCTCTGGTGCTCGCCATCTATGCCGGGATTGCACACTTTCGGCGTCCGGAGTTGCGAGACATTCCCGGGCTGGTGCTCACCGGCGCCATCGGGATCACGTTTTATAACCTGGCACTCAACTACGGAGAGACGCGCGTGACCGCTGGCGCAGCCAGCCTGCTGATCGCCTCCACGCCGATCTGGACGGCGCTGGCGGCTCGATTCTGGCTGCACGAGAAACTGACGGCGATCGGATGGTTTGGCGTGTTCTTGAGCTTTGCCGGAGTCGCGCTGATTGCGAGCGGAGAAGGCGAAGGCATCCGGCTCTCACCGCAAGCGCTCATCATTCTGGCCGCCGCGGTTACGTCCGCACTCTACATGATTCTGCAGAAGCACTATCTCGGCAGATACAGCGCGCTGGAATTTACGGCTTACTCGATCTGGTTCGGGACTGCGCTGATGCTGCCGTTTGGTCACGGTCTGATGCACACCCTGCGCGCTGCTCCGGCCTCGGCGACGCTGGCGGTTATTTATCTGGGCATCTTTCCCGGAGCGCTTGCCTATGTGGCATGGGCCTACGTGCTTTCGCATGGCGCCGCGGGACGCACAGCGACTCTGCTGTATGTGATTCCGATCGTGGCCATTGGCATTGCATGGATTTGGCTGCGCGAGGTGCCGAAGCTGATCTCTCTGGTTGGGGGCGCGATCGCGCTTGGCGGGGTGGTGCTGGTGAATACTGTGGGGAAAATGAAAGTGGAAAAGCCGGCTGCGGCATCGGTGGTTCTGGAAGTGGTGAGCTGAAGAGTGTCCGTGAGTGCTGGGCCGTCCCTCCAGGACTTTGCGAGGTTCTTACCGCTTTCCCAGCGCTGAAGCGCTGGGCTAAACTAGATCGCCCCTCCGGGGCTGGATTCGCGAGCGGCGAATTGTACCGGATGCGCGGTGACCATCATCACATAACGCGTGGTGGGTCCAAGCTAAGGTCAACATGGGGTCTCCCATGTTCTCCGGACGCCTGACGCAAGCGACACTACGCGCGCTGGACTGGCTGACGGAGAGAACGCTTTCGCCGGAGGATATTCCCGCGAACCAGCGGACCGGCCGGCGCGGCGAGGAGGACGCTTATTTTTATCTTCGCCGACGGGGCTACACGATTATCGCCCGTAACTTCCGCTCCCCCAATCATCGCGGCGACCTCGATCTCGTCGGCTGGGACGGGGACGTCCTGTGCTTTATCGAAGTGAAGACCCGGACGAAGCGTGACCTCAAACCCGCCGAAGCCGCCGTGGATCGCGATAAACAAAGACAGTTATCGCTGGTCGCACGAGACTTCCTCCGCCAGATGCCGTTTTCGTGCCAGCCGGGCCCCCAGCCCGCGCGCCTTTCGCGGGATGGGGTGGAGTGGCGGTTTGACGTGCTCGCCGTATACTATGATCGCGATAACGGCGGTCGCGATAACGGCGATCGCGGATGCAGCGATCACGGGTACACCGAGCGCGGATACAGCCGCCCCTCATTCGAGCTGTTTCAAAATGCGTTCCCGGTGTCGTACAATCGAAGGTTTGCGGACTCCTATTGAAAGGATTTAGTAGTGCCTGAACTAAGAAAAGACCCCATCGTGGGCCGGTGGGTGATTATTTCGACGGATCGCGCCAAGCGGCCAACCGACTTTGTGCGCGAGGCGGTGAAGATCAAGGGCGGATTCTGTCCCTTCTGTTATGGCAATGAAAGCAAGACACCGCCCGAGATCCTGGCGTATCGGCCCAGTTCCAACGGCAATGCTCCGCCGAAAGACAGTCCGGGTTGGACGATCCGCGTGGTTCCGAACAAGTTCCCGGCGCTCGGCATTGAAGGCAATTTGAATAAACAGGCCGAGGGCATGTTTGACAAGATGAATGGCATCGGAGCCCACGAAGTCATCATCGAAACGCCTGACCACAACGCCACCCTGGCCTCGCTTCCGTCGAAAAGAATCGAAGACGTTCTATGGGCCTTCCGCGATCGCATTCTCGACCTGAAGAAGGATCGGCGCTTCAAGTACATTCTGATCTTCAAGAACCACGGAGAAGCAGCCGGCGCCTCGCTCGAGCATTCTCACTCGCAGCTGATTGCTTTGCCGATCGTGCCTATTTACGTGGTTGAGGAACTGCAGGGAGCCAAGCAGTATTACATCTACAAAGAGCGCTGCGTTTTTTGCGACGCCATCCGGCAGGAAATCGAGAGCGGCATTCGCGTGGTGGCTGAGAACGAAGATTTTCTGACTCTCGCGCCGTATGCTCCGCGCTTTCCCTTTGAAACCTGGATCCTGCCCAAGCGCCACGAATCCGCTTTCGAGAACTCGTCATCGCAGATGTTCGAAAATCTCGCAAAGGCGATCAAGCTGTTGCTGATGAAAGCGGATCGCGTGCTCGACAATCCGCCGTACAACCTGGTAGTGCACACCTCGCCGGCGCAGGATCCGACCAACGAGTATTACCACTGGCACATTGAATTCATGCCGAAGCTGACCAAGACGGCGGGATTTGAGTGGGGAACGGGCTTCTACATCAACCCTACGCCTCCCGAAGAGGCAGCGAAGTTTCTGCGCGAGGCGAGCGTGGAAGATGCGGCTCCGAGTGCGGTCGGCGCGCGGTAGGCTGTTGCCTGGTAGTGAGTGTAATGGGGATGTTACGCCAATTGAGAAGATCGCGCACCACTTGGCGGCTCTGGGCTACTTCCTGGTTGCCGACAAACCGCTCAGAACCACGCATCCACAGCGACTGTGCGCAGGATTATAAGTGCGTGCACGAATATGGCATTCGTATTTGATCGTCGAGGCACCGCGATTGAGAAGATGGACGAACCCAGCTCACGCCCCATGCTTGACCGACGCCGCTTGCTGAAGCTTGGTGCTGCCTCTTTGGTAGTGACGCCGGTCCCCGGCCAATTGCTGCGTGCGCAATCCCTGCCGCAATCTTGTGCTCCAATCATCCCGATCGACCATTCTCCTTCGAATGGTGGCGCGTGCCCGTATCCCATTCCGTGGCTTGACCGGAACGGCAATCACAACCAGCCCGCCGGCCCCAATGTCGAACTATCGAGCATTTATCACTTCAAGGGCAAACTGGGCCGCTGCAGCGGCTTTCACGGCATGGGGACCGACAACAAGGGGAACCGTCTTGCGTGGGGCACCGCGACCACAGACTACAGCTATATGGTGGGCGAATACTGGGCAGCACGCCAGGCGCACCAAGCTATTTTCGCCCATACGTGACTCACGGTATTCAAGGGACCGGCGGTCCCTGCCAACCAGATCCACGACTTCCAT
>JGI12269J14319_10003647_pt1 | contig 14389 bp, 15 predicted proteins | sample PeaSoiSIISIP2007_FD_14319 | JGI IMG/M metagenome (IMG submission 14319) | reverse complement strand
CTCGGCGGGTGCGGCCGTCGCCGAGCCGCTGCCAGGGGCGCCGGGGGGTCAGACGATGATCACGCCAAAGTCTTGCGTGTAGGTAGCTCCGGGCGCGCCTTCGGAGAGCGCTTCGGGAGCGTGCGCGGAGACGCCAACCCCGGTGTCGCGGAAGCGAGCGTCGAGGATGTTCGCGCGATGGTCCGGAGAGGCCATCCAGGCGGTGACCATCGCGCCCGGCGTCGACATCGCGAGCGTTCCCCAGCCGATGTTCTCGCCGATCACGTAGCCGACCAGTTCACTTTCCAGATAGCGCGCTTGGCGCAGACGCGAGGCGGGCGTGTCGCCTGTGGGGCCGACGTGGGCGAAGTAGTCGCGCTCGGCCATCGATTCGGAGTGCAGCTGGGCCGCGTGGGTGAGGCGTTCGTTCCACTGCAGCGGCGCCTCGCCGCGGTCGGTGCGTTCACGGTTGACGAGGCACAGGACCGCGATGCGGATCTGTTCGGTGTCCTGCGATGAGGGTGTGAGCGTGGTGTCCGGGCACGATCCGTCGGCCGCGGGCAGCACCGACGGGTGCGAGTCGCCGGGGCCGGAGACTTCGTGGCTCGTGCCGCGGCGGCGGGCGCATCGGGAGGTGTGGAAGCTGCGAAGGCCGGCGAGGCGGGCGGCGGAGGTGTAGCGGACCTGGCTCGTGCGCGCACAGCGTTCACCCTCATGCGCGCGGCGGCTCGCGCCGAGCGCGGGAGCGGCGCCGGTGACAGCGAGCACGAAGCTAGCCACGAGCGCAAGGCTTCCCGAGGCCATACCTATGCATCGGCGCGACCATCCGGAACGATGAGCGCAAATTGCGGCGTTCTGCGCGGCGCCGGAGGTCGCACGTGGGCCGCTGGGCGGCGCTAGAGCCCGAGCACGCGGCCGAGGATCTCGCGCATTATCTCGTCGCTGCCCCCGCCGATCGGGCCGAGGCGGGCATCGCGGGCGGCGCGCTCGACCCAGTACTCGCGCATGTAGCCCGCGCCGCCGTGGATCTGCAGGCACTCGTCCATCAGCTCGAAGGCCGCGCGCTGGGTGAGCAGCTTGGCCATCGTGACCTCCTTCAGGGGGTCCTCGCCACCGACGAAGCGGCGCAGCGCGTCGTAGGTGACGCAGCGGCAGGTGTACACCGATGTGGCCATGTCGGCGAGCCTGTGGCGGATCGCCTGGTGGCCGGAGAGCGCGCGCCCAAAGGCATGACGCTCGCCGGCGAACGCGGCGGTGCGCTCGAACGCGAGCTGCATCGCGCCGACGGCCCCGAGCGCCATCGCCAGGCGCTCCCACTGGAAGTTGGCCATGATCAGCTTGAAGCCGCTGTTGAGCTCGCCGAGCAGGTTCTCCTCCGGCACGAACACGTCCTCGAAGGCGATCGTGGCGGTGTCCGAGGCGTGCCAGCCGAGCTTGTGCAGGGCGGAGGAGCCGACCCCCTCGCCGCGCTCCACGATCAGGAACGAGATGCCGTCGTGACCGCCCTCGGGCGTGGTCTTGACGGCGGTCACGATGAAGTGCGCGCGCACCCCGTTGGTGATGTATGTCTTCTCGCCGTTGACCACGAAGCCGCCGTCGACGCGCTCGGCGCGGGTTGAGATCGCAGCCACGTCCGAGCCGGCGCCCGGCTCGGTGATCCCGAGCGCGCCGATCCGCTCGCCGCGGATCGCGGGCTCGAGGTAACGCCGCTTCTGCTGCTCGTCGCCGAACTTCCAGATCGGCGGGGTGGCGATGTTGATGTGCGCGCCGATCCCCGCGGCGGTCCCGCCCGAGCCCACACGGGCCATCTCCTCGCAGAGGACGGCCTCGTGCAGGTAGTCGCCGCCCTGTCCGCCGTACTCCTCGGGGTACTTCAGCCCGAGCAGGCCCTGGGCGGCCATCTTCGGGAATACCTCGTCGGGGAACCACTGCTCCTCCTCCCAGCGCTGCGCGTGGGGGGCGAGCTCACGCTCGATGAAGCCGCGGACCGAAGCCCGCAGCTCGTCGTGCTCGTCGGCGAAGGGCGGGTCGGGAGGGCTCAAAGCCCGTAGGAGCGACCGATCACGTCGAGCATGATCTCGTCGGTGCCCGCGCCGATGCGGTTCAGGCGCATGTCCCGCCAGACCCGCTCGACCCCGTACTCCCTCATGTAGCCCGCGCCGCCGTGGATCTGGATGCACTCGTCCGCCACCTCGCAGGCCACGCGCGCGGCGTGGAGCTTGGCCATCGAGATCTCGCGCACGGGGTACTCGCCGTTGTTGAAGCGCCAGGCGGTCACGTAGACCATCTGCCTGGCCGACTCGATCTTGGTGGCCATCTCGGCGAACTTGTGGCGTATCACCTGGAAGTGGCCGATCGATCGCCCGAACGCCTTGCGCTCGTTGGCGTACTGGAGCGTGCGCTCGAAGCATTTCTGGGCGCCCGCCACGCAGCCCGCGGCGCCGATCAGGCGCTCGCCCTGGAGCTCCCACATGATGTGGTAGAAGCCCTTGCCGATCTGGCCGAGCACGGCGCTGGCCGGCACGCGCACGTCCTGGAAGGCGAGCAGCGCGGTGTCGGAGGCGTGCATGCCGAGCTTCACGAGCTTCTTCTCGCGGATCACGCCGGGGCTGTCCATCGGCACGAGGAACAGCGTGAAGCCGTCATAGCCCGCGTCCGGGTCGGTCTTTGTGACGAGCACGATCGCGTCGGCGCGGTGGCCGTTGGTGATGTAGGTCTTGGAGCCGTTGATCACGTAGTCCTCGCCGTCGCGCACCGCCCGCGTCTTGATCCCCGACACGTCCGAGCCGGCGTCCGGCTCGGTGATGCCGAGGCAGAGGATCTTCTCGCCCTTGATCGCCGGCACCACCCATTCCTGCTTCTGCTCCTCGGTCCCGAACGCGAGGATCGGCGGCATCGCCATGTCGGTGTGCACCGCGATGCCCATCGCCAGGCCGCCGGAGTTGGCGTTGCCGATCTCCTCGGCGAGCACCAGGCTGGTGTAGTAGTCGCCGCCCTGACCGCCGTACTGCTCGGGCTTGTCCAGGCCGAGGAAGCCCAGCTCACCCATGCGTGGGAAGACGGAGTCCGGGAAGGTCGTCTCCTCCCATTCCTCGGCGTGGGGTGCCAGCTCTTTGATCGCGAAGTTGCGGATCGACTCGCGCAGCTGTTCGTGCTCGTCGGTGAAGATGAAGTGCTTGCGCTGGGTCTTGAAGTCTGGCTTCAGGACGCTCTCGGCGGTGGCGGCCATGTCGAGGGATCTCCTTGGGTCGGGACGCGTCTGAGCCGGCTCGTCGATGGCCGGCGCATCGTCAGGCAGGCTAACGCAGCCGGTCGGGAAAGTAAACAGTAGAGCTATCTACTTCTGGCGGACGTCCGATGACCGCACGGCCGCTCCCCGGGCCGCGCGGCGGCGCACGCGGGCTGCCGCGCGATCGACCGGCGAGCCCACCGGTAGTCTGCTCGTGCCCGGTTGGCAAGCGTGGAGGGTGTCGATGCTGAGACGTGCCGTGGTCGTGGCCTGCACCGCGCTGGTGCTCGTGCCGGGGCTCGCCGCTGCCCGCGCCGGGGCCGCGCCGGCCGCGAGCGCTCCTGCGGCGCCCCAACCGCCCGCCTCCTCGCCGCCGGTCACGCCGCCGCCGGACCTGCTGCGCCTGGAGCAGGCGATGCTTGCGCTGCCGCTCAGCAGCGAGCGCTTCTCCGGCAGCGTCAGCGTCGCCGCCACGGGTGTGCCGAGCGGACCGTTGGGGCCGTTCGCGGGCCTCTCCCGCGTGCTCGCGCGCGCGGCGGCCTCGGCAGCGATCATCACGATCAGCGGGGAAGAGTCCTTCTCGCCGCTAGAGGCGAGCTTTCGCATCAGCCTCGGGCCGCTCAAGCTCGAAGGGCGCTTGATCGGCACGACGCTCTACGTCGAGGAGCCGTTCATCTCGAGCTTCGACGGCCACCGCCCGTGGGTGGTGGAGCCCAACCAGCACGTCGAACAGGCGGTGGGCGTGGAACTGGGCACGCTCGGCGGCAAGCCCGGCAGCCCCGCCACCGAGGCGTTCGGGGGCCTCGTCGAAGAGCTGGGCCACGCGAGCAGCATCCGCGAGCTCGGCGCCCAGACGGTCGACGGGCAGGCGACCACCGGGTTCGACGCGATCGTCGATCCAACCACGGTCGGCGTGCACAGCCAGGAACAGACACGCAACCTGCGCAAGCTCGTCAAGCCCCAGGCCCACCTCGAAGTGTTCATCGCCGAAGACGGGGTGCCCGTGCGCACGCTCCTGCGCCTTTCGATCCGCGAAGCGCACCCCGTCCACCACGCCGAACTGATCACCCAGGACGACACGCTTGCGATCAACGTGCCGGTCACGGTCGTGGCGCCTCCAGCTGACCAGACGATCACCAAGGCGCAGCTCGAACACGACGAAGCCGTGCAGTTCGCGCAGCTGCTGCGATCGCTGCGCCGGCGCGGCGAAGGACCGCGCTCGTTGACCGGCTGAGGCGCCTGCGCCTCGTCACAGCGGCGCAGCGTGCGCAGCGGCGAAAGTGAACAGTAGGACTGCGCACTTCCCACGGGGCCGCGTGCAGGCTAGGATGCGCCAATGGCAGCCGAGAAGACCGCCGATCGACCGCTTGGCCGCACCGACAAGGTGCTCTACGAGGTCGATGGGCGCGGCGTGGCCACGATCACGCTCAACGACCCGGACACCCGCAACGCGCTCTCGGCGGAGCTGCTCGGCGGCCTGATCGACGGCTTCCAGAGGGCGCGCGAGGACGAGCAGGTGCGTTGCGTGGTGCTGGCCTCATCGCACGAGAAGACGTTCTCCTCCGGCGCCAACCTGGGCGGCTTCGCGGCCGACGTGCCGCTCGTGCACAAGCACATCGCCGGGGAGCGCTTCGTGGGCCTGTTCAAGCTGATCGGCGAGCTCGGAAAGCCGACGATCTGCGCGGCCCGCGGCCACGTGCTGGCGGGCGCGCTGGGGATCGCGCTCGCGTGCGATTTGATCGTGGCCTCGGAGGGCGCGAGCTTCGGCACGCCCGAGATCAACGTGGGCGCGTTCCCGTTCATGATCATGGCGCTGATCTACCGCAACGTGCCGCGCAAGAAGGCCAACGAGCTGCTGCTGCTGGGCGAGCGCTGGGACGCCGCACAGGCGCTGGACGCGGGCATCGTCAACCGCGTCGTGCCCGACGCCGAGCTTGACGGCGTCGTGGCCGAGTGGGCCGGAAAGCTTGCGGGCAAGAGCCCCGTGATCATGCGCCTGGGCAAGGATGCGATGCGCCGCCAGCTGGACATGCCGCTGGACGACGCCCTGGACTACCTGCGCGCACAGCTGACGCTGGCGCAGTCGACCGAGGACATCGTCGAGGGCGTGAGCGCGTTCTTCGAGAAGCGCGAGCCGCAGTGGAAAGGCCGATGATGAGCACCCAGCAGACGTCCACCGCCTCGCTGCTGCGCCCGTTGGTGGAGGACCTGCACGAGCGGCGCGAGCGGATCAGGCTGGGTGGCGGCGAGGAGAAGATCGCGCGCCAGCACGCCCAGGAGAAGCTCACGGCTCGCGAGCGGCTAGCGCTGCTGATCGACGAGGGCACCTTCGTCGAGCTGGGCATCCACGGGCGACCGCACTTCTCCCAGCGTGCGCTGGAGGGCAAAGACGCGCCGGCCGACGGTGTGATCACCGGCTACGGCAAGGTCGACGGCCGTCTGGTGGCCGTGTGCGCCTACGACTTCACGGTGATGGCCGGCTCGATGGGGATGACCGGCGAGCTGAAGGTCACGCGCCTGCGCGAGCTCGCGCTGACCAAGCGCATCCCGTTCGTGTGGCTGCTCGACTCCGCCGGTGCGCGCATCCAGGAGGCGGTCGGCTCGCTGTTCGCGGGCTCGGGGCATCTGTTCCGCGAGGAGGTCGTGATGAGCGGCGTGATCCCCCAGGTCGCCGCGCTGATGGGGCCGTGCGCGGCGGGCACCGCCTACATCCCCGGCCTGGCCGACTTCGTGCCGATGGTCAAGGGCCGCGGCTCGATGGCGCTGGCCGGGCCGCACCTCGTCAGGGCGGCGATCGGCGAGGACGTCACCCAGGAGGAGCTCGGCGGCTCGCGCGTGCACTGCCGGCGCTCGGGCGTGGGCGACATGGAGGTGGCAAGCGACGAGGAGTGCATCGAGCAGATCAAGCGATACCTCTCGTTCATGCCCCAGAACTGCGAGCAGCCGCCGCCGCGACGCGAGGTCTCCGACCCGATCGAGCGCCGCGAGGAGGAGCTGCTGGACGTGCTGCCAGAGTCCAACCGCAAGCCCTACGACATGTACGAGGTGATCCGTCGCGTCGTCGACGACGGCGAGTACCTCGACATGAAGGGCCAGTGGGCGCGGACGATCATCACGTGCTTCGCCCGCTTCGGCGGCCGCCCCGTCGGGATCGTGGCCAACCAGCCCAAGCAGCTCGGCGGCATCCTCGACAACGACTCCGCCGACAAGGCCGCGCGCTTCGTGAACCTCTGCAACGCGTTCGGCATCCCGCTGGTGTTCCTGATGGACGTGCCCGGGTTCATGGTCGGCACCAAGGTCGAGGCCGAGGGCATCATCCGCCACGGCGCCAAGATGCTCTACGCGGTCGCCAACGCGACCGTGCCGAAGATCACCGTGATCACGCGTAAGGCCTACGGCGCGGGCTACTACGTGATGAACGGCAGGGCCTACGAGCCGGACCTGATCGTGGCCTGGCCGAGCGCGGAGATCAGCGTGATGGGCGCCGAGGGCGCCGTCGAGATCGTGATGCGCAAACAGGTCGAGGAAGCCGAGGACCCCGAGGCCAAGAAGGCCGAGCTGATCGCGGCCTACCGCAAGATCATCGACGTCTACATCGCCGCCGGCAACGACATGATCGACGACGTGATCGACCCGCGCGAGACGCGCGAGACGATCTGCCGCGCGCTGGAGATGGCGCAGGGCAAGCAGATCGAGCGTCCGTGGAAGCGCCAGGGGGTGGTGCCGGTCTGAGCACGCCCTGCAAGCCAACTATGGCCTCGGCCGCCGCGTGTACGAGGCGGTGCTCGGCTCGCGCGGCCAGGCCAGCGCCTACTTGGAGGTAACGCCGACATGAGCGTCGATGACCCCGCAGTGATCACCTGCTCGATCTCGGGGGCGATCGCCAACCGCGAGCAGTGCCCGGCGATCCCCTACACGCCTGCGGAGTACGCCGCGGAGGCGCGGCGGATCGTGGACGAGGGCGGCGTGATGATCCACATCCACGCGCGCAAACCCGACGGCACGCCGAGTTACGAGGTCGAGGACTTCGCAGCGATCACCGCGGCGATCCGCGCCGAGGTGGGGGACGCGGTGATCGTCAACTACTCCACCGGAACGATCGGGATACCGGTTGCAAAGCGGGTGGAGTACCTGAGGGCGTGCCGGCCCGAGGTCGCGGCGCTGAACATGGGCTCGATGAACTACGCCAAGTACTCGCGCTCGCGCAGGCAGTTCGTCTTCAACATGGTCTTCGCCAACCCGTTCGAGGAGATCATCGAGCTGCTCACCGCGATGAACGAGCTCGGCATCAAACCCGAGCACGAGTGCTTCGACGTCGGCCACGTCGGCAGCCTCGAGCCGCTGATCGACATGGGCGTGCTGAAGACCCCGCTGCACGTTGACTGCGTGATGGGCGTCGTGGGGGGCATCCCGGCGACCGCGCGCAATCTTGCCGCGATGGTCGAGAACGTCCCCGAGGGCTCGCATTGGGGGGTGATCGGGATCTCCCGCGACCAGTGGATGCTCGTCGCGGCCGCGCTCACGCTCGGCGGCTCGATCCGCGTGGGCCTCGAGGACAACCTCTACCTTCCCGACGGCACGATGGCGCGCTCCAACGGCGAGCTGATCGCCAAGGCGAGGCAGATGACCGAGGACATCGGTCGCCGTGCCGCGACCGTGGCCGAGGCGCGCGCGATGCTCTCGATCTCCGAGCCGCTGGTGAGCGCAGCGTGAGCCTGCCGCTGGAGGGAATCCGCGTGCTCGACCTCTCGCGGCTGTTGCCGGGCGGCTTCTGCTCGCTGCTGCTCGCGGACTTCGGCGCGGACGTGCTGAAGGTCGAGGACACGGGCATGGGGGACTACATCCGATGGTCGCCGCCCTTTTACGAGGGCGCCCACGCGAGTGCGTCCTCGGCCTTGTTCCTGTCGCTCAACCGCAACAAGCGCTCGATCCGGCTGGACCTCAAGAGCGAGCGCGGGCGCGAGGCGCTGCTGCGCCTGGTGGCCGAATACGACGTGGTGCTCGAATCCTTCCGCCCGGGGGTGCTCGAGCGTCTCGGCGTCGGCTACGAGCGGATGCGCGAGGTCAACCCGGGGATCGTGTTCTGCGCGATCTCCGGCTACGGCCAGGACGGCCCGAAACGGGACGCCTCCGGGCACGACATGAACTACCTCGGCCTGATCGGCCTGCTCGGCCTGACGGGCGAGCGCGGCGGCGCACCGGTGCAGGCGGCCGGACAGATCGCCGACCTCGGCGGCGGCGCGCTGATGGCGGCCTTCGGCATCCTCGCCGCGCTGCGCGAGCGCGACGGGGGCGGCGGGATCCCCGGGTCTGGGCAGGGGCAGCTCGTGGACGTCTCGATGTCCGACGGGGCGCTGTCCTGGCTTGCGATGGTCGCCGCGACGTACTTCGCAAACGGCGAGGTGCCGCGTCGCGGCGAGATCCCGCTGGCCGGCTCGCTGGTCTGCTACCGGCCGTACGAGTGCTCCGACGGCTGGGTAACGCTCGGGGCGCTGGAGCCGAAGTTCTGGCAGGCGTGGTGCCGGGGCGTGGGCCGCGAGGATCTGATCGGCGAGCAGTTCCAGGGCCCCGGCAGCGACGCGCACGCCCAGGTCAGCGAGATCTTCAAGGGGCGCAGCCGCGAGCAGTGGGAGTCCTTCGCGCGCGAGCACGACTGCTGCCTGGAGCCGTTGCTGGAGCTCGACGAGGCGCTTGACTCGGCGCTCGTGCGCGAGCGCGAGATGGTCGTCGAGCTGCGCCAGCCCGGCGCCGAGCGCGCCGTACGCCAGCTCGGCATCCCGGTCAAGCTCGCCCGCACGCCGGGCGAGCATGCGCGCCTGCCCGGACCTGCGCTCGGGGAGCACACCGAGGAGGTGCTGCTCGCGGCCGGCTACTCCGCCGAGGAGCTCGCCGAGCTGCTGCAGTCGGGCGCGGCCGCCGGGCCGGCCGAGTCACAGCAGAGCGCCACGTTGCGGGCGTGAGCGGGAGCGCGAGCATGAGCGCCGTACCCGGGACCCCCAGCGTGGCCGCATCCGCCGGCAACGGCGCCGCGGGGCGCGCGCTGCTGAAGATGGGCGAGCTGGCCGATCGCTCGGGCGTCAGCCCCGGGACGATCAGGTACTACCTGCGCGAGGGGCTGCTCGGCGACGGCGCGGACATCGTGCGCACGAGCCGCAACATGGCCTACTACCCGCCCGAGTACGTGCAGCGGATCGAGCTGATCAAGCGCCTGCAGGAGGAGCGCTTCATGCCGCTGCGCGTGATCAAGGGCGCGCTCGCCGAGGACCCCGAGCGCGTGCGCGCGCTGATCGAGCTCGAGGATCGCATCCTCGAGCGCGCGCTCGCCACCACCGAGGACCACAGCCGCGTCTCCCGGCGGGAGGTCCAGGAACGCTACGGCGTGCCCCGCAACGTGCTCGACCGGCTGGCCGAGATCGGCGTGCTCACGCCCAACCAGCGCGGCTACGACCGCGACGACGTGAAGATCATCGAGGCGATCGCGAGCTTCCGCGCGGGCGGCTACGAGGAGGCGCTCGGCTTCACCGTGTACGACACGCTGCGCTATCGCGAGGCGCTCGAGCCGCTCGTCAAGGAGGAGGTGCGCGCGCTGCTGGACCGCCTCGCCGGCGAGGTCGAGGTGGAGCGCGCGATGGAGATCGTGGCCGCCGGTGTGGAGCCGCTGCGCGAGCTGCTCGGGGCGATGCACTCCAAGCTGCTGCTCGGCGAGCTGCGGCGCAGTCGCGGGCGGGTGGGCCATTGACCGCACACCCCGTCCTGCCGCGTGACGCGCGCGGGCCGTATAGCCTGCGCGCCATGCTCACCGGCATCCACTCGTCCCGAGCGCGGCTCAAGGCCACGCTGACATGCCTGCTCGCGGGTGCGCTGGTGGCGGTACTGCTCGGGTGCGGCGGCTCCTCGAGCAACGGCGTCGCNTCGAAGTCCGCCACGGAAATCCTCGCCGCGAGCAAGGCCGCCGTCGCGAGCGCCAGCTCGGTGCACGTCANGGGCAAGACCACCCAGGGCCGCCTGTCGGCCTCGCTCGACCTCACCCTATCCNCCGCGGGCGGGACCGCGCAGGTNTCCCTCCCCGGCGGGAGCTTCGAACTCATCCGCATAGGCGAAACCCTCTACCTCAAAGCCAACCCGGCCTTNTATCGGACGCTGGGCATCTCCGCGCCGGCGGGAACGTGGCTGAAGGCACCCACGGGCAACGCCCAGGTGGGCACGCTCGTCGTCTTCACCGAATTGGCCGGAGAGGTCGACAACCTCCTGCGCACCTCGGGGGAANTCGTCAAGGGCTCCGTCACGACGGCCAACGGCCAGCCGGCGATCGAACTCAAGCAGAGGACGCAGGTCTACTCCGGCAAGCTGTACGTGGCGACGACCGGGAAGCCCTACCCGATCAAGCTGGTCGACCGTGGTCTGGTGGCCGGCCAGATCAGCTTCTCGGAATGGAACAAGCCGGTGTCGCTGAGCGCGCCCGCCAAGACGATCGACATCGGCGAAGTCAAAGCGGCCGGCTGAGGCGAGGAGCCCCGGCAGGCTCCGCGCCGGCCCGTGGCGTGCGCTGTCACGACGACGGACGACCGTCCGCGCGCTACCAGCGCGCGCGATGGTGCTCGACCACGCCGAGCCCGTGAGCGAGCGGAATCATGCCGGGCAGGGTCCCCGCGAACGTCCCGAAGGGGGCGCGGTAGTCGCTGGAGACGATCAGCAGGTTGTCCCGGCGGGCGCGCTCGGCCTNGGCGTGGAAGCGCAGCTCCGAGCCATCCTCGCATGTGATCCGGGAGAGGTCGCCGGAGAAGCTCACCGGCGCCACCTCGTGGGGCTCGCCCGCCACCCACACCGCGCGCTCGCTGCCGCGCGCCGGGTCGTTGATGCCACTGACGAGGTTCCACGCGAGCGCCACCCCGTCGGCTCCCTCGCCCACCCCTGCGCTCCAGCGCCACTCCGTCACGCGCGCGTGGTGACCCGCGGTGTCGTCGATGACCGCCCGCGCCGCGATCGTGCGCGCGGCGCCGCCGTCGAGCGACAGCGTGCCGTGCGCGGCGATGCCCGCCTGCTTGCGGGTCCACACGGCCGCCCGTCCGTGCGGGCAGAGCGCTCGGATGCCCGCGTCCTCCTCGAGCACGACGTCGAGCGCCACGCCGCGATCGCGAATGCGCAGGCGCCCCGTCGGCTGCGCGCCGCCGGTGCGCGCATCGATCAGCTCGACCTCGCCGCGGCGGGGCAGCATGCGCGTGCGCTCGCGCAGCACGCCCGTGCGCTGGTCCAGCAGCGCCCAGAAGGACTGCCGCGCCGGGCCGATCTGGACCAGCGCCGCGCACGCCATGAGCTCCTCGCCGAAGACGCCCACGTAGCGCCAGCGCTTGAGCGGGCGCGCGCCGCGGAACAGCCGCAGGCGCGGCTCGCCGGAGGCGTCGGCGGCGGTGCTGAAGGCGGGCATCCCCATCGGGCGTCCAAACTAGCGCCTGCGCGCCCGGGCTAGAGTGTGGGTGGGCGAGTGGAGAGTTGACAGACGTGAGATGTCCCCGGCTTGCAGCGGTAGCGATCGTGGCGCTCGCGCTCAGCGCGCTTGCCCCGGTGAGCGCGACGGCACTGCCCGAAGTGGGCCGCTGCGTCGCGCGCCCCGGCACCGGGAAATACAAGGACGCCGGCTGCACCGAAAAAGCTGGCACGAAAGCGACGGAAAGACAGTTCGAATTCCTGAAGGGCGCCGAACGCGTGGGCTTCAGCGGGTCCGGCGGCGAAGCGGTGCTGGAACAAAGCGGCGGTAGCAAGCTGGTCTGCTCGAGCAGCTCGCAGAGCGGCAAGTTCGACTCCGACAGCGGCGTCATCAAGGAAGTCGAGAGCGTGGTGCTCACGTTCAAAGGCTGCGAACTGCCTATCTTCGTGAACTGCCAGACCAAAGGCGCCGCCGAAGGCGAAATCATCACCAACCTCCTGAAGGGGCCGCTCGGCTACCGCTCCGGTGAAAAAACCGCATCTCCGGTGGTCGGCCAGGAGCTCACCCCTGAAAAGGCCAAAGGCCTCATCGCCGAATTCGAATGCACGGCGTCGGTGAAGCTCAAGGTCAAGGGCAAGCAAGGCGCGGTGGGAAGCAGGACGGGTGGCAATTGCATCATCGCGCCGCTCTCCGCGGCGAACTTGATGAGCACCACGTTCAGCGAGGCCTTCGCGGGAAAAGCAGGTAGCCAGGAACCGCAGCACTTCCAGCCCGCAACGGCGAAATACTGCAACCTGGAAACCAACGTCAACGGCGGACCGTTCGAACCCACGACCTGGACGCTCGCGCAGGCGCTGACCGACGAAGAAGCGCTCGAGATCAAAGCGTAGGCCCGGCGGCCATGACGCGCGGTGCACGGCGCGGGCTGCTGATTGCGCTGAGCGCCGTGGGCGTTATGCTTCGAGCTGTTGTTGACTGACCAGTCAATCTATGCTCGCGCGGTGCGAGCTCGCTGCGCCCCCCGCCCTCTGAAGGGAATGGGCACGTGAGGGTCGCGGCCGTCCAGCTCAACGCCGGCGCGGATCGTGACGCGAACCTGGCCGTCGCCGATCGCCTCACCCGCGCCGCGGCCGCGGATGGCGCGAGCCTGATCGTGCTGCCGGAGAAGTGGACGGCGATGGGTTCGGGCGAGCAGCTGCGCGCGGCGGCGCAGACGCTCGAGGGCGAGGCGATCGGCTGGGCGCGCGCGATCGCGCGCGAGCTCGGCGTGGACCTCGTCGCGGGCTCGATCGTCGAGCTCGTGCCGGGACAGGAGAAGCTTGCCAACACCTCGGTGCACGTGGATCCGCACGGCGAGATCAGGGCGGTCTACCGCAAGGTGCACATGTTCGACGTGGAGGTCGACGGCCACGTCTACCGCGAGTCCGAGCTGGAGCAGGCGGGCGAGGAGATCGTGCTCTCACAGACGGCCGGGGGCGTGGGTCTCGGCATGTCGATCTGCTACGACCTGCGCTTCCCCGAGCTCTACCGCATCCTCGCCGTGGCGGGTGCACGCATCATCGTGCTGCCCGCAGCCTTCACGCTGGCGACCACGCGCGACCACTGGGAGACGCTCGTGCGCGCGAGGGCGATCGAGAACCAGGCCTTCGTGGTCGCGGCCAACCAGTTCGGCTCCCACCCGGCGGGCCAGCGCTCCGGCGGACGCTCGATGATCGTGGACCCCTGGGGCATCGTGCTCGCGCAGGCGCCGGACGCCGAGGGCCACATCCTCGCCGAGCTCGACCTCGCGAACCAGGAGGAGATCCGCGGCAGCCTGCCCGCGCTGGCCAACCGCCGCCCCGCCGCCTACCGCTGGCCCGAGCAGGCGATCGCGTGAGCGCATCAAGGCCTCCGCTGGGCCGCGCCAAGGCAGCGCCCGAGAAGCGCCGCATGATCCTCGACGCGGCGGTGCGGGTGTTCGCGCGCCAGGGCTTCCACACCTGCCGTGTGTCGGACATCGCCGACGAGGCGGGCGTGGCCTACGGCCTCGTCTACCACTACTTCGACTCCAAGGACGAGATCCTCGACACGGTCTTCCTGGAGCGCTGGAGCGTGATGCTGGCGCTGATCCGCGAGGTGGACGCCGAGCAGATCCCCGTGCGCGAGAAGCTCGCGGCGATCGCGTCGTTCATCATCGACAGCTACCACCACGACCCCGACGTGATGAAGGTGATCATCGTGGAGGTCACGCGCGCGGCCAACTCCTTCGGGGACACACACATCGGCACGATCCGCGAGGCCTACGACCTGATCGGCGGCATGATCGCCAAGGCCCAGGCCGAAGGAGTGTTCAAGCCGGAGATCGAAGCGCGCTTCGCGGCGATGGCCTTCTACGGTGCGATCGAGCAGCTGCTCACCGGCTGGATCTTCGAGCTGCTGCCGCAGGGCGAGGAGCACTTCGAGCGGGCCAAGTGGCTGGTCGTGGAGACCGTCTGCGGCGGTCTGCAGTGCCCAGTGGCCAGCAGCGCGAGCGTCGGCTGAGGCGCTCGCGACGCGCTCGGCGGGCACGGCGCGGGCCACGAGGTGCAGTCCCGACCTCCGCGGGGAATAGACTGGCGCGCGCATGGAGAACGACGTGGTAAAGCGCTTGATGTGGTCCGGCCTGCTCGCCGCGACCGGCGCCCTGGCGAGCGTCCTCGCCAACCGCATGGCGGGCGTCATCTGGAGGCGCCTGTTCGATGAGGAGCCACCGGAGTGAGCGAGGCCGTCCCACCGCC
>JGI12269J14319_10003643_pt1 | contig 14400 bp, 13 predicted proteins | sample PeaSoiSIISIP2007_FD_14319 | JGI IMG/M metagenome (IMG submission 14319) | reverse complement strand
GTGCCCCCCCACCGCCGCAGCGTGCAAACCCGCGCTCAAACTGTACCGAAGTGTAAAGGATGTCTGGAGACAAACTGTAAAGGATGTCCGTGCACTTGACAAATCGAGACCTGGGGCACCCAGTGGTTCTGGTCATGAATCGGTGAGGTTAGTTTCTGCTGGGGAAGATGCCTTCAATGCAGATGTTGTACTGCAATCCCTGCGGCGCGAAGGCGCGCAGATCAGGCAGGGCGAAGTTGGTGACGCCGTTACCGCCAAAGAAGGTTCCTAAGACGGAGAAGGCTGCCTGCCATTGATTGATCGGCAGCAACTGCCCAGCTGCGGGAACAGCGCCTTGCGTGTAGCCATTGACCGAGAGAACAATATCGCCGATCTGGCAAAGGCTGGCATCGTAATTGAAGATGCTGCAACCATAGGCACCGCATCCGTTTGTTGATGCACCGTGGCCGTAGCTGAGCTGGCCGGAAAGACCGGTCAGGTTGGCGGGAAGGGTGGCAGCAGGGCCTTGTGGTCCGGCAGGCCCTTGTGCGCCAGTCGGGCCAGATGGGCCTGCAACTCCAGCAGGGCCTTGTGGGCCAGCGGGTCCAACAGAACCTTGTAGACCAACCGGACCAGCGGGGCCAGTCAGACCAGTTGGTCCGGCAGGACCAGCGGGACCAACAGCGCCAGTGGGGCCAATGGGACCTATGGAACCAACGGGGCCAGGAGCGCCATTGATCCCAGCAGGTCCGACCGGGCCAATGGCACCAGTAGCGCCAACAGGACCGGCAGAACCAACGGGGCCAGGAGCGCCGTTGATGCCTGCGGGACCGACGGGGCCGATAGGTCCAGGCGCACCGTTTGCCCCGGCGGGACCACTAGGCCCCTGTGGCCCGGTAGGACCGGCCAATGCCCAGGCCACCGCAGCCTCACCCGAGACGCAAGCGCCGGGGGAAGAAACGATGCGGACCGTGCCGGTGCTGGTATTCACGCAGGCATTGATGCTGGCCGTGGTGGGCGCTGCCAGAGCTGTTGTGGCTGTGAAAAGCAATGCTGCAAGTACGCTCAAACGCTTCATTGAAACCTCCTGAATTGGTCATGATGTAGGGCACCGGGAGTGCCGATGAACGTGTGACAGTTACAGATTTGCAACCAGAACGGGCCTTCTTCGATTGCGCAGAGACAGCACCAAGAGAGTCATGAGTCCGGTGCCCATCAGCAGCAGGCTGGCAGGTTCAGGCGTCGCGGCAGGCTGGTCCAGATGGATTGCAGTGATCGCAAAGGTTCCTGCGCCGCCATTGCCGTTATTCTCAGACCAGTTCTCGGCAGGCGGAAAGCCTCCATCCCAAAGGTCGAGTTCCACCCCGGCAAAGCTGAACAGCAGGCCGTCATAATCGAGAGCCTGGTCCGGGCTGGCGTAAGGAGAGAGCAGATTGTCGTAGTCAAAATAACCGGAGGGCGAAGAGTTGGCTCCGGGCGCGACGGCGTTCTGAATCAGCGTGATTGCGCCGCTGTTGATGCCATCGTTAAAGGAGCCTGTGGCGCTGTCGATCAGCCAAACGCCGCCGCCCTGCGCGGTTCCATAGAGCGTCCCAGAGCCGGAGACGCCGTCGGGAACGTCCGAGTACGTGAAGTCAAAGGAATCGGCCTTGGCAGCCGGGGAGATCGCAAGGGCCATTGCCAATGCAGCAAACACGAACGACAATTTCTTCATTGTTACCTCCTGAAAATTACGGGGATTATTGGCAGACAAGTCCAACCGAGATCTTGTTGTAGGGGTTGATATTCGATTCACTGAAGGCGACCGTCAGCATATCTCCGGCACTGACAGCAAAAGGATGCGAGGTATCGCTGGCGGAATTTTTATTGCCATTGGTTGCCACTGAAACGTGCATCGCGGTAGCCGCGCCATTCAGGTAAACGGTGATGCTCGTCGTATCGCTCCCTGCGGAGTAGTAGTTATTCACGCCCACATTCAAAGCCGTCAAGGTGCAGGCGGAGGGAGCAACAAAGAAGAAATCCGCGTCTACGCCCGAAATGGAGGTCTGGCCGACAAAGTTACTGAATGGAGAAGTTGAGGGATCGAAATAGTACGTGGTGTTATTCGAGCCAGAACCTGGATTGGTGAAACTCATCAGGGTTCGGAAGGCATTGATTCCGATTCCCTCTCCGGGCGGACCTTGAGCGCCGGTTGCCCCGTTGGTGCCGTTGGGCCCGGCGGGGCCTTCAGGACCAACCGGACCTTGCGGACCAGCAGGACCAGTTTCGCCCTTCGCCCCGGTTGCTCCGGCGGCACCTTGCGGTCCAGCGGGACCGGCTGCTCCGGTCGCTCCAACTGTACCCTGCGCTCCGATGGGACCGGCAGGCCCGGTCACTCCGGCAGGCCCGGCAGGGCCAATGGGACCAGTTGCTCCTGTTGCTCCGTTTGCTCCTGCTGCGCCCTGTGGTCCTTGCGGACCCGCAGGGCCGATGGCTCCAGCAGGGCCTTGAGGCCCAATCGGCCCAGTAAGCGCCCAACTCACCGGAGTTTCACCGGCAACGCAGGCTGAAGTGGATGCAACAATGCGGACTGCGCCGGTTGCATTTACGCAGGCGGCAATCGAAGCTGTGACGGGCGCGGCCATGGCAGACACTGCCGCCATAGCCAAAGACATGGCTACCACAAGAACTGATTTTGAAGACACCTAACCCTCCGTGGGAATGCGGTGGTTGAAGGTTTGAATTGTTTTTGAGCGAATGCGTTGGGGAACGCGTCGCGCTTACCGACCTGTCCGTAATTCAATCACAATCGAGGTAAGAAAGTCATGGTAAATCTTTGCGAACCGCAATCGCGAAAATTGCCGCGATTGTCTCCATCGTTGTTCCGGCGACCATGAGCAAGAGGTTCGATTCCCAAAAATAAAAGCGGCAAGCCCGAAGGCCTGCCGCTCTGTATGGCGAAAAATCTACTTGCCGGATTTTGCGGGCGCGGAGACCGGCGCCGTCTGCGATCCGGAGAGTACCGAGTGCGAACCGTTGCTGTCGCGCACGTAAAGCACCGTCAGACTGACCGTGGTAACCATGAAGATGATCGCCGACCAGGTGGTCAGGCGCGTCAGAACGTTGGCCGCGGCGCGGGGACCGAATGCGGTCTGCGAACCCTGTCCGCCGAATGCACCCGCCAAGTCAGCCGAACGGCCCTGCTGGAGCAGAACCACGCCGACCAGAAACAGGCACACAATAATGTGCAGAACCAGAACTAATACGAGAAGAATATGCATTCCGAGCCACTTTCCGAGTCGGTCCGGCTGACCCGGACGAGTAAATTTTGGTGCGGAGGAGGGGACTTGAACCCCTACGCCTTTTGAGCGCCAGCACCTCAAGCTGGTGCGTCTGCCAATTTCGCCACCTCCGCTTGGGGTGAACTCTACGAGTATAGCAAAAAAGAGGCCCTCGGCGGGAGTCCCCACGCAGTTTCTCTTGCTGATTATTGAATTCGCTCGAACTGGAATCCGGCCTCACGCAGCGCGTGGCTGATGGCGGCAATGTGCGCCGTGCCGCGCGTCTCGATGGTCACGTCGATCACCGTCTCGCCCAGGCTGACGCCGTAATAGGCGCGATTGTGAATGGTTTCAACAATATTCGCGCGCTCGCGGGCCAGAATTTGGGTCAGCGCCAGCAGCGCGCCGGGCCGGTCTTGCAGTGAGACGCGAATGCGCAGCAGACGCCCGTCCTTCACCAAACCGCGCTCGATAATCTTGGCCAGCAGCGTCACGTCAATATTTCCGCCGGAGACCAGCACCACCGTGCGTCGATGGCGCAGGTTGGTCTTCGATTGCAGAACCGCTGCCAGAGCCGCCGCGCCCGCCCCCTCGGCCAGTGTTTTTTCCGTCTCCAGCAGCATCAGAATCGCGCTCGCAATCTCCTCGTCGTCCACGCTGACGATCTCGTCCACGTAGCGGCTCACCAGCGGCAGCGTCAGATCTCCTGCCCGGCGCACAGCGATGCCGTCGGCAATGGTCGCCTCGGCGTTGATGGTCACCGGCGCGCCAGCCTCTCGTGCGCGCAGCATCGAGGGCAGCTTCTCCGGCTCCACGCCAATCACGCGAATCTTCGGGTTGGTCTCCTTCAGCGCGCAGGCAATGCCGCTGATCAGCCCGCCGCCGCCCACCGGCACCACCACGGCCTCCAAATCAGGAACCTGCTCCAGCAATTCCAGCCCGATGGTTCCCTGGCCGCTGATGACCGCCGCGTCATCAAAAGGATGTATGAATGTGCGGCCATCCTCCGCGCACAGCCGCAGCGCCTCGGCGCAGGATTCGTCGTAATTCGCGCCGTGCAGAATCACCTCCGCGCCGAAGTTGCGCGTGGCCGTTACCTTGATCTGCGGCGTCGCCAGCGGCATCACGATCTTCGCCCGAATCCCCCGCGAGGCCGCATGAAACGCCACGCCCTGCGCATGGTTACCGGCGCTGGCCGTAATCACGCCGCGCTCCCGCTCATCCTGGCTCAGCAGCAGCAGCTTGTTCAGCGCGCCGCGCTCCTTGAATGCGCCCGTGCGTTGCAGATTCTCCAGCTTCAAGTGCAGCGGCAAGCCGGTCAACTCCGAGAGATCATGCGAAAGCTGGCAAGGCGAAACGTAGATCGCCTCGCCCACCCGCTCACGCGCCGCCTGTATGCTGGACAGAGTTACCGATTCCATTGAATTTCTCCTCGCATCTGCCGTAAAACCTTTTTTGTTACCGCAAAGTTGTCATCCTAAGCAGCCCGATTCTCGGCAGCTAGCTCCGCAATGAACGTGCCGGATGTCGAATAAATTCTGGGTGCCCCAGGTCTCGATTTTGAGACCTGGGAAACCTCAACCCTCCAGTTCTGCACAACAAAACGCTGCCCCACCGCAGCTGGCCGGGTGCCCCATCCTTGCGACGCACTTGTTTTTTGTCGCAAGGGTGGGAAACCTCTGTTCTTCACCTGCTTATTCATGAATCCCAAAAACGAAAACCACCAGCCGCTTCTGCGGGTGGTGGCCTGAGTCTTGCACTACGACTGAATCCGGTTCGTCAGGCCCCTTTTCCCGCGCACATCACTGGCATGGTAATTCGCATGGCGGGAACCGGCGCAACGCTGCTCATCAACGAAAAAAGGCTCGCATTGGCGCTGATAAGATGCATGACGTTGAAACGAGTAAAACAGAAGATCGGGGGCAAGTCAAGAAACCGAAGGGCTTTCGTTAGGGCAATTACATTTGAATCGTTGAAGGGTACGGGCTTCAGCCCCTGCTAATCTTCCCCCTGTCCACTCTGCTTGGATTTAACTCTTTTCCCGCAGCCTGTTGAACCCCGAGGCAATGCACACCACGCCGTTTTGCCCACTGTGGGCGCGGATAACAAACGCAATGACTGCGACACTCCACCCGCATGGTCGTTACTTGGCACCAAAATACTCAACCAGTCCGCGTACTCCAGCCATGAACTCCTCTTCCGGCCCAAGCAGACTGAGCACCAGCCACCCTGACTCAGGCAAGCCAAAGAAGTATCCCGGATGAAGCCAGACCCCGCGTTCCAGCAACTCCAGCGCGGTCTTTTCGTCCCGTTGCAGCGCCGGAATGCGCAGCACCGCGTACCACCCGCCTTCGGCTTCGAGCCTTTGCACGGTGGGTATGCGCACAAGTTGGCGGTCCAGCTCACTCAAGTTGGCGCAAACCCGCGCACTGATCTGCTGCTGAATCGCCGTGCGCCCTTGCAGCCAAGCCGGCAGCGCGCGCTGCACCGGAGCATTCATCGACAGAAACGTATCGGCTATGACTTCCAGCCGGTCGAGCGCGGCCGTGGCATCAGGTCCGGTGGCCGCAATCCACGCGCCTTTCATCTGTGGCAGGCCCGCAATCTTGCTCAGCCCACTGACCACAAAAACAGGAACGCCCGCAAGTCCAGCGGCAAAACTCTTATGTTCTCCGCTGAATCCATAGTCCAGAAAAACCTCATCCACAATCAGCGAGAGATCAAACTCGCGGCAGATGCCCGCCAACTCCTCGGCCTCCCACGGCTTGGTGAAATGCCCCGTCGGATTATTGGGATGCACCAGAACAATGGCGCGCGTCCGCGGCGTAATGGCCTGCCGAAATCCCTCCGGCTCCATTTGCCAGCCGTGATCGTAAACCAGTGGCGCGTTCTTCAATTGCACATCGTCCAGCACCGCCAAAAAATCAAAGAGCGGATAACCCGGTTGCGGAAAAAGTATCTCGCTGCCCGGATCGCAGAGCAGGCGAAACAGAAAGCTGTAAGCCTCGCTGGTACTGGTGGTCAGCACAATCTGCGCAGGCTCAAGCGCTACGCCGTGATCCGCATAGTAAGCGCAGACCGCCTCCCGCGCGGGCAGTAAGCCACGCGGCTGCGGATCGTAGTCCAGCGCGCGCGGATCGGTCAATGCGGCCAGGATTTCGCCGTCAAACGTAAAGCCGCATCGCGTCGGATTCGAAGCAGTCAAGTCCGCGATGGGCTGCCCCGCTTGCACACGCAAGCGATGGGCTCGGGCCAGTTCACTCTCTTCGGTATTCCAGTTGGTTCGCTGGGAAAAACGCATCCCTCCTATTTTATCTGTTGCGCCTCTTGCAAAATCCCATCGCCAAAAACTTGTTTCCACCAGCTTGCACAGTATTCTGCAAGCAACGCGCACAATGAAGTGATGAGGGAAAATTCTCTAGATGGCCCAATCCGACCTGGATTGGAACGCTCAGAACCGCGTACCCCCACCCCCTCCCCCTGTGGAAATCGCATTCCGCCCCCTAAAAAATCCAACAACCTACAAGGAATCAATCGTTTGTAAATTTTACATAGTTACTGAAGAGTAAACAAGAAGGCCGATTTTAGGCCCTTTTTTGCCCCAAAAAGCCCGATTTTGACCTCAAAAACGCCCTTTTCCTCCCCTTTTGCGGTCCTGAAAGAGCCGTGCAGCGGATTGCGCTGCCGACTCAGCTTCCGGCGGCCAGGCTTTTTCGAACGCGCTCCATGGTATTGAGGTAAAAGGCCAGGTTGTGGATGGTGTTCAGAGTCGCCGAAAGCGATTCTCCCGAGTGCATCAGGTGGCGAAGGTAAGCGCGTGAGTAGCGGCGGCAAACGGGGCAGTCGCAGGCGGGATCGGGCGGTCCCTGATCCTCCGCGAATTTCTTGCCCTTGATGTTGAGGCGGCCTTCGCTGGTAAACAGCAGGCCGTGGCGCGCGGCACGTGTGGGCAGCACGCAATCCATCATATCCACGCCCATGCGGGCATACTGCTCAATCTCGTCGGGATAGCCGACGCCCATCAGGTAGCGAGGCTTGTCGACGGGCAGCAGCGGCAGAACCTCGGCGATCATCTCCATGGTCAGCTCGCGCGGTTCGCCCACGCTCAGTCCGCCGATGGCATAGCCGTCAAAGTCCATCTCGATCAGGCGCTCGGCGCTTTCACGGCGCAGGTCGCGGTAGGTTCCCCCCTGAACGATTCCAAACAGATTCTGGGTGCGGTCGCCGAACTCGCCCTGCCAGGGAACTTCGTGGCGATGGGCGCGGAAGTGGTCAAGGGAGCAGCGAGCCCAGGCCATGGTCAGGCGCAGGCTTTCTTCAGCGCGCTTGCGGTCGGCTGGGTACTCGGTGCATTCGTCAAAGGCCATCGCAATGTCCGCGCCAAGGGCGATCTGCACGTCCATCGAGTGCTCAGGAGTGAAGAAGTGGCTGCTCCCGTCCAGATGGGAGCGGAAGCGAACGCCTTCGTCGGTGACCTTGCGGAGTTCGCTGAGGCTGAAGACCTGAAAGCCACCAGAGTCGGTCAGCATGGCGCGCGGCCAACTGATGAACTTGTGAAGCCCTCCCATGCGACCGATGGAATCGTGTCCAGGGCGCAGATAGAGGTGGTAAGTATTGCCTAAAATGATCTCCGCGCCGAGTTCTTCAAGGACGTTCTGCGGGACGGCTTTGACCGTGCCTGCCGTGCCGACGGGCATGAAGATGGGGGTTTGCACGGTGCGATGGGGCAGATGCAGTTGCCCGCGGCGTCCGCCGGGCTGGGTCGTTGCGATTACGTCGAAATCAAGGCTCACTAGTTGATTTTACCGGGACGAGGCGGATTCTACGTCTTGCTTGCCTGAGGCGGGCCAAACCGTGGTTTGGAGAGCAAGCACACCGGCGATTTCGTCCGGATCGGCGGGAGCAGATTTTGCGGCAAGATCGGCGAGCAGATCGGCGACAGTTTGGCCGAGTCCGGGAACCAGCAGGCGCGGTGCGATTTCGTTGAGGGGAACAAGGACAAAGGCGCGGTCGGCGAGGCGAGGATGGGGCAGGTCCAGCTCCGGGGCGGTGATTTCCTGATCGCCGCAGAGGAGCAGGTCCAGATCCAGTGTGCGCGGACCGTTGGCGATGCCGCTGGAACGGTCGCGACCGAACTCCTGCTCGATGGCCAAAAGAGCGCGAAGCAGTTCAAGCGGCGGAAGCTGAGTTTCAAGAGCGACGACCGCATTGAAGAAGCGGGGCTGGTCAGCAAAACCAACCGGGGCCGTGGAGTAAAGCGAAGAGCGCCGCAGCAGGCAGCCGAGAGACTGGAGGCGCAGCGCGGCGGCAGTAAGAGTGGCCTCCGGGCCGCCGAAGCCGCTAGGGAGGTTGCCCCCCATGGCAATGTAAGCAATGTGCATGACTTCAGGTTAACGCGAGGAGGAGCGGAGTTGGTTGGGATGAACCGCATTCAAATTGACGTAGCGAAAAAAGTCGGGCTGATTTAACGTCAGGATATTGGTAACTCCATAAACCTGCATGATTGCCGCAAGCCGTGCATCATGCACTTGAACGCCACAAACGGCATTGGCAACCGCCAATTGACGCCAAATCGAATAAACCTGTTCGTTATCGGCAGATAAGTCATTGTGCACTCGATTGGCTCGACACACTGGCAGGTTTCCGCGATAGACAAACCGAATCCGTTTCGTGAAACTGGCCGCGTACACACATTCCAAAACTCAGCAATGTTTTGCATGGTGAAATAGAGCTCTTCGCCGCACAGAACCAAGTCGTTGATGACGGATTGAACGAGCAGGTGCTGGGGATCATCCTGGCGGGAGAGTCAAAGTAGAACGTTGGTATCGATCAGATTGTCAGGCAGATACCCTGACGCGGGCGGCATCAGTCGTGATCCCGATAAAAACTTTCACGGGTAAAGGCTTCGTCGGGCAATTGGGGAATTTTATCGGAAAATGCAGCCATCCCCTTGAAAAATGCCTCCATATCCCTATTTCGCTTTGCTGGTGCGGCAACTGTGGGCGCTCCGTGCAGCGCGGCATCAATCAAACCACGGAAGTAGCTCTCAGGGTTCAATCCTCGTGCCTGCACCTGAGCCGCCATTTCATCCGGAATGTTGACCGTTACCTGCATACGAAAAGCGCAGCAGGATTGAGGGGAAAATACCATGGAGCGGGGGCTGCGGCACGGCACCGGATGGCTGGTTTCTGGTAGCATCCCTTTTGGAGACTTTTTGCATGGATGCTCTGATGAATGCGAGCCTAGGTGCTCGGCGGAATGAGGATATTGCGCTGGATCTGCTGAAGTTTGTGGCGGGTACGGCGGGCGTGGGTCGGCCGACGGCGGGTTCGACGGGCTTCAGCGGCTCAGGCGCGACCAAGCCGGAAGAGCACGTGAGCCAGTTGCTGGACCTTTACGGTCGTTGCTTGAAGGCCGTTGAGGGACGCGGGGAGCAGACGGGCTACCGGCCTGAAAACGAGGCGGGACAATAGCCAGTTCATCCATTCTGCGGGTAGCGGTGGCCGGTGCGGGTGCCTTTGGCAAGAACCACTTGCGGGTTTATCGCGAGATGGAAGAGGCGGGGCGGGGCGTGGCGCTGGCGGCGGCAATTGAGCCGGACAGCAAGCGCGCCGAGGAGACTGCGGCCAAGTACGGCATTCCTGTCTTTGCGACTGCTGAGGAGCTGCTTGCTGCGGATCTGAAGCTGGATGCGGCGACGGTGGCCGTGCCGACTGTGCATCACCATGCGGTGGCCTCGGTGCTACTGGATGCGGGGCTGGACCTGCTGGTGGAGAAGCCTCTGGCGACGACGCTGGCCCAAGCGGACGATCTGGTGGAGCGCGCCGAAAAGGGCGGGCGAATTCTGCAGCCAGGCCACCTGGAACGCTTCAATCCGGCAGTGCTGGCCGTGCAGCCCAAGCTGCGCAGGCCCATGTTCTTCGAGTCGCACCGGCTGTCTATCTTCACGCCGCGCGCGCTGGACGTGGATGTGGTGCTGGACCTGATGATTCACGACCTGGATATTGTGCTGACCTTCGCCAACTCGGAGGTGCGCGAGGTGCGCGCCGTGGGGTTGCCGATCCTGTCGCCGAAGGTGGATATCGCCAATGTGCGCGTGGAGTTCGAGTCCGGCTGCGTGGCCAACTTCACGGCCTCGCGCGTCTCGACGGAACGGGTGCGGAAGCTGCGCTTCTTTGAGCCTCGGCAGTACGTTTCCATTGATTATGCGCGGCAGGATTTGCTCGTGATTCGCGTTGATGGCGGAGTTAGCGGGGTTAGCAAGAGCTTGCCAGCGGAGATAGCGGCGCTGATTGCTTCAGGAAAGGCCGATCCGGCACTGCTGGCGCAACTGGCGGCGGCGGGCGCGGCCGGGCCAGCGCCGGGACTGTCGTTCGTGAAGCCGGAGGTTACGCCGGGAGAGCCGTTGCGCCTGGAGATTGGTTCCTTCCTGGAGTCGGTCCGAACCCGCAGCACGCCGCGAGTTACTGCGCGGCAGGGACGCAATGCGCTGGCGCTGGCGCTGGAGATTCAAGCTTCCATGGCGGCTCATGCGCATCGTGCGGGACTGGAAGATTTTTTCAAGTAAGTCCTCCACCGCGCATGAACGTGTAGAGCCGACCTCCTGATCCATGCCGTTTTTTCATGGCAGCTCCCCCGCCGAACTCCCTGGGATACCATTCGAAGCAAATGCCGACTGTTCTCTTCTTCAGTTACGATGAGTCAGAATGAGCTGAGTGATTCCATGCAAACAAATTTTCATCGATTTGGTTTGGTGCATTTGGGTATTCTGGCATCGGTGCCGCTGCTTGCGGGGATTCTTGCGTGGGTACAGCGACGGCTTGAGTTGGGTCACAAGGGCATGCGGATTGGATTGGCAATCGTTCTTCTGTTGGATTCGGCCGTTTATTATGGGTACTCCGCAACGCACGGAGAGCCTGCTTTCCCCAACCACATCCCCTTGGAACTCTGCGATGCATCGCTGTGCTTGACGATCATCGCGTTGTTCACGTTGAACAAGATGGTCTTCGATCTGGCTTACTATGGCGCTCTGGCCGGAGCAACGATGGCGCTGCTCCAGCCTAATCTTTGGGAGATTTTTCCATCCTTCGGAACCATTCAGTTCTTTGTCGCCCATGGATTGATTGTGAGTTCCGTGCTCTATCTGGTTTGGTCCAAACAAACGACGCCGCGGCCAGGTTCGGTCACCAGAGCGATGCTGGGAATCAATTGTTTTGCGGTACTGGTGGGTGCCTTCGACTTCATCTTCAAAACAAATTATATGTATCTTCGCCACAAGCCTGAGAATGCTTCACTGTTGAATGTGCTTGGCCCATGGCCTTGGTATATTCTGGGTGCCGAAGTGGTGGCATTTCTCGTTTTCCAGTTACTGTATCTTCCGTTTCGACGCTCCGCTTCCGAGGCATAGTGCAATTTTCAGAATCCGCGCAGAATAGATTGTTAAAGTTCTCTCGTGAAATCGACGCACACAGATAGAGGCTGATCCTTACGAGTTCTTTACGCATGAAGAGCACAATACAAAAATGAGAAGTTTTCGTGGAGGCGATTCTGTGCCGTTTTTTGTTGCGTCAGATGAAAGTAATCTGTTGAAAATCGCGCAGAATCCACATTCGTGCGGCGCGGAGGGGACTTGAGGCGAGGAAGTTTGCATGTTTTAGCATGGTTCCTTGTTAAAATCCAAGATACCCAATGACGATGAAGGCCGGGGAGGATTGGTATCCCCCGTTCAGCATCAGGGAATTTCATCCCCAGAATCCGCTTCGCAGTTTGGGAGCGCCCGGAGGCACACCATGCAGCCTACATCATCCAAGCCGTTTTCCTACGAGACGTTCCCAGCCTCGGGCCTGGTAGCTTACTTTTCCATGGAGATCGCGATCAATCCCTCGATGCCCACCTACTCGGGCGGCCTGGGAGTGCTGGCCGGCGATACGCTGCGCTCGGCGGCCGACCTGGGCCTGCCGCTGGTGGCCTTCTCGCTGATTCATCGCAAGGGATACTTCCAGCAGCATCTGAACGACAAGGGCGTGCAGAGCGAGGACGTGCAGCCCTGGAATCCCGCCGACTACTGCGTCGAGGAGCCTGCGCGCGTGACGGTCTCCATTGAGGACCGCGTGGTGGCTGTGCGTTGCTGGCGCTACGACCTGGCCGGTCGCTTTGGGCACGTGGTACCGATCTACCTGCTGGATACGGACCTGGACGGCAACTCGGGCTGGGACCGCGGTCTGACCGATCACTTGTATGGCGGCGATACGAACTACCGCTTGCAGCAGGAGATTGTGCTGGGCATGGGCGGCGTACGCATGGCCAAGGCGCTAGGGCATCGCATCAACGTGTTCCACATGAACGAGGGCCACGCCGCGTTGCTGACGCTGGGCCTGCTGGAAAGTCAGTTGGGCGGCGGTCCGCTCGGTTCAGCCACCGAGACCGATATTGAGATGGTGCGCAAACGCTGCGTCTTCACTACGCATACGCCGGTGCCCGCAGGGCATGATCGCTTCTCGACCGAGCAGACCATTCGCATTTTGGGCGGTGATCGCGCGGCTCGGCTGGAGAAAATGGGCTGTTGCCGCGACGGAATGCTGAACATGACGCTGCTGGCGCTCCGCTTCTCGCGCTATGCAAACGGCGTGGCCATGCAGCACGGCAAGGTTTCGCGGGCCATGTTCCCGGAGTTCGATATTGATTCCATCACCAACGGCGTTCACTCGCCGACCTGGGTGGCGGAACCCATTCAACAGATGCTGGACGAGCATCTGCCGCGCTGGCGGCGGGATGTGCTGTGTGTGCGCAACGCGATTGATATTCAAGAAGAAGCAATTCTTGCGGCACATGCAAATGCCAAGGGCGTGCTGCTTTCCGAGGTCGCGCTGCGTACCGGGCTGGTGCTGAATCCGAATGTGCTGACCCTGGGCTTTGCGCGGCGCGTGGCCACCTACAAACGCGCAACGCTGCTGTTCAACGATCCCAAGCGGCTGGCGGAGATTGCCGTGGCGGCGGGCGGTTTGCAGATTATCTACGCGGGCAAGGCGCATCCGCAGGACGAGCCGGGCAAGGCGCTGATTCAGCAGGTGGTGGCGGATGCGGCCGAGTTGTCGAACGATATGCTGCGCATCCTCTACCTGGAAAACTACGATTGGGATCTGGGCGCAATGCTGACGGCGGGCGTGGATGTCTGGGTGAATACGCCGCGCAGACCGTACGAGGCATCGGGTACCAGCGGCATGAAGGCCGCGCTGAACGGCGTACCCAGCCTGTCGATTCTGGATGGATGGTGGATCGAGGGCTGCATCGAAGGCGTGACTGGCTGGGCCATTGAGGACGGCGCAAACGATGCGGATGAAGCCGCATCGCTGTATGAAAAGCTCGAAAAATCAGTGGTGCCGCTGTATCGCGCCGCGCCAGAGAAGTGGGCGCATCTAATGCGTAACACGCTGGCCTTCAACGGCTCCTACTTCAACACCAACCGCATGGTGAAGCAGTACATTCACAATGCGTATTACCCGCTGAAACTGGTCGAGAAGACCAAGATCGAGATCGAAGCGTTCGCCGACTGAGAACGGTTTCACTTTGGCTGTCAGCATCGAGCAAAGCCCCGCACTTTCACCAGAAAATGGTGCCAGTGCGGGGCTTTCTGTCTGCGCTCGAATTGATCCCAGAAACGGCAGTCTGGAGTAGTCCGGCCTACCTCGTCAAGTTGCGACTGGCATGAACTGCCGCTAACTCGCTGCTTTTGTCTTGCTTCTGCTTCAACCTAAAAGCGGCAGATGGAAGCCTTCTGAAGCGCATACGGTAAGTTTGGAATCTCTGAAGGTCTGTGTTTTGTAACAAGGGCACGGCTTTAGCCGGGCCACAAACGCCTGAAAATAAAGGCGGGCTTCAGCCCCTGCGGCAATATTGTCCTGCGGAAGGACTCTCGTTCAGAACTTTTTAGACCATGTTTTTATACTGCTCCGCACTTCACCATAAGGGTGAAATCATGAATAGCTGTAACCACTTGCGGCATAAAGAAGATCACTAAATTGAAGGGGGGAACTGCCGTTTTAAGAATGAATCGCTCCAATCGAAATCCCCCCAGGAGCCTCTTGCGGAAATTCTTTCCAGTCCCCCACCGGTATCTCCGACCCGCCGCGCATGAAACTGTAGCGTCGACCACCTAGTCCAC
>JGI12269J14319_10003636_pt1 | contig 14412 bp, 13 predicted proteins | sample PeaSoiSIISIP2007_FD_14319 | JGI IMG/M metagenome (IMG submission 14319) | reverse complement strand
GCGGGGTTCGCCGCCCACCCCTCCGCCCAGGCCGCCGGGAGGCTGCCGCGGGCCGTGAGGTCCTCGACGCGGAAATGGCGGCCGGGGGGCAGGTGTCCACGCCAGTGACGGGGTTGCACTATCCCCCTCGCCTCCCACCACGGGCGCCGGCTTGGAAGAATCCGCTCGGCGTCGGCGACCGGTCGGCCGTGAAGGCGCGACGGACACGGAGCAGCACCACCGTCCACAAGGCCCAGGCCGACAGCACGAGGATCGACAAGGCGAGCCACCAAGAGGTGGGGAACGAGGCGACGAGTGTGATGCCGGTCGCCACGAAGGACCAGATCCCGACGACCTGGACGAGAGACCACCTTCGATGGAGAACGCGACCGTACGTGCTCTCGTACCGTGCGCGGCGACGACGAGCCAGGGCGTACGAAGCGGTGATCCCGACGACGTAGCCGGGAAGCACGATGAGGAGGTGGCGCACGCGCTCAATCATGCCCGATCCGACTGCTCGGTCCGGTGCGTGGACGATTGCACAGTGAGCACGCCGCTGTTACCCTCGAAACGGTGTGGTCTTCCCGCGTCAGAGCGCGCTTGGTGAAGGCGATGGCCGGGAAGAGCGGGGGGAAGTGGCCCCAGGTGGCCGGCGAGCCCAACCCGACCCACCCCGATGTCATTCCCGAGTTCAAGTTCTTCGCCGTCATCAAGACGTGGATGGACGAGGACGTCGTCGAGGCGACGGTGCGCAACGCCACGGCGCAGGGTGCCGAGACCGTCTTCATCGTCGACAACGGGAGCACCGACGCCACCGTGGCGCGCGCCGAATCGGCGGGAGCCCTCTTGGCCGAGTCGTACGAGACCGACGTCTTCGAGGGCCGGATCTCGCAGATCCTGATCAACGCCGTCATCGCCCGCCAGTCGCTTTCGTGCCGGGCACCGTTCGTCTGGTGGCTGTTGCTCGACTCCGACGAGTTTCCCGAAGGTCCCGACGGCCTCACGATCAAGGAGTACCTGCAGACCCTGGACAGGCGCTTCAGGCTGGTGGGCAGCAGCTACTTCAATCATCTGCCGTCGGGCAAGCCCGAGTACATCCCGGGGTTCCATCCCATCGACTTCCAACCGCTCTGCGAGCCCTTCGCTCCCCGCCGCCATCCCCCGTGCGAACGGGGCCATTGGAAGCACCCTCTGCAGCGCTTCGACCGGAGCGGACTCTTCGTGACGAGCGGTGAGGGCTTCCACGACGCCACGGTCCGGACCGGAGTACCGCTCATCGAACCGGTGGGAGGGATCGTCACCCACCATTTCCAGTACCGAGACGAGTCGCTGACCCGCGCCAAGCTGGAATTGACCTGTGGGCCGGGTTCCACGCGGACGGCGTTGCACGAGTCCATCGGCAACAAGGGCTTCGTCGCTCGACGCCGGTCGATCGACGCCGTGTACGAGCAACGTTGGGGAGACGTCGTGAGCCTTCCCAACCTCCACCGGCCCGACCGTGTCGATCCTCGGCCGTGGCCTCATCTCGACCGTGTCCGACGGTGGTACGACGTCGAACAGCTCGCCGCCGGGCGGCAACGCTGGGCCGCCGGGGCCGACGCCACCGGTGTGGCCGATTAGTCCGGCGAGACGGGACGGCGCCGCCATGGAGGACCCCGGTCCGCCTCGGGACCGGGCCGCACCCGCGCCCGAGGTGTCGGGACTGCGGAGGCGAATAGGGCGGGAGACGGACTTCCTGCGGCGCGCCGTGGCGCACCCGGACCTTTTCCGCCGACGGGCCCGACGGGCGGTGTCGCCCAAGGTGGCCTTCCTCGAGCGCAATCACGACCCCGACCGGTCGTTGCTGGTGGCCGGCAGCGCCCGCAGCGGGACGACATGGTTGGCCGAGGTCCTGAGCGAGACACTCCACGGCCGGCTGCTGTTCGAGCCGCTGCGGGCCGAGGCGGTCCCCCAGGCCCGGCCCGTCCGCTTCGGGCACTACCTCGATCCCGACGGCCGTTCCGACCGGGCTGTCACCGAGGTCCTGGACAAGGTCATGGCGGGACGGATACGCGGCCGGTGGATCGACGAGTACAACACCGCCCGCTTCCCCCGTTGCCGCGTGGTGAAGGAGATCCGGGCCACGAACCTGCTGCCCTGGATGGTCCGTCGCTATCCGCGGACCCCCATGGTCTACCTGCTGCGCCATCCGGTGCCGAGCGCCTGGTCGGTGGCGCAACTGGGGTGGCCGGACAACCTCCCGCAATTCCTCGGCCAGGAACCGCTGATGCAGGGGCCGATGGCGCCCTTCGGAGCCTTGATCAGACAGACGGCGGACTCTCCCGACCCCTTCCTCCGACTCGTCCTGCGCTGGTGCCTCGAGAACTTCGTCCCGACACAGCTGCTTTCCTCGGGGCAGGCGCATGTCGTGTTCTACGAGCACCTGGTGGACGATCCGCGAGGTGAGCTGGTGAGGCTGAGCACGTTTCTGCGACGGTTCGGCCCCGGCCCCTGGGACATGCGGCTGGACTCCACCGGCAACCTGGACAGACCGTCGCACACCAACTATCGCGACACCGACGTGGCCTCGGGGCCCGGTCGGTTGGACGACTGGGTCGGCGAGGTGCCGGCCCCCCGGGTCGATGCGGCGCTGGCCCTTCTGGGCGGGTTCGGCCTCGACCGCGTCTACGGAGACTCGACACGGCCGCTCATCGCCCCCGAGGCCGTCCTGCGGGGCGGGCCGGCCACGCCTCCGGTCCCCGGCTAGGGCGACGGTCGACGGGTCAGGGCGGAGCGCATCTTCCAAAAGCCGGTGACGACGCGGACGCCGCGCGATCGCCGGAGTGAGGCGTGGGCGATCCGGACCGTCTCGAGCTCCCGGGCCAGGGTGAGCACATCGTCGACCCACTCCGGCTCCGGGCCGAGATCGGGACGCTGCCACGCCGCGTGCGGTCCCTGTCTCCGCCGCAGCTCGTCGAAGACGAGGCGAGCCCCCGCCGCCGGGCCCGGGTCGGCCTCGGCGGCACCGTGATGATGACGGAGATCGCCGTTCAGGAAGGAGACGGCGGCGGCCCGACGCTCAGGTTCGACGTCCACCTGCTGGTCGCCCAGGAAGCGGACGAGCGAGTCGCACCATGCCACCGGGTCACGCAACACCGTGTCGAAGTCGGCGGCCAACGTCGGGATGCCCTGGAGGTTGCGTGCCGCGGCGCGCACGTAGCGCTCCCACGTCGCCAGCCCGTGCACCACCGGCAGCCCGCTGCGGGCCCGTAGCGACCGGGCCACCTCCACCGGGTCCCGGAAGACGAAGACGGCGGCCACCGGGGGGTCGATCACGGTCTGCCAGAAGGGCAGGGTGATGCAGGCTCGGGGATCCTTCCAGGCGATCGGCCGGGGGCCGAAGCTGGCGCGGAAACGCCGGGACGCCTCGGACCGGAGGTCGTCCAGGGACGGGTCGTCCTGCCAACCGTCGGCCAGATCGGGCGGCGAGAAGAGCAGTCCCCCGAAGTGGCGGAAGAGCTGATTGTTCAGCCGGACGATGCTCTGGCTCTCCCAGTGCCCCCGCTCGTTGTCGGCGGTGGCGGGGACGAGGTCGTCGTCCACCGGCATCCCCAGGCCCAGTTGACCGAGAAGGCCGGCGGTGGCCGAGGTCCCGCTGCGGTGCATGCCGATGACATGGATGCAGACGTCGCCTGAGCCCGTCGAGCCCTGCGAGGCCATCGGTCGCAGTATAAGCCGAGCCCTCCGAGGCGCCGGGTGTGGCCACCGCCACGATCACCGGGTGATCCGGCCCGGGAGCCGGTCGACGCACGATCGGCCACGAAGAGGGCCCCGTGCGCGGCATTATTGACGGGCGGCTCGGCGGTCAGCTGAGCGTCATCGAGGACGGGGTGAGGATGGCTATTGGCGACGACGGCATTTCGGCTGCTCAGAAGGTACAGAGGCATGTCTCGATCGTTCCGCACACCCACTGGGATCGTGAATGGTACGAACCGTTCCAGACCTTCCGGCTGCGGTTGGTGCACCTGATCGACGGCCTGCTGGACCTGCTCGAGAACGACCCCTCGTACTCCCGGTTCCTTCTGGACGGCCAGATGGCGGCCGTCGACGACTATCTCGAGATCAGGCCCGAGAACGAGGAGAGGATCCGGGCCCTGGCGGCGGCCGGGCGCCTCTCGATGGGCCCGTGGTACATCCTCATGGACGAGTTCCTGATCTCGGGCGAGACGATCATCCGGGACCTCCAGACGGGGATGCGGCGCGGGGCCGCCTTCGGCGGGGCCATGGAGGTCGGCTACCTCCCCGACATGTTCGGGCACATCGCCCAGATGCCGCAGATCCTGAAGCTGGCCGGCCTCGACCACACGGTGGTGTGGCGGGGGGTCCCGTCGGTGGTCGACAAGACCGGCTTCTGGTGGGAGGCACCCGACGGCTCGACGGTCCGGGCCGAGTACCTGCCCACCGGGTACGGCAACGGTGCCGCCATCCCCGACGACGCCAAGGAGCTCGTCCGGCGGATCGGCGATCACGAGGCGGAGATCGGCGAATTCCTCGTCGACGGACTGCTCTTCATGAACGGGACGGACCATCAGGAGCCCCAACGGTGGCTCGGACGGGTGGTGGCCGAAGCCAACGCCATACAGGACGACTACGTGCTCGAGGTGACGTCCCTGGCCGACTACCTGGCCACCACCCCGACCGACGGGCTGCCCCGGTGGCAGGGCGAACTGCGATCCGGGGCACGGGCCAACGTCCTCATGGGGGTGGCGTCGAACAGGGTCGACGTGAAGCGCCACGCGGCGGTGGCCGAGAGGGCGCTCGAGCGCCGGGCGGAGCCGTACTGCGCCCTGTACCTGCCGGCGGACCGGTGGCCCCGGACCCTGCTCGACGTGGCCTGGAAGGAGGTCGTGCGCAACGCCGCCCACGACTCGGTCTGCGCCTGTTCGGTGGACGAGGTCGTCGACGCCGTCAACACGCGCTACGCCGAGGCCCGGCGGATCGGAGACGGACTGGCCGACCAGGCCCTCCTGGCCCTGGCCCGGTCGCTCGCCGACGCCGGCCCGACGGTGGTGAACCCGTCGGCCCGTTCCCGCGGCGGCGTGGTCGAGATGGTCGTCGCCGGCGACGACCTTCCCCCCGACACCCAGGCCCTGCCCGAGGAACCCGGCGCCTTCGGGATTCCCCGGGGGCTCGGCGCGCTCACCCTCGACGCCAACACGGTCAAGACCGTCCTCGGGATGCTCCCGGCGGGAAGCCAGATCGACGCCCACACATGGATCCAGGGCGTGCAGGTCGAGGAGGACGAGACCGGGATCGAGATCACCATCGCCTTCGGGAGCGAGGAACGCTTCGACGTCCCCCTGGCCTCGATCAAGCAGGACCTCTACACGCGTCTGGGCGCCCGTCCCGACTCCGCGGTGCGGATCCGTATCGACCAGCCACCGATCCGGCGGGTGCTCGCCCGGGTGTCGGACGTCCCCGGCTTCGGCTGGCGCAGCTGCACCCCGGCGCCGTTGGCCCACCCCGTGAACGTCACCGCCGGGGAAGGCGGGGGGGACGGCGGGGGCGCCGGGTCGGTCGAGCTCGGCAACGGCCTGGTGTCGGTGACCATCGACCGTTCGTCGGGGACGTTCGCCATCGACGGCGTGGCCGGCTTCGGGAAGCTGGTCGACGGGGGCGACCACGGCGACTCGTACAACTACTCACCCCCTCTGCGGGACCGTCTGGTGGACGCACCGGACAGCGTCGCCGTCGTCGTCACCGACAGCGGACCGGTCAGGGCGTGCGCCGAGATCACGGCCGTCTACTCGTGGCCGGAGTACGTCGACGGCGTCACGAGGGCACGGACGGGGGAAAAGACCGTCGAGGTCACGACCACCGTCGAGCTCCGGGCCGAGGAACGGATGGTCCGGGTCGTCACCCGCTTCGTGAATCCGAGCCGTGACCACCGGCTCCGGGTGCACCTCCCCCTGCCCCGACCGACCACGTACTCCGAGGCGGAGTGCGCCTTCGCCGTGGTCCGCCGCGGTCTCGAGGCCGAGGGGCGACAGGACGAGTTCGGGCTCCCGACGTTCCCGTCGCGGCGTTTCGTCTCGGCCGGCGGGCTCACGGTGGCCCACGAGGGCCTGCTCGAGTACGAGCTCGTCGACATCGACGCCGGCGACGGCCGGGCGCGCACGCTGGCGCTGACGCTGCTGCGGTCCACCGGGATGCTGTCGCGCCTGGGAATGGCGTACCGCCCCCTGCCGGCGGGACCACTCACGCCGGTGAGCGGACTCCAGCTCCAGGGCCGACCGGTCGAGGCCCGCTACGCCCTGGTGGTGGGGTGTGACGATCCCTATGCCATGGGGGACGACGCCTTCCTCCCACTGGAGCTGGTCCATGCCCCCGGAGGAGGGGGGCGGGCGACACCCGGGAGCGCGCTCGACATCGACGGGGCCGAGGTCTCCGCCGTGCGGCGTGAGGCCGGCCTCCTCGAGGTGCGCGTGTTCAATCCCACGGACCGAACCACCACGGTCCGGGTGGGCAGCCGGTCCGGCTGGTTGGTCGACCTGCGCGGACGCACCCAGGGCCGCTTCGACGGCTCCTTCGAGCTCCGCCCCTTCGGTATCGCCACGTTCCGCTCAGGCGACCACTGACGTCAGTCGTCGTCGGGGAGGGCCACCGGCTCGACCGGTCCGCTGCCCGACAGGAGGCGCTCGCCCCGTTCACGAAGATCGTCGAGCTCGTGGAGAACCTCGGACAGCCGCTCCCAACGCCGCGACACCCGTCGGTCGAGGGTCAGCGGCTCCGATCCGGGCCGGTGCAGCGCCCACAGCTGGACGCGACCCAGGTCCTTGACGAGCCGCGGGCGAAGCGCCCGGAAGGCGAACTCCCCCGCCGGCCCCGGGTCCGGGCCGGTCTCCGACAGCAGGGCGGAATGGAACTCGTCGGACACGAGGACGCTCCCCGGCGCGGCGATGCCGGCCGCCCGGCTGGCCAGGTTGACGACCGGGCCGTAGAAATCGCCGTCCTGGACGAGGACGGGGCCGACGGCCAGGGCCACGCGGACGTCGGACAGCAATTCGTCATCGGCGTAGGCCTCGGCCAGGGCCAGCGCGATCCGGGCGGCGTCGGTGGCCGTGTCGGTCACGAACATGACCTCGTCGCCGATCATCTTCACCACCCGCCCACCACGCGCTGTCACCGTGTCGTGGGCCACGTCTTCGAACCGGCTCACCAGGGCGGCCAGTTCCTCCTCCGACAGCTGCTGGCTGAGCATGGTGAACCCGACCATGTCGGCGAAGCCGACGCAGAGATCGGGAAGGGCGCCGGGGTGGTGGCGACTGCGCTGGAGCATGGCGCGCCGGACCGATGCCTGGACGTGGCGCCGCCAGGCAAACTCCAGAAGGCGGGTCATGGCCGGGAGCGACCGGTCGGCCAGGCGGACGAAGCGGTCGGCCGCCTCGATACTCGACCCGGCCCCCGATCCCGACGCCCCCACCATCCCCCGCACGGCCGGCGCCACCTCGGCCTCGGCGATACGGGCCATCGAGGAGCCGATCACCCGGGCCAGCTGCAGTGCCGTGTCGACGTCGGCGGCACCGAGGTCGACCATGGTCTGGAGGATGCGGATGGCCTCGAGGTCGAGGTCCGTGAAGATCCTGTCGTCAGCGGAGACGTCGGCGAATCCGAGGGCGCGCCAGAAGCGGCTGGCCAGCTCCTCGGGCATGCCGGTGATCTCCGCCACCTCGCTCTGGGTGTAGCGCTCGCCGGGGACGAGGAGACAGTCGACCACCAGCAGGTCGAGAAGGTCGTCCTCTTCGGCCCGGGCGATGTCCTGCTCCGGAACACGGTGCTCGAGGAGGAAGGCCCGGACCCGCGCCAGGGCGGCGGCCGACGACACCGTCTCGTTCACGTCGGACCCTGGACCGACGGGCCCCCAGGGGGGCGGTCCCGGCGCATCTCGAGGCCGTGGAATTCGGACTTGGCCGAGCGGAGCATGAGGGCGGGGATCGCTTCCGCCGGGGCGCGGGTGCCTTCGAGGACGTCGGCCACCTGCTGGGCGATCGGCATCTCGACGCCCTGGGCGGCGGCCAGCTCGAGCAGCGGACGCGCCGTCTTCACGCCTTCGGCCACCATCCGCATCTCACCGAGGACGTCCTCGAGCGGGCGTCCCTGACCGAGACGCTCGCCCACCATCCGGTTCCGACTCAGTCGGCTGGTGCAGGTGGCCACGAGGTCTCCCACCCCGGCCAGGCCGGCCATCGTCATCGGGTCACCACCGAGAGCCACGCCGAACCGGCCCAACTCGGCCAGGCCCCGGGTGATGAGCGCCGCCAGCGACGAGTCCCCGAGACCGAGGCCCTGGATCATGCCGGCGGCGATGGCGAGGACGTTCTTCGTGGCCCCGGCCGTCTCGCAGCCGACGAGATCGGAATTCGTGTAGACGCGAAAAGTCTCGGTGCGCAGGAGCTCCTGCACCTCCCGGGCGATGGCCTCGTCGGTCATGGCCACCACCGTGGCCGCCGGTTGACCGACCACCACCTCGCGGGCCAGGTTGGGCCCCGTGAGGACGCCGGCGGGGTGGTTCGGTATCACCTGCGCGATGACCTCCGTCATGCGCAGGAGGGTCCCTTGTTCCAGTCCCTTGGCCAGACTGAGCACGGGGACGTCGGGCGCCACATGGGGGGCCAGGTCCGTGAGGACGGCCCGGAAGCCGTGGGAGGGAACGGCCATGACGACGAGAGCGGCACCGTCGACGGCCGCCGCCAGCGACGTCGTCGCCCGCAGGGTCGCAGGGAGGCGGACGCCGGGCAGATAGTCGGGATTCTCGTGACGCCGGTCGATGGCGTCGCCCACGTCCGGTCGACGGGCCCACAAGACGGTGGGAGCGGAGCGCGATGCGATGGCAGCCACCGTGGTCCCCCACGAGCCCGCCCCGATCACAGCGACCTTGTCGAGCATCCGCCAACCCTACGGCGTGGTGCGCCGGCGGTGGACCGCCACGGCGGCCGTACACTGGGCCCGTGACGACCGAGACGTCCGAGGTCCCCCGCCTCGCCGGTTGCGTTGTCCTCATCCCCGTGAAGGCCTTCGCCGCCGGCAAGGCCCGTCTGGCGCCGACGTTGGACGCCGACGGGAGGGCCGAGCTCTCCCGGATGATGGCCGGCCGCGTCCTCGAGGCGGCCGCTCCGCTCCCGGTGGCCGTCGTCTGCGACGACGCCGAGGTCGCATCGTGGGCCGTCGGGAACGGAGCCATGGCGCTGCCCGAACCGGGACGCGGCCTGAACGGGGCCGTGGAGGCGGGGGTGGCACGACTGGCCGCCCTCGGCGCCGACGAGGTGCTGGTGGCTCACGCCGATCTGCCCATGGCCCACGGTCTGGCCCAGCTGGCCGGGTTCGACGGCGTCACGCTGGTGCCCGATCGGCGCGACGACGGGACCAACGTGGTCTGCGTTCCGGCGCACGCCCGGTTCCGGTTCTCCTACGGTCCGGGTTCCTTTCTCCGGCACCGGGCCGAAGCGGAGCTCCTCGGACTGCCGTACCGGGTCGTGCGGCAACCGGACCTGGCCTGGGACGTCGACGTCCCGTCGGACATCCCGGCCGAGTTCGTCCCGACCGCCCGTCTCTGACGCCGGTGGTCGACGGATCCCGCCGCACCGACGTCCTTCCCGTCGGCGACCTCCCCACGCACGGCGTCGTCACCATCGATCTGCCCGTGCCGAAGGTGGCGCTCGCCGTCGCCGCCCATCCCGACGACGTGGAGTTCGGATGCGGGGCGACACTGGCCAAATGGGCCGCCGGCGGTTGTCTGATCCACCATCTGGTCCTCACCGACGGATCGAAGGGAACGTGGTCGGCCGACGACGATCTCGCCGCGCTGGTGGAGCGCAGACACCGTGAGCAGCGCCAGGCGGCCAGGGTGCTGGCCGGTGGAGCCGGTGCGGGCGGTGGCGTCCAGTTCCTCGACTGGCCCGACGGCGAGCTCGAAGCCGGGATCGTCCAACGCCGTCAGGTGTGCCAGGTGATCAGGCGGGTGCGGCCCGACGTGGTCCTCGGACACGATCCGTGGCGTCGGTACCGGTTGCACCCTGATCACCGCAATGCCGGCTGGCTCCTCACCGACGGGGTCGTGGCCGCCCGCGACCCGCAGTTCTTCCCCGATCTCACCGAACCGCCCCACCGGCCGACCTCGATGCTCCTGTGGGAAGCCGACGAGCCCAACCACGTCGAGAGGGCCGACGGGATGTTGGACGTGAAGGTGGCCGCCCTCCTGGCCCACCGGAGCCAGCACCGCTCCACCATGGGGATCGAGGGCACCGATCCCGCCGGCGCCGGTCCCGAGGGTGACGATCTACCGGCCGACCAGCTCGAGGCGTTCCGGAGCGTCGTCGAGGCCCAGTTGGCGGCGCACGGCCGGCTGGCCGGATTGGTGGCCGGCGAGGCTTTTCATCTTCTCACCGAGCTCTGAACCTCACCCTCACGGAGCTCGAGCCCCACCGGCGAACCATCGCTCGGCGGCGAGCCCGTCGACGACGCGTGACGAGGGGCCCCGCAGGGCCCCTCGTGCACACGCTCTCGAAGCCGTCGTGTCCGGCGGCAGGGTGCCTCAAGCCTTCTTGGCCGGCGCCCGCTTGACGGCGCGCTTCTTGACGGTCCGCTTGGCGGCCTTCTTGGCCGGCGCCCGCTTGACGGCGCGCTTCTTGACGGTCCGCTTGGCGGCCTTCTTGGCCGGCGCCCGCTTGACGGTCCGCTTGGCGGCCTTCTTGGCCGGCGCCCGCTTGACGGCGCGCTTGGCGGTGGTCCGCTTCGCTGCCTTCTTGGCCGGGGCCCGCTTGGCCGTCTTCCTCGCTCGCTTGACTGGCATTTTCATGCCCTCCTTACGGCCTTCTTGGCCGATCGCTTCGCTACTTTCCTCGCCGGGGCGCGCTTCACCGGTCTCTTCGCCGGAGCCCGCCGTACGGCCTTGTTGGCCGATCGCTTCGCTGTTTTCCTCGCCGGAGCACGCTTCGCGGTCTTTCTCGACGGAGCGCGCCTGGCGACCTTGCCGACAGGCCTCCGGGCGACTTTTCGCGCCGGGGCCCTTCGAACTGCCTTCTTGGTCGACTTCTTGGCCGTTTTCTTGAGGGCCTTCTTGGCGGCCGGCTTCGCCGCCTTCGCCACCTTTCGGACAGGAGCCGGCGAAGCCTTCAGCGCCGGCAGAGGCACCTTGCCGTTGACGATCCCTTTGAGTGTGCTGCTCGCCGAGAAGCGCACACCTTTGGATGCAGCGATCTTCACCGGCGCACCGGTCTGGGGATTGCGTCCCATGCGAGCACCACGCTGCGTGGGATTGAAGCTACCGAATCCGACGACGGACACACGACGACCGGCGCGCACTTCGCTCACGACGGCGTGGACCAACGCGTTGACCGCGTCTTCGGTCTCGCGCTTCGTCAACGACGTCGTGTTGCTGATCGCGTCGATCAGGCCCGACTTGTTCACCCGCCGTCCTCCTCCGTGTAGCGGAATGCCATCAATCAAAGAAGGTTTTCGCGCCAAGGTCAAGCATTGTCGCTGCTGGTGGACGTTGGCGCGCGAGGTTTCGCGCGAGGTTTCGCGATGGCAAATGTGTTGCGATGGGCTCGACGCGAACGTGCGGGCGATCGGACCCACAGTCGCGTATGGACAGGAAACCCTTCGTTTGCAAGGATTTTTCTCATGCCGATGCTGCCCGACGGAATCTACGACGTCATCGTCGTCGACGCTGACAGAGGCGACGACGGTGACCTGCACCTCGAGGTGACAATTTCTCTCGGTCCCCGCGTCGGAGACGTGATTCGGCTGCGGGGACGCCACGTCGAGCTCCGAAGCGGAGCGGCGCAGACAGAGGATCCCTACGCTCTGCTCGGTGTTCCGGGTACGCTTCGTGTCCACGCGGGACGGCCGACTTTTCGTCCGGAGACGCGATGAGACGTCCCTCGGGCACCGGTCCCCCGCCCGCAGCGAACAACACAGTGAGTGACGCTGCGAGTGGAAGACACAGCGAGCCGGAGAGTGGGGACAGCCGGTCGGCCGTGGTCGCCGCGCCCCCGTGGGCGGCACGTGGGTTGGCCGAGATCGTCAGGTCCGGAGCTCTCGGGGGCGACGTCCGACATGTCGTGGTGGGTGACGACCCCGTCGGCCCCGACGACGCGGACGGGGTGCAGGTGCTCTGGCGGTACCACCTCACACCCGCCCGTCTGGGGAACGCCATCGACGAGCTCCCCGACCTTCGCTGGGTCCATTCCGACTACGTGGGGGTGGAGGACCTGCCCCTCGAGAAGCTGGCAGACCGGGGGGTCATCCTGTCCAACGGCGCCGGAATCGCCGCCCGGCCCATGGCCGAATGGGTCGTCCTCGCCATCCTGTCGGCCGCCAAGGCCCTACCCCGTTTCGTGCGCCAATCCGACGCCGGCCTGTGGGAGGTGGGGAAACCGCTGGCCGAGCTCGAAGGGGCCGTGGTTCTCCTCCTGGGGCTGGGGGCGGTCGGGACCCTGGTGGCGGCCATGCTCGAGCCGTTCGGCGTCGAGGTCAGGGCCTGCACACGACGACCACGAGCGAACCCCCCGCGCGGTGTGACCCGGATGGCGGTGGGCGACGCGTGGCGCCAGGAACTGGGCGATGCCGATTATGTCGTCTGCGCGCTCCCGCTGACGGCCGAGACCACCGACATGCTCGACGCCACCGTCTTTGGCGCCATGAAGCGAGGTTCGTTCCTGGTCAACGTGGCACGGGGTGCTCTCGTCGACGACGATGCGCTCGTGGCCGCGCTCGAGAGCGGTCGTCTCGGCGGCGCCGTCCTCGACGCGTTCCGCCAGGAGCCGGTCCCACCGGGACACCCTCTGTGGGGACGTCCCGACGTTCTCGCCCTTCCTCACGTCACGTGGTCGTCATCACACACCCTCGACGACTTCAAGTGGCGCTTCGCCGCACAACTGCGGAGATGGCTGAACGGGGACGTACCCGGCGACCTCGTCGACCTCGACGCCGGCTACTGAGAACGCCGTGCCCGCACCGTGCCGGAGACCGTCCGGCCGTCGACGCGCCGCAGGACGGGGCCGACACGGCGCAGCGGGCCACGAGACAGGGTCGGCCCCGATATGACGGCCGAGATGACCGGAGCACAGATGACCGGGGCACTCAGTGCCATCCGCCAGGCGGCGGGGCGGACCGGTGGTTGTCTGTACATCGGTGCGGGGTCGCAGGGGCCGGTGTGGGCGCCGGCCGAACAGGCCGCTCTCGTCCTCGGGCCACCGCGATCGGGGAAGACGTCGGGGCTCGTGGTGCCGACGGTGTTGAGCGCCCCGGCGGCGGTGGTGTCCACCTCCACCAAACCCGACGTTCTGCGGGCCACCGCTCGCGCGCGCGGGCGGGACGGCCCGTGTCTCCTCTACGACCCGAGCGGGACGGTGGACGTACCCGTTGGCGTCGAACGCGTGCGGTGGTCTCCGGTCACGGGGTGTGCACGCTGGGACGATGCCTTGCTGGTGGCCCGTGGTCTCGTCGGCTCGACACGGCCGTCGGGCGGCCGCGGCGACGGCGAGATCGGCGTCGACCACTGGACCGAACGGGCCCAGGCCCTGCTGGCGCCGGTGCTGCACGCGGCGGCGCTCGAGGAGGTCGAGCTGGCGACGGTGCTGTCGTGGATCGACCGCCGGCAGGCCGCCCCCGCCCTGCGTGTCCTCGATCGGGAGGGAGCCGGGATCGCCGCCGACCTCCTCGCCGGGATCGCCGCCACCGACGGACGCGAGCAGAGCGGGATCTGGTCGACCGCCTCGGGCGTCCTCGCCGCCTACCGCAGTGAGGCGGCCCTCGCCACCACCGTCGCCGCGGACTTCGATCCCCGGACCTTCTGCGAGTCGTCGGCCACTCTCTACATATGCGCCACCGGACGCCATCAGGCACTGGCCGCACCGCTCGTCGTCGGCTTGCTCACCGACATCCGGGCGGCCGCCTACGCCCGCGCCGCCGAGGGTGCCCCGGGCCGGACCACCGGCACGGCCGGACCGGCGCCCGTCGTGCTCGCCCTCGACGAGGTGGCGAACATCGCCCCGGTGCCGGACCTGCCGGCCATGGTGAGCGAGGGAGGCAGCCAGGGGGTCGTCACGCTGGCGTGCCTGCAGGACCTGTCCCAGGCGCGGGGGCGGTGGGGAACGGCGGCCGAGGGCTTCCTCTCCCTCTTCGGGACCACGGTGGTGCTGCCCGGAATCGGGGACGTGCGCACCCTCGAGGCCCTCTCCACACTGGCCGGAGAAGAAGAGGTGTCGACCCGGTCGCTCTCCACGCCGGTGCTCCGGGGCGGGGGCGGGATGGCCCGGGTGGTGGTGGACCGGGTCCTGCGGGGTGCCGGTGGGCGGGGGCAGGACCCGGTCCCCTCCGTCACCACGTCGACGGTCCTGCGGAAACGGCTCCCCGTCGATGTGGTGGCCCGGGGCCGGCCGGGAATGGCCC
>JGI12269J14319_10003633_pt1 | contig 14419 bp, 9 predicted proteins | sample PeaSoiSIISIP2007_FD_14319 | JGI IMG/M metagenome (IMG submission 14319) | reverse complement strand
GCACTCTCCCACGCGCCGCCCGCCCCGACATCGCCATCCGGCGCCAGCCAAAGCGCTCCGGACGGTCCGACGCGTTCGCCCGATCCGTCCTTGGCCACCTGCGATGCACGCCGGCAAGCAACGCCGGGCGCTACGCACCGCGCAACGCGTCGTTCGGGGATTTTCCGGCCGCCCGAGAAAATCGTGCCGGCCCAAAATCCCCTACATCTGCTCGCTTTGCATGAACTCGATCACCTCGCCATTCGGCCCGGTCACGAATGCGATCCGCACCTCGACCAGGGGATCGTCGCTCAGCCGCCGCGTGACCGGTTCCAGACGCGATGCCGCCCCGGCGGCCAGCGCGCGGGCATAGGCAGCCTCGGTGTCGGCCACCCGCAGACAGAAATGCAGGATCGCGCCCTCGGTCCGTTCCTCGTTCGGCTGGCGCCGCCGCCCCTCCGCCTGAACCGTCGATCCCTGGCCGAACACTTCGATGAACCTGCCGTCGCCGGCGTCAAGGAACGCCGCGCGGTCGATCCGCCCCGGCACCGAGAACGGGAAATGCACGCGGCACCCCAGTCCTTCGGTGTAGAACCGGATCGTTGCGTCGAAATCCACCGCGCGGATCGCCACGTGGTGAAATCCTGGCGCCGTTCCGAGACTTTTCATGTTTTCCTCCTGACACAAAGTCAATACTATAGCGGACTGATACCGCGACTCTCGTGCAATCGTCAACCGCGGACCTGGCCCCCGGCCCAGGGCACGCCGTAGACGCGTGCCGCGGTCCCGGCGAACAGGTTCGCCGTCTCGTCGGCCGAGGCGCCGGCCGCCAGGCGCTTGAACGCGTTCCACACCACCGCATAGCTGCACCAGCGCTTCTGCACCGGAAAATTGCTCTCGAACATGCAGCGGTCCGCGCCGAACAGCGCGATGGAGGTGTCGATCCAGGGGCGCCATGCCCGGGCGACTTCCTCCGACCCGGGCGGCATATCGCTTGTGGCCGTGCCGGTGCCGCGCAGGCGGATCGGCAATGCGCCGAGTTTTACCGTCACGTTGGGATGCCGGGCGAGGGCGGTCATGCCGGCCTTCCAGGCGGCGAACACGCCCTGCCGGTCCGCGCCATAGGGGCCGCCGAGGATCGGGCTGCCGACATGGTTCAACACGATGGTCGTGCCGGGGAAGGTGCTGGCAAGGTCGCCGACCTCGGCAAGCTGCGGGTGGTAGACCCAGGCGTCGAACGCCAGGCCAAGCTGGCCAAGTGCCGCGTAGCCGGCGCGGAAAATCGGGTCGAGCAGCACGCCCGCGGTCGGCACCACTTTGTGGATGCGATCGCTGGCGTCCCAGGCGGTGGACAGGCGGACGGCGGCGAAGCGTCCGCCGCTCGCCGCGATATGCCGTTCCAGCAGGGGTCTTGCGCGCGCGCCCAGCGTCAGGTCGACGCGGCCGACCATGCGGGCGCAGAACCGTGCCGCGCCGAACGTGCCGCTGGCGCCCATCGCGGCGATGCCGGTCACGAATTCGGTCTCGCCGAGCGAGCGTTCCTCTTCCGGGCCGTCGGCGCGGTACATGGCGTGGCATTCCTCGAACACCGTGGCGCGGATGTTGTGGCCGCTGCCGATATCGGCGAGCAGCTCGGGCAGCAGGTAGGTGTTGCCCTCAAGCACCCAGAGATGGTGGTGCGGATCGATGATCGGCAGGTCGGGATCGATGATGTCCTCGGTGAGGCGGGCGAGCCAGGGTTCGTTCACCTGACCGGCAAAGCGGATGTTTTGTGCCATGGCGGCTCCTCATCGGTGTTGGCAGCGATCGGCGGTGCGGGTTTCGATTGTTCGCCGCTCGGCGTTCATCTGCGGTTCCATTGCCTGGCCGATGCCCGATCCTTGTTGCGGTCGGCGCCACCAGCAGCTTCGCCATGTCCAGTTCGGCCATACCGCGGCGCTGGTCCATGCCGCGGATGATCGCCGCGGCGTGGCCGAAGAAGATCGCTGCGTCCTGCGGTTGCAGCGCGCACAGGCCGCGGAGACCAGGCACAGCACCGCCGCACAGCGGTCGGCGGCGGCTTTCAGCGCGTCCGTCCAGCGGTCGCCGGGGACCAGCCCGCGGTCCGGGTGGCTGTCGCGGAAGATGTCGGCATAGCCCGCGTCCGCCAGCCACTGCGCCGGCGCCTGGGCGGCGGTGGCGTCGGCGCTGGCGTGGCTAAGGAACAGGCGGGACAGGATCGAGCCCTTTCGTCTCAGCGCATGGGTTATCGGCGCCGGCGCCGCACAATGTTACTCTAACGCCGCTGCCAACCGCGCACAAAGCGCCTCTATGCTCCCTCCGCGGCAATATTCCCCAATCAGTGCGAAACAGCGTTGCCGCGGCGGCGGGCGTGTTGCGAACCCCGTGGCAGACTCCGGCGCGGCCCCGCAATGGCGACCAGGGCCGCGATCGCCAACTGCACCAGGTTGATCCACGTCAATGTCACGGCCGGCCGCGAGCGCGATAATCCCTAAAATTCGATTAACGGAAGCCGACCGTGCAGCAGCGCGCCGACATGCCCATGGGCAAGTGTGCGCCATCCGCGGAACCCACCCGGCGGGTCCAGGCTGCGCGACCGGTGCATCGCGACGGTTCCATCTGCGGCGGAATGCGGCACAGGCTGCGCCATCATGCCTGACACGACACCAGCATCGGCCGGCAAGCGGCGGCTGCCACGCGATACCCGCGTGGACGCCCTGCGCGGCCTCGCGCTGCTGATGATCTTCGTCGATCACGTGCCGGGCAACCTGCTGAGCCTGGTCACCCTGCGCAATTTCGGCTTCTCCGATGCCGCCGAGCTGTTCGTGCTGCTGTCCGGGTTTTCCTCGATGGTCGCCTACGGCGGCAGCTTCGATCGCGATGGCGCGGTGGTCGGCCTGCGCCGCGTGCTGCTGCGCTGCGTCCGGCTGTACGTGTTCCAGGCGCTGCTGCTGCTGGTGGTGCTGGCCCTGGTGGGGGCCTGGTTCCGCTATTTCGGTCTCGAACCGTCGCCCAGCGCGCTCTACGTCCGCAGCGGACTGCGCGGCCTGCAGCACAGCCTGACGCTGCAGGCGCAGCCGTCCGCGATGAACATCCTGCCGCTCTACATCGTGCTGCTGGCCTTGTTCCCGCTGATCTACGGGCTGGTCCGCATCAGCCCGATCGTCGCGCTGCTTGCCTCCGGCGTACTGTGGGCGTGGGTCAACCTCGACCCGTCGATCAACCTGACCAACTGGCTGGACGGACAAGGCTGGTTCTTCGATCCGTTCGCCTGGCAGTTCCTGTTCGTCATCGGCGCGCTGGGCGCGCTGCTGCTGCGCCGCTACGACGGCAATCTGCCGCGCCCGCTTTGGCTGCGCACGGTGGCCTGGGGATATCTCGGCTTCGCGCTGGTTGCCATGGCGCCGTGGGAGACCTGGGGCTGGTTCAACCTGCACCCGATCACCCTCGATGCACCGGACAAGACCGTGCTGGCGCCGCTGCGGCTGGTGAACATGCTCGCCCTCGCCGCGCTGGCGCTCGGCTCCACCGGGTTCCGCGCGCTGGTGGAGCGGCCCGCGCTGCGGTTCCTGGTGGTCTGCGGCCGCCATTCGCTGGAGGTGTTCTCGCTCGGCACGGTGCTGTCGATGCTCGGCCGCCTGATCTTCCGCACCTTCGGCGTGACCATGTTCACGCAGGTGCTGACCAACGGGATCGGCCTGGGGCTGATGATCGCGCTGGCGGTGGTGCTGGAGCGCATGCGCCACCCCAAGGCCCCGCGCGCCGTCGCCGTCCGAGAGCCGGCCGCCGTCGTCACCTCCTGACCGGCGACCGCCTGCCGCTTTACCGTGCCGGGTGCGCGGGTTTAGCTCTTCCGTTGGGCGCTCGATGCGGCCCGGGAGAACGCGCGCATGCCGGACAACGACCTTGGCACGATCCCGTCACCCGACGGCGTCGCCGCGCTGGCGCCGGCGCATCTGGCGCGGCGGACCGATCTGGCCGGCCTCGCGTTCACCACCACGGCTGACCTTGCCCCGATCGACGGCGCCGTCGTCCAGCCGCGCGCCGCCGATGCGATCCGGCTGGGCAGCGCCATCCCGGTGCGCGGGTTCAACGTCTTCGCCATCGGCGCCAGCGGGGCGCGCATCCGCCAGGCGGTGAGCGCGGTGCTCGCCGAGGCGACCAGCGCGCGCGCCAGCCCGCCGGACTGGGTCTACGTCAACAACTTCGCGGTGCCGCACCGCCCGCGCGCCATCGTGCTGCCGGCCGGGCGCGCGCCGGCGTTGCAGAAGACGATGCAGCACCTGGTCGATGATCTGCGCGTGGCGCTGCCGGCGGCGTTCGAGAGCGAGGACTATCAGCGCCGGCGCGGGGCGATCGATGACGAGATCCGCGGTCGCGGCGAGCGGGCCTTCAATGCCCTCGGCGAGAAGGCCACCGCCAAGCGGATCGCCATCCTGCGCACGCCGATGGGCTTCGCCATGGCCCCGGCGCGCGACGACAAGGTGGTGCCGCCGGACAAGTTCAACGCCTGGCCGGAGGCCGAGCGCCAGGCGGTGCAGGCGGCGATCGAGGAGCTCGAACCGGAACTGGAACAGACGCTGCGCGCCATGCCGCGCCTGGACAAGGAGCGGCGCGACGCGCTGCGTGCGCTGGAACGGCAGACCGCGCACGCCGCGGTCGATCAGTCGATCGAGGAGGCACGGGCGGCGTTCGCCGACCTGCCCGCGGTGCTGGAACAGCTCGACGCAGTGCGCGCCGACCTGATCGAGAACGTCTATCTGTTCGTCAACCCGCATGCCGCCGAGGCGGAGGGGCAGCAGGCGGTCACCCGCCCGGGCAGCCCGTTCGAACGTTACGACGTCAACGTGCTGGTCACCCAGGCGGATCGCGCCAACGGCGCGCCGATCGTCGAGGAGCTGCATCCGACGCTCGGCAACCTGGTGGGCCGGGTCGAATACCTGTCGCAGCAGGGCGCGCTGGTGACCAATTTCCGCCTGATCAAGGCCGGCGCGCTGCATCGGGCCAATGGCGGGGCGATCCTGATCGACGCGCGCGGCCTGCTGAGCGAGCCGTTCAGTTGGCCGGCGCTGAAGCGCGCGCTGAGCCAGCAGCGCATCGTCATCGAGGACGTGGCGCATGTCATCGGCATCGCCGCCACGGTGTCGCTGGAGCCCGACCCGATTCCGCTCGATGCCAAGGTGGTACTGTTCGGCGACCGCATATTGTACTACCTGCTGGCCGCGCTCGATCCGGACTTCGCGCAGCACTTCAAGGTGCTGGCCGACTTCGACGACGACACGCCGCGCACGCCCGACAGCGAGGCGGTGCTGGCGCGCCTGGTCGCCGACATCGCCCGCCGCGACGCGCTGAAGCCGCTGGATCGCGCGGCGGTGGCGCGCGTGCTCGACCACGCCGCGCGGCTGGCGGAGGACGCCGCGCGCCTCACGCTGATGGTCGAGCTGCTGCACGAGCTGGTGGTGGAGGCCAGCCATTGGGCCGGCGTCGCCGGGCGCGCGGTGGTCGGGCGTGCCGACATCGATCGCGCCATCGCCGAGCAGCGCCGCCGCGCCGCGCGCATCGAGGAGCGCGGCCGTGAAATGATCCTGCGCGACATCGCGCTGATCGACACCGCCGGCAGCCGCGTCGGCCAGGTCAACGGGCTGAGCGTGCTGAGCCTGGGCACGCACGCGTTTGGCCGCCCGACCCGCATCACCGCGCGCGTGCGCCCTGGCACCGGACGCATCGTCGATATCGAGCGCGAGGTCGAGCTCGGCGGGCCGCTGCATTCCAAGGGCGTGCTGATCCTGTCCGGCTTCCTGGCCGGGCGCTACGCGCTGGACAGCGCGATGTCGCTTTCCGCCAGCCTGGTGTTCGAACAATCCTACGGCGGCGTCGACGGCGACAGCGCCTCGTCCGCGGAGCTCTACACGTTGCTGTCGGCGCTGGCCGAGGCGCCGCTGCGCCAGGATCTGGCGGTGACCGGCTCGGTGAACCAGCTCGGCGAGGTGCAGGCGATCGGCGGGGTCAACGAGAAGATCGAGGGCTTCTTCGACATCTGCGCCGCGCGCGGGCTGAGCGGGACGCAGGGCGTGCTGATCCCGGCGGCCAACGTGCAGCACCTGATGCTGCGCGACGAGGTGATCGAGGCCTGCGCCGCCGGGCGGTTCGCGGTCTACCCGGTGCGCACGATCGATGCGGGGATCGCGCTGCTGACCGGCCGCCCGGCCGGCGTGCGCGGCGCCGATGGCGCATATCCGGAGGGCAGCCTCAATCGCGCGGTGGAGGACCGGCTGAAGGCGTTCGCCGCGGTGCGCCGCGCGATGGGCGACGGCACCGATGGCGCGGCGGGGAAGGAGCGCTGAGCATGTCCGATCGCGCCGGCGAAGCCGCGCTGCGCATGGCCGGTCGCGCCGCGTATCAACGCGTGCTGCTCGATCTGTGCAACGCCGCCGCCGACCGCGGCGGGATTCGTGTCGCAGCCGAACTGGCCCGGCTGCTCGATCTCGATCTCACCGGCGTGTTCGTCGAGGATACCGCGCTGTTCGGGCTGGCGGAGTACCCCTTCGCCCGCGAACTGCGGCTGCCGGGGCACGAATGGCACAAGCTGGACCCCGGGCGGATCGCCGCGGAGGTGCGCGCGGCGGCCGAGACCGCGCGGCGCCTGCTGGATGAGCACAGCGCGCCGCTGGGCATCCGCAGCCTGTTCGAGGTGGTGCGCGGCGATCCGTCCGGCTCCATCGCGGCGCTGTCGGGGACCAGCGACATCGTTGTGTTGGTCGAGCCGGCGGCGCCGTCGGAGCGACTGGCGCGCGCGTTTCCCCGCGCCTGGCAGTCGGCGCTGCGCTCCGCCGCCGCGGTGCTGCTGGTGCCGCCGCGGATCGCCCGCCACCACGGCCCGATCGCCGCGGTGGTGACCAGCGCCGGCGATCCCGCCCTGGCGACCGCCGCCGCCATCGCCGCCGCGGCCGGCGAGCAATTGCTGCTGCTGCTGCCGCACGACGACGCGCTGAAGACCGCTGCGCTTGCCGCCGCGCGCGCGGCCGGGCTAGGGGGCGGGCAGGTGCGCACGCACCGGCTGCGCGCGGCGACGACGCAGGAGGCCGTGCTGCACGCGCTGGGGACGACGCAGGAGCGTCTGCTGGTGCTGACGCGCGCTGCCGGTGGGGTGCCCGACACCGCGGCTTCGCACCTGGCCGCGGCGCGGCGCGTGCCGGTGCTGGTGGTGGAGCCGGACGCGGCGGGGTGAACGGGTGGGCGTGCGGTTCGGCTAGGGCGTCGGGCGACGCGGCTCGCCTGACATTGGGCGACCGCCGGGCGGTAAGATCCACCGTGGAGCGCGCGGAGGATGAATGATTATGCTGCGCGTGAAGCGCAAATCTGCTTCCTCCGCGGGCTTCGCGCGCTCCGCGGTGGATCTTGCTTTGATCCCCCCCCCGCCGCTGCGCTAAGCTCCGCCCGTCCAACCGGGCACAGGCCCGGACAAAAACGCACCCGGCCAGGGTCCAGGAAGGAGCTCTAGAAATGCTGTCACGTGAGGAGAACGAGATCGTCACCCGCGTCGGGCCAGGGACCCCGATGGGCAAGACGCTGCGCATGTACTGGATTCCCGCCCTGCTGTCGCACGAGGTCGCCGAACCCGACGGCCCGCCGGTGCGGGTGCGCCTGCTGGGCGAAGACCTGGTGGCGTTCCGCGACACCGCCGGGCGCATCGGGCTGCTGGACGAATTCTGTCCGCACCGGCGGGTGTCGCTCTATTTCGGCCGCAACGAGGAATGCGGCCTGCGCTGCATCTACCACGGCTGGAAGTTCGACGTGGACGGCAGTTGCACCGACATGATGAACGAGCCGGAGGAATACGATTTTAAGCACAAGATCCGCACCACCGCCTATCCGACCTGCGAGCTGGGCGGCATCGTCTGGGCCTATCTCGGTCCGCCGGAGCGCATCCCGTCGCTGCCGAAATTCGCCTGGACGCAGGTGCCGGAAACCCATCGCCACGTCACCAAGGTGATCGAGGAGTGCAACTGGCTGCAGGGGCTGGAAGGCGGGCTGGATACCTCGCACGCGCCGATCCTGCACCGGCTGCTGACCGACAGCTCGACGCGCGGCGGGTTCAAGCCGTCCAACCCGTTCGTAGCCGGCAAGGCACCCAACCTGGCGGTGGACCTTACCGACTACGGCTACCAGTACGCCGGCATCCGCTCGCTGCCGGACGACAAGGTGCATATCCGTACGTATCACTTCGTCCTCCCCTTCCACCAGGTCCGCCCGCATAAGTCCGAGCGCGGCTTCCCGGGGGATGCCGGGCACTGCTGGGTGCCGATGGATGACGAAACGACCATGGTCTACAACTGGTCCTTCAGTGCCACCGACGAGCCGTTGGACGAGGAAGATCGCCTCGAACGCAGCCTCGGCAACGGGCCGATCCACGTCGATCAGGCAACATTCCGCTCGAAGGCCAACCGGTCGAACAACTACGGACTGGACCGCGCGGTGCAGCGCACCGAGAGTTTCTCCGGCATCGACGGGATCAACGCGCAGGACCGCGCCTTGCAGGAAAGCATGGGGCCGATCGTCGACCGCTCGAAGGAGCATCTCGGCCCGGCCGACAAGGCGATCATCCAAGCTCGAAAACTGCTGCGCGAGGCGGTGCGCACCGTGGCGGCCGGCGGGACGCCCGCGGGCACCGGCACCAGCTACTACACGATGCGCGCGCGCGAGGCGGTGCTGCCGCGCGCGGTCGATTGGCGGCGCGAGCTGACGCCGGAGATCGAGGAGGTGGCGCTGCAGACGGTGTGATGCGTCGCATATCGGCCGCCCGACGACCCGGCGGCGCGTCCAACGTTCGGGCGGTTGGCGTCACAGCGGCTTTGGGTTGCGGACGTTGAGACCGAGCGAGGTGAACAGCGCGCTGAGCGTCTGGTATTCGTCCAGCACGAACTGACGAAACGCCGGACCATCCAGCGGATCGACGGACAGGCCGTTGTGGCTGAACTCGGCGCGCAGGGCGCTGCTGTCCAGCGCCTCCCGCAGGGCGGCGCTCAGCCGGCCGACCGCCTCATCGGGGGTATCTTTCGGCACCGCCAGCCCGCGCCACCACGCCTGCGTCACGTCCCAACCCTGCTCGCGAAAACTCGGCGTCGCCGGCAGTGCGCGCGTGTGCGCGCTGACCGCCAGGGCCCGCAGCGCGCCGCCGTTCAGCGAGGGCCTGACATCGGCCAGGCCCACCACGGCGAAATCAAGCTGAGCCTGCGATAGCGCGACCACCAGATCGGCGCCGCTGTAATAGCTGGACACCACCCGTGGCTTGATCCCGGCGCGCATGAGCAACGCGGCCTGCGCGAGCGCCGGGGGCCACCAGCCGACCAGTTGGCCGGTGGTCAGCGACTCGGGCGCTTCGCGCAGCGCCGTCACCAGCTCGACCAAGGTCCGGTGTGGGCTTTCGGTGCGCACCAGCAGCACGCTGGGAAACGACGTCACCTGGCCGACGTAGGCGAAATCGTCGGGCCTGGCCACGCTGACCCGGCTGATCCAGGGTTGCGTGGTGAGCGATGCGCTGATCATGGTCAGCGTGTAGCCGTCCGCGGCGGCCGAGGCGCCGGCCAGATGGCCCGCGAGGCCGCCCGAGCCCGCATCGAATTCCAGAGTGACGCTCTGGCCGAGCGCCCGCTCCAGCGGCGGCTGCAGCAGGCGCGCGTTGATGCCGACGCTGGTGCCCGGCGCAAACGGCACGATCAAGGTCAGCGCGTGGGACGGATAGGCGGGGCGCGCGCTGGCGCGGCGGATGCCCAATCCGGTCGCGCAAACACCGGCAAGCCCCGCGCCTGCTGCCGAAAGCAATGTTCGGCGTCGCATTTTGTCCGCCTCCCGGCCGTCCTGGCCTGGTCAGCCGGACGCGCTGCGCGCCCGGTTGCGGTGGGGTGTCGCATGGCTTGGTAAACAAATCGCTGACGGCGGGATCAACGCGACGCATGCGGGACGCAGCTTCGTGGCACCCGACCCGGGCCGGCTGGCGCGGGTGAAGGCTGGGGACGGGCGCTTGCCAGCGCTTGAGCATAGGGCTTCACTGCGGCGCACAAGAGAGCCCGGGATCCCCGTTTCGATGCCATCTGCCCGTCTTGCCGTCGATATCGGCGGCACGTTCACCGACCTTGCGCTGGAGCATCCGGGCGGACGCAGCACGATCAAGGTTCTGACCACGGCCGCGGCGCCGGAGCAGGGCGTGCTGGCCGGGGTTGCGGCGATCCTGCGGGCCGCGGGGCTCGCCGCGGGTGACATCGCGATCGTCATCCATGGCACGACGCTGGCCACCAACGCGGTGATCGAGCGCAAGGGCGCGCGCACCGCGCTGCTGACCACGCAGGGGTTTCGCGACGTTCTGGCGATGGGCAACGAGAGCCGCTACGACCAGTACGACCTGAACATCGCGCTGCCGCAGCCGCTGGTGCCGCGGCATCTGCGCCTGCCGGTGCCGGAACGGCTGGACAACGAGGGCAACGTGCTGATCCCGCTGGATGAGGCGGCGGTGCGGGCGCTGGTGGGGAAGCTGCGCGCGGAGAAGGTGGAGAGCATCGCGGTCGGGTTCCTGCACGCGTTCGTCAATGCGGCGCATGAACAGCGCGTGCGCGAGATTCTTGCCGAGGCGCTGCCGGAGGTGCCGGTGTCGCTGTCGAGCGAGGTCTCGCCGGAGATGCGCGAGTGGGAGCGGTTCTCCACCACGGTGGCGAATGCCTATGTGCAGCCGCTGATGGCGCGCTACCTGCGCCGGCTGGAGAACGGGCTGCGCGGCCTGGGTGTCGGCGCGCCGATGTTCCTGATGCTGTCGGGCGGCGGGCTGACCACGATCGATACGGCGTGCCGGTTTCCGATCCGGCTGGTGGAGAGCGGGCCGGCGGGGGGCGCGATCTTCTCGGCGTATATCGCGCGGCAATGCGGGATCGAAACGGTGCTGTCGTTCGACATGGGCGGCACGACGGCGAAGATCTGCCTGATCGACGACTACCGGCCGCAGACGGCGCGGACTTTTGAGCTGGCGCGGGTCGGGCGGTTCAAGAAGGGGTCGGGTCTGCCGCTGCGAATCCCGGTGATCGAGATGGTGGAGATCGGCGCCGGCGGCGGCTCGATCGCGCATGTCGACGCGATGGGGCGGATCGCGGTAGGGCCGGAGAGCGCGGGCGCCGATCCGGGTCCGGCCTGCTACGGCCGCGGTGGTTCGGCGCCGGCGGTGACCGATGCCAATCTGTTGCTCGGACGGTATGATCCGGCGCGGTTCGCCGGCGGAACGATGAAGCTGGACGAGGCGGCGGCGCGCGAGGCGCTGGCGGCGCAGGTGGGGGGGAAGCTGGCGCTGGGGCCGGAGATGGCGGCGCTCGGCGTGATCGAGATGGTGGACGAGAACATGGCGAACGCCGCGCGGGTGCACGCCATCGAGTCCGGCAAGACCTATGAGGGGCGCACGCTGATCGCCTTCGGCGGCGGTGGGCCGGTGCATGCCTGTCGGGTGGCGGAGAAGGTGGGGATACGGCGCGTGCTGGTGCCCTCCGGGGCCGGCGTCGGCAGCGCCATCGGCTTTTTGCGCGCGCCGGTGGGGTATGAGGTCGTGCGCAGCCTGTATCAGCGGTTTTCCAGCTTCGACGTGGCGGCGGTGAACGCGCTGCTGGCCTCGATGCGCGACGCGGCGATGGCGGTGGTGGAGCAGGGCAGCTTTGGCGCGAAGCTGACCGAAAGCCGCATCGCCTATATGCGCTATGTGGGGCAGGGGCATGAGATCCCGGTGCCGCTGCCGGTGCGCACGCTGACGGCGGATGATGTGGCAACGATCCGGGCGGCGTACGATACGGAATACACGCGGTTCTACGATCGCCCGGTGCCGGGGTCGGATGTGGAGATCATGAGCTACGCCGTGGTGGTGGCGAGCGTGGTAGAGGATCTCGGGGCGGCGCCGGCGTTGGGTGCGGCGGAGGCATTCGCGCCCGAGGTCGTGCCGGCGCGCCATCAGGCGGTGCGCGATACGCTGACCGGCGAGGTGGCCGCGTGGGCGGTGTTCGATCGGTCCGCCCTGCGGCCGGGCGCGCTGGTCGCGGGGCCGGCGATCGTGGCGGAGGACGAGACCTCGACGCTGGTGGGGCCGGGGTGGAGTGCCACGGTGAACGGGCTGGGGTATATCGAGCTGACGCGGGAGGCGGTGTAGTGCCCCTCACACGTGTCATGCACACGTGTCATGGCCGGGCTTGGCCCGGCCACCCATGACTTTCATTGCACCACGAAGCACAGTCGTGGGTGGCTCGGGCCGAGCCCGGCCATGACACATTGAAGTGTGCCTACCACCGGGAGACCCACTGATGTCCAAGGAAACCGGCGCCCTCGCGCAGATCCATCGCCAGATCATGTGGAACCGCCTGATCGCCGTGGTCGAGGAGCAGGCGCAGACCATGATCCGCACCGCCTTTTCCACCACGGTGCGCGAGGCCGGCGACCTCTCTGCCGGCGTGTTCGACCTGCACGGCCGCATGATGGCCCAGGCGGTCACCGGAACCCCCGGGCACGTCAACTCCATGGCGGAAAGCGTCGGCCATTTCCTGCGCAAATTCCCCGTCGAGACGATGCGCGAGGGCGATCACTACATCACCAACGATCCTTGGCTCGGCACCGGCCACCTGCACGATTTGACGGTGACCACCCCCGCCTTCCATCGCGGCCGCATCGTCGGGCTGTTCGCCAACACCGCGCACGTGATCGACATTGGCGGGTTGGGGATGGGTCCCGAGGGCCGCTCGGTGTTCGAGGAGGGGCTGTATATCCCGATCCTCAAATGCTTCGACCAGGGCGTGGCCAACGAGACGTTCTTCGACTTCATCCGCGTCGGGTCGCGCCTGCCGGTGGAGCTGGAGGGCGACATCTATTCGCTGTGCGCCTGCAACGATGCCGGCGTGCGGCGGTTGCAGGAGATGATGGACGAGTTCGACATGGACGGGCTGGACGCGCTCGCCGGCTTCATCTTCGACAGCTCGAATGCCGCGACGCTGGCCGAGATCGCCCGGCTGCCGCGGGGAAAATTCCGCGCGGAGATCAGCTCCGACGGCTACGAGGACCCGGTCACGCTGCGCGCGGCGATGACCATCCTGTCCGACGGGATCGAGGTGGATTTCGCGGGCACCTCGGGCCTGTCGTCGCGCGGCATCAACGTGCCGCCGGCCTATTGCCGCGCCTATTCCTGCTTCGGCATCAAGTGCGTCGTGGCGCCCGAGGTGCCGAACAACTGGGCCAGCCTGGCACCGTTCCGGATGCGGATCCCCGAGGGCTGCATCCTTAATGCGCCGCGGCCGTATCCAGTGTCGGTGCGCCACGTGATCGGCCACCTGCTGCCCGACCTGATGATGGGCTGCCTGCACCAGGCGGTGCCGTTGCGCGTCACCGCCGAGGGGGCGTCGGCGCTGTGGAACCCGCCGCTGCGCGGGGGCGGATCGGTGTCCGGGCAGGCGCGCGGCAACCGCAAGGTGGTGGCGGATTTCGAGATCATCACGTTCAACTCCGGCGGCACCGGCGCGCGGCCGACCTCCGACGGGCTGGACGCGACGGCGTTTCCGTCCGGCGTGCGCACCATGCCGGTGGAGGCGACCGAGAACGTTGCGCCGGTGGTGTTCTGGACCAAGGAGCTGAAGCCGGATTCCGGCGGCCCAGGGCGGACCCGCGGCGGCGTCGGCCAGGTGATGGAGATCGGCACCAAGGGCGAGCTGGAATTCGCCGTCAACGCGATTTTTGATCGCGTGGCCAATGCGCCGAAGGGGCGTGAGGGCGGCAAGGACGGTGCCGCCGGGGCGGTGCACCTGAAGTCCGGCGCGGTGCTGCGCACCAAGGGTTTTCAGGTCATTCCGGATGGGGAGCGACTGGTGCTGGAACTGCCGGGCGGCGGCGGCATGGGCGAGCCGACCGAGCGCGATCCGGCGCTGGTGGCGCGCGACGTGCGCGATGGGCTGGTGTCGGCCGCGGTGGCGCGCGGGGTCTACAACGTGGCGGTCGATGCGGATGGGGTGCTGGATGTGGCCGGCACGGCGGCGCTGCGGGGGTGAGGCTTAGCATTGCGCATCCGTCGGCCGGGTCGTGCAGCCCCATCGTCATGGTCGGGCTTGTCCCGGCCATCTGCGCACCACGGTCGAAGCGCGGATGGCCGGGACAGGCCCGGCCATGACGGCGAGCGTGTGCGCGCCGGCCATACTGAGAATTGCTGATTGCCCGGCCCTGCGGTTCCCCCCGCGCGACCCTCGGCCTATAGTCACGGGCGCGCCGACATTTCGGCGGGAAAGGCGGATACCGTGAAAACCAACGCAGCCGTGTTTCGCAAAGTGCATGAACCGCTGACGATCGAACCGGTAGAACTCGACAAGCCGTGGGGCCGGGAGGTCCTGGTGCAAACGGTCGCGACCGGCGTCTGCCACAGCGACCTGCACGTGGTGGACGG
>JGI12269J14319_10003631_pt1 | contig 14419 bp, 16 predicted proteins | sample PeaSoiSIISIP2007_FD_14319 | JGI IMG/M metagenome (IMG submission 14319) | reverse complement strand
GCTGGAATGCCCAGCATAAGTACGAAAAGACATCCGAATATCAGGGCACATCGGCGAAGCGCGATGCCAAACTTCCGGTACTTGTGACCGCTCATAGCGTTCCGCATCGAGACAATGTCAAATGAGCGGCACCATCGCAGTTTCGCATTTCGTTTTCCAATCAAGATGTTCAATCGCTCAATGTTCGAGATCGCGAGTTACGACTGATAGCTCGCTTCCTCGTCGCCCGCATAGTTGACCGAATCGACGCCGCGGAGTGCGTCACTTTTCTAACGCGGCTGAACAACGGTTGAGCGAGAGTTGTAACCGAATGGATTTAAGTTTCTTTGACGCTCGCGAAAAAAATAATTGGTCTAGGAAGCGACGAGCGTAAGAAGACTTTTGGTCTAGGAAGCGACGAGCGTAAGAAGACTTTTGGTCTAGGAAGCGATGCGTCGTTGACGCGCGACTTCGTACGCCGCGACGGAAACCGCGGCACCTGCGTTGAGTGAATTGATCCGACCGAGCTGTGGTATCGACACAACGGTCGCGCACCGCTTGCGAGTGAGTGCCGCGAGACCCTTCTCCTCACCGCCGACGACGAGCGCGACAGGTACGCCGCCAAGGTCGACGTCGTAGATCGAATCAGTGGACTCGGCCGCGAGCCCGACCGTAAGGACGCCCGCGCGGTTCAGCTGGTCGATCGCAGTGGGTATGCCACCGACGTCGCAGAAGTTGAGGTATTCGATGGCGCCCGCCGCGGTCTTGGCGACGGTCGGCGAGATACGGGCGGATCGGTGTCGCGGCAGCACCACGCCGGTCACGCCCGCGCCGTCGGCGCTGCGCAGCATCGCTCCCAGGTTGCGTGGATCGGTCACGCCGTCACAGACGAGCAGGAAAGGGTGCTTGACGCTCAGCAGGACCTCGAGCCCTACCGTGTCAAGGGCTTTCGCCAGGGCCACCACGCCCTGATGGCCTTCGGTCTTGGCCTCGCGCTCGAGTCGCGTCATCGAGACCATCTGCACCGGGACGCGTTGGCGCTGCGCCTCAAGCTCAATCGCGTCAAGGACGGACGAGGTGTCCTGTGCTTCGGCAACGAAGACCCGTTTCACCGGGCGTCGCCGAGCCCGCAAGAGTTCGAGGACAGCTTGTCGGCCCTCGACCTGATCACCCCCGACGCCGTCTCGCTCGCGCGAGGTCGCTCGTTGCGGACCAGTCGGGCCCGCTCGGCGATCACCGGGACGCGAGGTTCTGCGAGCGGCGCCTCGCCGAGGCGCCGGGGAGGGACTCATGCGTGGTCCTCGAGTAAGACGACGGCGCTCGCGCCCATCCCGTCGCCGCGACCGAGAGCGCCCAATCCCTCGAACGTCGACGCCTTCACCGAGACCGTCGCGCCCACGACGCTCGAGAGCTCGTGGGACATCGCGGGCATGTAGAGCGCGAGCTTGGGCCGCTCGGCGATGATCGTCACGTCGGCCGAGGCGACGCGAAAACCCTCGGCGCGCACGAGCTCCACCGTCGCCTCGAGTAGCCGACGCGAGGAGGCATCGCGGTACGCGGGGTCGTTATCGGGAAAGTGGCGTCCGAGGTCGCCCAGGTTCGCCGCGCCGAGCAGCGCGTCACAGAGCGCGTGCGTCGCCACGTCGGCGTCGGAGTGGCCCTCGAGACCCGGGCCCTCGGGAACGTGTACCAGTCCGAGCCAGAGCGGTCGGTCGGCGCGCTCACTCACCCGGTGGACGTCGACGCCCTGGCCGATCCTCACGGACGGCTCCGCTCGAGGACGCTCAGCACGTCGAGGTCGCTGGCGCGGGTGATCTTCACGTTGCGTGGCTCTCCTTCGACAACGACGACCCGAGCGCCAAGGGCCTCGACGAGGGCGGCGTCGTCGCTCGCCTCGTCGCCCTTGGCGTGGGCCCGCTCGAGCATCTCGCGTCGGAAGGCCTGGGGGGTCTGAACCGTGACGAGCTCGTCGCGTGAGAGGGTCGCGACGACGGTCATCACCCCGCCGTCGGAGACGACGCGCTTAACGGTGTCGGTGACGGTGACTCCGGGGATGGCTGCGTCAGCACCCGCGAGGACGGCGTCGAGCACCGAGTGAAAGAGCGCCGCACTAGCGAGAGGTCGCGCAGCGTCGTGCACCACCACAACCTCGGCGTCGTGGCAGAGTTCGAGACCCCGGCGCACCGACGCGGCTCGCGTGGCACCACCGACGATCACGAGGTCCGCGCCTTCGCCGTCGCCCTCGTAACCCTCGGGAACGACTAGCACGACCGTGTCGGCAACCGAACGCGCGATTCGCACGCTGCGAGCGGCGACCGTCTCGCCGTCAAGGATTGAGAACTGCTTCAGGGCGCCGAAGCGGGTACCCTGACCCGCGGCCACGATGACGGCCGCGACGGACACGTCTAGGGAAGGACCGAGGCGAGCTTCTCCTCAGCCGCTTCCGTGTCCACGTTCAGGGCGAAGGTCAGCTCCGAGACGAGGATCTGACGTGCGCGCGTGAGCATACGCTTCTCGCCGGCGCTCAGCCCCTTGTCCTTATCGCGAATCGAGAGGTTGCGCACCACCTCGGCCACCTGGTAGATGTCGCCAGAGCGGAGCTTTTCGGAGTGGTTCTTGAATCGCCGCGACCAGTTGGTGGGCATGCGGGCCTCCTTCTTGCGAAGGACCGCGAAGACCTCTTCGACCTCCTCGTCGTTGATGACTTCACGCAGCCCGACCGATTCGGCGTTGGCGACCGGCACCATAAGCACCAGGTCGGTGTAGGCGACCTTGAGCTTCAGGTAGTCCTGCTTGACGTCAAAAGCCGTCATTTTCTCGATTTTTTCCACGGTGCAGGCTCCGTGGTGGGGATAGACGAGACGGTCGCCTTTTTTGTACTTTCGCGCGGTCATTTACTGGGGACTCCTATGGGGCCCGCGCCCGATGGGGGCGTTTGGGGGACTATCTATTCTAGCAGATTTTGCCCCTCGCGTGACGAGTTGAGATCCGCTTGGGCCGATCCACGCTGCGACCGTCAGGACCACGTCGCCTGGTCCCCGCGTCGAGCCAAGGCCACATCGGGCACCGTCGAAACGCATCAACGGTAGCGGGAGCTGATACTCGTTCCGCCACGTCGCCGCGGGACGTTCTTCCCTGGTCGAGTCATCGAGCGATGGTTAAGAATGCAGTTATGTTTCCCGACGACGAAACGAGGCTGCGCGATGGCGCCACCCGGCCGGGTGACGTGCCCGGCAACGCTCCGGTCGGCGCGACCGTGGTGCTCGAGCTCGAGGGTGTCGACGCTCTTATCGCGGGCCTCGCGAGCGCCGGCTACGAGACGAAGGGGCCGGTCGTGCGCGAGGGAGCAATCGTGCCGGGGCGCCTGAGCGGGGTCGCCGACCTGCCCCGGGGCGTGCACGACGACCAGGCGCCAGGTCACTATCAGCTCACCTACGGGGACGACGACCGGCTCTTCGACTGGGCGGTCGGTCCGGAGTCCTGGAAGGGCGAATTCTTCCCCCCGCACGACGAAGTCTGGCGGCTGTCCACCACGAGTGGCGAAGTGGCGGTCCGCGTGACGGCGGAGGAAACCACACCGCTCGCAATCATCGGCGCGCGTCCCTGTGAAGCCGCCGCGCTCGACGTGCTCGACCGGGTCCTCCAGGACGGCGCGTACCGCGATCCTCGCTACGCCGAGCGTCGCGATCGGGCATTCATTGCGGTGACCGAGTGCGCCAGTCCTTCCGCCACATGCTTCTGCGCCTCGATGGAGACCGGACCGCAGATAGATGGCGGCTACGACCTCGCCCTCACCGAGCTGGACGACGAGAAGGGCCATCGATTCCTCGCTCGTGTCGGCACGCCGCGCGGGGCCGAGGCGCTGGCCGGGGCGGCCTGGCGACCGGCCGACGAAGCTGACCTGACGGCGCGCACGGCGCTGCTCGAAGGGGCCCGACAGCGAATGGAGCGACACCTTGAGACCGACGGACTTGCCGCAGCGCTCGCGCGCAACGTCGAGCACCCGCGCTGGGCCGAGGTCGCCGAGCGGTGCCTGTCGTGCGGCAACTGCACGCTGGTGTGCCCCACGTGCTTTTGCAGCGACGTGCACGACAAGACCGAGCTCGACGGCGACGTGGTGCGAGAGCGCACCTGGTCGTCGTGTTTCGACGTCGATCACTCGTACCTGCACGGCGGCGCCGTTCGCCCGACGACGTCGTCGCGCTATCGCCAGTGGCTGACCCACAAGCTCTCCACGTGGTGGGACCAGTTCGACACGACCGGCTGCGTGGGCTGCGGGCGCTGCATCGCCTGGTGCCCCGTCGGCATCGACATCACGGAGGAGGCGACGGCCATCGTAGCGAGCGACGGCGCCACGCGGGTTGATGTGCCCGCCGTGAGGAGGCCATCGTGATCACCTCGCTCGACGAACTGCTGGCGGCCCACCCCTTCATGGCGGGCCTCGGCCACGACCAGTTCGCGGTCGTAGCCGGCTGCGCGCGCAACGTCGCGCTGGCCAAAGGTGCGATGCTCTGCGTGGAGGGGGCCAGCGCCGACACCTTCTTCTTGCTGCGCCGCGGCCACGTTTCGATCGAGGTCCACGGTCCCGGCCGGGGCCCCGTCGTCATCGAGACCGTCGGATCGGGCGCCGTCGTGGGCTGGAGCTGGCTGGTGCCCCCGTATCGCTGGACGTTTGACGCGCGCGCCATGGAGCCAGTCGGTGCCATCGCCATCGATGGCGCGTGCCTGCGGGACAAGTCGCTCGACGACCCGGCGCTCGGCTTCGCGCTCCTGTCCAACGTCTCTCGGGAGCTGCTCTCGCGCCTGCAGGCGACGCGCCTTCGCCTGCTCGACCTCTACGGGACCGCGCGTGGCTAGCGCCAAGCCCGGCGTCGCGACGCGCGAGCCGTCGCGCCAACCGCTCACGCCGGTGCTGCACCGAGTCGTGCGCCGCCAGCGCGAGACCGAGGACGTTGTGACGCTCTGGCTCGAGCCGCTCGACGGGGAGCGGCTGACCTTTCGCGCAGGTCAGTTCAACATGGTGAGCGCTCTTGGCGTCGGCGAGGCGGCGATCTCGGTGAGCGGCGCACCCGGCGTCGCGGGACCGCTTCGCCACAGCGTGCGCGATGTCGGGGCGGTGTCTCACGCCCTTTGCACCTGTGAGGTCGGCGACCTCATCGGCGTACGCGGACCCTTCGGCACCGACTGGGGCATCGCCGCTCGTGACGGCGAGCCCGACCCTCGCGACACCGTCATCGTCGCCGGCGGCATCGGACTGGCGCCGCTGCGCGGTGCGATCGATGAGCTCGTGGCGGCCCGGGCCTGGGGCTCGGGGCGCGTCTTCGTGCTCGTGGGCGCCCGCGAGCCCGCCCAACTTGTCTTCACCGATGACCTCGAACGCTGGGAGCGCGACGGCGCGGTTGTCCTGTCGACCGTGGACCGCGCGACGCCCCAGTGGCACGGTCGCGTCGGGCTCGTAACAACGCTGCTCAGTGACGCGGGCTTCGACCCGGCCAACTGCCGGGCTCTGCTCTGCGGGCCTGAGATCATGATGCGCTTTACGGCGCGCGCGCTCTCGGACCTTGGCGTCGATCCAGAGCGCGTGTGGGTCTCGCTCGAGCGCAATATGCAGTGCGGGCTCGGCTGGTGCGGCCACTGCCAGCTGGGACCCTTGCTCTTGTGCCGCGACGGCCCGGTCGTGCGCTACGGCGGGTTGGTGGCCGAGTTGCTGAACCAGCGCGAGCGATGAGCGACGACCGCCCCACTCTGGCCGTGTGGAAGTTCGCCTCCTGCGACGGCTGTCAGCTGAGCTTGCTCGACTTGGAACCCGAGCTGCTCGCCCTGGCGAGCGCCGTGCGCATCGCCCACTTCACCGAGATGACCCGGGCCAGCGTCGAGGGACCCTACGATCTCTCGCTCGTCGAGGGCTCAGTCACGACCGAGGTCGACGTGGAGCGCATCAAGGCCGTGCGGGCGAATTCGCGCTACCTCGTGACGATCGGCGCGTGCGCGGCGACCGGGGGGATCCAAGCGCTGCGCAACTTCACCGAGCCCGGGCGCTACGCCACGACGGTCTACGCCCACCCGGAGTACCTGGATTCGCTCGAGACCTCGACACCCGCGTCGGCGCACGTGGCGGTCGACTACGAGCTGCACGGCTGTCCGATCGACCGCTACCAGCTGCTCGAAGTCATCCTCGCGTTCTTGGCCCACCGCCGCCCCGTCATTTCGAACACGTCGGTCTGCCAGGAGTGCAAGGCCCGCGGGACGGTCTGCCTGCTCGTCACGGGCCAGGCGCCCTGCCTCGGCCCGGTGACGCGGGCGGGCTGCGGCGCCCTGTGCCCGTCGGTCGCGCGGGGTTGCTTTGGCTGCTTTGGCCCGAGCGAGAGCGCCAACGCCAACTCGCTCATCGACTGGCTGCGCAGCCGGGGCTTCGCGGACGACGAGTTGGCCCGGCTGTTCCAAACGTTCAACGCCGCGGCGCCGGCCTTTCGCAACGCCGCGACCTACGCGACGACCGCGGTCACCCTGGGTCCGCCGCGAGTCTCTTCGGGGGTGCGCCAGTGAGTCACGGCACCACACGCACGATCAGCGCTGAGGGCGTCGCTCGCGTCGAGGGCGAGGGCTCGCTGCGCGTCGTCGTGAGCGACGGACGCGTCAGCGACGTCTCGCTGGATATCTTCGAGCCACCGCGCTTCTTCGAGGCGATGCTCGTGGGCCGGCACTTCAGCGAAGCCCCCGACATCACGGCGAGGATCTGCGGGATCTGCCCCGTCGCCTACCAGATGTCGGCGTGCCTGGCGATGGAGGACGCTTGCGGCATCGAAGTTAGCGACGCGGTGGCGTCGCTGCGCCGGCTGCTGTACTGCGGTGAGTGGATCCAGAGCCACGCGTTGCACGTCTACCTCTTGCACGCGCCCGACTTCCTCGGCTGCCAGGACGCCGTCGAGCTGGCCGAGCGCGATCCGGCTGTCATCGAGCGCGGGCTGGCCCTAAAGTCCACCGGCAACCTCGTCATGGCGACCGTCGGCGGGCGCGCCGTGCACCCAGTCAATGTTCGCGTCGGGGGCTTCTACCGAGCCCCCGAACCTGCGGCGATCGAAGGCCTCGCCGAACCCCTCCGGCGAGCCCGCGACGCGGCACTCGCCACCGTTCGTTGGGTCGCCGGCTTCGACTTCCCAGAGGTCACCGGCTCCTATCGCTTCGTCGCGCTGCGACAGGCCGGCCGCTACGCGATTGACCGCGGGCGGCCCGGCACCTCGGACGGCCTCGACCTCTCGCCGTCGCGTTTCGCCGAGCTCGCCGTCGAAGAGCAGGTCGAGCGCTCAACCGCGCTGCACGCCCGATTGGACGGCGAGGCGTACCTCACCGGCCCGCTCGCGCGCTACGCGCTGAACGCGCCGCTGCTACCGGCCCTCGTGCGCGAGGCCGCGCGCGAGGTGGGGCTTGGCGAGCTCTGCGACAACCCCTTCAAGAGCATCATCGTGCGCGCGCTCGAGCTGGTCTTCGCCTGCGACGAGGCGCTGCGCATCGTCGAGGCGTACGAGCCGCCCGCGCCGCCGACCGCGACCATGACCGCGCGCGCCGGGGTCGGCACCGGCGCCACCGAAGCGCCCCGGGGGCTCCTGTTGCACCAGTACGAGATCGACGCCGAGGGAACCATCGTGCGCGCGCGCATCATGCCGCCGACCTCCCAGAACCAGCTCACGATTGAGGACGACCTGCGCCGGGTGGTCGAGGGTGGCCTACAGCTCGGCGACGACGAGCTCCAGTGGCGCTGCGAGCAGGCGGTGCGCAATCACGACCCGTGCATCTCCTGCGCCGCCCACTTCCTCGACCTGAAGGTGGTGCGCTCGTGAGCGCCGTCGTGGTCGTCGCCGGGCTCGGCAGCCCCTACCGCGGGGACGACGCCGTCGGGCCTATGGTCGCGGCGATGGTCGCCGAGGCGTCGCTCGCGGCGCGCGACGTCGGTCCCCTCGAAGATCCGCTCGACCTGCTCGGCGTCTGGGACGGGGTGGACCTGGCGGTGGTGGTGGACGCGGTGCGATCGGGCGCGCTGGCAGGAACCGTGCGAGTGCTTGAGGTGAACCCCGACGCCGTAGTCGACTCGTCGGGGGGACCCGGCCTCACGAGCACGCACGGCATCGGCCTCGCCGGCGTGCTGCGCCTGGCGCGAGCGATCGACCGGGCACCGCGGCGTCTCGTGGTCGTTGCGGTCGAAGGCGAAATCTTCAAACTCGGAGGAACGATGAGCCACGCAGTGGCGGCGGCGGTGCCCGATGCCGTCAGCCACGTGATGGCCCTGATTGAGGAGGTGTGCGCATGTGCCTAGGACTCTTGTACCAAGTGGTGGCCCTCGGCGAATCCAACGACGTTCAGGTTGAAAGCGTCGAGGGCGCGCGCACGCGAGCCTCACTCCTCGCCTTTCAGGGCGTGGCGCTGGTGCCCGGCGATTGGGTGTGCGTGCACAGCGGCTACGTCATCGATCGACTCGACGCCGAGGAGGCCTCGGCGACGGTCGAAGAGATCCGATGTGCGAAGGCCGCCCTCGCCGCGTGCGAAGGGTCGCCATCGTGAGGGCGTCAACGAACCTGGTGCGTGGGCGGCGCGCGACCGGGGTAATGGTCGCCGGCGCCACTGCTCTTATTAGCGGGGTCTCGGTCTTCGTGAACAGCTACGGCGTGCGCGCCGGGGCCACGCCGGCCGTGTACACGACGGCGAAGAACCTCGTTGCCGTCGTCGTTCTGGGGATCGCGGCCTCCGTCGGCTCGTGGCGGCGGGCTCAGCGAGACGGTTCAATGGCGAGCAACTTCGTTTCGCCGCCGAGAGGCTCCACTTCGTCGCGTCGTTGGTACCAATGGCTCGGCCTCGCCTACGTCGGGGTCGTCGGCGGCGGGCTCGCCTTTGTCCTGTTCTTCGACGGTCTCGCCCAGAGCGAGCCCGCCTCGGCCGCCTTCTGGCGCGACACCATGCTGCTCTGGGTCGCCGTCCTCGCGGTCTTGTTCCTGCGAGAGCGGTTGCGCTGGTGGAACGCGGCGGCCATCGTGCTGGTCGTCACGGGCGAGATCGTCGTGAGCGGCGGCGCCGGACATCTCGCCACCAGTCGCGGCGAGCTCGAAGTGTTGGCCTCGAGCGTGCTGTGGGCCATCGAGATCGTGGTCGCGAAGCGCCTGCTGCGCGGGCTGGCGCCGGCGGCGCTGGCCCTCGTGCGGATGGGAGTCGGGGCCCTCGCCCTCATCGCCTACCTCGGCGCCACCGGCACGCTGCACTTGCTCTTCGCCCTCAGCGCCGACCAGCTGCACTGGGCGCTGTGGACCGGCGCCCTGCTCGGCGCCTACGTCGCGACGTGGATGACGGCGCTGGCGCGCGCTCGCGCGCTCGACGTCACGTCGGTGCTCGCCGGCGCCGCGCTCGTCACATGGCTGCTCGAAGTGACAGCCGGATCGGTGTCGCCGGCGTCGCCGGCGCTCGGGCTCGTGCTCGTCGCGGCGGGCGCGGCCCTCGTAGGCGTTGGCGCGAGCGCTCGGCGAGTGCCGCTGGTGCGAACGTGAGCGACGCGGTGGCCCGCGACGAGGCGCTGCGGACTTCGGGACCGGGGCTCTTCGCACGTTACGCCTACGCCCCCAACGAACTGGGCTACTGCGGCCCCGACGAGCCCGGAGTCCTGCTCGAGGCGGGCAGCGAGGGCGGGCACGACGCCACGCTCGCGCACCTGGCGCGCCAGTTCGACGGCGCGTGGCCCTACCTCGAGCTGATCGCCGGCTGCAACGCGATCGCCGACCCACTCGATCGCCGCGTGGTGGAGGCCTACTGGATCGGCAACGAGCTCACCCGAGCGGTCACTCCCGCGGCGCTCGCCGCGTCACTCGACGAACGCTTCGCTCGCCGCAGTGGTCCACGCTTTGCGCCGCTCGTGTCGGCCGCCTGGAACGGCGGGGTTGCGCAGCACAACTTCCATGTGTTCGCCGTCTACCCGTGGCTCGGCCTGCTGCGATCGGGCCTTCAGGGGGCACCACTCGAGGTGCTCGATCGCTGCCGGATCCGCTGGGGCACGGTCGTCGCGCTCGACGGTGACCTGGTGAGCGTGTCCAGCCGCGCCCTCGCCTTTACCGGCAGCGAGCTCCTCCTCGGCGGCCCGCGCTTCGAGCAGGCTCGGCGCTCGCTCGCCGGTATCGGCTTCGTCGAGAACCTCGCGGTCGGCGACGTCGTCGCCCTGCACTGGGACTGGGTCTGTGACCGGATCGATCGGCGCTCGCTGTCCTGGCTGCGCGCCGCGACCTCGGCCAACCTGCGCGCGGTGAACACGCTTCCAAGGCCCGGCCCCGCCGCGGCGCTCGAGCACCTCACGACCTAGCGAAAGGACCAACGTGGGCTTCGGCGCGCACTTCATTATCTTCAGCGAGGACGCCGAGTCCGACAGGGCCTTCCTGCGCGACGTCCTCGGCCTCGACGGCGTCGACGCCGGGGACGGCTGGCTCATCTTCGCCCTGCCGCCGGCCGAAGCCGCGTGCCATCCCGGCCCGGGCTCGATCGAGCTCTTCCTCATGTCGGGCGACCTTTCGAGCGACGTCGCGGCGCTCGAGCAAAAAGGCGTGCGCGTTGAGCCCACGCGCGAGGAGCGATGGGGCACGGCCACGACATTTCACCTGCCCGGCGGCAGCGCCATCGGCCTCTACCAGCCGAGCCACCCCGTGGCGGTGAAGAGGCCGAGCTAGGGCCGTTGGGTTGCGCTACGCGTTGGGCGTGGAGTCCTCGAAGTCGACCGAGGGGGGAAGGCCCTCGACGCCCTCGTAGGTGAGGACCAGTCCGTCGTCGCCCTCGGCCGCGTCAACGACGATGGTCTGGCCGGCGTGGAAGTCCTTGGAGAGGATCTTCTCGCTGAGCGGGTCCTCGACGTACTGCTGGATCGCCCGGCGCAGCGGTCGCGCGCCCAACTCGGGGTCGTAACCCTTGTCGGCGAGGAACTCCTGGGCCCTCACCGAGAGCTCGAGGCCGAGGCCCTGACTGCCGAGCTGCTCGCGCAGCCGGCCGATCAAGAGGTCGGCGACCGCGATCACTTCGGGGCGGGTCAGCTCGTGGAAGACGATCGTGTCGTCGATGCGGTTCAGGAACTCCGGGCGGAAGTGGGCCTTCAGGGCCTGGTTGACCTTCTCCTTCATGCGCTCGTGAGTGATCGAGTCCGAGCCCTTGCCAAAGCCGATCGCGGCCTTGCGCAGGTCCGAGGTGCCGAGGTTCGAGGTCATGATGAGAATCGTGTTCTTGAAGTCGACCGCCCGGCCCTGGGAGTCGGTGAGGCGCCCGTCCTCGAGGATCTGCAGCAGGATGTTGAACACATCGGGGTGAGCCTTTTCGACCTCGTCGAAGAGCACTACCGAGAAGGGCTTGCGCCGCACGGCCTCAGTGAGCTGGCCGCCCTCGTCGTAGCCGACGTAGCCCGGCGGTGAGCCGACGAGGCGCGACACCGAGTGCTTCTCCATGTACTCGGACATGTCGAGCTGGATCAACGCGTCGGCGTCGTCGAAGAGAAACTCGGCCAGGGTCTTGGCGAGCTCGGTCTTGCCGACCCCCGTCGGCCCGAGGAAGATGAACGAGCCGCCGGGACGCTTGGGGTCCTTCAGGCCGCTGCGCGTGCGCCGAATGGCCCGGCTCAGCGAGTTGACCGCCTCTTCCTGGCCGATTACGCGCTTGTGGAGCTCGTCCTCCATGCGCAGCAGCTTCGAGGTCTCCTCTTCGGTCAGGCGGTAGACGGGGATGCCCGTCCACACCGCCAAGACCTCGGCAATGGTCTCCTCGTCCACGAGGTCGAAGGACTCGCCGCCCGAGGCGAGCGTCGTCGCATCCAGGGCGTCGCGCTTGGCGATGAGGTCGCGCTCTTGCTGCTCGAAGGCCTTGGCCTGCTCGAGCGCGCCCGAGTCCATGGCGTGCTCCTTGTCGCGGCGCAGCCGGTCGATGTCAGCGTCGAACTTCTTCACCGCGGGTGGGGTGTCCATGCGCCGGATGCGCAGCCGGCTGCCGGCCTCGTCGATGAGGTCGATGGCCTTGTCGGGCAGGAAGCGGTCAGAGATGTAGCGGTCGGACATGTTGGCCGCCGCGATGAGGGCCTGGTCGGTGATCTTGACGGCGTGGAACTCCTCGTAGACCTCGCGCAGGCCCTTCAGGATCTCGATGGTCATGGCGACCGAGGGCTGGTCGACCTTCACGGGCTGGAAGCGGCGCTCGAGGGCGGCGTCCTTTTCGATGTGCTTGCGGTACTCGTCGATCGTGGTGGCGCCAACGGTCTGGAGCTCGCCGCGCGCGAGCATGGGCTTCAAGATCGACGCAGCGTCGATGGCGCCTTCGGCCGCGCCGGCGCCGACCAGCGTGTGGATCTCGTCGATGAACAAGATGATGTCCCCGCGCGTGCGGATCTCCTTGAGCACCTTCTTCAGGCGCTCTTCGAAGTCGCCGCGGTAGCGCGACCCCGCGACGAGCGCGCCGAGGTCGAGCGTGTAGAGCTGCTTGTCCGCGAGCGTGATGGGCACCTGGTTGGCGACGATGCGCTGGGCCAGTCCCTCGACGATGGCGGTCTTGCCGACGCCGGGCTCGCCGATGAGCACGGGATTGTTCTTCGTGCGGCGCGAAAGCACCTGCATCACGCGCTCGACTTCCTTCTCGCGACCGACGAGCGGGTCGAGCTTGCCCTCGCGGGCAAACTGCGTGAGGTTGCGGCCGAACTGGTCGAGCACGGCCGAGCCGCCGGCTCCCTCGGGGTCGCTCTTGGAGGGCCCGACGGTGCTTGACGCCCCGGACTCCTTGCCGGCCTGGCCGGACATCATCTGGATGACTTGGGTGCGCACGCGCGCCATGTCCGCCCCGAGGTCGTTGAGGACCTGTGCCGCGACGCCCTCGCCCTCGCGCACGAGGCCGAGCAGCATGTGCTCGGTGCCGATGTAGGAGTGCCCCAGCTGCAGCGCTTCGCGCAGGGAGAGTTCGAGGACCTTCTTCGCCCGCGGGGTGAAGGGGGGCGAGCCCGGCGAAGGGTTGGTGTTGGACCCGATGGCCTCTTCAACCTTCTCGCGCACCACGTCGAAGGTCACCCCCAGGGCATCGAGGGCCTTCGCCGCGACGCCCTCGCCCTCGCGGATCAGCCCGAGCAGGATGTGCTCGGTGCCAATGAAGGCGTGGTTGAGGTCGCGCGCCTCCTCCTGAGCGAGCACGAGGACTCGCCGGGCACGGTCGGTGAAACGCTCAAACAATGTTCGTCCTTCTTTTCACTCTGCTTGAAGTGTACCGGCCACACGAGTGCATTAGGCCGAGCCCCTGGGACCAGCGAAGCCGCTCATCTAAGGTGGTGGCGTGAATCCCTTCGAGCGTCTCGGGTTGACGTTGGTCGAGGACGATCTGGTCCGTCTCGAAACCCTACTCTCGGAATCGGTCATTTTCGGCGACGCCTACCTCGACTCGGTGACGACGCATCTCATCTCGGCGGGCGGCAAACGGCTGCGCCCGTGGCTCGCGATTGCCTCGGCGACGAGTGGTGAGCGCCCCGCCACCCGCGAGGAGCTCTTGGGCGCGGTGGCCCTCGAGCTGATGCACCTGGCCTCGCTCTACCACGACGACGTCATGGACGAGGCCGAGATCCGGCGCAACGTCCAGAGCGTGAATGCCCGCTACGGCAACCTGATCGCCATCGTGGCCGGGGATTACCTGATGTCGCGTTCGGCCGGCATCGCCGCCGACCTCGGCGCCGACTTCGCGAGCCTCATGGCCCGCACGCTCGCCTGGCTGACCCGGGGACAGGTCTCCGAGGTGCGCACCGCATTCTCGCTCGAGCGCACCGAGACCGACTACTTCGTCGCGATCGAGGGCAAGACGGCCGCCCTCATGTCCTCGAGCTGCCGCGTGGGCGCGATGACCGCCGGGCTCGCGACCGCGCCGACCGAGGCGCTGTCCGACTTCGGGCACTGCTTCGGCATGGTCTACCAGTTGCGCGACGACATCTTGGACCTGACGGCCACTCAGATCCAGCTGGGCAAGCCGCCCGGCCAGGACCTCGCCGAGGGCATCTACAACCTGCCGACCCTCTTCGCGCTACGCGATCCCGTTCGGGGCGAGGAGCTGCGCGGCCTGCTCGGCCAGCCCGTTGACAATGGCGACCGCGAACGCGCCCGCAAGCTCGTCGTGGCGAGCGACGGTATCGATCGCACGGTGCGCGCCGCGCAACGCTTCCTCGACCAAGCGAACGTCGCGTTGGCGCAGATCCCGAGCGAGCGCCTTCGCGCGGGCCTTGGCTCGCTCATCGCCTCGCTGCTCGAAGACCTTCCCGGCTACTAGGAGACTGTTGAATAATTCAGTCCAGCATCTGGCTACGCAGTTTTTGCCAGACTGATTTGACTCTGAAGACATTTTGAAGCCGTCTGAGGGCGCTACAGCGCGTCCCTCGCTGCTCCGATTCTGGGCGCATTCTCCCGAAGCGATTAAG
>JGI12269J14319_10003630_pt1 | contig 14421 bp, 9 predicted proteins | sample PeaSoiSIISIP2007_FD_14319 | JGI IMG/M metagenome (IMG submission 14319) | reverse complement strand
CCGGCCGCACCGGCCGGCGCGAGCGCCGCGACTTCGGCGAGGTAGACGCCGTTCCAACTGAGCCCGGTCAAGCCCAGCATCGCCGTCACCGCGAAGATCGCCGGCAGCGGCCACGCCGCCGAGATGAGACCCGTGGCGATCGAGGCCGCCGCCATGCCGACGCCCAAGAATGCCAGCACCCGCCCCGCCCTGAGCAGGCGATCGGCGACCCAGCCGAGCAGGATGCGGCCGACGACGCCCGAGGCTTGCGCCACCGCCATGACGACCCCCGCGGTGACCAGCGGAACCCGGGCGCGCTCGGTGAGAAAGGTCACGAGGAACGTCGCCAGCGAGAGCTGGGTCGCTGCGAAGGTCGTCGAGGAGAGCGCGAGGCGCCGGAGCGCGGGCGTGCTCAGCACCAGCCGAATGCCCGCGAGCGGGCTCCGTGCCGTTACCGGCCCGGCGTTGTCGCCGGCGTCGAAACGCGGCCGCAGCGGCTCGACGGCGAACGCCAAGACGAGGCTGGCGGCAGCGACAGCCAGCGCCGCGCCGCGCCAGCCGACCATCAGAGCCAACGGCGCCGCGATGAAGCCCGCGAGCGCGCCGCCGACGGGCACGCCGGTCTGCTTTAGCGAGAACACCAGGGAGCGCCGGGCGGGCGCCGTCTGGCGGATCAGGATGTGCGAGCTCGCGGGCGTCACCGGCCCGTAACCCAGCCCCATCAACACGGCGCCCAGCGCGACGGCGGGAAGGAACGCCATCGATGCCGTGGCGATCCCAGCGGCGCAAAACAGCAGACACCACTGGCTCAAGCGGAGCGGACCCGTCCGCGCAAGCAAGGCGCCGCTGCCGGCGGAGGACAGGATCGCACCGGCGTAGACCAGCGCCGTGAAGAGCCCGATGCGCTCGCTGGCGACGCCAATGTCGGGCGCGGCCAGCGCGGCCAGCACGGGCGGCGTCAGCACCGTCATGGAGACGAGCGCCTGGATGGCGAGGGTGGCGATGAGGGCAAGCATTGGGCGGGCCGGCAAGTTTGTGCGGCGCGCTTCACCGGGTCAACGTTGGTTGGTCGCGGGAACGTCAGGCCCTCTATCTAGGGTATTGCCATCGCGGCGCGCGACTATAGGCTCAAAGGTCATGATGGCACTCCGCCTGCGACGCGACATCACGACCGTGCTCGTGCTGAAGCTGGTGCTGCTCACCGCCCTCTATCTCACGTTCTTTCGCGGGGATGAGCGGCCGGCGATCGATGCACAGCGCGCGGCCCGGCATCTCCTATTGCCGGAGGCGCCGCGATGACGGACCCGGGCATCGTCGATCTCTCGCGCCTGCAGTTCGCGCTCACCGCGCTCTATCATTTCCTGTTCGTGCCGCTGACGCTCGGCCTTTCGCTGCTGCTCGCCGTAATGGAGAGCGTCTACGTCATGACGGGGCGGCGGATCTGGCGCGTCATGACGCGGTTCTGGGGCACGCTGTTCGGCATCAACTTCGCCATGGGCGTCGCCACCGGCATCACTATGGAATTCCAGTTCGGCACCAACTGGGCCTATTACTCGCATTATGTGGGCGACATCTTCGGCGTGCCGCTCGCGATCGAAGGTCTGATGGCATTCTTTCTCGAGGCGACCTTCGTCGGGATCTTCTTCTTCGGTTGGGATCGGCTCTCCAAGGTCGGGCATCTGATCGTCACATGGCTCGTCGGCATCGGCGCCAATTTCTCGGCGCTCTGGATCCTGATCGCGAACGGCTGGATGCAGAACCCCGTCGGCGCGCATTTCGAGCCGCAGACCATGCGGATGGAACTCACCTCTTTCTACGACCTCCTGTTCAACCCCGTCGCGCAGGCGAAATTCGTTCATACCGTGAGCGCGGGCTATGTGACCGGGTCGGTCTTCGTGCTCGCGGTCAGCGCCTTCTATCTTCTGCGAGGCCGGCACATCGCTTTCGCCCAGCGCTCCTTCACGGTGGCGGCCAGCTTCGGCCTTGCCTCGGCACTCTCCGTCGTCGTGCTGGGGGACGAGAGCGGCTACACCGCGACGTTCGACCAAAAAATGAAAATCGCGGCCATCGAGGCAATGTGGGAGACCGAGCCGGCGCCCGCGGGATTCACGGCGTTCGGATTGCCCGACGCGGCTCAGCGCGTCACTCGTTACAAGGTCGAGATCCCTTGGCTCCTCGGCCTGATCGCGACCCGCTCGTTGGATGGGCCGGTGGCCGGCATCAAGGACCTCGTGCAATCGGGGCGGCAACGCATCGAGAGCGGCATCGTTGCCTACAAGGCGCTGCAGACCCTGCGACGCGACCCCAAGGACGCCGAGGCACGCACCGATCTCGATGCGCATGTCGGCGATCTCGGCTATGCGCTCCTGCTGAAGCGCTACTCGCCGACGGTGGTCGACGCCGACGCCGTGACCATCGAGCGTGCCGCGAACGATCTGGTGCCCGACGTGCCGGTGTTGTTCTGGTCGTTCCGGCTCATGGCCGGGCTCGGATTCTATTTCATCGCGCTGTTCGCCGCGTCGTTCTACTTTGCCTCGGTGCGCCGCTTGGAAAAGCGTTGGTTCCTGCGCCTCGCGCTCTGCAGCCTGCCGCTCCCTTGGATCGCCGCGGAGCTCGGCTGGATCGTGGCGGAATACGGCCGCCAGCCGTGGGTGGTCGAGGGCGTGCTGCCGACCTTCCTCGGCGTGTCCTCCGTCTCGCGCGGCGCGGTGATCGGCTCGCTCGCGGGCTTCGTGTTGTTCTACAGCGCGCTTGCCATCGTCGATGTCGCGCTGCTGGTGCGCGCGATCCGGCAGGGACCGACCGCCGAGGAGCCGCCCGGCCGGCATCCCTTCGCGCCGCCGAGACAGCGGGTCGCCTGACATGCCGATCGACTACGACATCCTGCGTCTCATTTGGTGGGCGCTGCTCGGCGTGCTGCTGATCGGTTTCGCGATCCTCGACGGCTACGATCTCGGCACCGCCATGCTGTTGCCCTTCGTGGCGCGCACCGACGCGGAGCGACGGCAGGTGCGCGAGACCATCGAGCCGCATTGGGAAGGGCACCAGGTTTGGCTCATCCTGGGCGGCGGCGCGGTTTTCGCCGCATGGCCGCTGCTCTACGCCGCCAGTTTCTCGGGCTTCTACATCGCGATGCTCCTGGTCCTGGTGTCGCTCATCCTGCGCCCGGCCGGATTCACCTTTCGGGACAAGCTCGAGGGCTCGGGCTGGCGCGGATTCTGGGATTGGGCGTTGGCGATCGCGGGCTTCGTGCCCTCCCTCGTGTTCGGGGTCGCCTTCGGCAATCTGCTGCTCGGCGTTCCGTTCGGCTTCGATCCGGAGATGCGACTCAGCTACACCTGGACTTTCTTCGGCCTGCTCAACCCCTTCGGCGTGCTCGCGGGCCTCGTGAGCGTCGCCATGTTGGCGATGCACGGCGGTACTTGGCTGGCCGCGAAGGCGGACGGAGAGGTCGCGGAGCGTGCTGCGCGCATCGGCCGTCTCGCCGGGCTAGTTACGGCGGTGCTCTTCGCGGTCGCGGGCACGTGGATCGCGTTCGGAATCGAGGGCTACGTCATAAGCGGAGCGATAACCCACACCGGCCCCTCCAATCCGCTCGCCAAGTCCGTGGCGCGTGAAGCCGGCGCGTGGCTCCGGAACTATTACATCCACACCTGGCTGATCGCGGCGCCCGTGCTCGGCGTAACGGGGCCGATCCTTGCGGCCGCGATGTCCCGTCCGCGTGGCAGCATTGCCGCGCTGATCTGGAGCGGCGCCGGCATTGCCGGCATCATCGCGACGGCGGGCGTATCGCTCTTCCCCTTCCTGCTGCCCTCGTCGACGCACGCGGAATCCAGCCTCACGATCTGGGATGCGTCCAGCAGCCCGCTCACGCTCTTCATCATGCTGATCGCGGTGCTCGTGTTCCTGCCCATAGTGCTGATCTACACCGGCGCCGTGATGCGCCTCATGCGCGGCCGTGTGCATCTCGTCGATGTCGAGCGACGCAGCGGCCGCTACTGAGGGAGACAACAGGCCATGTGGTACTTCAGCTGGGTCCTGGGCGTGGGTCTCGCCTGTGCCTTCGCCATTCTGAACGCGATGTGGCTCGAGCTCACCGAGGACGACCCGGAACCTCGGATCTGACTGCCCGGCAAAGTTGTCCACAGACCCGCAAGAGTATTGGCGAGCCGATACCCACCATGGTACTGTATCTAGTAACTAGTGGCTGTGGAGCCACAGCATACGGTGGGGATCCCATGGAATCAATTTGGACTCCCGAGCGCATCACCCAACTGACCCAGCTCTGGAAGGATGGCCTGTCGACCGCGGAAATCGGCCGACGGATCGGCGTCACGAAAAACGCGGTGGTCGGCAAGGCCCATCGCCTGCTGCTGACGCCACGCCCGTCGCCGTTGAAGCGCAAGCCGGGTCCGCGCATCCAGAAGGTCGTCAAGCCGAAGGTGGTCGCGCTCTCGGGCCCGAGCTGCTCGTGGCCGATCGGCCATCCCGGCGACAAGGGCTTCCGCTTCTGCGACGCGCCGCCGGTCCCGGGCAAGCCCTACTGCGCCGAGCACGCGCGGATGGCCTACATCCGGCCGAAGAGCTCAAGCGCGGCTTAATTTTCCGCGAGCGACGGCCATAGTGTTGTTTTCCTCGGGCGACGAGCCGCGACACCAACTCTCGTCGCCCGAGTAATTTTGTCGGTCTAGATTACCGCGTCAGCCGCCGCATCGCGCGGTCGAGGCCATCCAGGGTGAGCGGGAACATGCGGGCTTCCATGAGCTCGCGGATCATGCCGATCGATTGCGTGCCGGCCCAATAGCGCTCCGGCACGGGGTTGAGCCACACCGCCTTCGGATACGTGGCCACGAGCCGTCTGAGCCAAGTCTCGCCGGCCTCGGCGTTCCAGTGCTCGACGCTGCCGCCGGGCTGCATGATCTCGTACGGGCTCATGCTGGCGTCGCCGACGAAGATCAGCTTGTAGCTCTGATCGTAGGTGTGCAGCACCTGGGCCGTCGGCGTGCGCTCGACGTGCCGGCGCCAGGCGTCCTTCCAGACCGCCTCGTAAGGGCAGTTGTGGAAGTAGTAGTGCTCCAGGTGCTTGAACTCGCCGCGCGCCGCGGAGAACAGCTCCGCGCAGGTCTTGACGTGCTCGTCCATGGAGCCACCGATATCCAGGAACAGCAGCACCTTCACGGCGTTGTGACGCTCGGGCCTGAGCTTCAGGTCGAGCCAGCCGGCGTTCCGCGCGGTCGAGCGGATGGTGTCGTCGAGATCGAGCTCGGTTGGCGCACCCTCGCGCGCGAACTGCCGCAGGCGGCGCAGCGCCAGCTTGATGTTGCGCGTGCCGAGCTCGATCTGATCGTCGAGGTTCTTGAACTCGCGCTTGTCCCAGACCTTGACCGCGCGCTTGTTACGGCTGCCATCCTGGCCGATCCGAACTCCTTCGGGATTGTAGCCATAGGCGCCGAAGGGGGACGTGCCGGCGGTGCCGATCCACTTGCTGCCGCCCTGATGCCGGCCCTTCTGCTCGGCGAGACGCTTCTGCAGCGTCTCCATCAGCTTCTCCCAGCCGCCCAGCGACTCGATGAGCTTTTTCTCCTCCTCGGTCAGCACCTTCTCCGCGAGCTTGCGGAGCCACTCCTCGGGAATCTCGATCCCGGCATCGCCGATCGTCTCGATGCCCTTGAAGTGATGCCCGAACACGCGATCGAACTTGTCGAGATTGCGCTCGTCCTTCACGAGCGCCGCGCGCGAGAGGTAGTAGAAATCCTCGACGCTATAGTCCGCGAGGTTCCGCCTCATCGCCTCCAGGAGCGTGAGGTATTCCCGCAAGGACACCGGAACCTTCGCCTGGCGCAGCTCGAGGAAGAAGCCCGCGAACATGCCTCAGCGGCCCATGATGCTCAACCGCCGCCGCGCTCGCGGCGATGCAGGAAGGCCAGGCGCTCGAACAGGTGCACGTCCTGCTCGTTCTTGAGGAGGGCGCCGTGGAGCGGCGGGATCAGTTTCGCGGGATCGCGCGTGCGCAGCACCTCCGGCGAGATGTCCTCGACAACCAGGAGCTTGATCCAGTCCAGGAGCTCTGAAGTCGACGGCTTCTTCTTGAGACCCGGCACCTCGCGGATCTCGTAGAAGGCCCCAAGCGCCTCCGCGAGCAGCTTCTTTTGCAAGCCGGGATAATGCACCTCGACGATCTCGGTCATGGTGTCGCGATCGGGGAAGCGGATGTAATGGAAGAAGCAGCGGCGCAGGAATGCGTCCGGCAATTCCTTCTCGTTGTTGGACGTGATCACCACGATCGGGCGCTGCTTCGCGATCACGGTCTCGCGGGTCTCGTAGACGAAGAACTCCATGCGGTCGAGCTCGAGCAGCAGATCGTTCGGGAACTCGATATCCGCTTTGTCGATCTCGTCGATCAGCAGCACGGGCGCCTCGTCGGCCACGAAGGCGTCCCATAGCTTGCCGCGCTGGATGTAGTTGCGGATGTCGGCGACCTTGGCGTCGCCGAGCTGACTGTCGCGCAACCGCGCCACGGCGTCGTACTCGTAAAGCCCCTGCTGCGCCTTGGTGGTCGACTTGATGTGCCACGTGATGAGGTTCTTGCCGAGCGCAGCGGCGATTTCGTGCGCCAGGATCGTCTTGCCGGTACCGGGCTCGCCCTTGACCAGCAGCGGACGCTCGAGCGCGATCGCCGCGTTCACGGCGACGCGGAGATCCTCGGTCGCGACGTAAGTCTTGGTGCCTTGGAAACGATGCATCGGTTGGCCTCGCCGCCGGGATCGCTCGATCCGTGCTTAACCCAGCTTCGCGGTCGGCGCCACAGTCATCTCACAGTCGCGTCATCATGGCGCCATTCTTGTGTGTCTTGGAGAGCGCGCACCGGCGCCAAACTGCGCGTTGTCAAGCGGCGCCGTCACTTTACCGGCGGGCTCGGTGAGCCTAACGTGATCCTCGGCGTCACCACACCCAGGCGTCGAGGTCTCCCATGCGTCGGACGGTTTTGGTCGCGGCTGCGGTCGCAGTGGCCGGGCTCAGCGCTATTGGCGTGCTCGTTCTTCGGCCAAGCAAGGCACCCCCACCCGAGCCGACCGTCGCGAGCAGCGGCGCGCCGCCAGCGCCCGCCGCGCCGGCTACCCCAGCCGCGACCACCGCGGCGGCTACCGCGCCTGGCCCCGCTCCGCTGTCCACAAGCCTGCTCTACGAATACTCCGACGTCGATACCACCAAGGCGCAGGCCGTCACCTGCCTCATCTTCAATGAGCCCTTGGACGCGAGCGGGCAGACCGATTACGCCGCCTTCTTCACTCTGAAGCCGGCGGCGAAGCCCGCGATCAAGGTCGATGGCCGCCGCCTCTGCCTGACGGGCCTCGCCTTCGGCACGCAGTACCAAGCGGGGCTCAAAGCCGGGTTGCCGGCGGCTTCCGGGCACAAGCTGCCCAGCGATAAGACGGTGGACCTCTCGCTCACGGACCGGCCGCCGCTCATTGCGTTTCGCGAAGGCCTCGTGCTCCCCCGCCAGAGCCTCCCGGGCGTGCCGATCACGACGGTCAACGTCGAGAAGCTCCACGTGACGGTCTACCGCGTGCCGGACCGGCTGGTCTCCCAGATCCGCCGCGACCAGCTCCTGGAGCGCCAAGCCTACCCCTACGAGCTCAACCAGGTCCGAGATGCCCAGGGCGCCAAGGCCTGGGAAGGCGAGCTCGCTATCACCGGCGCGAAGAACACCACGGTGACCACGCTCTTCCCGATCGGCCAAGCGATCCCGCAGCGCAAGCCGGGCGTCTACGTCCTCACCGCCGAGAATTCCGCCGGGCGCAGCAAGCGGCATGGGGGCGACGATGATGACGACAGCGGCGACTATCAGCCCCAGGCGGTTCAGTGGGTGATCGACACGGACATCGGCCTCACCACCATGAGCGGCGCCGACGGACTCCATGTCTTCGCCCGCGCCTTGGGCTCGGCCCTGCCGCTGCCGGGCCTCGCCGTGGCGCTGATCGCGCGGGACAACGACGAGCTCGCGCGGGTGACGACGGACGCCGACGGCCATGTCCGCTTCGATCCGGGCCTGATGCGGGGGCCCGGCGGATCCGCGCCGGTCGCCGTCATGGCCTATGGCGCCGAAGGCGACTTCACCTTCGAGGATGTGACGCGGCCTTCCTTCGACCTCTCCGACCGCGGCGTCGACGGTCGAGCGCTACCGGGCCCGGTCGATGCCTACCTCTATACCGAGCGTGGCATCTATCGCCCGCGCGAGATCGTCCACATCGTGGCGCTGCTGCGCGACCGCTTGGCCGAGGCCATGCCCGGCACCGTCCTCACCCTGATTGCGCGCCGACCGGATGGCGTCGAGTACCGGCGCGCCACCCTCGCCGACGAGGCCGTAGGCGCTGAGCACTACGACCTCGCGCTCACGGAGACGGCGGCGCACGGCCGCTGGCAGGTGGACGCCTACCTCGACCCCAAGGGCGATGCCGTGGGCCATGTGGAGTTCGAGGTGCAGGATTTCGTGCCGCAGCGGCTCAAGGTCGAGCTCACCGCCACGGCGCCTGCGATCACGCCGGGCGAAGCGATCCCGGTCGACGTCGCCGCGCGGTTCCTTTACGGCGCGCCCGGCGCCGATCTCCAAGGCGAGGCCGAGGCGACCCTGACGATCGATCCCGCGCCCTTCCCGAGCTATCGCGGCTGGCGCTTCGGCCTCGAGGAGGAGAAATTCAAGGAAGAGCCCATCGAGCTCACGGTCGATCAGACCGACGCCGACGGCCACTCAAAAGTCGGCGGCCAGATCGAGAAGATGCCGGACAGCACGCGGCCGCTCAAGGCCTCGATCAAGGTCTCGATCTTCGAGCCCGGCGGCCGCAGCACGGACACCGACATCAGCCTGCCGGTTCGCACCAAGCCGCTCTTCATCGGCCTGCACCCGCGCTTCCGTGACAACCGCATCGAGGAAGACAGCGAAGCAGCCTTCGATATCGCGGCCGTGGACGCCGACGGCAAGCCGATGGCACGCGAGGGACTGCGCTATGCCCTGGTGCGCGAGGAGAGCGAGTACCACTGGTACCGCAGCGACCGGCAGTACCGTTACGAACGCACGACCTTCGACGTACCCGTCACCGACGGCACGGTCTCGGTGACGCCGGACCAGCCGGGCGAATTCAAGTATCGCCTGCCGTGGGGCTATTACCGCCTGACGGTGACGGACGCCGACAGTGGCGGCGCCAGCAGCGTGCGCTTCAGCTCGGGCTGGCGCGGCGACCTCGCCGAGGACCGCCCGGACAAGGGCGAAGTGAGCGCGGACAAGGAGCGCTACCTGCCCGGCGAGACCGCGAAGCTCGCGATCCGGCCGCCGACCGCCGGCGAAGGGCTGTTGGTCATCGCCAGCGACCGCGTGCTCGCGACACGCCTCGTCCACGTGCCCGCCGAGGGCGCCACCATCGAGGTGCCGGTGACGGCGGAGTGGGGCACCGGCGCCTATGCGATCTTCGCGAGCTACAAGCCGCTGAAGGGCGGCAGCGAGCGGGCGCCCACCCGCGCCATCGGCGTCGCTTGGCTGCCGATCGACGCGGCACCGCGCACGCTCGGCGTCGAGATCGGCGCACCCGACAAGGTGCTGCCGCGCCAGACCGTCACCCTGCCGATCACGGTTAAGAACCTGACCGCGGGCGAGAAGACCTATCTCATGCTCGCCGCTGTCGACGAGGGAATCCTGCAGCTGACCCGCTTCGAGAGCCCGGCGCCGACCAAGTTCTATTTCGGCAAGCGGCGGCTGGCGCTCGACATCCGCGACGACTACGGCCGGCTGATCTCGGGCGATGGCCCCGTGGGCGCGATCCGCCAGGGCGGCGACAGCATCGGCGGTGCGGCCTTGCCGGTGGTGCCCACGAGAACGGTGGCGCTGTTCTCGGGCTTCGTCGCAGTGGATGCCCAGGGCCACGTCACCGTGCCCATCGAGGTGCCGGATTTCGAGGGCGAGCTTCGGCTGATGGCGGTGGCATTCGACCGCCACAAGGTCGGCGAGGCCGAGGCGCACCTGACCGTGCGCGACCCCGTCGTCTCCGACGTGGTGCTGCCGCGTTTCCTCACTCCGCAGGACCAGAGCCGCTTGAGCCTCAGCCTGCACAATCTCGACGGCAAACCCGGCGACTACCGCGCGGCCTTCACTGCGGAGGGCGCCGTCTCGTTCTCCGGCGAGCATGAGCGCACCGTCACGCTGGCCGCCGGCGAGCGCCAGCTGGTCGCGCTCCCGATCGCCGCCGGCGACGTCGGGATCGGCACCTTCACTCTGCATCTGAGCGGGCCCGACGGTTTCGCGGTCGATCGCCAATGGCAGATCGCCGTACGCGGCGCGCAGGAACCGATCACCCGGACGAGCGTGCTGACGCTCGCCTCCGGCAAGGACACGGACCTGAGCTCGGATCTGATCGAGGGCTACGTTCCCGGTACCGCCGGGGTGAGCGTGAGCTTAGCGACGTGGCGGAGCCTGCCGGTCTCCGGCCTGCTGCGCTCGCTCGACCGCTACCCCTATGGCTGCATCGAGCAGACCACGAGCCGCGCCTTCCCGCTGCTCTACTTCAACGACGTGGCGCTGCTGACCCACGACAAGACCGACCCAGGCGTCCGCGACCGCGTGCAGAAAGCCGTGGAGCGCGTCGTCGACATGCAGCGCGTCGACGGGAATTTCGGCTTCTGGGGTCCGAGCTTCCCCGCCTATGACTGGCTCAGCGTTTATGCGCTGGATTTCCTTTTCTCGGCACGAGCCCAAGGCTACGCGGTATCCGACGACACGCTCCAGCGCGGCCAGGCCTGGCTCCGCCGAATTGTCCAGGAGGAGCCGGTCCAGCAGGCGCGCTACGAGAACCGGCCGAAGGGCGTGTTCAATTCGACTCGCGACTATGCGGCATATCTCCTCGCAAGGCTCGGCGGCGCCTCGCTCGCCGACCTCCGCTATCTCTACGACACGACATCAACTGGCACGCGCCGGGCGCTGCCGGAGGGCCAGCTTGCCGCCGCCTTGGCGCTCGCGGGCGATGTGTCGCGGAGCCGCGCCGCTTTTGCGCGCGTCGAAAACCTCGCGCTCGGTCCGGTGCGCGGACCGTTCCGTATCTTCTATGACGACGACTATTACGGCTCCTCGCTCCGCGATTGGGCCGGCCTGGTCCGCGTGGCCGCGGAGGCGAAGCAGACCACGCTGGTGAACCGCCTGTTCCAGCGCTTCGAGAGCGCGACCGATCTGCCGGAGGACCTCACCACCCAGGAGAAGGCGTGGCTCATGCTGGCACAGCATGCCCTCGCCGAGCGGCGGACGCCGATGCAGGTCGCCGTCAATGGCGTGGCGGTGACGGCGAGCGGCGATCCCGTGACTTTGACGCCCGAGGCGGCCGACATCGGCAAGGGCTACCGCATCACCAACCGCGGGGATCGCGAGCTCTTCGCGACGGTCACCGTGGAGGGTGTGCCCAGCGAGCCGCTGCCGCCAGAGGCCAAGGGCGCCAGTCTCTCGCGCCAATTCTTCACGCTCGACGGCAAGCCGGCCGATCTCGCCCACCTCAAGCAGAACGACCGCATCATCGTGACGCTCTTGGGCAAGCTCGATGACAACCGTCATCACGAGATGGTGGTACGCGATCTGCTGCCCGCCGGCCTGGAGATCGAGGGACCCGTGCGGGTCAACGACGACGGCGCCACGGGCTATGACTGGCTCGCCAAGCAGCGTTTCACACGCCTCACCGAGGCGCGCGATGACCGCTACGTCGCCTCGTTCGTGGTCTCCGGCAATGGCGGCTACTACTGGGGCGATGACGACCGCGAGAACGACGTGACGTTCTCTCTCGCCTACATCGTCCGCGCCATCACGCCCGGGACTTACGTGCTGCCCGCCGCCGGGATCGAGGACATGTACCGCCCATCGGTGCGAGCCCGCACGGCGATGGGCAGTGTGGTAGTCGAGGCGCGGTAGCTCATGCGCCGCGACCCTCACCCTCCCAGCGCGTCGCGCTGGGTCCCTCCCTCTCCCACTTCGTGGGCGAGAGGCTTGCTCGCTTGCTTGCCCCTCTCCCGTGAAACGGGAGAGGGAGGGACCCAGCCTATCAGGGCTGGGAGGGTGAGGGGACGCTGGGCGCGAAGATCGCTGATTGCGCTCAGCGGGACTGCGATGGTCGCGGGATCGCTCCTGATCCTCGACCGCGTCTTCCCGCCAGACTTGGCCCGCGCACAGCAGGCGTCGGTCGTCGTCGCCGATCGCGATGGCAGCATCCTGCGTGCCTTCGAGACCAAGGAAGGCGCCTGGCAGCTTCCGACGTCCGCCGAGGACGTCGATCCCGGCTATCTCGCGCTGCTGCACGCCTATGAGGACCGGCGCTTCGACGAGCATGTCGGCGTGGACCCGCTGGCGGTCGCGCGTGCCGCATGGCAATGGGCTTCGAGCGGGCACATCGTTTCGGGGGCGTCCACGCTCACCATGCAAGCGGCGCGTCTTCTGGAACCTCGGTCACGCAGCCTCGGCGCCAAGCTGCATCAGATGGCGCGCGCGCTGCAGTTGGAGGAGCGGCTTTCCAAGGAGCGCATCCTCTCGATCTATCTAACCTTGGCGCCCTTCGGCGGCAATCTCGAGGGCGTGCGCGCGGCCTCCCTCGCTTATTTCGGCAAGGAGCCGCGGCGACTCAGCCTCGGCGAGGCGGCGCTGCTCGTGGCCCTGCCGCAATCGCCAGAGCGGCTCCGGCCCGACCGGCATCCCGAGGCGGCGCTCGCGGCGCGCGCCAAGGTGCTGCGTCGCCTCGAGGAGCATGGCGTGCTCTCTCAAACCGATGTGGCCGACGCACTGAGCGAGCCGCTGCCCGCAACGCGCCTTGCTTTCCCATTCCTGGCGCCGCACCTCACTCAGCACCTCGCGGCAAAGGCCGCGCCCGGCAGCACGATCGCGACGCCGATCGACCGCGGGCTGCAATCGAGCTTAGAGGCGCTCGCAAAGCGCGAAGCGCTTCGCTTCGACGACGCCGGCGATCTCGCGGTGGTGGTGGTGGAGAACCGGGCTCACGCGGTCCGCGCCTATCTTGGCAGCGCCGATTTCTTCGGGCCCCACGGGCAGATCGATCTTGCGCGCGCCCAGCGCTCGCCGGGCTCGGCGCTGAAGCCCTTCATCTACGGCCTCGCCTTCGAGGACCGGGTGATCCACCCCGCGAGCCTGATCGACGACGAGCCGATGCGGTTCGGCGACTACGTACCCCGCAATTTCGACCGGCAATTCCAGGGCACCGTGAGCGTGCGCGAGGCGCTGCAACAGTCGCTGAACGTGCCGGCGGTTGCGCTGCTCGATCGTGTCGGTGCCGTCCGGTTCGTGGGCGATCTGCGCGCCGCCGGCGCCGGGCTCGGCTTCCGCCGCCTTGTGGGTACGCCGTCGCTGCCGGTGGCCCTGGGCGGGCTCGGCATCAGCCTTGCCGATCTCACCATGCTCTACGCATCGTTCCCCAACGGCGGCGAGGCCGCGGCGCTTCGCCTGACCGAGGGCGGCGCGCCCAAGCCGGTTCGGCTCATGGGATCGGCCGCTGCGTGGTACGTCACCGACATTCTCCGAGGCTCGCCGCTGCCCGAGGGATATGCCCAGGCGCTCGGCCTGACGCGCGCCCGCGACATCGCTTTCAAGACCGGCACCTCATATGGCTTCCGCGATGCCTGGGCGGTCGGATACTCGCCGGATTACACCGTGGGCGTTTGGGTCGGCCGCGCCGACGGCTCGCCGCGCCCCGGACATTACGGACGCAACACCGCGACGCCGATTCTCCTGAAGGCGTTCGACCTGCTGCCGCCCGACCAGAGAGGCTTCGGTGAGGCACCGGCAGATGCATTAAGCGCTAGCACCAACGAGGAGCTGCCCCCGGGCTTGCGGCATTTCGCACCCGACCGCCCAGGCCCAATTCATGCGGGCGCCGGCGCGGCACCGCGCATTCTGTTCCCGCCGGACGGCGCGGTGGTGGAGTGGCGCGCCGAGGACGGCGCCCACGGCGGCTTGCCGCTCAAGGCCGAGGGTGGTGCGAAGCCGCTCGCCTGGATCGTGAACGGCGCGCCGCTTGAGAGAGCGACCCCCGCCGGGAGCGGCGCGTGGCAACCTGACGGCGAAGGCTTTGCCCGCATCGCCGTCGTCGACGCCGAGGGCCGAAGCGCGGAGGTCCGGGTGCGCGTCGTCAATCAGCACTGACGAAAACCGGAATTCCAGAGCAAGAAACGGGTCGCGCGGCGCTCCATCTTTCGCCGATATCGTCGCGAGGACTTGGCGGAGCGGAGCATGACGGTGGCGCGGCGCTTGGGGGCGGCGGAGTGGGGGTTCCTGCTAGCGCTGACGGCTGCGTGGAGCGGCATCTTTCTCTTGAACCGGTTCGCGCTCGAGAGCCTGCCGCCGCTCACGGCGGTATTCCTGCGGCTCGGATTGGCGGCGCCGCTGCTGATCGTCGTCGTTTACCTGCAGGG